>Ga0265342_10000085_pt1 | contig 100652 bp, 91 predicted proteins | sample 4CB327metaG_FD_203125 | JGI IMG/M metagenome (GOLD analysis project Ga0265342, IMG submission 203125) | Rhizosphere microbial communities from Carex aquatilis grown in University of Washington, Seatle, WA, United States - 4-CB3-27 metaG | ecosystem: Host-associated > Plants > Roots >...
CGGAAAAAATGACACCCGAGAGAATCTCTATGACGCCCATGGATTCATGATGCCGCAAAAGTTGTGCTATGCCGAGAGTTAGCGTAGCGGAGCGAACCTAATTCAGTTCAAGAGCCGCCAATTACCAAATGCTCACGCCCCAAGTTCTTCATCACCCGCCGGCCGACCAAGCCACCGCCGCCACCAAGCGGGGGAGGACCCTGGCGGCCGCTCAGCGATCGGTGGCGCAGCCCCGAAGGAAAACTTTGACCGCGATGCGCACCGTCTCGTCCACCTTCTCGCGCCGCGCCGCCCGCGGCAGGCTGGTCAGCAAACCGAGTTGATGTTCGCCGATCAGCATGTCGAGAAAGAGCACCGCGAGCCGGTAGGGGTCTTCGTCGGCGATTCGACCATCCTTCTGATGCTTTGCGAACCACGATGCCACGATGCTATAGGCCGACACCGGACCCGATTCAAAGAACAGCTGCCCTGCCTCGGGAAACGATCGACCGATGGAAATCATCAGCCGGTGAAATTCGAGGATCGGCGGGCTCAACACCATCGCCAGGAACGAGTTTCCGATCCGCGTCAACTGCATCTCCAGGCTGCCCTTGGTGTCGACATCGATCGTCGTGACGACGTCCAGGCATTTCTGCCGGACCACGGCTTCGAACAAGCCTTCCTTGCCCCCGAACCACGCATAGATCGTCGCTTTCGATCCGCCGACGACGCCGATGATTTCATTGATCGAGACGCTGTCGTAACCCTTCTTGAGAAAAAGCGGCGCCGCCATGCGGACGATGCGTTCGCGCCGATGCTCGACGGTTTCGGGCCGGCTGCCCGTCGGCGCCTTCGCGCGTTGCCGTTGCCCGTCCCGATACAGGCGAACCGAGGGCTTGGATTTCTGGACAGGCATTTGATTGACCAATGTGAGCGATGAACGGTTCTAACCGCTAAATTCTTCGATTGCATCCCATTCGACTGTACCGTACCGTACGGTACTAACAAGCGAGCAACAAGCTCGCGCCGAGGGAGGATTTCGCGTGCCGGACGGGTATCGGCTAATCAGCTACGCCGACGCGCAACGCAAGCCGCGGGCGGGCGTTTTGATCGACGGCCTGGTGGTCAGGGCGGAAGACGTTCTCGGCCAGCCGGGCATATCTGTCATCGACATTTTGCGCATGTGGGACGACGCACACCCGCGCCTCGTGCAGGCGGCTCGCAGCAGCAGCTCCGAGGGAATTCCCGTCGTCAACGTGAAAATGCTCGCGCCGATCCTCTATCCCGGCGCGCTGTTCTGCGCCGGTGCCAACTACTGGGACCATCTGCAGGAGATGGCGGAGATCGCCAAGCGCACCACCGGCAAGGAGGTTTCGCTGACGAAACCGGCCGAGCCGTGGTTCTTCATGAAGACCACCGCAGGCTCGATTGTCGGCGACGGTGCCTCGGTTCGCTTGCCGTCCTTCTCCAAACAGGTCGATTGGGAAGCAGAACTCGGCGCCGTCATCGCGCGCCCGACCCGCAACATCTCCGAGAAGGACGCGTTGAACGCGGTTGCCGGCTATCTCATCGCGCACGACCTCTCCGCGCGCGATCTGATGAAGCGCGAGGGCTCTCCCTTCGTCTATGACTGGCTTGGCCAGAAGTGTTTCGACGATGGCGCGCCGATGGGGCCGTGGTTCACGCCGGCCACCCAGGTGCCGGACCCCAACAATCTCCCGATCAAGCTGTGGGTGAACGGGGTCCTGAAACAAGATTCGAACACCGGCCGCATGGTGCACAGCATCGCCGAGCAGATCGCCTATTTGAGCCGGCATGTCACGTTGCAGCCGGGCGACGTCATCGCAACCGGCACGCCGGCGGGCGTCGGAATGCCGCGCGGCGAGTTTCTCAAAAGCGGCGACGAAGTGAAAATCGAAATCGAAGGGCTTGGCACGTTGACCAACCGAATGGTCGACGACGCCTGACGATCATCCACCGCGTGGGAGTGCGTAATGCCGTCTGCTACCGAACTCAAGATCGCAGAACTCACCAAGGGAATGCTGCGGCTGAAGCTGTTCGTGATCTTTTCCTACGGCAAGGGGCTCGATCTCAAGCCTTACCTTCCGGACCATCTCGCATACATGATCGACCTCGAGCGCCAGGGAAAGCTGTTTGCATCCGGCCCATTCGGCGACGGCACCAGGGGCGACGGGATGACGATCGTTCGCGCCGCCACCGAGGATGAAGCGCGGGAGATCGCTTTGCGCGATCCCTTCGTCGTCAACGGCATTCGCACATTCACCATCCAGTCCTGGACCGTAATGGAAGGATCGGTGAGCCTCACGGTGAACTTCTCGGATCGCTCCGCGGGGGTTGCGTAATATGTCGTTCTGGAAACGGACATCGCACAAGCAGAAGATCGGATTCGTCGGGGTCGGAAAGATCGGTTTGCCGATCTGCGTCAATCTGATCAAGAGCGGGTTTCCGGTCGTCGGCTATCGGCGCAGCTCTCTTGCCGAATTCCAGAAAGCCGGCGGCATCATGGCGCGCAGCGCAGCCGACGTCGGTGCGCAGACCAACGTCGTTTTCACTTGCATGCCGGATGATGTCGCGCTTGACGACGTCGTGCGCGGACCGGAGGGGCTGCTCAAGTCGGCGCGCGCGGGTCAGATCGTCGTCGAACTCGGCTCGCATTCGGTTCCGGTTAAACAGCAATATGTGGCGCTGTTTGCCGCGAAGGGCGCGACGTTTCTTGATGGCGAAGTGAGTGGCACGCCCGGCATGGTGGCGCAGCGCAAAGGCGTCATCTATCTCGGGGGGCCGGCCGCCGCAGTCAAACAGATTGAGCCGATCGTCTCCGGCTTTGCTGATCTGTGCCTGCATCTTGGCGACTTCGGCGCCGCTACCAAAGTCAAGCTCGTTAACAACTTCCTCGTGGCGCTGCAGATCGCCGGAACCGCGCAGGCCATGGCGCTCGGACTGAAGACGGGCGTCGACAAAGACCTGCTGATCAAGGCGGTGGCGACCGGGAGCGGTGGCTCGACGCAATTCGGGATTCGCGCGCCCTGGATGGCGGAGCGGCGCTTCATGCCGCAGCAAGGCTCGGCCGCCGGTCTCGCGCACTATTTGGACACTGCGAAGGTCATGGCCGATGACGTCGGCATCGCGACTGACCTTCTCGACTGTCTGATCGACGTGTTCGCACGCGCCGTTCCCAATATCGGGGAGCGCGACGTTGCGGCGATGCTCGAGTTCTTCGAATCAAGACATTGAAAATAGGAGCGATCGACATGATTGGCGTGAGGAAGATTTCCCATGCGAGCTACGAGACGCCGGACCTCGACAAGCAGGTTGCGTACTACACCGACATCCTCGGTCTCACCCTGATCGCCCGGGAGAAGAATGCGGTTTATCTCGCCAGCACAGTCGAGCATCACGCGATTATCCTGCGCGAGGGTTCGAATCCGCGATGCACGAGCATCGGCTTCCAGCTTGGCCCGGACGACGATCTCGATGCTTTCGAAAGGCAGACCAGCGCTCACGGCCTGCGCACCTCGCGCAAGAAGGATCCCGAGCCGACGATCGAAGATATGGTGGCCTTCGAGGATCCGAAGGGAACCATGATCGAAGTGTTCAAGCGGCCGGAGCCGCAGAAACAGCCGTTCCGCAGCACCGGCATCGTGCCGCACAAGCTCGGCCACGTCGCGTTTCATGTCACGGACGTGAAAGCGGTGACGCGCTTCTATTGCGACGTTCTCGGATTTCGCGTCTCCGACTGGATGGGTGACTACTTCTCGTTCCTGCGTTGCGGCACGGATCATCACACCATTAATCTGGTCGAGACCGGCAAGAACAAGCACTTTCACACGGCGTTCGAGCTGCGCGACTGGGGGCACATGCAGACCGCCTGTGACCATCTCAGCAAGAATGGATTCCGGATGCTCTGGGGCCCAGGCCGTCACGGCATCGGGCACAATCTCTTTTCCTATCATCGCAGCCCGAATGGACTGATCACCGAGCTGTTCGCGGAACTCGACCAGATGAACGACGAGGCGCTCGGCTATTTCGAGCCGCGGCCTTGGCACCGCGAATATCCGCAACGTCCGAAGACATGGCCGAAGACGCCGGACGCCGCAAACCTGTGGGGTCCGATGCCCCCGGATGAAATGATGGAATAGCGCCGGTCATAAGCGCGAAAAACAATCGAACAAACAAATAAACAAACATCAGGAGGAGACAATGTTCAGGACGCTGCTGGCGCGATGGATCGCGTCGATCGCAATCATCGTGTCGCTTTTCGCATTCGCCGCGGAGGCGGCACGGGCCGCTGAGCCGATCAGGGTCGGCTTTAGCATGTCGGTAACAGGGGCCGTCGCGCCGAACGGACGGCAGCTTCTTCTCGCGCTTGAGATTTGGCGTGACGACGTGAACGCCGCCGGCGGCCTGCTCGGGCGTCCGGTCGAGCTTGTCTACTACGACGACCAGAGCAATCCGGCGAACGTCCCCGGCATCTACACCAAGCTCTTGGCGGTGGACAAAGTCGATCTCCTGCTCGGTCCCTACGCGACCAACATGGCGGCGCCGGCTATTCCGGTCATCATGGAAGCCAACAAGACGACGATCTCGTTGCTGGCGATCGGCGTGAACCGCCACTTCAATTACGACCGCTATTTCTCCATGGTTCCTGTCGGCCCCGAAGGCATCAAGGCCTTCTCGCGCGGATATTTCGAACTCGCCGCCGCGCAACAGCCAAAGCCAACCACGGTTGCGATGATCTCGGCAGACGCCGAGTTCGCCAAAACTGCCGCCGACGGGGCGAGGGAAAACGCCAAAAGTCTCGGCTTCAACGTGATCTACGACCAGAGTTATCCGCCCGCGACGGCGGACTTCGGACCGATCATGCGGGGCGTCCAGGCCGCCAATGCCGATGTGGTGTTCGTTGCCGCCTATCCGCCGGATTCCGTCGGCATCGTCCGCGCCGCGCACGAGATCCAGCTGACCGCCAAGATGTTCGGCGGAACAATGATCGGCCTGCTGGCGACCCCGCTCAAGGCTCAGCTTGGACCGGCGATGAACAACATTGTCATCATGGAAAGCTTTGTTCCGGCCTTCGACTTTCCCGGTCTGCAAGACATGCTAGCGAAGTATCGCGCGAAGGCAGCCGGACAGCAGATTGATCCGTTCGGCTACGGTATTGCGCCGTTCGGTTATGCGGCGGGACAAATCCTCGCCCAGGCTGTAACCGAGACCAAGAGTCTCGATCACGATAAAATCGCGAAATACGTTCATGCGACGACCTTTAGCACCGTCGCAGGCGAGATCGCGTACGGCAAGGACGGCGAATGGGCGAAGCCTCGGACCGTGTTCAGCCAGTTCCAGGACGTTCAACCCGGCAACGTCGACCAGTTCCGGGACGGGTCGAAGCAGCCGGTGCTTTGGCCGCCTGAGTACAAGAAGGGGACGTTGATTTATCCCTACGCCGAGGCGAAACGATAAGCGCAGGACACGCGAAGCAAGGGCCATTGGCGCGGGGGCGGGAGGTCGCGGTGTCCAGCTCGCTTCCGCGATCTGGTCTTTATTATTTGCAAATGCAAATATGTGGGACGACCGTATCCGTCGCAGCGACATTTTGCGGTTTCAGACCACGAATGCGCTCGGCTTTGAAAGGAAACGCTGATGAAGGGAAAGATTTGCCTCGAAGAGCACTTTGCCATCGAGGCAACGCTAGGCGACTCGCAGGTGTTCGGCGCCCACGTCTGGCCGGAGTTGCGCGGCCGGCTGATCGAAATTCAGACCAGGCTGGTCGCACAGATGGATGCGCACGACGTCGAACGGATCATCCTTTCGCTCAATGCGCCCGCGATCCAGGCTATTTCCGAGCCTAAGCGTGCCGTCGACGTCGCAAGAGAGGCAAACGACGCGGCTGCCGAGCACGTGCGCAAACGGCCGGACCGCTTTTCGGCCTTCGCGGCTCTGCCCATGCAGGATCCCGAGGCGGCATGCCGAGAGCTCGAACGCTGCGTCAAGGACCTTAAGTTTGTCGGCGCACTCGTCAACGGGTTCAGTGAAACCGCCGATCCCGACGACCTCCTCTATTATGATCTGCCGCAGTACAAAAGCTTCTGGAGGAAAGTCGAAGAGCTCGGCGTTCCATTCTATCTGCATCCCCGCAATCCGATGCCGGGACAAATACCAGGTTACAAGGGCCACAACTGGCTGCTCGGGCCGACTTGGGCATTCAACGCCGAAACCTCGGTGCATGCACTTCGGCTGATCGGAAGCGGCATCTTTGACGAATGTCCCAACCTCAAGATTGTGTTGGGTCACTTAGGGGAGGGCATTCCACCCCTGCTGTGGCGGATGGACCACCGTAACGAGTGGATGCACGCGCCGCACAAATACGACGCCAAGAAGCCGGTTGCCGACTATTTCCGAAAGCATTTCTGGGTGACAACCTCGGGAAACTACAGCACATCGACCTTGAAGCAGGCGATGGAGGAGCTTGGCCCGGATCGGATCATGTTCTCGATTGACTGGCCGTTCGAGGATCCGGGGCAAGCCTGCGCTTGGATCGACGACGCACCGATTTCCGAGAGTGATCGTCAGAAGATTGTTAGGACGAACGCGGTGAATCTGTTCAAGCTTCCCGCATGAACAGTCCCTGCGAAGGCCTTCAGCCATCGGGAATGTCTTAACGCCTTTGGCGCGCCTTTCTGGATGGTGTCGCGTGTCGCGCGACAAACTCTTCGTCGAGCACATAAATGTTGGAGAACAGTTTGACGAGCATCTTTTTGAGCAGTCGCAGGTCGCGCTTGCTAATTCCGCGCGTCGCGACTTCCTCATAATGAGATGCAATCGGAATGATCCGCTCCGTGACTGAACGTCCCTTCGCAGTAAGGCATATGTTTAACGCTCGGCCGTCGGTCCCCGAGCGACCTCGCGATACGAATCGTTTGCGTTGCAGGGTCACCAGGAGTCGCGAGAGCGTAGAAAGGTCGATACTGGTGCGCTCGGAAAGCTCGCCGAGTCTCTGATCGCCGCATTCCCACAGAGCGACCATGACGCGCCACATCGGCAGCGTGACACCCATCGACTCGATATCGCGTGCAAAGGCGAGGCCGATCTTCACGCCCGCACGATTCAAGAGGTAGGGGACGAAGTCGCTGAGCGTGAAGTGTTTCTTCATTGGATTCGATTGAGGAACTGTTTCCTCACCCCCAGCCGATCAATTGCGCAAGCAGCGCATCGGGTTCTCGTATCGGAGACATTGCCGATGAAAAACGCGTGAGATCCATCCTTGGCGGTCGGAAATGGCCGATACGGCCGAGGTCACCCGTCGCATTGCACTGCGGAATCCTTGGGCGAGGTCGGATGTCATCGAATCGATACGGCGCTCGACATTACTTGCAAATGCAAATAGATTGCGTCCATCGGCCGAAACTTGCAAATGCAAATATAATGCTTCGCGGTCGAAGTCCAGCGGGCTGCGTGAACGCGCGGTTGCTGGTTCCTCAGGGTTACCCTGAGAGGGGGGGTGCGGGATGGCTGTCAGCAATGTCGGTGCGACCTTTAGCAGGATCGCAGCCAAGCCGGAAATGTCCGAGTTGTTGGAGCGCGCCCGTTCAATCGGCGCGGTCGCCCGCGAAAAGGGTCGCGAAACAGAACAGCAGCGTCACGTCTCCTCCGAGCTGATTGCGATGATGCGTGATGCGAAGCTGTTCCGAGTCATGCAGCCGGAGCGCTTCGGCGGTTTCGAATACGGCTATGATGTCTTTATCGAGCTGGTTGCGGCGATCGCTGCGGGCGATGGTTCGACCGGCTGGGTCTACAGCCTTGGCGCCGTTCATCCGTGGTTGATCGCTTGTTATCCGGAGGAGGCGCAACAGGAAGTCTGGAGCCAGGACCAGGACGCGATTGCCGCCGTTTCGTATGCGCCGGTTGGTAAGGCGCGGCCGGAGGGGGAGGGCTATCGTCTCAGCGGCCGTTTCAGTTTCGCCAGCGGCGTTGATAACGCCAATTGGGGCATTGTTGGTGGAATGCTGCCGCTGAAGGACGGACCAAAGCCCGGCTTCTTTCTGATTCCTCGCTCGCAATTTTCGATCCACGATGATTGGTTCACGATGGGTCTCGCTGGGACCGGCAGTAAGACGATCGTCGTTGAGGATCAGTTCGTTCCCGCCTACCGGACGGTGACCTTTGCAGACCTGCTCGTCGGCGACGGCCCCGGCACCAAGACCAACCCTAGCCCGCTTTACCGACAGCCCATGCTTGCGGTGGTGCCGTACTGCTTGGTGTCGCCGGCTTTGGGCATGGCGCGAGGTGCTCTGGAGACGTTTAAGGAACAGACCACTGGCCGCACCACGCGTGGCGCGGTTGCCGGCGGAAACAACAAAATGATCGAATTCACCACCATTCAGATGCGCGTTGCCGAGGCGACCGCATCCATTGATGCCGCCGCACTCATGATGCATCGGGACATCCGCGAAACAATCGCGGCGGTGCAAACAGCCAAGTCTGCAGACGTGAGCCTGCGGATGCGGAATCGTCTGACGCATTCCTTCGCGACAAGACTTTTGATGCAGGCGGTGGATGCTGTCTTCTTGGCCGCGGGTGGGTCTGCATTGGGTTTGGAGCACCCTGTCCAGCGTTTCTGGCGCGATATTCACGCTGCCAGCTCCCACATCAGCCTGAACTGGGATTCGGTATCGGCGATGTATGGACAACACGTATTTGGGCTCGAGCCACGAGGTCAATACTGAGGTCGATCACGGCCGACTGAGACGCACATCAAGCGCGCAATAATAAAGGGAGGTCTCAATGAAAAACATCATCGCCGGCGTCGTCGGCCTGCTCCTGTCATCTGCAATGGGTGCCACGGGCAATGCGCAACAATTCACGATGAAGATTTCGTCGCCGACGATCAACGACGTGACTCAAGAATGGGCGAAGGAATTCAAGGCGGGATTGCAGGCCCGCGTCGGCGACCGCATCAAGGTCGAGTTTTATCCAGCGAGCCAGCTGGGCCAGATTCCCGCGACCGTTGAAGGCACTGCGATGGGCACGATCGAAGCCGTCGCGCCCGCGACCGGCTTCCTCATCGGCCTGGAACCGCGCTTCCAGATCTTTGATGCTCCCGGGCTCTTCGCCGATCTTGCTCAGGCGCAACGTGTTTTGGCCGATCCTGCCGTTCGCAAGCGTCTCGCCACATTGGGGAACAGCAAAGGCATCGAACCGCTCGCCATGTGGCCGCACGGGCCAGTGATGATCGTATCACACAAGACGATCCGCAAAATTGATGACCTCAAGGGGCAGAAGATCCGCGTGCCAGGCGCCGCGCCTTTGCAGATCGAGCCGTTCCGTAAGGTCGGGGCAGTGCCGGTGTCCATGCCGCTCGGCGAGACGCTCTTTGCGATGCAGAACAGAGTGATCGACGGGCTGGTTGCCAGCGCGACGGTGTTCACAGCGTTCAAATATTACGACTTGGCGAAGGGCATGACGGCGTTGCCGGGCTCGTTCCTTATTGTTCCCGCGATGGTGAACAAGGAATTTCTGAAGTCGCTCGGACCCGAACTTGAGTCGATCGTGCGCGAAGAGGCGTTCAATGCCCAGCGAAAGGTCGAGAAATTCGCGTTGGAGGACGTCGAACGCACGCTCGATGTCTGGAGGAAGAACGGCGGCGAGATCATCGAGCTGCCATCGGCTGAATCGAAGACCTACCTCGATCAGGTGCGATCCATTTTGCCGGGACTTATGGCGTCAAACCCGGACGTGAAGGAAGATTATGCGGTGCTGTCTTCGGCGGCTGGACGGTTGAGCAAGTAGGACCATCTCCTCTCGGCACGACGGACCGTCGACGATGTCGGAAAACAACGCCTTTGAGCGCGGCGGCGATCGGGTCGCCTTCATCGTCGAGCGGATTCTCGCGATCGGCCTGTTTGCGGCCATCCTTCTCGACTTCCTAGAACGTTCTCGGACGTTATTCGGGTGGCTTCTCGGTGCTGGGCATCGACGAGATCGAAATCTACATCCTCATCTGGATTGCCTTCCTCGGCGCTGTCGTCGTGACATGGCGGCGACAGCATCTGCGGATGGACGTGTTCCTGGAGCACTGCCCGGCGTCGATCAAGACGACGATCAAAGTCGTGGAGATCATCGTCTCGTTTGTCGTGACCGCCTTTGTCGGCTTTCAATCGCTTGCTTATGTCACAAAATTATACGCGCTCGGGGCCGTCAGCGACATCATCGGCGTGCCGACGTGGATCCCCCATTCGGCGGTGTTTCTCGGCTTTTTCTCGATGGCAGCGATCATCCTTATGCGTGGTCTCCAATGTCTTTGGGGATCGGAAGCCGGCTGGCGGCGAGATAGATCATGACGTTTGCTCTCGGCTTGCTTCCCGTTGTGCTGCTTCTTTTCGGCTTTCCGATTTTATCTTGGTGTTGCTGACGTCGGTTACGGTTGCCCTGGTCTTCCTGATGCATGTCCCGTTGGCGGCGCTGCATCAGAACCTGTTCGGCTCCATCAACGCCCATGCGCTACTGGCGATTCCGTATTTCATCTACGCCGGCGAATTGATGGGTCGTGGTTCTGTCGCGCAGCGATTGGTTGACTTTGTCCAAGCCGGCGTCGGTTCGGTGCGTGGAAGTCTCGGCGTGACGACGGTCGGCACGGCGACGATCTTCGGCTCGATGTGCGGCGTCAGCGCGGCCGCGGTCGCGACAATCGGAAAGGTTATGTATCCGTCCATGATACGGGCGGGCTATCCGGCCTCATTTTCCGCCGGCCTCGTCACGGCCATCGGCGCCATCGACGTTATCATTCCGCCGAGTGTCCCCATGATCGTTTATGCAGCGGCAGCACAGGAATCGTTGCCGCGGCTCTACGCGGCCGGGATCTTTCCCGGTTTGCTCATCGCCTTGGTGGTCGGCAGTTATGTCGTCCTGCGCGCATGGTGGGAGGGTTTCGGAAAAGGTGTGCCGTTCGACGGACCGCGCTTCGCGCAGGCATCGCTGCGCGGGCTATGGGCGCTCGGCGCTCCCGTTATTATCTTGGGCGGCATTTATGGAGGCGTGTTCTCACCGACCGAGGCGGCGGCGATTGCCTGCGTCTATGCAGCCCTCGTGACGCACTTTGTCTTCCGCGAACTGACTTTTATCGACATCCTCGATGCGGCCGTCGCCACCGTCCGATTCACCGCGCAGATTCTCATCATCGTGGCCTGCGCCGGCGTTTTCGCCTGGGTTCTGACGGTCAACCAGGTGCCCGCATCGCTGGTCGGCATCATCAACTATCTTGAGGTGTCGCCCTGGCAGTTTCTTTTGGTCGTCAACGTTCTGCTGCTGGTGACCGGCTGCTTCCTGGATCCGTTGTCGTCGATCCTATTGTTGACCCCGCTGCTTATTCCAGTAGCCAAATCCTTGGGCATCGACACCGTACATTTCGGGGTCGTGTTCATGGTCAATCTTGCAATCGGCCTTTTTCATCCGCCTTTTGGCATCAACATTTTTGTGGCGCAGTCGGTGCTGGGCATTGAGCTCAAGACGATCTACCGCGGGATCGTTCCATTTGTCGCGCTGTACTTGCTCGTGCTGCTCGCAATTACTTACGTCCCGCAGATTTCTCTGATCGGCGTTCGCGTGTTTATGGGTTGATCAGTCTCTGACATCGCTAGGGGCTGTGGGCTCAATCAAACGGCTCGGACGAAAATGACGATCGTCCCCCGTTAATGTCTCTGCAAGCGATGACATCGAAAGTAAAGATCTGTCGGGCCGGAAACTGCGTTGCCCACCATTCAGAACCGACTGTTGCAATGATTTGTCGTCGGATTGGCGTTCGTCGACGCGCGCCTGTCCGCCGTTAGAACTGCACGCCCAGGCGTCGGCCCTTGCGCCAGATCACCCGGCAGCTTTTCTGGGTGACGCCGTGCATCAGCATGAAGGTGTCGGGAATGGCAGCCGGGTTGGCGACGTCCAGGCAAGCGCCACTGGCGGAGATCTCGACAACGTCGCAATCGACAACCGGCGATCGCGCATCGACGATGATGATTTTTCCGGTTCGGGCCATCAATCCGGCAGGCTTGACGCGCGCTGACCTCGGAATGTCGCGGGACATGGTTCGCACCTGCTGCGCTTGTCTCAAAAAAAATCAGCGACGGCCAGAAACCACAGCCCGTCGCCGTTCATTTGTGGCGTCGACCGATGGGCGCGGGCCAAAACCTAGGCCTGAATGATTTTGAATGTTTTAATGTCCGCCGCACATTCCCTGCGCGGACTTAAGTCGGGATCATCTCGCCACGAACCGGCTCAGAGATGCGCGATGCTCGGCGCTCGTACGCAAAACGCGGAAGCACGTCGGGACGCGGTCGAAGGGAGACCTGAAGCTTCAGCGCACCGCGCAGGCCCAGCGACCCCATGGGTCGTAGCCGCAGCTCGGGCCGTAATAATAAGTCACCGGGCCGTAGGTGTAGGCGGGACCGGCATAACGCGCGCGATAGCCGTAGGCGGGATAGCCGTAAGGGCCATAGCCGTAGGCAGGATAGCCGTAGTAGCCGCCATAATACGGCGGCGTCACAACGGCCGCCGCGGTGCCGAGCGTTGCGCCCGCGATGTAGAACGGCGCCGCCACCAGATCGGCGATGAAGTTCTGTGCCGACGCGGCCGACGGCAGGCACACGGTCCCGAGTGCGACAGCGGTGAAAGCAGCGAGCGTTTTGGTCGGAGCCATGACTGCATCTCCTGTTCGCGCGGCCGATGATCGCCGGCCCGGATCACTTGATCCTGTTGTCACCGGTCCAGCCGCGCAATTCGCGGAGCGTGTTGCCCCGCCGTCAATCGCGTCCTGCAATCGGGATCACCTGAAAATTGAAGCACATTGAGGCTGCCATGCGGTGAAACACGCATCCGGGATTTGAGGGTTTGCAATAGGGTTTCATTTACCGTGACACAATCGCGGTGTCCGCAAGCGCCGCGGTTGTTGAATTCTTACTCCGCGCCGACACGCCGATGAACCTTCCGGCAACTCCGAAGCACCAAGATGCGTGCTGCGTTCTCACCCGAGCCGGAACCGACCATGATCAATCTGCACTATCTCGGCTTTATCGCCGTCGGGCTTGCAATGATCGCGAGCCCGGCCTCCGCCGCCGAGCCCGGCAGCCCCGCCTGCCGGCGCGAACTCGCCGCCACCCAGAACAAGATGCAGGAATCGGTTGCCTTGCTGAACGGCGTGCGGGACGCGCCGGCGGCGCAGAAATGCGAGGCCTATTCGCGCCACATCGGCCTTGCCGGCGAGATTCGCGAAAGCTTCGCGCGTTGCCGACCCGCTGCCGAGCGAGCCGAGGCGGTCCGCGACGCCGACGATGTGATCGACGCCACCCGCGCGGCCTACATCAAGTGGTGTCCGCCGCGACCGGGCATGGTCCGGGTCAATATGGTCGAGGTGAAGCACGTCACCCGGGATCAATTGCCGAAACCGCTTGCGGCCGTGCATCGCTGCGGCGAGGGCCCGATGTACATCACCAACGAACGCTTCGATCTCGGTCGCTTGTTCGTGCTCGGCTGTCCGGGAAATCCCAATCCGACGCCCGAGCAAGCCAAGGCGCGCAATGCCCGCGTCGAGCTTCTGACCAAGGAACAGGCCTACGCCTATGTCGCTCGCGATCAGGACGGCGATGATCCGCACCGCCTCAGTTTTCCGATTCTCGGCGTCGATGGCCGCGAGACCAGTGTCGATCAGCTGTTTCCCGAGCGCACGGTGCCGGGCGACCGGCGCGATGAAATCTCATCCTATTGGGAGCCGGCGAGCGAGGGCGTGTGCCGGGTTCACGCGGTGTGGCGCGTCACCGACGGCAAGGCCAATCTCGTGCTGTGGGAGGAAGCAACCGATTGCAGCGGGCGCGCCCAGTTCACGGCCGTTCTCGACCGGCGATGACGCACGGAGCGTCTACCGAGTGGCGCTCAGTGGGCCGCCGCCAGCAACGCACGGCGGAACGCGCCTTCGATGGTGATGCCGAAATTATAGTGCGTCTTGGAATACGGCTGCACCGCGCTCGGATTGGTGCTGCGATCGCCGATATAGATTCCGGTGACCGCGCCATTCTCGCTGATGATCGCACCGCCGGAGCCGCCGGGGCTTCCACTGCAATCGATCGCCAATTCGCGAACGCCATCGGCCGCGGTCTTGGTAACGCTGCGAATGGTACAATTTTCGGCACCGAACGCCGTCGGCGCGCCATTGCCGGCGGCGCACATGGTCACCGCTCCCAACGATGATGTTTGCGCCGCAAGGACGTAGGGCGTCGCCGCCGTCACCGGCGCCACCAGGCGGGCGACCGCCCAGTCGCTGGTGGCGGTATGCGACAGCGGGGTTTGACTGCCGGCCCGGATCGACGCGGGGTCGATGGCAATGGCTTCGCCCGATCCCATGCGCGGCACGAACACGCAATCGCCATGGGCGCCCGATGAACCGAACAACACATGCGCGGCGGTAATGATAAGATCGTTGCGCAGCACCAGCTGCGCGGTGCCGACCCGACCGCCGCATCGCACCAGGCCGGTGGCGCCGACATGGGTGTGGGAATTCGTGTAGGGACTGCCTCTGCGGTCGCGGTCCATCAGCACCGCGACTGTCAATGGCGCGGCGTCAATTGCGCGCGAAACTTGAGATTGGGCGGGGTCGTCGCTGATGCCACTGGCGCGCGCGCTTCGCGGCGTCGTCGGCGCAAGGGCGAAGGTCGCCGTCAGGACGGCGAGGCATACGAGCGTTGGCAGCTGGGCGCGCGACATGGCATGACACCCGATAGGCCCCACCCATCAGATACACGTTGCATGTCGGCTACGCCACTCCTGTCAACGTCGGCAAACATGTCGGTGATGTCGCACCATAACATGCGACCGGCCGTGAGGCCGGTCGCATGCGCCGCGAGGGGGGCGCGGCAGGGAAAACGCGTTTTCGCTTAGTTGCCGAGAACCGTGCTGCGATCCGGAACCGACGGTTCGCCGTACGTCTCGTTCGCATGGCCGGTGACCGCGGCGTTGCGGCCTTCGACAAATTGCGGGGTCTGGGCGGACACCTCGTGCCGCGCATGGTGGCGCTCGGTCTGAGCCAGCGCCGGCGAGGCAAACGCTACCGCGACAAGCGCAGCCGCGAGGGTCATTCTGGTGGTGTTGGTCATGATAAATCTCCGTCTATTCGGTCAGCCGCGAAGCGCCATGCTTTGCGCCGGCGGGGCAGAAATAGGGACCACGGCCGCGCGCGATAACCCAAGCAATGCGAAACAGACTATTGCGTGCGAGCGCAGAATGAATCTCGGTTTCGCCACGATTGCGGACATCGGGCCGATTCGGTCCGCCAACTAAAATGTAAGCCAACACGATCGTGAATGACCGTGAGCACCCTGTGATCCCGCTGCGCTTGAATGCCGCTGGCAAATCAACAATTGCTGTCGATCGGGGCGGAGATGCAGAGGAGGAGAGGGCTGCATGGATCGCATGACCAGCATGGCGACGTTCGTTAAAGTCGTCGAGATCGGGAGCTTTTCCGCCGCGGGTCGCGCACTCGAAATGTCCCCCAGCATGGTAACCAACCACGTCCAGTCGCTTGAAGAGCGGTTGGGGGTGCGTTTGCTCAATCGCAGCACCCGCAAGCTCAGTCTGACCGAAGTCGGGCAGGCCTATTTCGAGCGCGCCCAACAAATCTTGAGCGAAGTCGAGGACGCCGAGCAAAGTGCGCAGGCGCAGCAGACCACACCGCGCGGCAATCTGCGCCTCAACACTTCGGTGGCGATGCCGCCGTTTCTCGCCCCTGTCATCGCCGAGTTCGTTGCGCTGTATCCCGAAGTCACCATCAGCATGAGCATGAGCGACCGCGAGGTCGATCTGGTCGAGGACGGCTTTGATCTCGCGATCCGTCACATGCCGATTGCGGATTCAAGCCTGATATCGCGCCGCATCGCGACCTATCATTTCATTCTCACCGGTGCGCCCGACTATTTCGCCCAGCACGGGACGCCGACGCATCCCTCCGAACTGGTCAACCACAATTGCCTGACCTTCCTGCGGCCGGTCTGGGGCAACGAATGGCGCTTTTCCGGCGCCAATGGCGAACTGTCGGTCCCGGTGACCGGCAATATGCAAAGCAACAGCGCCAATGCGCTCCGGCTCGCCGCGGTTCAAGGGCAAGGCCTCACCATCATGCCGAGTTTTCTGGTGGCTGACGACTTGCGCGCCGGCCGCTTGACGTCGGTGTTGAACGAATTTCTCGATACCGAGTTCCCGGTCAACGCGATTTATCCGCATCGCCATCATTTGTCGGCGAAGGTGCGCAGCTTCATCGATCTTCTCGCCAAGCATTTCCGCGACGATCCGGCCTGGGCCGATCCTTGTTCGGGGCGCTCGAAGCGGCGGCAGGCGATGGACGGCGCCGACGGCGCACGGCCGATGCGGCTGGTGTCGTAGGCGGCTCCGGTTCACACCTGCAAATAGCGCTCCCGCACACTCGGATCAGCCGCCAAGGCGGCTGATGTTCCCGCCCAGACCACGTGGCCCTTTTCGATCACCACGTGCCGATCGGCGAGCTTCATCAGGGCGTCGAGGTGCTTGTCCACGATCAACGTGGCTTGGCCCTCGCGTTTGAGGCGTCGCAGGCAGGACCAGATTTCGGTGCGGATCAGCGGCGCGAGGCCCTCGGTGGCTTCATCGAGAATCAGCAGTTTCGGATTGGTCATCAGCGCACGGCCGATCGCCAGCATCTGTTGTTCTCCGCCCGAAAGCTGGTTGCCCATATTGGCGCGGCGCTCGGCCAATCGCGGAAACAGTTCGTAGACCTGCGGCAAGGTCCAGCGCGGCGGTCCGAACCGCGCCGCAGCTGTCGCCACCAGGTTTTCTTCCACCGTCAGCGTTGGAAAAATCTGCCGTCCTTCCGGCACCAGACCAAGCCCAGCTTGCGCGACGCGATAGGGCGGAAGTCCGCCGAGGCGCACGCCGTCGAAGAGTGCGTTTCCGCCGCACGCCGGCAGCAGCCCCATCAATGTGCGGATCGTCGTGGTCTTGCCCATGCCATTGCGGCCGAGCAGCGTGACGAATTCGCCGGCATTGACCGCAAAGCTCACGTCGAACAGCACCTGGGCGGGGCCATAGGCGGCGGCGAGCCTGTCGACGATCAGCATCGCCTCACTCCATCTCGTCGCCGAGATACGCGGCGATGACGCGGGGATCCTTGCGCACCACGTCCGGAGCGCCGCTCGCCAGAATCCGGCCATAGATCAAGACCGAAATCCGGTCGGCGAGCGCGAACACGGCGGTCATGTCGTGCTCGACCAGCACCATCGGCAAGCGGCCCTTGAGGCGACGCAGCACCGCGACCAGGCGCTCGGCCTCCTCGCGTCCGGCGCCCGCCATCGGTTCGTCCAGCAGCAGCAGCTTCGGCTGCATCGCCAGCGCGATCGCCAGTTCGAGCGCGCGCTTCTCGCCATGGGACAAATGCCCGGCGGCGACGTGCGCGCGATCGGCGAGGTCGACGTCGGCAAGCGCCGCCATCGCGGCATCGTTAAGCGCAGCTTCGGTATCGGCGCGGCCGAAAAAATGCAGGCTGGTACCGGATCGCGCTTGCACCGCCAGGGCGACATTCTCCAGCGCAGAGAAGCCGGGAAGCACCGAGGTGATCTGGAACGTGCGCGCGAGCCCGAGCGCCGCGCGGCTATGGACCGGCAACAGGGTCACGTCCTGGCCGGCGAATAGGATCTGTCCGGCATCGCACGGGATCTGGCCGGAAATCTGATTGATCAGGGTGGTCTTGCCGGCGCCGTTCGGCCCGATCACCGCGTGCAGCTCCAGCGGTGCGACGTCGAAGGTGACGTCGTCGGTCACCACTAGGCCGCCGAAATTCTTGCGCAGGTTTTCGAGGTGCAGGACCGGTTCAACCACCGCGAAATCTCCGGGTCAATTGCGACGACAGACCGGCGATCTCGTCACGCAGTCGCCGCGCGGCGCGCCCGGCACCATTGCAGCAGGTGTGCATGAGGGGGCGAAGGCGAGCGGAATGGCCGCTCGCAAGCGTGCGGAGCGCCTGCGCGCGTCGCAGGATGTCCGCCTGGATCGCGGCAGCACTTTCTTTGCCGCGACCGACGGGATCATCGCCCAGCCAATGTGCGAGCTTCGCCGCCGATCCGACCAGACCGCCGCGTGCAAACACCACGACCAGCACCAGCAGCGGACCAAAGATCACCTTCCAGTGTTCGGTCAGTCCCGATAGCCATTCCTCGGTCAGCAGAAACGCGGCGGTCCCGATGATCGCGCCGTAAAGCGTTCCGAGACCGCCGAACACCACCATGATGATCAGTTCGCCCGATCGTTGCCACGACATGTAGGCCGGGCTGACGAAGGAGGTGGCGTTCGCGAGCAGGAAGCCGGAGAGGCCCGCCAGTGCCCCGGAGATCACATAGGCTATCAACTGATAGCGGAACACTTCGAACCCGATGCTGGCCATGCGGATCGGATTCTCGCGCGCCCCGCGCAGGACGCGGCCAAAGCGCGATCCGACAATGGCCCGGCACAGCAGATAGGCGCCGAGCAGGCAGGCGAACACCGCATAGTAAAGCGCGCGGTCATTCTTCAAGATCGCGAACCCGAGCAGCGTATCGCGCGCCCGGATCGTCAGTCCGTCGTCGCCGCCATAGGGAGCGAGCGAACTCGCGGTGAAGAAGGCCATCTGGCCGAATGCCAGCGTTATCATGATGAAATAGACGCCTTTGGTGCGCAGGCACACCAGTCCCGTGGCGAACGCGAACAGTCCGGCGACGACAATCGCCAGCGGCAGCGCCAGCAGGATCTCACTGATGCCGTGGGAGGCGAGAATGCCGACCGCATAGGCGCCAAGTCCGACAAACGCCGCATGCCCGAACGACACCAGTGCGCCATAGCCGACGATCAGATCGAGCGCGAGCGCCGCAATGGCAAAGATCATCACCCGGGTGAACAGGCTGAGAAGATAGATTTCCGCCCCGGTGCCGGCAAAGACTGGGATCAGTGCGAACACAATGAACAGAACCAGCGGAGCAACATCGCTGGCCGGCCATTGCCGCAGGCCCGCCCAAGACTGCCGGAGGGTCGTGAGCATGGCGCGCAAGAAAGCTGACACGCTCATCGTCCCTTGGCCGGAAACAGCCCGGTCGGGCGAAAATACAGTACCAGCGCCATCAGCAGATAGATCAGCATCGACGCGAGTGCGGGACCGACCGTGCGCGCGGGGGAGGGCGCCATGAACAATCGCAGGATGTCGACGGAAAACGAGCGCCCGAGGGTGTCGACCAGACCGATGATCAGCGCGGCCAGAAAGGCGCCGCGGATCGAGCCGACGCCACCGATGACGATGACGACGAAGGCGAGGATCAGAATGGTGTCGCCCATCCCCGGTTCGACTGACAGGATCGGCGCGATCATCACGCCGGCGAATGCCGCCAGCATGGTGCCGAACCCGAAAACGATCATAAAGAGCCGGCGGATGTCGACGCCGAGCGCCGACACCATCGGAGCGTTGGTGGCGCCGGCGCGCACCAGCATGCCGACCCGTGTATAGGTCACGAGGCCGTAGAGCAGGGCGGCGACCGCGAGCCCCGACGTGATGATGACCAGCCGCCACACCGGGTAGATGAGACCGGGCATCAGCGACACCGAGCCGGAGAGAATCTCCGGCATCGGCAAACTCAGCGGCGCCGCGCCCCAGACCAGTTTCACCGCCTGATTGAGAAAGATGATGATCCCGAACGTCGCGATCACCTGGTCGAGATGGTCGCGATCGTAGAGATGCCGAAAGATCGAGAATTCGAGCAGCAGCCCGAAGGCGAGGGCGGCAAGCAATGCCAGCACCAGCGCGAGCAGAAAGTTGCCGGTTAGGGCGTAGAACATTACCGCGAAATAGGCGCCCAGCATATATTGGACGCCGTGGGCGAGATTGATGAAATCCATCACGCCGAATACCAGCGTCAATCCCGCCGCGATCAGAAACAGCAGCACGCCGAGTTGCAGGCCGTTCAGGGTTTGCACCAGGAGAAGGCTGAGCGACATGAGACCGACTATCGCCTCACGCCGCGCGCCGACAGCGACCGGCAGCGCCTGCGGGCCGCCGGACATTCATCATCGGGACTGCATGCGCTGTTCGTCATCCCCTCGGCCGATATCGGGTGGCTTCGATTCCGGTCTGCATAGCGACGCCGAACATCAACCCCCGCATCGGGCGTCGGGACAACCCGGCGCCCGCGAAGCGAAGACCGAACGCACTCACTTCATCGGGCAGTCTTTCACGTAGGAGTCGCTGTAGTTCGAGAACACCTTCTGCACGATTTCGGTCTGGAACTTGCCGTCGGCGCGCTTGACCACCTTGACGTGGTAGAAATCCTGAATCGGATAATGGTTGGTGTTGAACTTGAAGGCGCCGCGCAGCGACTTGAAGTCGGCCTTCGCGAGGGCGGCCCGCAGCGCATCCTTGTTCGCGGTGTCGCCTTTGGTCTGCTTCAGCGCGCTGTCGATCAGCAGCGCCGCATCATAGGCCTGGAACGCATAGGTCGCCGGCACCGCGCCGTATTCTTTTTCGTAAGCCGCGACGAATTCCTTGTTCTGCGGATTGTCGAGGTTCGGCGCCCAATTGGCGCCGCCGAAAAAGCCGATCGCCGCATCCTGCTGCGCCGGCAGCGTCGATTCGTCGACCGTGAAGGCGGACAGGAACGCCATCTTGTCCGCGAGGCCAGCTTGCCGGAACTGCTTGACGAAGTTCACGCCCATGCCGCCGGGCAGGAAGGCGAACACGGCGTCGGGCGCTGCCGCGGAAAGCTTGGACAGTTCGGCCGAATAGTCCAGCTGGCCGAGCGGGACATAGATCTCGTCTGCGATCTCGCCCTTGAACGAATGCTTGAACCCCGCCATCGCGTCTTTGCCGGCCTGATAATTCGGGGCGATCAGGAGCACCTTCTTCATCCCCTTGTCCTGCGCGTACTTGCCTTCGACTTCGTGGTTCTGATCGTTCTGATAGGAGGTGACGAACAGATTGGGGTTGCAGTCCTTGCCGGCGAAGCTGGAGGTGCCGGCATTGGGACTGATCAGGATGGCGCCGGAATCGGTGACCGGCTTGAGGATCGCGCCCAGAATGTTGGAGAACACCGGCCCGACCACGAACTCCACCTTGTCGCGTTCGACCAGGCCCTGCGCCTTGCTGACCGCGACATCCGGCTTGAGCTCGTCGTCCTGCACGATCAATTCGACCTCGCGGCCGCCCAGCTTGCCGCCGAGCGTCTTGACCGCGAGCTGGAAACCGTTGCGCTGCTGCTGTCCGAGCACGGCGGGCGGTCCCGACAGCGTGGTGAGGATGCCGATTTTGAGCTTTTCCTGGGCCCCGGCGGCTGTCGTCGCCAGCGCCAATGCCGCGGCCGCGGCAAGCGTCGAAAACTGCTTGATCATGATCCCCACCTCTGTTCGGACAGTTCGATTGGCGTTTGAATTCGCGGCAGCATTGTCCGGCTGTCCGGCCATTCGGCCGGCCGTGATCAGCCGGCGGGCGGTCCCTGCAATCGCCACCCTCTGGCAGCCGATATTTTAAGTTTAAAATATCCCCCTTGTGAAGCCCCGTTGCTGTGTCTATTCGTCCCTGTCGTGAGCATTTACGCTACCGCGCGATGGAGCGGACCGTGCCCTACGGAATTGTTTCTGCCGCCTTGGGTTCGTGGTTGAATGGCGGCAGGCCGACCGCGGCGGCGGCGGTTCAGGCAGCGTCGCGTGATCGGAGCGAGCATCCCATGCAAATGTTGACGGCGGGCATCACCAAGTCGGGCACCGGCCTTGAGGGCATTGTCTGGAACATTCTTGGCCAGACCTATGTGCCCAAGCACGTCTGCGAGAGTTCACTCTCCTGGCACGCCACCTTTCCGCCCGGCACGTTCGTGCCGCCGCATATTCATCCGACCCAGGACGAGTTCATCTACATGTTCGAGGGACGGCTCGATCTCGTGCTCGACGGCAAGGATTTCGTCGCCACCGCCGGCGACCTGATCCGCCTGCCGATGGGGATCGCGCACGGCATCTTCAACAAATCCGATCAGACCGTGAAATGCTTTTTCTGGGTCTCGCCGGCCCGCAAGCTCTACGACCTGTTCTGGGCGATCCATAGCATGAAGGAACAGAATCCGGCGGATGTGGTCGCGCTCTCGGCCAAGCACGAGGTCGTCTTCCTGCCGCCGCCGGGAGCGTAAAAACCAGAGCTGGCTTGAAGTGGTCTCGAGATTCAATCCATCGTCTTGCGAAAAGCTACGCAGCCCTGTTGACCTGCTCCTTGGCAAAGCCCGCGGTCGAGGCATAGCCGCGCACGATCGCCATGCGCTGATCATGCGAGAGCACGTCGTCGATATGGCCAAAACCTTGCGGGGCGAGTTCCTCGACCACGTCGATCACCCCTTCCGGGCCGCCTTTGCGATTCATGCGCACGATTTGCGCGGTCATCGGCAGCCGTTCCTGCTCATAGGCCCACAGCGCCGCGACCGGGTGTTCGCTCGAAACGAGCCGGTCGGCGAGGGCGCGGGCATCGAGGATCGCCTGCGAAGCGCCATTGGAGCCGACCGGATACATCGGGTGGGCGGCATCGCCCAGCAGCGTGACCCGCCCATGCGACCAGCGCGGCAGCGGATCGCGATCGCACATCGGATATTCCCAGAATTCCGGCGTTGCCTCGATCAGGCGCTGGGCATCGACGTTGGCGATCTGAAAGCGCTGGATATGCGGCAGCAGTTCGTCCATGCGTCCGGGGCGAGACCAATCCTCTTTTTGCGGCGGCGGAACCGAGCCGTCGCCGAGTTTGGCGGTGACCGCCCAATTGGTGAGCTTGTGGTCGGGCGTCGAACCGGCCGCGATCGGGTAGATGACGAACTTCGCGGCAAGTCCGCCCGCGACGATCATCGAACGGCCGGTGAGGAACACTGGCCAATCGGTCGCTCCGCGCCACAGCATGATGCCGTTCCAGCGCGCGGGGCCCTCGTTCGGGAACAGCATGTCCCGCACGCGCGAGTGGATGCCGTCGGCGCCGATCAGGACGTCGCCCTCGGCGGTCGCCCGATGCGAGCCGTTGCGGTCGAAGAAAAACGCCCTGATGCTGCCGTCGTGCTGCTGGAAGCTTCCCAGCCGATGGCCCATGTGCAGGTGTTTCTCGCCGAGGCGGGCGCGGACGGCCTGGAAGATGACACTTTGCAGCCGGCCGCGATGGATCGAGAATTGGGGAACCTCGTAGCCGGCATCGAGCCCGCGCGGTTCGCGCCAGATCTCCTGGCCGAAGCGGTTCATGTAGAACAATTCGTGGGTCCGCACCGCGACCGCATCGAGCCGCTCCAGCAGGCCGAGCTCCGCCAGTTCCTTGATGGCATGCGGAAGGGTGTTGATGCCGACGCCGAGTTCGCGAACCGCGTCGGCCTGCTCATACACCTCGCACGCGATGCCGCGGGCGTGCAGCATCAGGGCCGTGGTCAGGCCGCCAATGCCCCCGCCGACGATAATGACCTTCATGCCAAGCCCACTCTACGCCCACAATGCCGGCCACGACCGCAGCCGCCAGCGTATCATTGCGGGGGTCAAGCGCGCATGCAACAGGGATCAAGGCGTATGGTGAGCAGCCAGCGCCGCGGCCGGCGGGTGCCCGGATTGCTGTCCGTTAAGGATGTATCGCGGGCTTGAGCGGCAGCACGATGGCCTCGTCGGCGTGTGCAGCCGTCCGCCGGTTTGCCAGGGCGGTCGCGAACGCCACTGACCGCTCGATCAGCAGGTCGCGTTGCCGGTCGACGGTGACGATGTGGTAGCTGTCGTCGAGGATCAACGTCTCGACGGTGCCCCCGAGGTGGCGTTGCAGGTACTCGGTATTGGAAATGCCGGAGAGATCATCGTCGCGCGCTTGAACCAGCAGCGCCGGCACCTTGATCGACGACAGCTCGCGCTTGACCGCAGCCACCAGCAGGCCGAGTTGGCAGACCGCTGCGCCAGGCGTCACCAGCAGGCCGGCTTGGGTGCTGTCGCCCGATTTCATCGCCGCGATCACCACCGCGCGGATATAGGGGTCCTTGATGCCGTAGGGTTCGCTTTCGGTGAAGCGGAACAACCGGCTGACCAGGAATTGTCCGAACCGGGTCAGCATCGCAAGCTTGAGCACGAAGCGATACCACGGCATGGCCCAGCCGTCGTACCACAGCGTCGGCGCAAACAACGCCAGGCCATGCACGTCATTCGGACGCTGGGCGGCAAGATGCAGCGCGAGCACTGCGCCCATCGACAATCCCCCGACGATCACCGTGTCGCATTCGCTGCGCAGGCGATCGAAGGCTGAGCTGACGCTGGCGTGCCAATCCGGCCACTGCGTCGCGAGCAGGTCGCTCTCGCTGCCGCAATGCCCCGCGAGCTGGCAGCAATGGACGGCGAAGCCCTGCCGCGCGAGTCCCTTGGCGACGAACTTCAATTCGATCGGCGTGCCGCCGAGACCGTGGATCAGCAGAAATCCGGTGCGGCCTCCGGCGAGCTTGAAACTGCGATCGACGCAGGTCATGGCGCGCACTCCCGCACGCCGGGGCTGCGCGTTGTCGCCTGCAGGTCGCGGCCGATCATGGCACTCCTCACTGTGCGATCCTCACGGCGTGGCGCAGCGGGTGATGAGCTGATCGAGGAGCGCGATCGCCAGATCGATTTCCTCGTAGGAAATGGTCAGCGCGGGGGCGAGGGTAATAACGTTCTTGTAATAGCCGCCGATATCGAGCACCAAGCCGTAGCGCTTGCCGCCGTGCTCCAGGTCGGCCTTGAGCGCCTCCTCGACCATGCGGTCGACCATGGCCCGGTCCGGCGTGAAGCCGTCGGCGGCGCAGATCTCCGCGCGCAACGCGAGCCCCATGCCGTCGACATCGCCGATGATCTTGTGCCGGCGCTGCAGCTCGTGCAGGCCTTTGAGAAAATACGCGCCCTTGAGCGCCGTCATCCGCTCGTAGTCGCCTTCGTCGAGCATCTTAACGGTTTCGAGCGCGACCGCGGTGCCGATCGGGTTCGACGCGAAAGTCGAATGCGTCGATCCCGGCGGGAACACGTCGGGAGCAATCAATTCCTCCCGCGCCCACAGGCCCGATAGCGGATTGAGCCCGTTGGTGAGCGCCTTGCCGAACACCACGATGTCCGGCTTCACGTTGAAATTCTCGATCGCCCAGAATTTGCCGGCGCGGTAGAATCCCATTTGGATTTCGTCATCGACCAGCAGAATCTTGCGCGCCTCGAGAACGCCTTTGAGCTTTTCGAAATATCCCGGCGGCGGGATCACGTAGCCCCCGGTGCCCTGAATCGGCTCGACATAGAACGCGGCAAACTCCGCTTCACCCGCCTTGCCGTCCCACACCGCGTGGTACTCGCTGTCGAACAGCCGCGCGAACTGGTCGACGCAGTAGAGTTCGCAACTGTCGCGCTTCTTGCCGTAGGGGCAGCGGAAGCAATACGGAAATGGCACGAAATGGGCGCGGTCGCCGAAATGACCGTAGCGCCGGCGATAGCGGTAGGACGAGGTGATGGCGGTGGCCCCGAGCGTACGGCCATGGTAGCCGCCTTCGAACGCAAACATCAGCGACTTGCCGTGGCTGGCATTGCGCACGAGCTTCAGCGAGTCCTCGACCGCTTGCGAGCCGCCGACGTTGAAATGGACGCGCCCCTTGCTTCCCCATGTCCGCTCGGCGCGTTGCGCCAGCCGGGTCGCGAGTTCGATCTTGTCGCGATGCAGATACTGGCTTGCGAGCTGCGGCAGCTGATCGAGTTGGCGCCTGACCGCATCATTGAGACGCGGATTGGCGTAGCCGAAATTCACCGCCGAGTACCACATCTGCAGATCGAGGTAGGTGCGGCCGCCGGCGTCGTAGAGAAACGAGCCTTCGCAACGATCGAAGATTTTCGGCGGGTCGGTGTAGTGCACCGTGTCGCCGTGCGAACAATAGCGCGCTTCAAGCGCCAGCAATTCCACTTCGCTACGCGCGACCGGATCGGGAACGGCCGAATTGTCGGCGGCGAGCTTAAGCGGTTGATGGCGCATGGATCGATCTCTCTGCGGTGCGAGGGACGCGGTCCCGGCGCTTGAGCGCACCGATCCATTCAGCCAGAAGATGCGTCGCCCCCGCGAAGCCTTCAAACATGCAATAAGTCAGTCCGTTCGCGTGGCAGTGCTCGGTGAGCGCGCCCTTTGCGAATACGAGATCAGCGGTCTGTGCCGCGCAAAAATCCGAGCGTCCGTCACCCACCAGAATTCGCACGACGTCGGGCGCCTCCGGCAGCGCCGCGCATTTGCAATTGCCGGCGGCCGTCCGGCAATCGGCGTGTCGATGCGGAAATTCCAGCTGCCAACGGTCGCCGCCTTGCCATTGCAAACGGTTGGCGAGTATCGGCAGCTTGATCTGCGCGCGCGCCAGCATCGCCGAAATCGCCCGATCGAGACCGTCTGAAACGATGGTGATCGCCACGTCCTCGCGCCGGCACAGCGCGACAAAATCGCCGAAATGCGGATCGAGCGGCACCTCGCGAACCAGGGCATCGAGAGCCTCCGGTGATGCCCGCACCAGATCGATCTGGCGCGCCATGCATTCGCGCGATCCGATCTTGCCCGAAAGCCATTCGCTCTCGACCTGCCGCCACGCCGGATCGGCAAATTGCTCTAAAATGACGTCGGTGGTGTCTTCCAGCGAGACCGTGCCGTCGAAATCGACAAAGACGCGAACCTGTGCCGGCATGGATCCCCAATGTCCCCAGAACTGCGCGCGTCTGCTTGAGATGTCCCGCCGATCTCAAACTGCGAAGCTCTTCCCCACATTCGTAAGGTGCCCAAATAGCCGATAGCAATCAATCTAATTCGGTTTTGCCCGCGGCCCTGGCGTGCGCTCCCGCGAGCGGCGCGGCGTTCGGGTCAAAATCGCGCTTCTGAGCCTGATTTTTCAGCCAGCTTCAACTGCAAGTGCGCGCTTTGTCGCACTGGGAGAAGTGCTTATGAAACGCCGGCTTTGGCGCCGCCGCGCTGATCGCGCGTCCGAAAATAAGTCCGGACGCGCGAATCACGGTGCGGATCGGTGAATTAAACGTGGGCAGCGACCGGAGGCCGGGCCTTCCGGACATCACCCGGCGGTGACGACCCGGACCGGCTTGCCGTCGAGGAAGGCGCGGATGTCGTCGACGATATCGCGGAAATACAGCCGATAATTTTCCATGCTGACATAGCCGAGATGCGGCGTGATCACGGTGTTGTCGAGACGGCGGAACGGGTGATCGAGCGCCAGCGGTTCGGCGTCGAACACATCGAGGGCGGCCCCGGCAATCCGGCGGTCTTGAAGCACGGCAATCAGCGCCTTTTCATCGACGATCGGCCCGCGCGAGGTGTTGATCAGGTAGGACGTCGGTTTCATCAAGGCGAGTTCCTTGGCGCCGATCAGGCCGCGCGAACGCTCGGACAGCTGGACGTGGATGGTGACAAAATCCGCCTGGCGAAACAGGTCTTCCTTGGTTGCGTAGTCCACGCCGACCTCCCGGCATTTTTCCGGCGTGAGGTTGGGGCTCCAGGCAATCGGCTTCATGCCGAACGGCTTGGCAATTCCTGCGACGCGAATGCCGAGTTTGCCGAGGCCGATGATGCCGATGGTCTTGCCTTCGAGATCGATGCCGATGGTGCTTTGCCAGCGTTCGCCGGCCTTCAGCCGCGCGTGCTCGTAGCCGATCCGGCGGGTGAGTTCGAGCATCAGCCCGAAGGTGAGGCCGGCGGTCGGGTTACCGAAACTGGCGGTGCTGCAAACCACGATGCTGCGCTCGGCCGCCGCCGCCATGTCGAATGACGCATTGCGCGCGCCGGTGGTGATCAGCAGCTTGAGATCCGGCAGCGCCTCGATCACGCGACGGGGAAACGGGGTCCGTTCGCGCATCGCGCAGACGATGCCGAATCCTTGCAGCGCGCGGATGGCGTCCTCGGGGCCGGCGAATGGCGCGTTGAAGACCTTGACGTCGACGTCACCACTGACCTTCGACCAGTCGGCCAATGAGAGAGCGACGTTTTGATAGTCATCGAGAATCGCGCAGCGAATTTTCATGGTCGTCCATCCGTTTGTTGATAGCGAACGAGCCGCGGGGTGAAATGGCTCGTGCCCGGCCCGGGTGTCCAGGGGCGCGCCACATTAGCCTAATCCGAAGCGAAAAAGTCACCCGGACCGAGGTCAGGGGCTGCGGACCCATGGCACGGATGGAAATGGTGAAAAAGGCAGGAGCGGCCGGCCAATGCCGGTGCTGGCGATCGCGGGGTCGAGACCGCCGGGAGTTTCGCGCGCTGAAATTACGGCGGTGAGTTTGGGCTTAGACGGTGGCTTCCGTCATCGCACCGAGACCGAGCTCTTCCGGTTCGCGCTGGCCGTGCTTTTCGCGCCACTTCGGACCGGGGCCGCGCATGTAGTGCAACTCGGGCCGATAGGGGTCGGACAGGCGACTGGCCAGCGTCCGCCAATTCTCGATCAATCCCCTGCGGATCTTGGTCGCCCGGACCTTGGGAGCCGGGATCTTGGAAGCCCGGATCTTGTAAGCTTCGGTCTTCGACTCTGGCATGACGCTCTCCGTCGGCTCATGGGTGCCGGTTGGCCCGGCTTTCCCTTTGGTTGGCCCAACGAGTGCGCGGGTTCAGCGGTGACGATGCGCCAAAATTCGTTAAAATCCGTTTCCAAATTGACGAAGTCCTAACCTGTTAGCGTTCAGCCTTTCCGGTTGTTTACCGGAATCGGTGGTTTGGCACCGATGTTGTTATGGTTCTCCGCCTTGCCCTTTGCGGCGGCCACCGCTACATCAGCGCCGGCTTTCATTAAATCAGTGCGTGATTCACGCGGCCCGACGCCGGGCAACAGTTATTCTAACGGTGAGAAGGGTGGCCGAATGGCCCGTCAATTTGTCTATCATATGCAAGGCCTGACCAAGACTTATGCCGGCAATCGCAAGGTCTTGGAGAACGTCAATCTGTCGTTCTATCCCGACGCCAAGATCGGTGTCCTCGGGGTCAACGGTTCGGGCAAGTCGACCCTGCTGCGGATCATGGCCGGGATCGACAAGGACTTTACCGGCGAAGGCTGGGTCGCCGAGGGCGCCCGCGTCGGCTACTTGCCGCAGGAACCGCAGCTCGATGCGGCCAAGAGCGTCCGCGACAACGTCATGGAGGGTGTGGCTCCGCAGAAAGCCATTCTCGACCGCTACAACGATCTCGCCATGAACTATTCCGACGAGACCGCGGACGAGATGACCAAGCTGCAGGACGAGATCGAGGCCAAGGGGCTGTGGGATCTCGATTCCAAGGTCGATCTCGCAATGGACGCGTTGCGCTGCCCGCCGGATGATTCCGACGTGTCGAAACTCTCCGGCGGCGAGCGGCGCCGCGTTGCGCTGTGCAAATTGCTGCTGGAGCAGCCCGAACTGCTGCTGCTCGACGAACCGACCAACCATCTCGACGCCGAAACCGTGGCCTGGCTCGAAGGCCACCTGCGCAATTATCCGGGCGCGATCCTGATCGTCACCCACGATCGCTACTTCCTCGACAACGTCACCGGCTGGATTCTCGAACTCGATCGCGGCAAGGGCATTCCATACCAGGGCAATTACTCATCGTGGCTGGCGCAGAAGCAGAAGCGGCTGGCGCAGGAAGGCCGCGAGGAGGAAGCGCGTCAGCGCACGCTCATGCGCGAGCAGGAATGGATCGCGGCCTCGCCCAAGGCGCGCCAGGCCAAATCCAAGGCGCGCTACCAGCGCTATGAAGACCTGTTGAAGCAGGCCAACGAGAAGGGACCGACGACCGCGCAGATCGTCATTCCGGTGACCGAGCGGCTCGGCCAGAACGTGGTCGATTTCGAAGGCCTGACCAAAGGCTACGGCGAGCGGCTGCTGATCGAGAACCTGACCTTCAAGCTTCCGCCCGGCGGCATCGTCGGCGTGATCGGTCCGAACGGCGCCGGCAAGACCACCTTGTTCCGCATGATCACCGAGCAGGAAAAGCCCGATTCCGGCACCATCAAGATCGGCGAGTCGGTTCATCTCGGCTATGTCGACCAGTCGCGCGACACCCTCAACGACAAGGCGAGCGTCTGGGAGGAGATTTCCGGCGGTCTCGACCAGCTCCAACTCGGCAAGCGCGAGGTCAACTCGCGCGCCTATTGCGGCGCGTTCAATTTCAAGGGCGCCGACCAGCAAAAGAAGGTGGGGCAGCTGTCAGGCGGCGAGCGCAACCGCGTGCATCTCGCCAAGATCCTCAAGTCCGGCGCCAACCTGCTGCTGCTCGACGAACCGACCAACGATCTCGACGTCGACACCCTGCGCGCGCTGGAAGAAGCGCTCGAAGACTTCGCCGGCTGTGCGGTCATCATCAGCCATGATCGCTGGTTCCTCGACCGCATCGCCACCCACATGTTGGCGTTCGAAGGCGAGAGCCACGTGGAATGGTTCGAGGGCAATTTCCAGGACTACGAAGCCGACAAGATGCGGCGCCTCGGGACTGATTCCACCGTTCCCCATCGCATCAAGTACAAGAAATTCAGCCGCTGATCCTTCTCCCTCCCCCTGAAAGGGGGAGGGTCGGGGAGGGGGTCCGGATCGGCCAAGTCACCAAGTGACCCCCACCCGGTTTGCACGCAGCCAAGCATGCGGGCTGCGCGTTATAACCATGCCGATATCAGGTAAACCCGACATCGGCTTGCAAACCGGCCTGCCCCTTTCAGGGGGAGGCTAGAACGCATCGGCTGCCGCTACTTCATCGCCAGCGCCGGCGTGATGAAGGTCTTGTCGACGAACGCCTGATAATCCGGCTGGGCGGCGAGATTGCCGAGCGCGATCTGGGTATCCATGCTGACCTTGAGCGCATCCGCGGTGATGTCCACGCTCTTCGGATAGACATTGTCGGCGAGCATGCGCTTCACGGCGGCTTCCACCACCACCGGATCGAGATTGGCGAATTCCGATTTGGCGATCTCGATCGTGCGCGGCTCGTTGGCCTTGTCCGCCATGAACCGCATCGCCATTTCCAAGCCATTGACCATGCGTTGTGCCGAATCGGGATCCACGTCGTTGCGCGCGGTGATGGCAGAGAATGCATAGGGTCCGTAGAGCTTCGGGAATCCGAGCACCACCTTCATGCCCTTGGCGACCACCTGATCGAGGCCGGGCTCGTACATCACCGCGACCTTCGCTTGCTGCGCGACAAACGGGCCGGGTTCGCTGCCGATCGGGACCTGGATCATCTCCACGTCGGTCTTGGCGTCCATCCCGTTTTCCTTCAGCAGCTTCATGAACAACGAGGTGCTGGTGGTCGGCATGGTGCCGGTCACGATCTTCTCGCCCTTCAGGTCCTTCACGCTGTCGAACTTGAAATCGGGCGTGGTCGCGATCCATACCGCAGCGCCGTTGACGACATTGGCGACGATATGAACCGGGGCCCCTTTGCTGGCGGCGATCGCGGTCCATTCCGGTCCATGCAGGGAGAACTCGGCGCTCTTGGAGATCACCGCGTTGAGGGCGACGGTCGGTGCGCCGGCGGTCTCCTTGACGAGATCGAGGCCCTGCTTGGTGAAGAAGCCTTCGTCGATCGCCACATAGAGCGGCAGATAGAGCATCGATTGGAACGCTTGCGATAGCACCACTTTCTTGCCTTCGGCAAAAGCCGGCGAGGCCGTGGCCAACGCTGCGCACAGCAGAATGGTGTGCGTGACACGGGACAGCATACGCATGAAGGATCTCCGTACTGAGGGATGCATGATCAAACCTGCACCTGGTGAGAAGTGTTCGACAGTTTCCACGGCAGCAGAACGCGCTCGATCACGTCGATGACGTAATAGAGCAGGAACCCGACCAGCATGAGGACGAATAGCCCGACCCACACGGTGTTAAGGTCGTAGAAGCTCGACGCGTTGTAGATCAGGTGACCGAGCCCGCGCTGCGAGGAGATGAATTCGCCGACCACCGCGCCCACCAGGCCGAAGCCGATATTGATGCGGAACGTCGCGATGATCGTCGGAATGGTCGAGGGAACCACCGCCTTGAAAAAAATCTGATGCTTGCTCGCCCCCATCGACACCAGCAACGACTGCAGATCGGTGTCGGCATCCTTGGCGGCCTGATAGGCCGCGATCAGCGCAACGATGGCGGTCAGCAGCACCGCGTCCGCGACCTTGGAGACGAGGCCGGTGCCGAACCACAGGATGATCATCGGCGCGAGCGCGATCTTCGGCACGCTGTTGATGGCGACGATGAACGGCTCAACCAGCCGCGCGACAAAAATCGAGTACCACAGCGACAATCCCGCGATCGATCCAAAAATGGTTCCGATGATGAATCCGAGAATGGCCTCGAACAGCGTGTAGCCGGTATCGGACAAAAGTTCACCGCTGGCCGCCATCCGCACGAAAACCTTGAAGATCCCCGACGGCGCGCCGAACAGGAAATCGGAAATCCAACCGGCGCGCACGCCAATCTCCCACAGCAGCAGCAATGCCGCGACCGCGATCAGCTGCAGCAGCGCGCGCCCGATCGTGGTGTCGATCAGCGAACGCCGCCGCTTGCGCGACGGTGCGCGCTCTTGCAGTCGTGCCGGCTTCTCGGCGGTGATCACGCTCATGACGCCATCGCTTGCGGTCCGACTTCGGTCTGAACCTGGGTCTGGATGTCGAGCTCCCCGCACAGGGTCTGGAAGTAGCCGGCAAAGCGCGGATCGCTGCGCGCGGCGATCGGCGAGTGAGCGGCGATGTCGATGTCATGCACCGCCTTGACCCGTGCCGGCCGTCCGCTCAGCACCACCACGCGTTTGGACAGCGCCACCGCTTCATCGATGTCGTGGGTGACGAGCACGACGGTTTTGTTGAAGGTCTCAACCGCCTGCTTCAGCACACCCTCGAGATAGAGACGGGTCTGGTAGTCCAGCGCGGAGAACGGCTCATCGAGCAGCAGAATATCCGGATCCATGATCAGGGTGCGGATCAACGCCACCCGCTGCCGCATGCCGCCCGACAATGTCTTCGGATAGGCGCCTTCAAAACCCGACAGCCCGAAGGCGTTCAGGTGCTCGCGCGCACGCTCGACCGCGGCGCGATGGGTGATGCCGCGCATCTCCAGCCCGAGCAGCACGTTGCCGAGCACGGTGCGCCACGGAAACAGCAGATCCTTCTGCATCATGTAGCCGACGCGGCCGCGCAGACTGGCGATCTCTTCGCCGCGATAGAGCAGGTTGCCGGCATCCGGTTCGACCAGACCCGCGATGATGTTGAAGACCGTGGTCTTGCCGCATCCGCTCGGGCCGATGATGCTGAGAAAGTCGCGCTCATGGATATCGAAGCTCAATCCGTCGAGCACGCGCACCTCGGAGCCTTTGCCGGCGAAGGCCTTGTGGATATTGCGAACGCTGAGCTGGATCGGGTCCGCGGCCATGGGGCATCCTTTGCAGAGCCCCCACTTTGCAATCGCCGTGCCGCGTCATCCCCGAGGGAAAAGCCGCTCGTTTTGAAGGGCTTACGCTTGGCCTCGGTGCGGGTTTTCCACCGCTTGCGGGTTTATTCCCGGAAGCCTTGCCTCAGCGCGTGGCGGGCCGGAGGACAGCCGCCATTTTTTTCATCAGCGGACCGTGATCGACCGTCCCGCGTTAGCGGCTTATTTACCGGACACGCTCTGTTTCCGATTCGTCTATGTTCTCAGAATGTTCGGACGAATGCGGGAGGATCGCATGGGCTTGGGTCGGCGTCGCGGAGCGGCACAAGCCCTCGTGGTTTGGATCGCCTTTCTCGGATGTTTGCTGTCGACTCAGGCATCGGCGGCGGACGCCGCGTTTCAGCAATGGTTGGCCGCGTTGTGGCCGGAGGCGCAGAGCCTCGGCGTTGCCCGCGTGACGTTCGACACCGCCGCGCGCGGGCTCGATCCCGATTTGTCGCTGCCCGATCTGGTCATTCCCGGCCGCGTCCAGCCGCCGCCCGGCCAAGCCGAGTTCGTGCAGACGCCGGCCGATTACCTCAAGGAAGCCTCCTTCGATCGCCTGGCTGCGGAGGGTCGCAAGCTGCTCGAGCAGCATCGCGCGACGCTCACGCGGATCGAACAGGAATTCGGCGTGCCTCCGACATTGGTGCTCGCGATCTGGGGGCGCGAGACCGCCTATGGCAGCTATCAGCTGCCGCGCGATGCCATCCGCGTGCTCGCGACCCAGGCCTATGTCGGTCGTCGCAAGGATTTTTTCCGCAACGAATTCCTCACCGCGCTGAAGATGCTGCAGGACGGCGTGCCGCGCGCGCAGATGCGATCATCCTGGGGCGGCGCAATGGGGCTCACCCAGTTTTTGCCCTCGGAATTCTACCAGTATGGCGTCGACTTCGATGGCGATGGACGCGTCGATATCTGGAATTCCGTGCCCGACGCGCTCGCCTCCGCGGCAAAGCAACTCGCCGGCAAGGGCTGGGTGCGCGGCAAACCGTGGGCCTACGAGGTGCGCGTGCCCGCCGGCACCGATTGCACAACGGCGGATCCCGATCACCTGCTGCCGCTCGCCGACTGGATCAAGCAATCCTTCACGCTGGCTTATGGGCGAATGCCCGGTGCCGATGATCTGGCGGAACCGGCTTCGCTGCTGCTTCCGGCCGGCATCTACGGTCCGGGCTTTCTGATCTTCCGCAACTACTACGTCATCAAGGACTACAATTTTTCCGATCTCTACGTGCTGTTCGTCGGCCATCTCTCCGATCGCATCGCCGATCCGCGGCCGTTCGAAAAGCCGTGGGCGCCGGTGGTGCAACTGCGCACCGCGCAGCTCGAAGAGATGCAGAAGCACCTCGCCAAGCTCGGGCTCTACAATGACAAGCTCGACGGCAAGGCCGGCATGAAGACGCGGCTCGCGCTCGGCGCCTATCAGAAGGCCAATGGTCTCAAGCTTGATTGCTGGCCGACGGCGGCGGTGCTCGATCACATGCAGGCCAAGCTCGGCCGGCAATGATCGACGGCCGACGCCCCAGGTCGCGCGATTTAGTCGGCGTCTTTTCTGGCGAGACCGGCGCGCTCGACGATCTCCTTCCACATCGGCATTTCGCGCACCATGCGCTTGTGCAGGTCGTCCGGCCCCTCGAACTTGATCATGAATCCGGCCTTCAGCATGGTCTCCTGCACCTCCGGCTTCCGCAGGATGACGCGGGTTTCCTCGGCGAGGCGATCGACGATGTCCTTCGGCGTGCCGGCCGGCGCCAGAACCATCTGCGACGTCTCCACCACTGCGTCGGGAATGCCGGCTTCTTTCATGGTGGGAACATCAGGCATGTCCTGCCAATGTTCGCTGCCGGTCTGCACCAGTGCCTTCAGCGTCCCGGAGCGGATGTAGCCGATCAGGCCGGCAATGCTGACCGACGCGATGTCGGTGGTGCCGGCGACCGCCGCCTGCAGCGCCGGCGCCGCGCCGGAAAACGGAACATGTGTCAGATCGATGTTGGCGCGCAGCTTCAGCAACTCGACCGCGAGCTGCGAGACGCTGCCGGCACCGGCGGTGGCAAACGTGATCTTGCCGGGATTGGCCTTCGCCTTCGCGATCAGGTCCGCAACGCTCGCAATGCCCGACGCCGGCCGGGTGATGATCGCGTTGGGAGAAGCGCCGAGATAGGCGACCGGTGCGAAATCCTTGATCGGGTCGTAGGAGACTTTGGAGACGGCGGGATTGATCAGCACCACGCCGGTGACGACAACCAAGGTGTAGCCGTCGGGCGCGGCGCGTGCGCCGGCGGCGAGGCCGATATTGCCGATCGCTCCGACCCGGTTTTCGACGATGACGCTCTGGCCGAGCTTCGGCGCCAGTTCGGCCGCCAGCAATCGGCCGAGCAGATCGTTGGGACCGCCGGGGGCAAACGGGACAATCAGCGTGATGGTGCGGTCAGGCCACGCGGCCTGCGCCGGACCGGCCATTAACCCGGCCAGCGCAAACACGGCAGCCGCAAGCGCGCGCAATCCGCCTCGTGCGATGGGTTCGATTCCGCTGGTCATGGTGCGTTCCCCGCTGCGCTCCCGAATGCGGGACGCTTTGCTTGATTGTTGGCCGTTTGCGGCGGGGAAACTTAGTTCAGGATCGGTCCATTCGCCAGCATGGTCCGGGTCGCATGTTTGTACGGCCAAAAGCGAAGCGGCAATAAAAAGGCCGGCTCTTGCGAGCCGGCCCGGAACTGTGCGTCCAGATCTCGTTCGAGAGATCAGGGGCAGAAGAAACGTGGGCGTGAATAGCCGACGACGTTGCCATAGGGATCCATGATCGGCCGGCGCGCCCAATATCCGCCCGGGCAGGCGACCGGATACCCTGCATTGTAGCCGCCATACGGCACATAGCCGGGCGCCGGCGCATAGGCCGGATAAGCCGAATTGGCGATCGCTCCGCCGATGATGGCGCCACCGAGAATTCCGAGGCCGACAGCGCCGGCGCAGGCCGGGCCGCGGCACTGCGCGGAGGCCGTCGAAGGCACGGCGGCCGTCGCGACGGCGATGGTCGCAGCAGCAGCAAGAGCGGTGAAAGTCAGTCTCATGGGTGTTTACCTCGCGGGTGGGCGGTCGGACCGATGCCGAACGCTATTTGAGAGCAGAATATCCATCCACGTGGGCATTCTAGCTCCGCATGGAACTGCGTGGAAGAGGCAATTCCAATTTGTCAGAATTTTGGTCGCTGCGATGCGATCACGCGGAAATTCAGCGCTTTCCTCGAAGTCGTGACCATCGCAAGCCAATCGCTGTCGATTGGATAAAACCTCTGTTCATTTTCAATTCATCTAGCACGGTGCGGTCGCCTCGCGCGTTTATTCCTATAACGCTGCCGGCGCCTAACGTCCGGGTCGGCGCGCCGCGCCCGTCGTCCAAGAGCGGCGCTGCGAGGGATCGCTCCAATCGAGCTGCAGTCGCTGCAGCACCCGTCCGAACAAATTTGGTGCCGCGCGTGGTTCCACGATCGCTGGAACGACGACGTTGAATTCGGGACTAGCTTGCGCCGGCTTTGCCGCAACCGGAGGCGCTGCGACCTTCTGCATCGGCGCGGGCTCCGCGGCGGGGCGAGCGATGACAGCGGGTCTCGCGGCAGCAGCAGGCATGGCCCTGGTCACGACAGGCGCGGCGACAATGGTGACGGCAGGCGCAGCCGCGGACGGCGTGATCGGTGCGGCAGGAGTCATGACGGGTGCGGGACGGGGCGCGACCACCGCTTGTGCCGGCACCGGCGACGGCACCGGATCGGCCTGGACGACTGGCGGTGCAATCGGCTTCGGCACCACCGCCAAAGCCATGGCCGGCCTGATCGGGACCAGTCGCTCCGGCGCGGGTTTCTGTGGCGCAGGTGCGAGCACCTCGTGCCGCGGGGCCGGCGTTGCCAGCACCACCGGTCTCGCCGGTGGGGTCGGGAGCACGTTCGGTTTCGGCAAGGGTTCGGCGGCGACCGGCGCGGGCAGCTCGGAGAGATGCTCCCGGCGCACCACCGGCGCGGGGCCGAACGACGGCTCCACGATCGGCAACGTCAGCGCGGTTGGCCGCTCCGGTGCGGGCGGGACCGCGATCGGTTGTCGGACCGGTTCGACCAAAGTCGGTTCGAGTACGGGAGTCTTCGCGTCAGCAGTCTTCGCGGCGGGAGTCTTGACTGCAGTCGCCTTGGCAATCGCGACGGGTTTTGCCGCCGGCTGCGCCGCCGCAAGCGCGCGCTCGGCGATATTGCGCAGAAATAGCTGCTCGAGCGGATCATCGAGTTTCTTGATCGCGGACTCCAGCGGCAACCATTTTACCGCTTTGATGTCCTTGGTCAGTTTGCGGGCGGGGCGATTGGTCGCCTCCATCCGCCAGAACTGCACGCATTTGGGCTTGCTGTTCACCGTGAAGGAAATCGCACCGAGGAATTCGTGCACGACCACGTCTTGCCCGGTCTCTTCCCTGACTTCGCGTTCGGCGCCGGCAATGGCGCTTTCATTGCGCTTGAGTTTGCCTTTGGGCAGCACCCACCCATCGTCTTTGCGGCGCTGGACCACCGCGATCAGCGGCTTGTCCCCGCCGCGCACCACAATTCCACCTGCCCCCAGAATTGGCGCCTGCGCCATGATGTGTCTGCTTCGGTGCTGATTCGTCTTGTATCTTGATTACTATAACATCGGGCAGGCAACAACGAAGCCGCGCGCATTATCTGCGTCTGTTGCAGCTTTGCCCGCGATCAGCCGGAACGTCAGGATCCTTGCGCCATGCCGATTATTCTGGGGATTGCGCTGCTGGTGCTGCTCGCGGCCGTGTTCGGGCCGACCTGGTGGGTGCGCCATGTGCTCGCGCGTCACGGCACTGATCGACCGGACCTGCCGGGGACCGGAGCCGAACTCGCGCGCCACCTGCTCGATGAGGCCGGATTGCAGGCGGTGAAAGTCGAGCGCACCGACCACGGCGATCATTACGATCCGGAGAACCGGGCGGTGCGGCTGTTACCGCAGCACCACGACGGTCGTTCGATCGCCGCAGTTGCGGTCGCCGCCCACGAAGTGTCGCATGCGGTTCAGCATGCGCGCGGTGAGCGCGCCTTTGCGCTGCGCTTCGACCTGGTGAAGAATCTCGGTTGGATCGACCGCATCGCCGGCGGCGTCATCCTGCTCGCGCCGCTCGTGTTCATCGTCGTCAAGGCGCCGATCCTGTTTGCACTGCAGATGATCGCCGGCGTGCTGCTGCTCGCGCTCCACGTCGTCGTTCACCTCGTCACTCTGCCGGTCGAGTTCGACGCCAGTTTCAGCAAGGCACTGCCCGCACTCGAACGCGGCCGCTATCTGGCGGCGCCGGATTTGCCCGCCGCCCGCTCCGTGCTGACCGCGGCGGCGTGGACCTATGTCGCGGCGGCGCTCGCGACGCTGCTCAACGTCGCGCGCTGGTTTCGCTTTCTCAGGTTCTGACGTCGATCTGTTCCGCCAGCAGTTCCAGCGCGCGCCGCGCGAATGCGCGCATGTTGGCCGCCCGGTCGGCGCTTCCCGTCTGCAATGTTGCCGCGCTCTCTTTCCGGCCAGCGATCGCGATGCAGGTGTGGCCGGCAGGATCGCCATAGCGATTGCCGCTCGGTCCCGCTGCGCCGGTTTCCGCGATCCCCCAGGTGGCGCCGAGCCGCGCCTGGACCCGGCGCGCCAGCAGCAGGGCATAGGCTTCGCTCGCGGGCCGCATGCCCGTCATGTCGGCGGCTTCGATCCCGAGCAATGCGCTCCGTGCCGCCGCGGTGTAGATCACGGCGCTGCCGAGAAAATATTTCGACGCGCCGGGAACCGCGAGCAGTGCCGCCGAGATCAGGCCGCCGGCCGAGCCTTCGGCGATGGCGATGGTTTCGCGCCGGACGAGCAGGCGCGCGGCGATCGTCTCGGCAAGCGGCAATAGGCTTTCCATCGGCATTGTCCCGGTGCTGCAGACGCCGATGGCGCTGCCATCGGCGTCCAACGTTCGTCATCCGGCGTACGATTGTCGGATACGGTCTGGCAAGCTCAGAGCGGCTTGATCTCCACCTTACGGAACTTGATCGTCCCGGCGAAGCCCTGCAGCGCAATGTGCCCGCTCGCGTGCTTTGCGTCCTCGGCGCCATCGACTGTGCGGACGCCATTGAGCGTCACGGTGAATTTCGGGCCCTGGGCGACGATCTCATAGGTGTTCCACTTGCCGCCGGCTTTCAGCACCGTCGCCGCCTTCGCCACATCGACGATCGCGCCGGTGCCGTAGCTCGGATCCGGCCGCTGGTCGAAAATGTTCACCTCGTAGGCGTTTTTCGAGTCGACTTTGGCGGGGTCGGTGCAGCGGATGAACACGCCGCTATTGGCGTCGTCACTGACCCAGAATTCGGCGCGGATCTCATAATTGGTGTAGGTGTCCTTCGAGACCAGATAGCCCGTGCCCTTGTCGGTGACGATCGCACCGTCCTCGACCCGCCAATTGGCGTCCCCGATCGGGTGCCAGTTGTCGAGACTTTTGCCGTCGAACAGCGTGACCCATCCGGCGTCGGCCGAGGCCTGCTGGCCCTGCACAATCGCGGCAAATCCCATCAGCACCAGCGCCATAGCAATGACGGACAACCTCTTCATTGTCATTTCCTCCCGTATTGCAGTGTTTTTTTGGAGATCCGTGCGCTTGCGCACGCGCCCGAGACGTCCCTGCAAGTTCCCGCGGCACGGGCATGATAACAAACCGCGCCGGGGAGGGGGAGGCATCGGGCAATGGATGCCCCCGCCGGTACCCCTGCGACCTGGCAAATGGCCGTTTTGCGCTGCTCTGGGACCGCGCTTTGACCCTCTTGGGCCTTAACCATGCGGTATGTAGCGGCCGCGATCGCGACATTAGTGCAGATTTTAGCAGGCAATAAATGGTAGGATTCGCCGCGTTCAGCCCGTGGGACGGGCCGTGGACGTGTTCTTGAGACGTATTCTTGGGACGTGCCGCTTGGGACGTGCCTGCCAGGACGTGCTTCTCGGACTTTGCCGCCAATAGGAGATGTTATGGCAAGTAATTCAAAAAAGGATGAGGCTCAGTCGCAGTTCAAGAAGGTGCAGCGAGCCGAAGATGGCAAGAAAGCCATGTCTGAATACGAATCCGAGCGTATCGCCGTGCTGGCCAAGACCGCGCGGCTGAAGGCGCTGCGGCTGGCCCACGAAGCGGCAGCCGCCGCCGCTCCCAAAGTCGTTGCGCCGGCAAAGAAGAAGGCCGCCGCCAAGGGGACCAAGACGGCCAAGGCCACCAAGGGCGTCAAAAGCTCGACCGCGACGCTGTCGGAATGGCTAAAGGATCAGGAAGGTGGCGGTCGGCAACGCTGAGTTTTGATGACGCGTTGGCGTCGTTGAAAAGACACGCAACGCTGCGAAAAGACGGGGAACGTCGCGGCTCGGCGCGTTCCGCCCTGCGTCAGCGATGCGGCCGGCGGCGTGCCGGGCCTTGGTCGTTACTTCATTCTGCAGGAGTTGGATGACCGCGACGCGCTCAGCGCATCAGGCGGTCCGATTGAACGTCCGGACGTGACATCCGAAACGCAGTGCGGGGTCGGCGGATGGCAAAGGCATGGACGCGGCTGGTCTCGCCTTCCGATGCCGAGGCATTGCTGGCGCCGCTGTTGGAAGCGGCGCTCGCGCGGCTCGAAGTCGACGGCGCGGAATCCCTGAACCTGCGTGACCTCGCGCGCGGCGCCGGCGTCAGTCATCGCAAACTGGTGCGGAATTTCCCCGATCAGCTGTCGCTGCTGGCGCGTATCGCCGAGGAGGGCTGGCGGCTCGCCATCGAGCGTATCGTCACCGAGACTGCGGGCGCCGCAGCCGGCGAGGAGATGCTGGTCGCCGGCGGCACGGCGCTATTCCAGTTCGCCCGTGAGCGCCCCAATCTCTTTCACCTCATGACCGGCCCGCGCGTCGCAAACGAGGATAAATTCCCCGATGTCGCAGCCGCGACGGCGGATGCCCTCGCAATGTTCGCGCAGGGCTTCTCGGGCCTCGCCCTGCCGCCGGACACCGCACGCGAGCGCACCGCCATGTTCGTCGCCGCCTTGCAGGGCGTGACCACGCAAATGCTGCAACGCCAGTTGCATGTCGCGCCGGCAAGATCCAAGGGCTTCATGACAGAGGTCTGCCGCCGGCTGATCAAGGGGCTGCGGTGAGGGGGCGGGTAGGATGGGTAGAGCGGAGCGAAACCCATCAGCCATCCGTACAGGGGGCGAAAGATTTTTTGCGCCGAACCATGCGGGTTCCAAAGGAACGGCCCTGGCGAAGTGCGGTGGGTTTCGCTCCGCTCTACCCACCCTACAAGTCCGGCGATCATCGCAATTCGCAGATGGCGTAGGGCGGGTTAGGCGAAGCCGTAACCCGCCGCGTGGAACAAGCAACGATGGCGGATTACGCCTACGGCTAATCCGCCCTACGCTTGCCGCGAATATCCTACAGCGCCTGATTGCTCGCCTTCACCGCGTCCGCCTCGACATAGACCTCGTTGCCCATGTCGCGGAACTTCTGCGACATCTGCGCCATGCCCTGTTCGGCGGTGAGATCGCTCGGCTGGTTCAGCGTCGCCGCATAATCGCGCACGTCCTGCGTGATCTTCATCGAGCAGAACTTCGGCCCGCACATCGAGCAGAAATGCGCAACTTTATGCGCTTCCTTCGGCAGCGTCTCGTCGTGATAGCTGCGCGCGGTGTCGGGATCGAGCGAGAGGTTGAACTGGTCGTTCCAGCGGAAGTCGAACCGCGCCCGTGACAACGCGTCGTCGCGCAGCTGCGCCGCCGGATGGCCCTTGGCCAAATCTGACGCGTGCGCCGCGATCTTGTAGGTGATGACGCCTTCCTTGACGTCGTCGCGGTCGGGCAGGCCGAGATGTTCCTTCGGCGTCACGTAGCACAGCATGGCGCAGCCGAACCAGCCGATCATGGCGGCGCCGATGCCCGACGTGATGTGGTCGTAGCCCGGTGCGATGTCGGTGGTGAGCGGGCCGAGCGTATAGAACGGCGCCTCGCCGCATTCCTTGAGCTGCTTGTCCATGTTGATCTTGATCTTGTGCATCGGCACGTGGCCGGGGCCCTCGATCATCACCTGGCAGCCTTTGTTCCACGCAATCTTGGTGAGTTCGCCCAGCGTCTCCAACTCGGCGAATTGCGCGCGGTCATTGGCGTCGGCGATCGAACCCGGGCGCAAACCGTCGCCGAGCGAGAACGACACATCATATCTGCGCATCAGATCGCAGATTTCATCGAAGCGCTCGTAAAGGAAGCTTTCCTTGTGCCGCGACAGGCACCACTTCGCCATGATCGAACCGCCGCGCGAGACAATGCCGGTGACGCGATTGGCGGTGAGCGGCACATAGGCGAGCCGCACGCCGGCATGGATGGTGAAATAATCGACGCCCTGCTCGCATTGCTCGATCAGGGTGTCCTTGTAGCATTCCCAGTCGAGCTTGACCGGATCGCCGTTGACCTTCTCCAGCGCCTGATAGATCGGCACCGTGCCGATCGGAATTGGCGCGTTGCGGATGATCCATTCCCGCGTGTTGTGGATGTTGCGGCCGGTGGACAGGTCCATCACCGTGTCGGCGCCCCAGCGGATCGCCCACACCATTTTCTCCACCTCTTCCTCGACCGACGAGGTCACCGCCGAGTTGCCGATATTGGCGTTGATCTTGGTGAGGAAGTTGCGGCCGATGATCATCGGCTCGAGTTCGGGGTGATTGATGTTGGACGGGATGATGGCGCGCCCGCGCGCGACTTCGCTGCGCACGAATTCCGGCGTGATGAACGCCGGCACCGACGCGCCGAAACTCTCGCCGTCGGCGAGCGCCGCTTCGGCGCGATCGAGCTGCGCCTGGCGACCAAGATTCTCGCGTGCGGCGACGTAGACCATTTCCTTGGTGACCACGCCGGCCTGCGCCCACTCGTATTGCGTCACCGGCTTGCCGTCGAGCGCACGGAACGGACGATGCACGGTCGGGAAATTGCGCGCCAGATGCTTGCCGGTGGCATTGCCGTTGTCGACCGGCTGGATCGGACGCCCCTGATACTCTTCGACGCCGCCGCGCTCGCGCACCCAGTCGATGCGGGTGCGTGCGAGGCCGCGTTCCACGTCGATCGCGACGTCAGGATCGGTGTAGGGTCCCGAGGTGTCGTAGACCGGCAATGGCGGCTCGCCGGCGCTCGCGTCGAGCGCGATTTCGCGCAAGGGAACGCGCAGATCGGGCGCCGCCTGCGGGCGGGCATAGATCTTGGTCGAGGCCGAGATCGGACCGGTGGTGACCTTGGGCGTATCGAGATCGGAGCCGGAGACGTGCTTGTTCATTGTTGATGCTCCCAGACATTCGGGGGTAATCCGGATAAAGCACGCCGTCGGGGGGAAAGAAGTCCCTGTCCCTTCGCCGGCATGACCCGGATCAGGTTCAAAGGGTCTCCGCGGTGTCTTGTTCTTGCGAACAAGCCGGGCGGTCTCTCAGCTCCCTTCCGGAGCTCCCCTAGGAACAGAGCTTAATGTAGGCGCGTGAGCGCTGGTGTCAACGCGGTCATCCCGGTCGGCTGCGGCCCATCCGATGCAGCTTGAGCACCGCATAGACGGCGTCGTTGGCCGGGGTCGGAACCCCGAGTGCCCGGCCAAGTTGCACCACGCGGCCGGCGAGCCAGTCGAGTTCGAGCCGATTGCCGCGTTCGAGATCGTGCGCCATCGACGCTTTCATGCCGGCGGGAAAAGTGGTCTCGACCACCTGCAGGCGCTCCTGCGCGAGATCGGCGGCGAGCTTGACGCCCTTGGTACGGCCGACATTGACCACCTCCTGCATCAGCGCCAGATACATCGCGCGGGTGTCGGGGTCCGCCAGAATGCGTCCGATCGGCTCGCCGGTCGACGCCGTGATCCCGGACATGCCCACCAGCATCACGAACTTGACCCACAGGTCGCGCTCGATGTCGTCGGACAGCGCGATGTCGAAACCGGCCTTGGTGCCGGCCGCGACAAAGGCCGTCAGCGTCGGATCGGCGCGCCGGTCGAGGCGTCCGCAGCGGATGATCGAGATTTTGCTGGTGTGCTTGATGACGCCGGGCGCCTCGATCACGGTCGCGATCTGCGCAGTGCCGCCGGCGACATGATCGGCGCCGAGGATCGGCGCCGCCCGTTCCACCGCATCGATGCCGTTCTGCAGCGTGATCACTTGCGTGCTGGGGCCGATCAGCGGGCGTAGCGATTGCGCGGCGGTCTCCAGGTCCCACAGCTTGACCGCGAACAGCACGATCTCGACCGGGGCGACGCTGGCGGGATCATCCGTCACGTTGACCGATGTCAGGTGCAGGTCGCCGAGCGCGCTTTCGATTTTGAGGCCGTTGTTGCGGATCGCCGCGAGATGGGCCCCGCGCGCGAAAAACGTGACATCGTGTCCGGCATCGGCCAGCCGGGCGCCGAAATAGCCGCCGACGGCGCCTGCCGCCATCACCGCGATCCGCATGAACTCTCCCGCATCTGACCCGGCGGCATGCCGGGCGCGGCATCATACGGAGACAAAAGCGCCGGTCCAGCGTTCCCGCTGCGACCGGCGCAAGGTGAGCTGGCAGCAACCAGCGAAAGGGTCAGTAGAGGGTCGACTTGGTCCCGTGTGCGATCGGGGCCGGCGTTTCCGCCCGGCGCTCGGCGGGGAGCACGATGACTTTGGTGCCGACATTGGCACGGCTGTAAAGGTCGATCACGTCGTCGTTGACCATGCGAATGCAGCCCGACGACACCCGGCCGCCGATGGTCTGCGGCTGGTTGGTGCCGTGGATGCGATACATGGTGCCGCCGAGATACATGGCGCGTGCGCCGAGCGGATTGCCGGGACCGCCGGCGACGAAGCGCGGCAGGTAGGGCTGGCGCTGGACCATTTCTTCCGGCGGCGTCCAGTCCGGCCATTCCGCCTTGCGGGTGATGGTCTGGGTGCCGGACCAGGCAAAACCCTCGCGGCCGACGCCGATGCCGTAGCGCAGCGCGCGGCCGTTGCCGAGCACGAAATAGAGATAGGTGTTGGGCGTGTCGATGACGATGGTGCCGGCCGCCTCGTTGCCGCGATAGTCGACGATCTGGCGCCGGAAGCGATCGGGCAGGGTGGCCTCGTCGGTTCCGTCGGTGACGACGTCGGCGGGCGACTGCGGCAAGGCCGCATCGGTCTGCGGCGCCGGCAGGAAGAAGAACGGCAGCGGATTGGCCGCCGCGCTGGCGGCGAACACGACGCTCGCGCTGGCAGCGAGCGCGAGGGTGCGAATCCGGTGAGCGAAACAAAAAGAGGTGCGGTACATGGGATGGCCCCAACCTGGACGATGCTGCTGCCAGTATGTCGGAGCATCCGTTCAGGTCGTTCAAAGGTCGCCGCACGCCTTTGAGCAAAATTGTCTGAATTGTCCGGGTTTGCCCGAAAAGAGGTTGCTAATTACCGTGATGGGACCGGCGGCGGAATCGTCGCCTGGTAGCAGGGACGTTGCGCGTGCTTGGCGAAATACGCCGCGAGGTTTTTGGCGCTCTTCACCATCGCTTCGCCCTCGGCGAATTTTTGGATGTAATAGAGAATCGGCAGCAGATCGATATCGGCAAGCGTGAACCGGTTACCGGCGAGATGGCCGCCGCTGACGGCGCCGTCGAGAATATTGATCTGGTCCTGCATGTCCGGCAGCGCCGCATCGATCGCCGGGCGATCCGGCTTGCCGTCGGCGGTTTTCGGAAAGAAGTAATTGAGGAGGTATTTACGAACCATGATCGGGTCGATCTGGGTATTGATCAGCGAAACCCATTTCTCGGTCTCAGCCGCGCCGCGCGCGTCCTCCGGGATCACTTTCGGACCATCGAACGTGCGGTCGATATAGGTGGCGATCGCCTTCGACTCGCACAGCGTCACGTCGCCGTGCCGCATCGCGGGAACTTTTCCGAACGGATGAATGGCGTCGACTTCGGGGGAGTGCGGCCGCGCCGGCGTCAATGCGTAGGGTACGCCTTTTTCCTCGCACACCATGCGCACGACCCAGACGAAATTCGACTGCGGGATCCCGATGATTTCGATGTTTGCCATGATCTTCCCCGGTTACGATTGGGCCTGCGCGACGGCGGCGAGACACACGAAGCTCGACGACCAGCCGTGGTCGTGACGATCGCGTGCGTCGGCGGTCGCAAATGTCTGTTGGACAAGCCTGAGCTTGGTGCCGCCGGGTGTCGGCTCAAACGTCACGGTGATTTCGGTCTCGTGCCCGCGCACGCCGGCCTCGTCGTCCCAGGCCCAGGTCAGCACCAGCCGGTTGGGCGGCTCGACGGCGCGATAGACGCCGCTGACCGTGATCAGCCGCCCGTCCGGCGAGCGCATCGTGGTGCGCCATCGGCCGCCGGGGCGGACATCGAGCGCCTGGCTCGGTACGTCGAAGCCCTCGGGTCCCCACCATTTGGCGAGCTGTTCCGGCTCGGTCCACAATGCGAACACCCGCTCCGGCGGCGCCGCGATCAGGCGCTCGATACGCAATACACGATCGTCGTTCACGACTTCCTCCGTTTGGGTGTTTCCGCGGCCACCACCGCCTCGAGACGATCGAGCGCGTCGGACCAATGGCGAGACTGGCGGTCGAACCAGGACTGCACCGGCGCCAGCGCCTCCCGGCGCACGCGCACCATGCGCCACTGTCGCTCGACCCGTCGCTCGATCAGGCCGGCGCGTTCGAGCACCTGAAGATGGCGCGAGATCGCAGGTCCGCTGATCTCGAACGGGGCGGCGATGTCGCCGACCTTGAGCTCGCCTTTGACGGTGAGCCGCTCGACGATCGCGCGCCGCGTCGGATCGGACAGTGCCGCGAACACGGCATCGAGGGTTTGAGTACGCGGAGAGGGCATGCGGTGCCGTTCTAGTATTTAACGCAATCGTTAATTAACGAACGTGTTCCGCGGAGTCAACATACCCCGCCCAAACAGGAATCCCCCTACGGGATTCAAATGCTAAAATTCATCCACTGGCGTGGACCGGTCCAACCAAGGGGAGACAATGGCGACATCACTCTACGACCTCAGCGTGCCAACCTTCTTGCAGACCGTTAGGGCAGTCGCGGGCTTTCTTCAGCGCGCCGCGAAGCACTGTGCCGACACCGGCGCCGACCCGGACGACCTCGTGCATGCGCGACTGATCGCCGATATGGCGCCGTTTCACTTCCAGATCGAAGCCCTGTCGCATCATTCGGTGTGGGGGCTTGAGGCGGTGAAGACCGGCGTCTTCGCTCCGCCGGCGCTGATCGGGGCGATGCCTTTCGCCGGGCTGCAGGCGTTGGTAGACCGGGCGATAGCGGCGCTGGAGGTGCTCACGCCCGCCGAGGTCAATGGCTGGGCCGGCAAAGCGCTGAACATCTCCCTCTACCGTCCGCTCGACGAAGATGATCGCTCATCGGCCTGGGTGCCGCGACAACTCGCTTTCACGTCGGAGACTTTCCTTCTTTCCTTTTCGCTGCCCAACTTTCATTTCCACGCCGTCACCGCCTATGACATCCTGCGCTCGCGGGGCGCGCCGCTTGGCAAGCGCGACTACGAGGGGCAGCTGCGCACTAGGTCGACCTCGCCCAAATCGGACTCTGCGACACAGGGCTAGGGTCGATTGCCGGGACTCAAGCGTCGGATTTTGACCGCTAGCGCTTGCCCGCGGCGTGCCAGCCCACCGTCGCATCCGTGACCGCGTCGGTCGAGGCGAAGTAGGGCTTGATGTCGAGCAGCGGTGTTCCGTCCAGGCAATCCAGTCCGACCACCGTCAGTCGGGTTCCATCCAGCTTGATCAGCCGCACCACGCTCGCCGCGATCGGATTGGGACGCACCGGCGAGCGCAACGCGAATGTGCCGCGCTGCGCGCTGTAATGACGCGGCGCCTGCACCACGAGATCGCGGCGGGCCTTGTCCATCCAGTAGAGCACCAGCAGGTGCGAGCAGGTCTCCACATGCTGCAGTGCGGCCGCATAGCGCGGATCGACCTCGATCGTGCACTCCGTGTCCGATTCGCGGCCGTTCTTCGGACATTGTTCGCGCCGCACCCAAGGCGTGCGAATGCGGCCGAGGAAATAGAGCCCGGCGTCGAAGCGTTCGGGCAATTGCACCGCGATTTCGCCCTCGCGAATGCCGAACGGGTCACTGGCCATGGGCTGTCTCCTTGCTGCGCCGCGATCGATCGGGCCGACGCTAACCGAACGCTGCTCCTGCGTCGCCAACAACTGCTCGTATGCTACCGTCGCCCGTCGCCCGCCAGATTTTCTTGGTTCGCCTTGTTCTCGTCCGCATCCGTTCATCTGCCGTTGGGTTTCGCGCCTGTAGGATTCGCGACGTGAGCTACAACGATCCAAAAAGGGAGAAAATGATGCGTATCGCCATTATTGCAGCCATTGCCGCCATCGGTTTCGGCTGCATCGGAATTTCCGGCGCTTCGGCCTCGCCCGCGAGCGGTTCCGTGATCCGGGACACCGCGTCCACCTCCACTCTCGCGCAAAAAGTGTGGTGGCATCGTCGTCACTGCTGGTGGCGGCATGGCTATCGCCATTGCGATTGATCGAGCGTAGGCATCCCTGATCGGGATGAGCGAAAGGCCGGACCTCAGGGTCCGGCCTTTTTCGTTATGGCCAGCATTAATCCTTGTGCGGCCATGGCGCACCGAAGCTGCCCACGATTGCCCATCCCGGCCAAGGGCTTGCCCACCGGGCTTGCCATCGCCAATTTCACCATATAAGCATATCTTTATGTCCATGGAGTAGGGTCTTGGGCCTGCCCATATTGGGAAAGATCCCACATTCAAGGTTGCCCCCATGACCGTGCCTCCACGTCTTGCCTTCGATGACCTCAACACCGCCCTGAAGGCGGCGGGTGAAGAAACCCGACTACGCGTACTGGCGCTGCTGGCGGAGGCCGAGCTGACGGTCTCCGATCTCACCGACATTTTGCGGCAATCGCAGCCGCGCATTTCACGGCATCTGAAGCTGCTGGCCGAAGCCCGGCTGGTCGATCGCTTCCGCGAAGGCTCCTGGGCCTTTTTCCGGCTCGCCGAGCATGGCGACTCCGCGGAGGTTGCGCGCGCGCTGGTGTCGAGGCTCGATCCCGCCGATCCGGTCATCGCGCGTGACCGCGAGCGGCTCGCCGAAGTGCGGGCAGCGCGTGTCGCCGCCGCACAGATCTATTTCCGCCGGCACGCCGCCGAATGGGACCGCATCCGCCATCTCCACGCCGCCGATGATGCGGTGGAAGCGGAAATCCGCGCCGCGCTGGCGGAGCGCCCGTTCCGTTCGCTGCTCGATCTCGGCACCGGCACCGGCCGCATGCTCGAACTGCTGGGCGCCGATATCGAGCGCGGGGTCGGCATCGATTTGTCGCTCGACATGTTGGCGTTCGCGCGGGCAAGGCTTGATCGGGCGGGCCTGCGCCATTGCAGCGTGCGCCAGGGCGACGTCTACGATCTGCCGCTGCCGCGCGACAGTTTCGACGTCGTCGTCATCCACCAGGTGCTGCACTTCCTCGATGACGGCGCCCGCGCGGTGCGCGAGGCCGCTCGTGTGCTGCGGCCACAGGGCCGGTTGCTGATCGTCGATTTCGCGCCCCACGATCTCGAATTCCTGCGCGAGGAACATGCCCATCGCCGGCTGGGCTTCCCCTCCGAGACCGTGGCACAATGGATGCAGCAGGCCGGTCTCGATGTGATCCTTGAGCGCAATCTGCCGCCGGAACCCGGCAGCGAAGGCAAGATTGCCGTATCGCTGTGGCTTGCGCGCGATCCGCGCATCCTGATGGCCGGCAGCGCACGCGAGGTCGCCTGATGAGCACGCCTGCTTCACGTGCGAGCCGGTTTCTCGGCGGCGGCGACCGCATCAGCGTCTCGTTTGAATTCTTCCCGCCCAAGAGCGAGGAAATGGAACAGACCCTGTGGGACGCCGTCGGCCGGCTGGCGCCGCTCGCGCCCCGTTTCGTTTCCGTCACCTATGGCGCCGGCGGATCGACCCGCGAGCGCACCCACGCGACCGTCAAACGCATCCTGGCCGAGACCGCTTTGGTGCCGGCCGCACATCTCACCTGCGTCGATGCGACCCGGGCCGACGTTGATGCGGTGGTGCGCAGCTATGTCGCCGCCGGCGTGCGCCACATCGTGGCCTTGCGCGGCGATCCGACCGGCGGGGTCGGCGAACCCTACGCGCCGCATCCCGGCGGCTATAAAAACGCCGCCGATCTCGTCGCCGGCATCAAGCGCATCGCCGACGTCGAAGTCTCGGTTTCGGCCTATCCGGAAAAGCATCCGGACAGTCCGACGGTTGAGGCCGACATCGACATGCTGAAGGCGAAGGTGGACGCCGGTGCGGCGCGCGCGATCACCCAGTTCTTTTTCGACAACGAACTCTACCTCCGCTATCTCGATCGCGTGCGCGCGCGCGGGATCGAGATCCCGATCGTGCCGGGTATTCTTCCGGTGCAGAACTTCAAACTGACCAAGTCGTTTGCCGAGCGCTGCGGCGCATCGATGCCGGCCTGGCTGGCCGAGCGCTTCGCCGGCCTCAACGAGGATCCCGCGACCCGCAAGCTGATCGCGGCGGCGGTCGCCGCCGAACAGGTGCTCGATCTGGTCGACCACGGTGTCACCGATTTCCATTTCTACACCATGAACCGCGCCGATCTCGTCTACGCGATCTGTCATTTGCTCGGCTTGCGGCCGACCTGTTCCCCTCTCCCCAGCGGGGAGAGGGTGCCCGCGCGCAGCGCGGGCGGGTGAGGGCGCTATGTCTCGCAGCACACCAACGGCGAACCAATCCCTCGCCACTGCCTCCCCGGTCGAATCGAAACTTCGGGACCTCGCGGCTGAACGCATCCTGGTGCTCGACGGCGCCATGGGGACGGAAATCCAGACGCTGAAGCTCGACGAACGCGGCTACCGCGGCGAACGCTTTGCTGACTGGCGCCAGGACGTGCGCGGCAACAATGACCTGCTGATCCTGTCGCAGCCGGATGCCGTGCATGCCATGCACCTGTCCTATTTCCGTGCCGGCGCCGACATCGTCTCCACCAACACGTTTTCGTCCACCACCATCGCCCAGGCCGATTACGGCATGGAGGCGCTGGTCACCGAACTCAACATCAACGGCGCGAGATTAGCCAAGCAGGCGGCGGCGATGGCCGCGAGCGAAGACGGCCGGCCGCGCTTCGTCGCCGGCGCCATGGGCCCGACCAACCGCACCGCGTCGATCTCCCCCGACGTCAGCAATCCCGGCTTTCGCGCCATCACCTTCGACGCGCTGCGCGACGCCTATCGCCAACAGGCCGCCGGGCTGCTCGAAGGCGGCGCCGACATTCTGCTGATCGAAACCATTTTCGATACCCTCAATGCCAAGGCCGCGATCTACGCCATCGCCGAATTGAGCGAGGAGCGCGGCGTGCGCGTGCCGGTGATGATCTCGGGCACCATCACCGATCGGTCCGGCCGCATGCTGTCGGGCCAGACGCCGGAGGCGTTCTGGCATTCGATCCGCCATGCCGCGCCGTTGTCGATCGGTCTCAATTGCGCGCTCGGGGCAAACGAGATGCGCGCCCACATCGCCGAATTGTCGCGTATCTCCGATACGCTGGTCTGCGCCTATCCGAACGCGGGATTGCCCAACGAATTCGGTCTTTACGACGAAAGCCCTGAGTTCATGGCCGGACTGCTCGGAGAGTTTGCCGAAGCCGGTTTGGTCAACGTCGTCGGCGGCTGTTGCGGCACCACCCCGGAGCACATCCGAGCGATTGCCCGCGCCATCGACGGCAAGGCGCCGCGTGCGTTTCCGACGCCGCCGCGCCATCTGCGGCTTTCCGGCCTCGAGCCGTTCGTGCTGACGCCCGAAATTCCGTTCGTCAATGTCGGCGAGCGCACCAATGTCACCGGCTCGGCCAAGTTCCGCAAGCTGGTGACCGCCGGCGATTATCCCGCCGCCCTCGCCATCGCGCGCGATCAGGTCGAGAACGGCGCTCAGGTCATCGACGTCAACATGGACGAAGGCCTGCTCGACTCCGAACACGCGATGACGACCTTCCTCAACCTGGTCGCCGCCGAGCCCGATATCGCGCGTGTTCCGGTCATGATCGACTCTTCCAAGTTCAAGGTGATCGAGGCCGGATTGAAATGCGTGCAGGGCAAGCCGATCGTCAATTCGATTTCGCTCAAGGAGGGCGAAGAGGAGTTTCTGCGCCAGGCCAGGATCGTGCGTCGCCACGGCGCCGCCGTCGTGGTCATGGCGTTCGATGAGCAGGGCCAGGCCGACACGCTCGAACGCAAGACCATGATCACACGGCGCGCCTACGATATTCTGGTCGACAAGATCGGCTTTCCGCCGGAAGACATCATCTTCGATCCCAATATCTTCGCCGTCGCCACCGGCATCGAGGAGCATAACGGCTACGGTCTTGCATTCATCGATGCAGTGCGCTGGATCCGCGCCAACCTGCCGCATGCCCATGTGTCGGGCGGGGTCTCCAATCTGTCGTTCGCCTTCCGCGGCAACGAAAAGGTGCGGGAGGCGATGCACTCGGTGTTTCTCTATCACGCCATTCAGGCCGGCATGGACATGGGCATCGTCAACGCCGGACAGATGGCGGTGTATGACGATCTCGATCCCGAACTGCGCGCAGCCTGCGAGGATGTCGTGCTCAATCGGCGCGCCGATGCAGCCGAACGTCTGCTCGCAATTGCCGAGCGCTATCGCGGACAAAACCGCGACGTGAAAGAGGTCGACCTCGCCTGGCGCGATTGGCCGGTCGAAAAGCGTCTCTCGCACGCCCTCGTTCACGGCGTGACCGACTATATCGCCGAAGATGTCGAGATCGCGCGGCTCAACGCCTCGCGCGCCCTCGAGGTGATCGAGGGTCCGCTGATGGCGGGCATGAACATCGTCGGCGACCTGTTCGGCTCCGGCAAGATGTTCCTGCCGCAGGTGGTGAAGTCGGCGCGGGTGATGAAGCAGGCGGTCGCCCACCTGATGCCGTTCATGGAACAGGAAAAGGCCGATCGCGGCGAGCAGCTCGGCAAGGGCGCCGGCAAGATCGTGCTGGCAACCGTCAAGGGCGACGTGCACGATATCGGCAAGAACATCGTTGGCGTCGTGCTTCAGTGCAACAACTACGACGTCGTCGATCTCGGCGTGATGGTGCCGGCGGCAAAGATTCTGGAGGCGGCGAAAGCCGAGAACGCCGACATCATCGGCTTGTCGGGCCTGATCACGCCTTCGCTCGACGAAATGTGCAATGTCGCCGCCGAAATGGAGCGGCAGGGTTTCGAGGTTCCGCTGCTGATCGGTGGCGCCACCACCAGCCGCGTGCACACCGCCGTCAAGATTCACCCGAACTACCGGCGCGGACAGGCCGTCTATGTCAATGACGCCAGCCGTGCGGTCGGGGTCGCGGCGGCGCTGCTGTCGCCGGAGCAGCGGCCGGGCTACATCGCCGATGTGCGCACCGAATATGTCCGTATCGCCGCAGCGCATGCCCGCGGTGAGGAGCAGAAGCGCCGCGTCAGCCTCGCCGATGCCCGCGCCAATGCCTTGAAGCTCGATTGGACAAATTATGTTCCGCCGCGACCGCGCTTTATCGGCACCAAGGTTTTCTCCGATTATGCGCTCTCCGAACTGGTGCCCTACATCGACTGGTCGCCGTTCTTTTCGACCTGGGAACTGGCCGGCAAGTTTCCCGCCATTCTCGACGATGTGAAGGTCGGCGAGGCTGCGCGCGCGCTGTATGCCGATGCCCGCGCCATGCTCGAACGCATCATCGGCGAGCATTGGTTTCGCGCCTCCGCCGTCGTCGGGTTCTGGCCGGCGAATGCCGACGGAGACGATGTCAACATCTTTGCCGATGAGGCCCGCACGCAGCCGGTAGCGGTGTTGCACACGCTGCGTCAGCAGCTGTCGCGGCGCGAAGGGCGCGCCAATGTGGCGCTGTCGGATTTCGTCGCTCCCGCCGCGTCCGGCCTCAAGGATTACATCGGCGCCTTCACCGTCACCGCCGGCATCGGCGAGGACGAGGTCGCCAACCGCTTTCGCGGCGCCAACGACGATTATTCGTCGATCATGGTCAAGGCGCTGGCGGATCGGCTGGCGGAAGCCTTTGCCGAGCGTATGCATCAGCGCGTGCGACGCGAATTGTGGGGTTACGCCGCGGATGAATCGCTGCGCGCGCAGGATTTACTCGCCGAGGCCTATCGCGGAATTCGTCCAGCGCCCGGCTATCCCGCGCAGCCCGATCACACCGAGAAGGCGACCTTGTTCGGTCTCCTCGGCGGTGAGCAGGCGATCGGTGTCAGGCTTACCGAAAGCTTCGCGATGTGGCCGGGGGCCTCCGTATGCGGACTTTATTTCGGTCATCCGGAGAGTCATTATTTCGGCGTCGGCAAGATCGAGCGCGATCAGGTCGCGGATTACGCCCGGCGCAAGGGCTGGACGGTGGCGGAAGCGGAAAAATGGCTGGCGCCGGTTCTCAACTATGATCCGACGCCGCCGGCGCGCGAGGCCGCGGAATAGAGGACCGAACCCATGCGCCGGATCTCCTCGCGAATGACCTTCTGGTACAAGCGGGTGTTCCCGATATTCTGGTTCGGTTTCCTGCTGCTGTTCATCGCGCTGCCGTGGCTGCTCGAGCGCGGTCCGGCGCAAGCGGTGCCGACGATGTTCTATATCGTTCCGGTTCTGATGGGCGTCGTCGGTTTCGTCCTGATGAAGAGGCTGGTCTTTGACCTCGTCGACGAGGTCCTCGACGACGGAGACGCGCTGGTGATCCGCAATCGCGGCCAGGAAGAACGGGTCGGGCTCGCCGACATCGTCAACGTCAGCTATGCGCAGTTTATCAATCCGCCGCGGGTCACGTTGCTGTTGAGAAATCCGGGGCTGTTCGGAGGGAAGGTCAGCTTCTGCGCGCCCACCCGCTTCAATCCGTTTTCATCGAGCCCTGTCATCGATGCGCTGATTCAAAGAATCGATGCCAAGCGCAGAGGCGCCGGCTGAGCGCACGGGTTGCCGAAACGGAAGGGCCTGAATCAGACCAACAGGTTGACGCTCGGCGCCGGCGCGTTGCTTGCGTCGGTCGGACGAGGTGCGCCGGAAGCGCTCGCGTTGTTGAGATTGGCGAGGGAGCCGCCGAAGCTCACCGCATTCGACCGGGTGGCATCATTGGTTTGCGTATTGGTTTTGGAATCGGAATTCGATCCATCCGTCGACGCATGCGGATTCTGGCCGGTGCGCGCCTTGGCGGCGTCGCAGCTATTCATGCACAAGTATCCGTTAACGACACTGATCGCCATCGGCCCCGGCTCCATTGCGGGCCCGGTACCCTACCGCCGCGCGGTAAATGCTTCGACGTTGGCGGAGACACATTGGCGATAGCGTTGACAAGGGATTAATCCGTGATCTCGGGTCTGCTGGCCTAAGATGTCCGGCAAGCACTCTGATCATGCGCAACGCGAAACGAATGCAGAGTTGAAACGACGACACCGGGGAAATCGTCCCCGGTGTCCGACTTAATGTTGCCATTCGAAGTTCGGCAGCGCTCATACGGAGCCTGTGCTGGCCCGCGATTGAATTCCGGCTTTGTCGTTGGATTCCCGAACTCAGAACGCTCCGAGGAGAATTGCGCCGACAAAAGCAAACACCGCGCAAATCACCAGGACATTCAGCTTCAAGGCGATGCCCACGTCACTTGCCTCCCACGATGTTGACGAAACTAAAGTCTAACAGAAGCCGGCATGGCTTCGAAGACCTCAACGGCAACTTGGCGTGGAGGTTTCCGATGATTTACCATCCAAGATTACCTTTCGGTCGCTGCGGAAATCGCAACTTGCTGACAATTCACATAAAAATATTTTTTTGTGCGCAAGCCATGCAGCGACCGCATTTCAGCCACCGACATTGACGTGTGCGATGCATGCCCGCTGCTGCGACACAAAGAAGTCTCAATCCGCCAGCGCGCGTTCGAGAAAGTGCGCGGCTTCGAGCGCAACGCGATCGCGCCCGAAGCGTCCGACGATCTGCACGCCGAGCGGAAGCCCGGCCTTGTCGGAAAGTCCCGGAACATTGACGCACGGCGTGCCGAGCAGCGTCCACAAGCGATTGAAGATCGAAGCGCCGGTCGATGCGAGGCCCGCGGGTGCGGCGCCGGGCGCCGACGGTGTCAGTAGCGCGTCGGTGTCGGCCATCAACTCGGCCAGCGCCTGCCGCGCGCGTTTGGTGGTGCGCCGCGCCGCATCGTAGTCATCCGCGCTGATGGAAGCGGCTTGATCGAGTTGCTCGCGCAGGATCGGTCCGATCTTGTCGCGATGAAAATCAAACTCGAAGCCGAGCGCGCGATAGGCTTCGTAATCCTGGATGATTGCGTGGGCGCGAAAAGCATCTTCGAAAATCGGCGGCAGCACCAGTTCGCTGACGCGAGCTCCGGCGCCGCGCGCTTTCTCGCCGGCCAATTCGACCGCGGCCTTCATGTCGTCGCTGGCATCGCCCCAGATGTGGGTGCGGGCAAGCGCGATGCGCGGGGAGGCCGGCTTGCCCTGATCGACCCGCAGATCGCGACCGGTGATGGCGGCGGCGGCAAACGCGGCATCGGCGACGCCGGCGGCGAACACGCCCGCCGTGTCGAGGTACCAGGAGAATCCCTTCATCCCGAGCGTCGGCAACAGCTTGTAGGACGGTTTGTATCCGGCGATCCCGCAATACGCCGCCGGCCGCACCACCGAGCCACCGGTCTGGCTGCCGAGCGCGATCGGCAGCATGCCGGCGGCGATCGCCGCAGCCGAGCCCGACGACGATCCGCCGGGTGTGTGGGCGGGATTGCGCGGGTTGCGGGTCTTGGCCGGCTGCAGCGAGGCAAACTCGGTCGTCACCGTCTTGCCGAGAACGATGCCGCCGGCGCGCCGCACCAGCGACGCCAGTACGCAGTCCGAGCGTGGCCGATTGCCGGTGTAGATCACCGAGCCGAATTCGGTCGGAAAATCCGCGGTCTCGAAAATGTCCTTGAGTCCGACTGCGAGCCCGTGCAGCGGCGCACTGGCAAGTGCATCGCCGCCGGCGAGGCGCTTGGCGCGATCGAGATCGAGCGCCGCGAACGCGCCGATCTCGGCCTCGTGCGCATCGATCGCCGCGGCGCACAGATCGATGGCGCCGGCGGGCGTCAGTGTCCCGGCCGCAATCCGGCGGGCAAGGTCGAGCGCGGACAGCATCAGCAATGGCCTTGGGTGGCGATAGCGCACGCCACGACGATCCGCGCCAGGATAAAAGCAACAACACCGCTCATGACGTCCCTTCCAATGCGGGGCTATTGTGGTTGAACCATCGTCGCTGGGAGCTTACCTCGCCCCGATTGCGGGGAGAGGTCGACCGAAGCGAAGCGAGGGAGATCAGCCCCATTGAGCTCGAATGATGTGACTGAAAGCGCCGGGCGGATCAAGCCGACGTGGTGCCGTTTACCGCGCGCTAACCACGATCCGCACTGCGTCTGCGCGGCCTTCTTCATTGAAGCGTCCTTAACGGAATTCCTCACATTGTTCCGGCATGACGCGCGGAGTTCGTTGGTATCTCGTCAGCTCCCTCGTCCTCGTTGTCCTCGCTGGCTGCGGGCGCCAGAGCTGGTTCGGTGAACGCGAACCATGGCGGCGCGAGGCCGAGGTCGCGTGTCTGAAATCCGGCGCCGTCAGGGAAGGCCCGGCGGTCGCCATTCTCAAGCCGATTCAGGGCCCCGGCATGTGCGGGGCGGATTTTCCGCTCAAGGTTGCGGTGCTGGGCGAGGCTCCGATCACCGGCTATGCCGATGAGGCGGTGCGCCCGCCCGTCGCGATCCCGCAATATTCTCCGGCCTATTCCGCTCCGCCGACCGGTGCGGCCGCGCCGGCCTATCCGTCCAATGCCCGCGTGCCTTATCAACCCGATCCGCTCTACGCGCCGGCGCCCGATCCCAATGCGCGTCCGGTGATGCCGGCCGGCTCGGCGACATCGGCGTTGTCGCCCAGGTCGCCGGGGGCTCCATTGTCGCTCGCGCCGCCGGGCCTGGAAACGTCGCTCGGCGCCGGTCCCACGTATCCGCCGCGCATCTCCGCTCCGGCGAACGTGCCGCTCGGTCCGCTGCGCGGACCGCCGGTGACCGGATCGATCGGACCGACCAGCGTCAGTCCGCCGGCGACACTCTCATGTCCGATCGTTTCGGCCCTCGACCACTGGATCACCGAAGCGGTGCAACCGGCCGCGCTGCGCTGGTTCGCGCAGCCGGTCACCGAGATCAAACAGATTTCCGCCTATTCCTGCCGCGGGATGAACGGAGATTCCAATGCGCATATCTCCGAGCATGCCTTCGGCAACGCGCTCGATATCGCCGCTTTCACTTTTGCCGACGGCCGCAAGGTGACGGTCAAGGACGGCTGGCACGGCCTGCCGGCAGAGCAGGGGTTCCTGCACGACGTTCAATGGGCGGCGTGCCAGCAGTTTTCGACCGTGCTCGCGCCCGGCGCCAACGTCTATCACTACGATCACATTCACGTGGACCTGATGCGCCGTGCCAGTGGCCGGCGGATCTGCGAGCCGGTGCCGATGTCCGGCGAGACCGCCGCCGCCCGCGCCCGGGCGCGCTATGCGCAACGCGGGCCGGGCGAGCCGTCGATCACCGGCTCGGTGCTTCCGCGTGGGCTGCCGCAACCGCCGACCCGTCTTCCGCCGCATGGGCCGGACGACGAGGACTATTACGAAAACCACCCCCAAGCGGTGCCGGGCGAGGATTGATGGCCTTCCGAGGGGGTACGCCCTCGGTTCCGGGTCCGCCGGCCCGGCCAGGCCTCCGATTGTTGGTGGTATCAAAGTATTCAAAAACGGTGGGAAAGTCGTCGGACGGCCGAAACCTTTTGTGGCGGCCGCCATTAACCATGGTGAACCGGGACAACGTTTGTAGCGACTAATGAAGTGCAGGCCAGGAAAGCCCGCGATCTGGCAAGAGGGACGTGACATGACCAGGATCAGTCTTGCAACGCTCAGCCTCGTGATCGGCGCGTCTGTGTTTGCGTTACCCGCCGCTGCAGCCGATGCCCCGCGCTGCAGCCACACGCTGGCGCAATACGTCGATTATGCCAAGCAGCTCGGCCCGTTCGCCGATCGTGCCCGCCGCCAGGCCGACGACAATCCGCTCTATGAAAGTGATGCCGCCTATTACAGGGCCGAGCTGTCCGACGCCCAGCAATGTGTGAAGAACCTGGCGCCGATTGCCACCGCCTCGCGCTGATCGCCGCGAACCGGCTGCGTCAGGGACACCGGCGCAGCGTTAAGGCCCCGCCTGTGGCGTAGTTGATTTGGATGTGGTCGGGATCGGGCAGGCTGAGCGTATAGAGCACGTTGCCCCAAGTCTGCCCATTATAGAAGGTGTCGACGACGCGGTAGAGCCCGGCGCCGGACTGGATCGTGCTCTTGTTCTTGAACTCCGCAACGCTGCCGACGCTGTCGTGGCGCATGATGCCCTCGAAGGTCATTATGCGCGCGCCGGTGCAGGTTTTCGCCGGACCCGGATCGCTGGCATTGTCGTAGGTCCAGCCGCCGGACACCGGATAGCCGGGGACGGCCAGAGCTGGCCCGGCGACGGCCACGATCGCGACAGCAGTAGTGGCGAGAGCGATTACTATTTTGGTCTGCATGGCCGGCCATTTCCGCGTCGGACCATCGTCAGCGACGCTATCAAAACCGAACGAACGTCATTGCACATTATAAGGTGTCGGCAGGGTGCTGCCATATCCAGCGCCGGACCTGGTAAATATTCGGCTGATGACATCGCAAAAAGTCCGCCGCCAGCGCATCATTTGACCGCAAGATTCAAGGCCATGATCCAAGGCCATGATCCACGACCCGGCATCGTTCAATCCTTGCGGGCTTTCGGATCCCCATACCCGCCGGCAGTCGGCGATTGGATGATCACGGCTTCGCCCGCATCCAGCACGATGGCGTCGCAGCCCTGCAGCCGTTCCATCCGCCCGTCCGCGCGTCGCGCCCAGTTCTCGCCTATCTGGCCGGGCTCCCCGCCCGCGAGCCCGAACGGGCGAATCCTGCGATGGCCGGTGAGCAGGGTGCAATCCATCCGCTCGAGAAAACGAATGGTGCGGCGAATGCCGTCGCCCGCCTTCCAGCGTCCCTTGCCGCCGGAATCCTTTCGAATGTGAAAGTCTTCGAGCAGCACCGGATAGCGGAACTCCAGCACTTCCGGATCGGTCAGGCGGGTGTTGGTCATATGAGTGTGCACGGCGTCGGTGCCGTCGAATCCGGGACCGGCGGGCGAGCCGGAGCAGATGGTCTCGTAATATTGATACTTGGCATTGCCGAAATTGAGGTTGTTCATGGTGCCTTGCGCCGCCGCCAGCGCACCGAGCGCGCCGAACAGGCAGTTCGTCACCGCCTGCGAGGTCTCGACATTGCCGGCGACCACCGCCGCCGGATATTCCGGCGACAGCATCGAGCGCTTTGGAATGATGATGTTGATCGGACGGAGGCAGCCGGCATTCATCGGAATGTCGTCGTCGACCATCACGCGAAAGACGTAAAGCACGGCCGCGCGCGCCACCGGCTCGGGCGCATTGAAGTTGGTCGGCTGCTGCGGCGAGGTGCCGGTGAAATCGACATTGGCCTCGCGCTTGGCTTTGTCGACGGTGATCTTGACCTTGATCACCGTGCCCTGATCCATCTCGTAGGAGAACTCCGCATCGTGCAGCCGGTCGATCACGCGGCGCACGCTTTCGGCGGCGTTGTCCTGCACGTGCTGCATATAGGCTTTCACCACCGGCAGCGAAAACAGCGCCACCATCTTGCGCAGTTCCTGCACGCCTTTTTCGTTGGCGGCGATCTGCGCCTTGACGTCGTTGATGTTCTGCAACGGATTGCGCGCGGGATATTTGGCGCCGGTCAACGCGGCCGAGAATTCCTGTTCGCAAAATCGCCCGCGGTCGACGAGCTTGAAATTGTCGAGATAGACGCCTTCCTCCTCGATCGTGGTGGCGTTCGGGGACATCGAGCCCGGCGAAATGCCGCCGACATCGGCATGATGACCACGGCTTGCGACCCAGAACAGGATCTCGCGCTGGTCGTCGTCGAACACCGGCGTGCACACGGTAATGTCGGGCAGGTGGGTGCCGCCATTATAGGGCGCGTTGATGGCGTAGACATCGCCCGGCCGGATCGCGCCCTTGTTTTCGCGAATGATGGTTTCGACCGCGCGATCCATTGATCCCAAATGCACCGGCATATGCGGCGCATTGGCGACCAGCGAACTGTCGGCGGCGAACACCGCGCAGGAGAAATCGAGCCGCTCCTTGATGTTGACGGAGTAGGCGGTGTTCTGCAGCGCGACGCCCATCTGCTCGGCGATCGACATGAACAGGTTGTTGAACACTTCCAGCATGACCGGATCGGCATGGGTGCCGATGGCGTGCTGGCGATTGAGCGCAACGACGCGGGCGAGCACGAGATGGTTCTTGGCGGTGATCTCCGCCTGCCAGCCGTCCTCGAGCACCACGGTCTGGTGCGGCTCGATGATGATCGCGGGGCCGGTGACCTTGTGGCCGGGTTTGAGCTGATCGCGCGTGAATACGCCGGCCTCATGCCACCTGCCAGCGGAATAGAACCGCGTCTGCCGCACCGGCGCGGGCAGGGGATCTTGCGTGAGCGCGAGCACCGGCTCACTGAACTTTGTGCCGCCGCCGACCGCTTCGACCGAGACCGCCTCGATCACCAGTTGCTTCGCCGGGTCGATGAATCCGAAACGCGCCTTGTGCGCGGTCTCGAAGGAAGCCTGCATCTCGGCAAGAGACACCAGCGTGACGCGAACTCCTGTCAGCGCTCCCGCATTGACCACCAGCGCCGTGTCCGTCCCCGCGTAGCGAATATGCGCCCGCACATGCACAACGATCGCGGACTTCGGCACGCCCTGGCCGATGACCTCGGCTTCCGCGTCTTCCGCCAGCCGCGTTCCGATCGTCGCGATTGATTGCAGTGCCCCGCCATCGAAGTCCTCCTCGATCGCCTGCTGGCGCGTGGCGCGGATGTCGGCGAGCCCCATGCCGTAGGCCGAGAGCAGCGAGGAGAACGGATGGATCAGCACCTTGGTCATGCCGAGGGCGTCGGCAACCAGGCACGCGTGCTGGCCACCAGCGCCGCCGAAACAATTGAGCGCGTAGCGCGTGACGTCGTAGCCGCGCTGAACTGAGATTTTCTTGATCGCATTGGCCATGTTCTCGACCGCGATCTTGATGAAACCGTCGGCGACCTCCTCGCAGGAGCGGCCGATCTCGGCGGAAAGCTTGGTGAAGCCCGTCCGCACCGCGTCGGCGTCGAGCGGCAGATCCTGTTTCGGGCCGAAAATCTTCGGAAAGAAATCTGGAATCAATTTACCCAGCATCACGTTGGCGTCGGTCACGGCGAGCGGACCGCCGCGCCGGTAGCAGGCCGGCCCCGGATTGGCGCCGGCGGAATCCGGGCCGACGCGAAAGCGGGCGCCGTCGAAATGCAGGATCGAACCGCCGCCGGCGGCGACGGTGTGGATCAGCATCATCGGCGCGCGCATGCGCACCCCGGCGACTTCGGTCTCGAACGCGCGCTCGTATTCGCCGTCGAAATGCGACACGTCGGTGGAGGTGCCGCCCATGTCGAAGCCGATCAGGTGGGAGAATCCCGCCTCGCGTCCGGTTTCCGCCATGCCGACGACGCCGCCCGCCGGCCCCGACAGGATCGCGTCCTTGCCCTGAAACAATTCGGCAGCGGTGAGGCCGCCGGAGGACATCATGAACATCAGGCGAATGGCGTGATCGGCTTCTTTCCCTCGCCCCGCTTGCGGGGAGAGGGTGGCGAGCGGCGTTGGCAGCGAGCCGGGTGAGGGGGCCTCGCCGTCTGGCGTGCTCGGCGACAGCCCCTCACCCGACCTCGCTTCGCTCGGTCGACCTCTCCCCGTAAGCGGGGAGAGGTCGGCACCACCACCGGCCCCCATCTCCTCCGCCACCCGCGCGACATACGCGCGCAGGATCGGCGACAGGTAGGCGTCGACGACGGTGGTGTCGCCGCGCGACACCAGCTTGATCAGCGGAGAGACCTCGTGGCTGACCGAGACCTGGGCAAAACCAAGGTCGCGCGCGAGCTTGGCGATCTGCTGCTCGTGGGCGGGATGGCGATAGGCGTGCATGAACACGATCGCGACCGCGTTGATGCCGTCGCCGCGCGCACGCTCGAGTTCACCGCGCACCGTTGTGAGATCCGGCGCCTGCTCGACGGTACCGTCGGCCCGCACCCGCTCGTCGACCTCGACGACGCGCTCGAACAGCATGTCCGGCTTGATGATCTGCTTGGCGAAAATATTCGGCCGCGCCTGGTAGCCGATCTTGAGCGCGTCGCGAAAACCCTTGGTGGTGACCAGCAGCGTGCGCTCGCCCTTGCGCTCGAGCAGGGCATTGGTCGCCACCGTCGTTCCCATCTTGACTGCGGCGACGACGCCTTCCGGAATGGCCTCGCCCGCCTGTAGTCCGAGCAGGTTCCGGATGCCTTGCACCGCGGCGTCGCGATAGGCGCCGGGATTTTCCGACAGCAGCTTATGCGCCACCAGGCTGCCATCGGGCCGCCGGCCGACCACGTCGGTAAAGGTGCCGCCGCGATCGATCCAGAAGTCCCAGGTGTCAGATGCTGTCGACATCGATAATCCAAATCTCGCTCAGGACGCCCGCGCAAGCCTCACCGCCGCAACCGATGTCGTATAGTCCAATCGCGTTTGCAAAGGGAATTCGATAAAATGGATGGCCGCCATGACGTTAAGGAGCCTGCGATGACCCGCACCGACCGCCCCCAGGCTGCACCTGTTGCCGGGAGCTTCGCTTCCGGCCTCGACGTCCGACTGGCTTGCCGCACGGGCGGCTTCGACGGCGGCACCACCGGTCTCGCGCCCGGCTACGTGCAGGGCAATCTTGCTATCCTGCCGCGTGATTGGGCCGACGAATTCCTGCGCTTCTGCAACGCCAATCCCAAACCGTGCCCGGTGCTCGCGGTCTCCGAACTTGGGAGCCCGGCGCTGCCGGCGCTCGCCGCCGACCTCGATATCCGCACCGATCTGCCGCGCTATCGCGTCTGGCGCGATGGCGAGATCGTCGACGAGCCGCAGGATCTCCGCTCGGTCTGGCGCGAGGACCTGGTGACCTTCGTGATCGGGTGCTCGTTCTCCTTCGAAGAGGCGCTGCTGCAAAGCGAAGTCCCGGTCCGCCACCTCGACTGCGGCTGCAACGTCTCGATGTACCGCACCAACATTCCGACCCGGCCGGCCGGGCGCTTTCACGGGCCGACCATTGTCTCGATGCGGCCGTTCAAGGCGGCTGACGCCATCCGCGCTATCCAGATCACCTCGCGCTTGCCCGCGGTGCATGGCGCGCCGATCCATATCGGCTTTCCCGAGCAGATCGGGATCACGAATATGTCGGCGCCCGATTACGGCGACGCGGTGCCGATCGAAGCCGGCGAACTGCCGGTGTTCTGGGCCTGCGGCGTCACCCCGCAGGCGGCGATCGAAGCGGCGCGGCCGCCGTTTGCCATCACCCACGCGCCCGGCAGCATGCTGGTGACGGATTTGAAAAACAGCCGGCTGGCCGCGTTCTAGCAGATGTTCTGATGATCGGCGCAGTGGCGCTCTCTTCGACCTCTTCCTATGGGAGAGGTGAAACCGCGTGCGGCGTCATCCCAAAAATGGCGGGGGCCCGGCGGATTTGCCGCCGAGCCCCCTTATTATATCAGCCAGCCTGTAAGCCGGGTTTTGTAGGGCGTACGGCGGATGCCGCACGCGTGACGACCATTCCTCTGGGACGCCGGTTACCCGGCGCCTCAAGCAACCTACCCGGACGGCAGGATCCGGACATCGACCCCGGAGATTGCTCTCCGCGCCGTCCCTATTCGGTCTTGCTCCCGGTGGGGTTTGCCGTGCCGCTGCCGTTGCCGGAAGCGCGGTGCGCTCTTACCGCACCGTTTCACCCTTGCCGCGCATTACGCAACGCCGCGCGGCGGTCTGTTCTCTGTGGCACTGTCCCTGGGGTCGCCCCCGCCGGGCGTTATCCGGCACCGTATGTCCATGGAGCCCGGACTTTCCTCTCAGACCTGCCTTTCGACGTTGGTCCAAGCGGCCGTCCAGCCGACTGACGCCGCAAGGGATGCGGGGTTCCGGCCCCGCCGTCAAGGGCGCAGACGGCCTGGCTGCGCAAGCAGTGAATGCAAGGTTTCGACGGTCGAGACGTCGGCCAGGCCGTCGACCCGCGCCGGGCGAAAATGGCGCTGGAACGCGATGATGACCTGCGCGGTCGCCTCGTCATAGCGCCCGCTGACCGCAAGGCCGTAGCCGAACGCCTTGAGCGCCGTCTGCAGCTTGGTTACCGCATCGCTTGCCGCGCCGGGCTTGATGACGGGACCGTCCGTGATCGGGTGCGGCGGGATCCACAGCCCGACGCCGGCCACGGCTAAACGCTGCCAGGGAAATTTCTCGCCCGGATCGGGTTTGCGTGCGGGCGCGACATCGGAATGGGCGAGCACGCGTTCCGGCGGAATCGACAGCCGCGCGATGATGTCGCCACACAGCGCGATCACCGCCGCGATCTGCGCGGCGGGAAAATCCGGATAGCCGAGATCATGCCCGGGATTGACGATTTCGATGCCGACCGAGCGTCGATTGATGTCGGTCTCGTCCTTCCACGCCGACACCCCGGCGTGCCAGGCGCGGCGCGCTTCCGGCACCAGTTGCACGATCGCGCCGTCCTCGAACACGAAATAATGACACGACACCTTGCTGGCGGGATCGCACAGGCGTTGCAGCGCGGCCTCGCCGCTGCTCATGCCGGTATAATGCAAAATGATCATGTCGGCGGGCACGCCGCTGGTGCGCGCGTCGTGGTTGGGCGAGGGGGCGACCTTGCTGGCCAGTTTGGAGTCGGGGGAAAAAAGCGACATCGGCTGAACCATAGCAAGCCCGCGCCCGCGCGCGCGAGCGGAGATTGGCTCTTTCCACGCGGACGATCGGCGCGGCCTAGGCCGGACCCCGTTGCAATGCGGTGTCCAAGACCTGTCGATCGAGGCCGCCTTCCCACTGCGCCACAACCAGCGTCGCCAGCGTATTGCCGAGAATGTTGACCGCTACAAAACCCGACGACATCAGGCGATGCACGCCGAGAATGAGACCGACGGCGGCGACCGGCACCGTGCCGGTGGCGGCGAGCGTCGATATCAGCACCACGATCGCCGACCCGGCGACGCCGGCGCCGCCCTTTGATGTGATCAGCAGGATCCCCAGGAGCAGAAACTGTTGGCCGATCGACAGGTCGATGCCGACGGCTTGCGCCAGGAAGATCGACGCCGCGGCGAAATACAGCGAGGTGCCGTCGTGATTGAAGGCGTAGCCGGTCGGCAGCACCAGGCCGACGATCGCCTCATCGCACCCGAGCGCCTGCAGCTTTTTGACCAGCTGCGGAAACACCGATTCCGACGAACTCGTTCCGAACACGATCAGCAATTCGGGTCGAATGTAACGCGCCAGACGCCAAAGGCTCACCCGGTTCCAGCGGGCGATCGGCCACAGCACGCAAACGATGAACACGACGCAGGTGAGATAGAACTCGACCACCAGCGTCCCGAGCGAAATCAGTGAGCTGACGCCGAACTTGCCGACGGTGAAGCCGATCGCTCCCATCGCGCCCATGGGCGCGAGCCACATGATGTAGCCAATGATCTTGAACACGATCTGTTGCGTGACGCCGATCAATTGAATGACCGGCTCGCCGCGCGGACCGATGGCGAGCAGTCCGAAGGCAAACAGTACCGAGAGGAACACGACCTGCAGGACGTTGCCCTCGGTGAAGGCGGAGAGTGCGGTTCGCGGCACGATGTTCAGGAGAAACCCGCTGCCGCTGAGATGCCGCGCCGTGTTGAGGTAGGGATCCAGCGACGAGCCGGCAAGCGACTGCGGGTCGACGTGCATGCCGCGGCCGGGTCCGAGGATGTTGATCGCGGCCAAACCGATCACCAGCGCAAAAGTCGTCACCACTTCGAAATAGATCAAGGCCTTGATCGCCACCCGACCGACCCGCTTGGCGTCGCGGGCGGTGGCAATGCCGTGGACCACGGCACAGAAGATGATGAGCCCGACGAACATGCTGATCAGCCGGATGAACAGATCACCGAGCACCCCGAGTGAGTCGGCGGATTGCGGCCAGGCCCATCCGATCCACGCGCCGACGGCCATGCCGGCGAACACCTGCAGCGACATGTCTTGGTAGAATCGCTTGCTGGGCGGCGTTGGGACCGCCGTCGTCGGATCAGCCATGGCTGTTCGCCTCTTGACGTCAGTCTCGGAGGTCGTCGCCGAGAACGGCGATCGTATCGGCAAACAGGTGGTCGACGTCCATCGCTCGCGGAAGCAGCTTCTGCTGCTCGCAATAGCGCAGCACCGTCTCGAGCGCGCGTCGGTTCGCCGCAATCCCGATCGGATTCATATCGCGATCGGCAGCGGCGGCCGGCGGCTTGGCGCGCCGGATCGTATGCCACAGATCGCGGATCGCGGCCGGATGGGCCATGGCCACGTCCTTGCGCACCATCATCATATGATTGATCGGAACCACCGCGTGCTTTGCAAACCATTGCCGGGCCGCCGTGTCGGGATCGGCGATCACCGGCAGGAGATCCGGATCGTCCGGCAAATCGTTACCGAGAATAGCGGCATCGATCTCGCCCGCGCGCAGCAGGTCAAGCAGGCTGCGACCCGCCGGCGCGCGCTCGACCCAGTCGGGATCGCGATATTCGGCAAGATGCGCGCCCTCTTGCGTCACCCAGCGGATCGCGTCGGGCCGCACGCCGTAATCGTTCTGCAGGATGCCGCGGATCCACACGCCGGTGGTCTGGCTATAGGCGCGCACGCCGACGCGTCGTCCCGGCAAGTCCGCTGGAGTCAGCGGCGAGGCCGCGCGCAATGCAATGAGACAGCGCTGCTGGAACCGGGCGGCAATTGTCACCGGCAGCAGCAGCAGCGGCTTGCCGTAGGCGAGAGCCTGCACAGCGGTGACGATCGCCATCTCGCTCACATCGAACTTCTGGTCGCGTGCCATCGGCGCGAAGGCGCGATGAATTGGCGACACGTCGACAAAGTTCAGCACAAAGTCCTGTGCGTCGGTCTGCGCCGCCGCGAGACTTTCGCGCCAGGAGCGCGACCCGACCGCCGCCGTCAGTGTCAGGCGGGTGCCCATCACGACCGCCCGGAGGTTTTTGCCAGGACGGGATAGAGCCGCCGCGCGGTGCCGGCGAAGATCGCGGCACGATCGGCGGCATCAAGACACGCCAGCCGGTGCTGCGCTTCCGACAGCAACCGCGACATCGGGCCGGCATGGGCCGGGAAGTTCGAGCCCCAGGCAATCCGATCCGCCCCGAAGGCCGCGACGATCCGCGGGAAGAATTCGCCTGACGTCGACGCTCCCTTCGCCGATTCCTCGACGGTTCGGCTGGTGAGCTTGAGGAACAGGTTGGGATATTCGGCGAGCGCAAACAGCCATTGTGCGGCAGCGTAGGGCGGCCCGTCCGACAGATCCGGGCGCGCCAGATGATCGAGAATGATCGGAACGCTGGGAAAGCGCGCGAGCAATCGCAGCAGGTGCGGCACCCCTTCCGGCCGCATCTGCAGACACACCGGCAGATGCATCGCCGCCGCGCGTTCCCACACCGGAAACGTTTTCGGATCGGACAGCCAATCCGCCTGTCCCGGACTGGTACTGCCGGTCGTGAACAGGCGCATGCCGCTCAGCCCCGCGTTGGTCCAGCGGTCGAATTGGGCGCAGGCATCGGCGGCGAACATGTCGATCGAGAACACGCCGGTAAAGCGGGCCGGGTGGCGCGCAACAGAATCAGCCAGGTAGGAATTGTCGTAGCCGTAGGCCGTCGAGGCATGGACGACCGCGGATTGGGCGACGCCCGCCTCGTCCATCGCGGCGATCAGATCCTCGGCGCTGGTCGGACGGGTGCGTGACCAATCGGATTGCTTGCCCCCGAGTGGCGCCAGCGGGTAGCGCGTCGTGTCCGGCGAGATCACATGCGTATGGATGTCGATGATGTCGGTCACGGGCATTCGCACCTCGGCACGCTGACGGGATGCGGCATCAAACATTCTTCGCCCGATAACGGCTATGCCTAGCTTTACCGCTGCTATGACTTTTTGCTAAGTCAGCTGATGACAAAGGGTACCGAAATCCGTCTGCCGACATTGAACCGACTGCGCGCCTTCGATGGCGTCGCCTGCACCGGCGCGATGACCGGCGCCGCCGGTCAGCTTCACCTGACCCAGCCGGCCATCACCCGCTCGATCCGCGCGCTCGAGCGCGAGCTCGGGACCACGCTGCTGGAGCGAACGCACCGCGGCTGCTTCCTGACCCCGGAGGGTGGCATATTCGGACGCCGGACACGTCGTTTCCTCCAGCAGATGGAGTCTGCCGTTGCCGAAACGCTCGGCGCGGATGTGCGCGGTGATGTCGCGAGCAGGCTCGCGCGCAAGATCAGCGATCCGCACGTCCGCAGCCTTGTCGCAATCTTGCAGGCGGGGAATTTTCGCCGCGCCGCCAAGGCTCTCGGTGTTGCCGAACCAAGCCTGCATCGTCCGGCGCGCGCGATCGAGCGGCTGGTGGCCAAGCCGCTCTACCGGCGTACGCCCGAAGGGCTCGGACTGTCGCCGGTGGGCGCCGATCTCGCCCGCCGGTTTGTCCTCGCTGCGGTCGAGATCAAGGCTGGGATCGAAGATCTCGCCATCCACCATGGACGGGCCCAGACCAGCATCACGCTGGGCGTGCTCGCGTTGGCTCCGAAACGGTTGCTGGCCATCGTCGCCGAGAAATTTCTGCACGGCCATCCCAAGGCCAAATTGACGATCCTCGAAGGCGCCTATGATGAACTGATTGTCGCCCTGCGCAGCGGCGCGATTGATCTCATGTACGGAGCGCTCCGTTTGCCTGCGCCATTCCCCGATGTGGACGAGGAAGTCCTATTGGACGATCCCTATTGCGTCGTCTGCCGGCGCGATCATCCGCTGGCGCGAACACGTCGTCCGAAGCGCGCGGATCTGCGAAACTATGATTGGGTGTTTCCGACGCGGTCATTGCCGCGGCGCGCCGTCCTCGACCGCTTCATTGCCCAATGGAAACTGTCGTCGCGCGTCCAGATCGAAACGAATTCCTTGGGGTCCATCACCGCTGCTCTTGCAGCGAGCAATCGCCTCAGCATTCTCCCGCGCGAATATGCCATGATCGAAGATAAATCGGGTCTGTTGACCGTACTCGACGTCCGTGTTCCCGAGTTTCAGCGAGCGGTAGGATTGAGCGCACGGCGCGATTGGCTGCCGACCAGGCATCAATTGGAATTCGTGTCGCTGTTGCGCGAAGCGGCAAACGGCGCGGCCAATAGACCGACGACGCGGGCTCGCAGACGGCGTGCTGCCAGAAACTGAAGTCTTCGCGGGCGCCGGGTTTGCCTCGGCGCGCTGTTGACGACGAGGCGCGCGGCTATGCCGCGGTGACGGGAGCCCGCCCCGATACCGACGGCGGCGTGCGCACCACCGTCACAGTGCAGGGCGCTTCCGCCACGACTTTGGCCGACACGCTGCCGAGATGGCGTCGCAGCGCCGAACTGCTGCGCGCGCCGATGACGATGTGGTCGACCCGGGTATGGCGGGCATAGTCGACGATGGCGTTCGCAGCATCCGGGGAATCGATCACGTGATAGGTCATCCGGCTCTCCGCAATCGGCAACGCCCGCGCCCAATGTTTGAGTTCGATCAGGCGCTGCAGATGCGGATGGCGTCCTTGCATCTCCGTCGGATCGTGCAGCCCCATCGACGTCTTCATGACGTTGACGCAGGCGAGCCTCGCCGACGGCTCGGTCAACAGCACGCGCCGGACCGCGACGCTCAGTGCTTCGCTGAGCGCTTCGGCTTCGGGCGACAGATCGATCGCCACCATGATAATGGGTGCGCGCGCCAGCATTCCCGACACGCTGCGGCGCCGGATCGGCTGGGTGCGGCGGGCGCGGTTCCAGCGCCTGAACACCGTCAATGGGCGATCGCGCTGCAGGCGTTCGGCGCGCTGGGTCAAGGTCACCAGCTCGGGATGCTGCAGGTCGAATGCGAGCTGCGCCGCGGTGGCGTAGCGATCGTTGGGATTGACCTCGAGGCAGCGCAGGATGATTTCCTGCAGCCAGCCCGGAATCTGCTTGTTCCAATGGCGCGGCGGAAACGGATCGCGCCACAGCCGCCGTTTCCATTCGCCGGCGGTTTGCGGCTCGCCGAACGGGCGCTCGCCGGTCGCCAGGAAATACAGGATCACCCCGAGCGAGAACAGGTCGCTGCGGGGATCGCCGCGGTCGCGCAGCACCTGTTCGGGTGCGACATAGGGGCCGGTGCCGACGGGATCGTCGAACTCCTCGCCGACGAGGTCCGGAAGCTGGTCGTGGCGCGACAGCCCGAAATCGATCAGCACCGCTTCCCCGTTTTCGCGCAGCATGACATTGCTCGGCTTGAGATCGAGATGGGTGACGTGCTGCTGATGGACGTCGTGCAGGGCGAACGCGACCTTGGCGCCGATCTCGGCGACGGTGCTCGCCGGCAGCGGTGTCTTGTCCAGATACGACTTGATCGATCCGCCGACGATGTACTCCATGACGATGTAGGGCAGCTCGAAATCTCCCGCCGCCACGAACCGCGGCACGTGCGGGCCGGTCAGCCGCGGCAGGATCATCTGTTCGACTTCGAAGCCGACGATGGTGATCGGGTCTTCGCCACGCCGCAGCAGCGGGATCTTCATCACCATCGGCATGTCGATATCGGCGCGGCTGACGCGCCAGAAATTTGCCATTCCGCCGGCATCGAGCGGCTGATCGAGGCGGAAGCCGTTGACCACCTCGCCGGTCGCGAACGGATACGCGCCCATGGCTCGTCAGGTTCCTTCGAACAGGCGCTGACTGAGACCGATCGGCAGGCCGGCCGCGCGGATCTTGGCGGCGGCGCCCTCCACATCATAGGGCACGCGGATATAGGTCAGCACGTTGCGTTCGGTGTCGAGCGCCGCGTAGCAGGCGGCAGGATTGTGATCGCGCGGCTGGCCGACCGAACCGATCACCGCGAGCCAGCGCCGATGCGACGACAGCGGAATGTCCACCCGATCGACCGGATCGAAGCTGGCGAATTTACCGGTCATCGACATGTGGTAGAGCGCCGGCACGTGGATATGCCCGCAGAACGTGACGTGCGCGCGGGTGGCGATGATGCTGCGCGAGGCCGAATACAGATCGGTCACGTAGTCCCAGTTTGCCGGGGCATAGGCATTGGCGTGGACATAGAGCCGGTCGTCCTCGCTGATGCTCAGCGGCAGGCCGGACAGAAATTCCCGCTGGGCGGCGGTGAGCTGGGCGCGGGTCCAGTCGATCGCCTCGGCCGCCTGATCGTTCATGCCTCTGGTGTCGGTCAGCACCGCGGCATCATGGTTGCCGAGGACCGCGACGGCGCCGTGCTCCATTTCCGCCATCAGGGTGTCGACCACCCAGCCGGGATCGGCGCCATAGCCGACATAGTCGCCGAGGAAAACGAATCGGTCGGTCTCGGCGCGCCGCGCGTGCTCAAGGCAGGCGGTGAGGGCCTCGCGGTTCCCATGAATGTCCGACAGGAGCGCAATCCGCATGCTTTCGTTTCCGCCTTCCGGCTCGGCCTGGCAACGGTTCTTTAAGTTTAACCCCGGCTAATCGCTTTTGATCTTCATCAAGCTCTGCGGTGCCGCGTCGGACCGCAGAATCCATTGACGCCCATATTGCCCCATGTTATCCCATACGAACCCAGTGCAGATCGTTAAGCCGCGTGTCCGACCAGGACCGGCAAGCACGGGAGTGTCCTCCGAAGCGTGTGTAGTCGGTGTCGGGTCGGCGTGGAGTGCGGGAAACCATGAACCGCTTCGTGTCGAACATCACGCTGCGGCTCGATTCCAAAGGGCGCGTTTCGATCCCAGCTGCGTTTCGTTCAGTGCTCGCCCGCGATGGTTTCGACGGACTCTATTGCTATCCAGCCCTCGACCAATCGGCGATCGATGCCGGCGGCAATGCGCTGCTTGCGGAGATCGAGCGTCTGATCGGGCGGTTCCCGCCTTATTCGAACGAACGAGAGGAGTTCTTGGTCGCTCTCTACGGAACGAGCGAGACCTTGAAGATCGACAGCGAAGGCCGCGTGAGTTTGCCGGACGGGCTGAAAGGACATGCGGGAATTTCCGATGTCATCTCGTTCGTGGGGCTTGGCCACAAGTTTCAGATCTGGGAACCGGAACGCTTTCGCGCGCATCTCGCGAAGGCCACTGCGACGGTGCGGACGCTGACCAAGCGTTTGGGTTCCCACGATGCGGCACCGGATCCGCAAGGAGCACGGGAATGACGTCGAGCCGCGACACCGGGCAACCGGAGGTCGCTGGCGGACTGGCTCGACACATTCCCGTGCTCGTCCGGACCGTCATCGACTCTCTCAACGTGCACGACGGCGGCTGCTACATCGACGGCACCTTTGGCGCCGGCGGCTACACCAGCGCGCTGCTCGCGGCGGCCGATTGCCGGGTGATCGCGATCGACCGCGACCGTTCGGCGATCGATGCCGGCGCCTCGCTGGTCGCCCAGTCCGCTGGCCGCCTCGCGCTGGTCGAGGGGCAATTTTCCGCACTCGACGATGCAGCCGACGCACCCGAATCGATTGACGGGGTGGTGTTGGACCTGGGCGTGTCCTCCATGCAACTCGACACCGCCGAACGTGGTTTTTCGTTTCGCCTCGACGGTCCCCTCGACATGCGCATGAGCGGCGAGGGCGCAAGCGCCGCCGACATCGTCGCGCGCGCCTCCGAACGCGACCTCGCCAGCATCATCGCGACGCTCGGAGAAGAGCGGCATGCCCGCGGCGTTGCCCGTGCGATCGCGCGTTCGCGCGCGGAGAACCCGATCCTCAGCACCCGCGCCCTCGCCGATATCGTCGGCCGCGTGGTGCGCAGCCGTCCGGGCGAGATCCATCCGGCCACCCGCACGTTCCAGGCGCTACGGATGTTCGTCAACGACGAACTCGGCGAACTCGCGCAGGCGTTGGCCGCCGCGGAGCGTGTGCTGAAGCCCGGCGGCCGGCTGGTCGTGGTCTCGTTCCATTCGCTCGAGGACCGGCTGGTCAAGACGTTCTTTGCGGCGCGCAGCGGCACCGCCGGTGGCTCGCGGCATTTTCCCGAGGCGATCAAGGCGCCGCCGACCTTTCGCGTTCTCACCAAGCGCCCGCTGGTGGCCGACGAAGCCGAATCTGCCCGCAATCCGCGCGCCCGCTCGGCCAAGCTGCGCGCGGGCGAGCGCACCGAGGCGCCGGCGCGCCCCGGCGACGTCGCGGGCCTGCCGCATCTGCCGTTGCTCGCCGATGTGCTGAGGCAACGATGAAGCTCGTGCGCATCATCAACCTGATCGTGGTCGCCGCACTCGTGCTGGCCGCCGCCTATGTCTACAAGATCAAGTTCGAATCGACCCTGCAGGCCGAGCGCGTCGCCAAGCTGCGGACTGAAATCCGACGCGAGCGCGACGCCGTCGCCGCGCTGCGCGCGGAATGGTCGCAGCTCGACACCCCGAGCCGGATCCAGGGACTGGCCGAGCGTCACTTGTCGCTCAAGCCGGTGGACGCCACCCAGTACGACAGTTTCGATCGGCTGCCCGAGCGTCCGCCCGAACTGGTGTCGCCGTTCGCGGCCGACCCGATCGCGACCATGATCGAGACCCTGCCGGCCGATGCGCCGACCGGCAGCATCAGAGGAAAGGCGCCGTAATGCCGACGCAGCCGGGCATTGCCGAACCCACCTTCGCGCCGGAACCGGCGATCCGGGCGGAGCAGCCGTGGCACCGTCGGGTGGTGCAGTCGCTGCTCTACGGCCACCACGTCAATCGCGAAAAGAAGGCCAAGGCCCGGCTCGGGCTCGCCATCACCGCATTCGCGATGATCTATTCGGTGATCGCGATACGGCTGGTGATCCTCGCGGTGGCGCCCGACAGTCATGCCGCGCGGCGCATGGGCCCGCAGGACGCGGTTGCCACCGCGCGCCCCGATATTCTCGATCGCAACGGCGAAGTGCTCGCCACCGACATCAAGGCGTCCTCGCTGTTCGCCGAGCCGCAGCGCGCGCGCGTCATCGATATCGACGAAGCGGTCGAACTCCTGACCGCGGTGCTGCCCGATCTCGACAGCAACGAACTGCGCGATCGCCTCGGCTCCAAGCGCCGTTTCGCCTGGCTCAAGCGCGAAATCACGCCCGAGCAGCAGGTGGAAATTCACCGGCTCGGTCTTCCCGGCATCGGGTTCCTGACCGAAAACCGACGGGTCTATCCGGACGGTCCGGAGGCCTCCCATGTGGTCGGCTATGTCAATGTCGATAACCAGGGTTCCGCCGGCATCGAGAAATGGCTCGACGAAAGCGGGCTGGCCGATCTGCATCGGGCGGGCTTTGCCTCTGATCGCCAGCAGAAGCCGGTACAGCTCTCGATCGATTTGCGGGTCCAGCACGCGGTCCGCAACGAACTGGTCGCCGCCCGCGACAAGTTCAAGGCGGACGGCGCCGCCGCACTCGTGCTCGACGTGCGCACCGGCGAGGTGGTCTCGCTGGTGTCGGAGCCCGACTACGATCCCAGCAATCCGCGCGCGGCGCTCGATTTCTCCCGCATCAACCGCCTCACCAAGGGCGTCTATGAAATGGGATCGACCTTCAAGGCGCTGACGATCGCGATGGCGCTCGATTCCGGCAAGGTCAAGCTCTCCACCGGCTTCGACGCCCGTGCGCCGTTGCACTACGGCCGCTTCACCATCCACGATTTTCACCCGCAAAATCGCGTGCTCACGGTTCCGGAGGTCTTCACTTATTCGTCTAATATCGGCGCTGCCCGCATCGCCTTGGCGGTCGGCGTTCCCGAGCATCGCGCGTTCCTGAAAAAGCTCGGCCAGCTCGACCGCTTGCGCACCGAACTTCCCGAGGGACGCGAGCCGATCGTGCCGTTGCAATGGGGCGAACTGAACACCGTGACCATCGCGTTTGGCCACGGCCTGTCGGTCGCGCCGTTGCAGGCGGTGATGGGCGTCGCCGCCCTGGTCAATGGCGGGGTTCTGATCCCGCCGACCTTCCTCAAGCGCAGCCCGGCGGAGGCCCAGGCGCTCGGGACGCGGGTGATCAAGCCCGAAACCAGCGCCGCGATGCGCTATCTGATGCGCCTCAATGCCGAGAAGGGCAGCGCCAAGCAGGCCGACGTGCCGGGCTATTACGTCGGCGGCAAGACCGGGACGGCGGAAAAGGTCATCAGCGGACATTACGTCAAGACCCGGCTGCTCACCGACTTCATGGCGGTGCTGCCGGCGGACGATCCGCGCTATCTGATCCTGGTCATGCTGGACGAACCGCACGGTTTGCCGGAAAACAACGGTTCCGCGGTGTCAGCCTATAATGCCGGCCCGACCACGGCGAAAATCATCGCGCGAATTGCCCCTTTGCTGGGCGTCGCACCGCGCTTCGAGCTGCCCCCGGCCGATCGGTTGATCCTCGCTTCTGCCAGGGAGACGCGCTAAACCGACGGCGACCGCTGCCGGGTTTGCGAGCCAGCTCCGACGTCCCATGAAGCTACGCGATATCTTGCCTGAGGATGCCCGCACCGACGCCCGTTTCGCCGGGCGCGAGATCGCGGGGCTTGCCGCCGACAGCCGGGCGGTCAAGCCGGGCTTCCTGTTCGTCGCCGTCCCCGGCACCAAGGCCGACGGCCTCACGTTCCTGCCGCAGGCGCTCGCCGCCGGCGCATGTGCGGTGATGGCGGAACGGGCGCCGGCCGGTGTTCCCGACGACATCGCCTTCGTCGCGGTTCCCAATGTCCGCCGCGCGCTCGCGCTCACCGCCGCGCGGTTCTATCGCCGCCAGCCCGAGGTGATTGCGGCGGTGACCGGCACCAGCGGCAAAACCTCGGTCGCCGCCTTTACCCGCCAGATCTGGGCGCGCCTCGGGCTCGCCGCCGCCAGCATTGGAACCATCGGGCTGGTGTCGCCGCAGCGATCGATCTACGGCTCGCTGACGACGCCGGATCCGATCGCGCTGCACCGCTCGCTCGATGAACTCGCGGGCGAGGGCGTGACGCATCTCGCGCTCGAGGCGTCGTCCCACGGTCTCGATCAGCATCGGCTCGACGGCGTGCGCGTGGGTATTGGCAGCTTCACCAACATCACGCGCGACCATCTCGACTATCATCCGACGCTCGAAGCCTATCTCGCGGCCAAGCTGCGTTTGTTCACCGATCTGATCGCGCCTGACGGCACCGCCATTGTCGACGTCGACCATGAACAAGCGGACTCAATCGTCGCCGCCGTCAATCAGCGCAAGCTCAACCTGATCACGGTCGGTCGGCGCGGGGAGGGCATTCGGCTGCACGACACCACGATCGAAGGCTTCGCCCAGGTCATGCAGGTCGCCCACGCCGGTCATGATTATCGCCTGCGGTTGCCGCTGGTCGGCGGGTTCCAGGTCGAGAACGCGCTGGTGGCGGCGGGCCAGGCGATCGCGAGCGGCAGCGATCCCGCCGCGGTGTTCGGTGCGCTCGAACAACTGGAAGGCGCCAAGGGGCGACTGGAACGTGTCGGCGACCGGAACGGCGCGCCGATTTTCGTCGACTACGCCCATAAGCCCGACGCCTTGGCGAAGGCGCTCGATGCCTTGCGCCCCTATGTCAGGAACCGGCTGGTCCTGGTGTTCGGCGCCGGCGGCGACCGCGACAAGGGCAAGCGCGCGCTGATGGGGGCGATCGCCGCCGACAAGGCCGACCACGTGATCGTCACCGACGACAATCCCCGCAGCGAGGAACCCGCCCGGATTCGCGCCGCGATTTTGGCGACGGCATCGGGGGCGATCGAGATCGGCGATCGCGGCGAAGCGATCCGCCGGGCGGTTGCCGGGCTGAATGCCGGGGACGTTTTGTTGGTGGCGGGAAAAGGCCATGAAAGCGGCCAAATCGTCGGCGACCGAGTATTGCCGTTCACCGATCACGGGGCGGTCGCGGCAGCGCTCGGGGGAAACGTTACATGAGCGATGCAGGGCTGTGGAGCGTGGCGGCGATGGCGGACGCCATGAACGCCGAACGCACCGGTGCGTTGCCCGATGCCATTTCCGGCATCGCGATCGACAGCCGCACCATTGCCCCGGGCGAGGCGTTCTTTGCCATCCAGGGCGACAATCACGACGGCCATAATTTCGTCACCACCGCGCTGAAAGCGGGCGCTGGTCTCGCCGTTGTATCGGCGGCCAAACGCAGCATCGTGCCCGCCCCGGCGCCCCTGCTGGTGGTTCCCGACGTGCTGGCCGGTCTCGGCGCGCTTGCGCGCGCGGCGCGGGCGCGTTCGGGCGCCAGGATCATCGCGGTGACCGGTTCGGTCGGCAAGACCTCGACCAAGGAAGCGCTCCGGCTCGCGCTCGCGTCCGCCGGCGAAACCCATGCCTCGGTTGCCTCCTTCAACAATCATTGGGGCGTGCCGCTGTCGCTCGCACGGCTTCCGCTGAGCGCGCGCTACGGGATCTTCGAAATCGGCATGAACCATGCCGGCGAGATTACGCCGCTGACCCGCCTGGTGCGCCCGCACGCGGCGATCGTGACGGCGATCGCGCCGGTGCATCTGGAATTCTTCGACTCGATCGAAGCCATCGCCGACGCCAAGGCCGAGATCTTCCTCGGCGTCGAACCGGGCGGCGCCGCCATTCTCAATCGCGACAACGCCTATTTCGAGCGCTTGCAGCGCCATGCTGCCGAAGCCGGCATCGATCGCGTAATCGGGTTCGGCGAACACGCGGGCGCCGACGCACGCCTGCTGTCTTGCGCGCTGCAGCCGGAATACTCCGACGTCGAGGCCGATATTCTCGGACACCGCGTGCGCTACCGGATCGGTGCGCCCGGACGGCATCTCGTGCTCAATTCGCTCGCGGTGCTGGCGGCCGCGCAATTCGTCGGCGCCGATCTCGCGCACGCCGCCTCGGCGCTCGCGGAATCGAAGCCTGCCGTCGGCCGCGGCACCCGCGTGACGCTTGCGGTGCCGGATGGAACCGCACTGTTGATCGATGAAAGCTACAACGCCAACCCGACATCGATGCGCGCCGCCCTGGCGCTGTTGGCGCAGGCCCCGATCGGGCCGCGCGGCCGCCGCATCGCCGTGCTGGGGGACATGCTGGAACTCGGCGCCACCGGGCCGGAACTGCATCGCGGTCTCGCCGAGGCGATCCGCGCGCACGACATCGATCTCGTCTACTGTGCCGGCCCGTTGATGCAGGCTCTGTGGCAAGCTCTTCCCTCCGCGGTCAGGGGAGGCTATGCGGAGAGTGCAGGCGCGCTGGAAGTCGACATCGTTGCGGCCGTGCGCGCCGGCGATGCCGTCATGATCAAAGGTTCGCTCGGTTCCAAAATGGGACCGCTGGTGAAGGCCCTGGTGAACGCCGATACCAGGCGGCCGGCAACCCAGCACGCGGGGACAAGCCGTTGAGGACGTACCGGTTTCGTGTTTTGGCTTCCGGCACGGCGATGGCCTGCCATGGCCGTGCAAAATGTGGTCAGGTCCGCGCTGCAGCATGCGATGCGGCGGTTGTTCGAGGTTGAAGCGATGCTTTATTGGCTTTCCGCGTTCTCCGACACGATCTCCGTCCTCAACGTCTTTCGCTACATCACCGTGCGCACCGGCGGTGCGATGATGACCGGATTGGCCTTCGTGTTCCTGTTCGGTCCCGCCATCATCAACATGTTGCGGCTCAAGCAGGGCAAGGGTCAGCCGATTCGTCTGGACGGACCGCAATCGCACCTGCTGACCAAGATCGGCACCCCGACAATGGGCGGCCTGATGATCCTGTCGGGATTGCTGGTCGCCATTCTGCTGTGGGCGAATCTCTCCAACCCCTATGTCTGGATCGTGCTCGGGGTCACCCTCGGCTTCGGTCTCGTCGGCTTCTACGACGATTATCTCAAGGTGACCCGGCAGTCGCACAAGGGCTTTGCCGGCTGGCAGCGCCTGCTGATCGAGTCCGCGATCGCGCTCGCCGCCTGCTACGCGTTTGTCAGTCTCGGACGGCCGCCGTTCGCGACCTCGCTGGCGTTTCCGATTTTCAAGGAACTGATCGTCGATCTCGGCTGGTTCTTTCTCGCTTTCGGCGCCTTTATCATCGTCGGCGCCGGCAATGCGGTGAACCTGACCGACGGCCTGGACGGCCTTGCCATCGGCCCGGTCATGATCGCGGCCGGCAGCTTCGGCTTCATCTCCTACGTCGCCGGTAACGCGCTCTACGCGGACTATCTGCAGATCCACTTCGTATCCGGCACCGGCGAGCTCGCGGTGCTGTGCGGCGCGTTGATCGGCGCCGGGTTGGGATTTCTCTGGTTCAACGCCCCGCCGGCGACGATCTTCATGGGTGACACCGGTTCGCTCGCGCTCGGCGGCATGCTCGGCACCGTGGCCGTGGCCACCAAGCACGAAATCGCACTCGCGATCATCGGCGGTCTGTTCGTGCTGGAGATGATCTCCGTCATCGTCCAGGTGGTCTCGTTCAAGCTCACCGGCAAACGCATTTTCAAGATGGCCCCGATCCATCATCATTTCGAGCAGCTCGGCTGGACCGAACCGCAGATCGTAATCCGGTTCTGGATCATTTCGATCGTGCTGGCGCTCGCTGGACTGTCCACGCTCAAGCTGAGGTGAGGGCGTGATCCCGGTCACCAGCTTTGCCGGCCGCAAGGTGGCCGTGTTCGGTCTCGGCGGCTCCGGTCTCGCAAGCGCGAGCGCTTTGTTTGCCGGCGGCGCCGACGTCGTTGCCTGGGACGACAATGCCGACAGGGTCGAACAGGCGAGCGCCGCCGGCATTCCGACCGCAGACCTGCACAATGTCGACTGGTCGAAGATCGCGGCGCTCGTGCTCACGCCCGGCGTGCCGCTGACCCATCCGGTGCCGCACTGGTCGGTCGGCTTCGCGCGCGCCGCCGGCGTCGCGGTGATCGGCGATATCGAGCTGTTCTGCCGCGAACGTCGCGCGCTCGCGCCGGATGCGCCGTTCGTCGCCATCACCGGCACCAACGGCAAGTCGACCACGACGGCGCTGATCGCCCATCTGCTCGCAGCCGCCGGCCGCGACGTACAGCTCGGCGGCAATATCGGGACCGCGATTCTGTCGCTGGAGCCGCCGGCCGCCGGCCGCTGCTATGTGATCGAGTGCTCGTCCTACCAGATCGATCTTGCCCCGAGCCTCGATCCCTCGGTGGGGATCCTGCTGAACGTTACCCCCGATCATCTCGATCGGCACGGCAGCCTCGAGAACTATGCCGCGGTGAAGGAACGGCTGGTGGCCGGCGTCCCGATGAGCGGCTGCGCGATCGTCGGCGTCGACGATGCCTGGTGCGAGGCCGCCGCCGATCGCGTCGCACGTGCCGGCAAGCCGCTGGTGCGCGTCTCGGTCGAGCGTTCGCTGACGGATGGGATCTACGCCGAGGACGATCGCATCATCAGGGCGACCGCTGGCAACACCGAATTGATCGCGCGTCTGGCCGGCATCGGCTCGCTGCGCGGGCGTCACAATGCGCAGAACGCAGCTTGCGCCAGCGCCGCCGCTCTTGCACTTGGCCTCGATGCCAAAACCATCCAGCAGGGCCTGGAATCGTTTCCCGGCCTCGCGCATCGGATGGAGCAGGTCGGGCACAAGGGCGGCGTGCTGTTCATCAACGATTCCAAAGCCACCAACGCTGATGCCGCCGCCCGTGCGCTGACCTGCTTTGAGAATATTTTCTGGATCGCCGGCGGCAAGGCCAAGTCCGGCGGCATCGCCTCGCTCGCCGCGTACTTTCCGCGGATTCGCAAGGCCTATTTGATCGGAGAAGCGGCGCAGGATTTCGCCGCGACGCTCAAAGACAAAGTCGCCTGCGACATCGTCGAGACGCTTGATCGCGCGACCGCTGCCGCCGCCCGAGATGCTGCCGCATCGAAATTGCCGGAGCCGGTGGTGCTGCTGTCTCCGGCCTGCGCCTCCTTCGATCAATATCCGAACTTCGAAGTGCGCGGCGACCGCTTTCGCGACTTGGTGCGGGCGCTGCCGTCGGAATAGCCGCGCGTGCAGCGCGCCCGCTTCGGCAACGTTCTGGCTAAACCGAACGCTCCGGGCTTTGCTGAAGCCCTTCCGACGTTCCGGCAGCCACCGAGAGCGCCTGCTGGCTGTGAAGCCGTGTCACCAGCCTGCGGCCCAGCGTCATGAATGGCGTTTCGATCAGTGCAAAGGTGATGCAGGAGGCGACGAACGTCGCCCCAACCAGCACGGCATAATACACCGGTAGAAGGACAGCGGTGCTGCCGTTGAGCATCCACAGGATCGTCACGACGGACCTGAACGCCGGCTCCAGCAACGCAAAATGCAAAATATACATGCTGAAGGACACGCGACCGATACGCGCCATGACCGGGTTGACCAGGATCGGGATCGGCGAGCGATGCAACAGCACACATAAAGCGGCGGCGCCGGCGGAAAAGATCGAGGTGGTCGACACCCATGGATTTTTCCAGATCGTATATTGCAGGATCATCAGCGCGAACAGTACGACCGCGATCACGCCCTCCCAGTGCCACTTCGACTTCTCGCTTTCCGCAACCGGCCATTTCAGCAGCACGGCTGCTGCAACAATCCCAAAGAGAAAATTGGGCGCCTGGTTTTGAAAACCCCGGCGTGCCATCGTGAACCAGAGTGACGGCGGGAACGACCATCCCGGCGGATAATGCAGCGCCAAATAAGCGAAAAGGACATGACTGGCGACCACGGCCGCCACCGTCGTGACGATCAGCCAGGTCAGCGATCGCGTCAACGGCATCAGGCCGGGAAGAATAAGATAGAACATCGCTTCATCGGCAATCGACCAGCCGCCCGGCACCACGCTATTGATCGCTGTGGGCCACCAACCGTGCAGGAAGAATACGGTGAGAGCAACGTCGCGGCCGCTAATTCCATCAGGCGCGAATTCGCGCGGGCCCCATCCGAACAGCAAAAGATAGAAGACGATCCCGAAATAGAACATCGGCGCCACGCGAAAAAAGCGCCGCAGGAAAAAATCGCGCAGACCGCTGATGCCTGACGGGCGCCGCGCGTACCAGCTCAACGTCAGCGACAACGCGCTGACCACGAAAAAAAGCTGCACACCCGCCTCGCCGCCGAGACCGATTCGGGCGATCAATTCGTTCGGCGCCACGAGCGCATGTCGCATCTCCTGCGGCGGCAGCCGCAGCGAGTCGATCGATGTCGGTCCGAGCACCGCATGGACGAGAATGACGAGCAAAATGGCCCAGCCACGTAACGCATCGATGTATTCGAGCTTCCGAGGTTCCATCGCCGCCGCTTCGCTATCCGCACGCTGGGGTTGATTATCGGGTGCGGTCGGCGCGATTGCAACGGAACTGCCGCCGCCGCGGTGGACTGCCCCCCAGGAATTATTGGTCCCACCGAATTGATTCGGCGCGGCCGCACGACCGTTGCCGCGTACCATCTTTGAATGGCTCGCGACCGGAATCTTAATCCCCTGGAAACCACATCCAGGGCAGGACTTGTCGTTCCGTTCCGTCACGGGGAGCTCGCCTATGGTTTCGCGAACCGAACGCACGCCCTTCGCCGCGTGGTGGTGGACGGTCGATCGCCTGATGTTGCTGGCGCTGATCACCTTGATGCTGGCCGGCATTATATTGTCGCTTGCGGCCAGTCCGCCGGTCGCGGTGCGGCTCGGGCTCGACGCCTTCTTTTTCGTCAACCGGCACGTGATGTATCTGGTGCCCGCGCTGGTGATCATGCTCGGGACCTCGTTCCTGACGCCGCGGCGGATCAGGCGGCTCGCGCTCTGCGTCTTCGTGGTCAGCCTTGCGCTGATGGTGGCGACGCTGTTCTTCGGCGCCGAGGTCAAGGGCGCGCGCCGCTGGATCGTGCTGTTCGGGGCCAATATCCAGCCGTCGGAATTCCTCAAGCCGGCGTTCGTGATCCTGATTTCCTGGCTGTTTGCCGAATCCGCCAGGAAGCCCGACGTGCCCGCCAACACCTTTGCGCTGGCGCTGCTGATCGCGGTGGTCACCGTGCTGGTGCTGCAACCGGATTTCGGTCAGACAATGCTGATTACGCTGGTCTGGGGCGCCTTGTTCTTCATGGCGGGGATGCGGCTGGTGTGGGTCGCCGGGCTGGCGGTGACCGCGATGGTCGGGCTCGCCGGGGCCTACGTGCTGGTGCCGCATGTCTCCCGGCGCTTTCAGCGCTTCTTCGACCCGGCCTCCGGCGACACCTTCCAGATCGACACCGCGGTGGAATCATTCGTGCGCGGCGGCTGGTTCGGGCGCGGCCCGGGCGAGGGTACCGTGAAGCTGAACCTGCCGGACAGCCACGCCGATTTCGTGTTCGCAGTCGGAGCCGAGGAGTTCGGCATCGTGCTCTGCCTGGTGCTGCTGGCGTTGTTTTCCTTCATCGTGCTGCGCGCACTTATCCACGCCTTGCGCAACGACGACCCGTTTGCCCGCTTCGCGTCGGCCGGACTTGCGATATTGTTCGGGACCCAGTCGGCGATCAACATGGCGGTCAATCTGTCATTGATCCCGGCGAAAGGCATGACGTTGCCGTTCATTTCGTATGGCGGATCCTCGATGATTTCGACGGCCTATGGCATGGGCATGTTGTTGGCGCTGACCCGCGAGCGTCCGCGGGCCGAGCTGCTGGCGACCCCGCATAGTCCGGTGCTGCGCGAGAGCCTGGCATAATGGCGGGCTCCGCCGCACAGCCGCTCGTCGTCGTTGCGGCGGGAGGAACCGGCGGTCATCTGTTCCCGGCAGAGGCATTGAGCGCGGCGCTGCAACGGCGTGGCGCGCTCGTCGATCTCGCCACCGATGAGCGCGCGACCCGCTACGGCACGGCGTTTCCGGCGCGGTCGACCTATGTGATCCCGAGCGCGACCTTTCGCGCCCGCAATCCGGTTTCGCGGCTGCGCACCATGACGGTGCTCGGATTTGGGGTGGCGCGCGCATTCGCCTTGCTCGGCCGGCTCAAGCCCGCAGCAGTGGTCGGCTTCGGCGGATACCCGACCATTCCGCCGGTGCTGGCGGCGACGCTGCGCGGCATTCCGACATTGATCCACGAACAGAACGGCGTGCTCGGCCGCGCCAATCGCCTGCTCAGCCGCCGGGTGAGCGCGATCGCGACCAGCTTTCCGGACGTCCTCAAGGCCGAGCCGCTGCTGGCGGCGAAGGCGACACAGACCGGCAATCCGCTGCGGCCGGTGGTGATCGCGGCGTCGGCAATACCCTATTCGCCAGCGGATCCAACAGGTCCGCTGCATCTGTTGGTGTTTGGTGGCAGCCAGGGCGCCCGCGTGATGGCCGATGTGGTGCCGCCGGCGATCGAGCGTCTGCCGGCGGATCTGAAAACGCGGCTGCGGATCGTCCAGCAGGCGCGCGACGAGGACGGTCCGCTGGTTCGTGACGCCTACGCCCGCATCGGCGTGAAGGCCGACATCGCGCCGTTCTTTCCCGACCTGCCGGCGCGGATCGCCGCCGCGCATCTCGTCGTGTGCCGATCCGGCGCCTCCACCGTCGCCGAACTGGCGGCGATCGGCCGCCCCGCAATTCTGGTGCCGCTGCCGCACGCCCTCGATCAGGACCAGCTCGCGAACGCCACCGTGCTCGACCAGGCCGGCGGCGCGATCTGCGTCAACCAGAGAGTCTTCACCCCGGACTGGCTGGCCGGTGAGATCGCCCGGCTGGCGGCGGCGCCGGACAAGCTTGCGGCGATGGCGGCCGCCGCCCGGGCCACCGGCGTACTCGATGCCGCCGATCGGCTTGCCGATCTGGTGCTCAAGGTCGCCGGATCGAGGCCGGGACGCGGTTGATAATCGCCGCCTGCGCCCTTGGAGCCGTTCCGAAGCCTTTTAGTCGCCGGCAAGTCCATGATCTTAGTATGGTTTCTGCGGACCAAGGTTGCTATGCAAAAACCGCCGCAATCCTGGTAGGAACAGCCGTTCCACAAGACAGCAAGGCGGGGACAGATGAAATTGCCGCGCGATATCGGGCCGATCCATTTCGTCGGCATCGGCGGGATCGGAATGAGCGGCATTGCCGAGGTGCTGGCCAATCTCGGCTACACCGTGCGCGGCTCAGACCTTACTGAAAGCGCCAACGTCAAGCGTCTGCGCGAGAAAGGCATTGCGGTGGCAATCGGCCACGATGCCAGGAACGTCGACGGCGCCGACGTGCTGGTCGTGTCCTCCGCCATCCGGCGCGACAATCCCGAACTGATCGCCGCCCGCGCCAAGCGCCTGCCGGTGGTGCGACGGGCCGAGATGCTGGCAGAATTGATGCGGCTGAAGCGCTGCGTCGCCATTGCCGGCACCCACGGCAAGACCACCACCACCTCGCTGGTGGCGACCCTGTTGGACGCCGGCCATTTCGATCCGACCGTCATCAACGGCGGCATCATCAATGCCTACGGCACCAATGCGCGGCTCGGCGCCGGCGATTGGATGGTGGTGGAGGCCGACGAATCCGACGGCACTTTCCTCAAGCTTCCCGCCGACGTTGCCATCGTCACCAATGTGGATCCCGAACATCTCGACCACTTCCACACCTTCGACGCGGTCAAGGCGGCGTTCCAGGATTTCGTCGAGAACGTGCCGTTCTACGGCTTTGCGGTGATGTGCACCGATCATCCGGAAGTGCAGGCGCTGGTTGGCCGCATCGAGGATCGGCGCATCGTGACCTATGGCGAGAATCCGCAGGCCGACGTCCGGCTGAGCCAGCTCGATCACGCCGACGGCCGCTCGCGTTTCTCGGTGGTGTTTCGCGACCGCGCCGGGGCGGATGTCCACACCATCGCCGATCTCACGTTGCCGATGCCGGGCCGCCACAATGCCCTCAACGCCACCGCCGCGATCGCAGTGGCGCGCGAACTCGGCGTCAGCGACGACTTGATCCGCAAGGCGCTCGGCGCCTTCGGCGGGGTCAAGCGGCGCTTCACCAAGACCGGCGAATGGAACGGCATCACCGTGATCGACGACTACGGCCATCATCCGGTGGAGATCGCCGCCGTGCTCAAGGCCGCCCGCGAGTCCACCAAGGGTCAGGTGATCGCCGTCATGCAGCCGCACCGCTACAGCCGCCTGCAGTCGCTGTTCGAGCCGTTCAGCACCTGCTTCAACGACGCCGACAGCGTGATCGTGGCGCCGGTTTATGCCGCGGGCGAGCAGCCGATCGCCGGCGCCGACCGGGATTCGCTGATCGCCGGCATGCGCGCGCGCGGTCATCGCCATGTGGTGCCACTGGAGGCCCCCGGCGATCTCGCCGGCATCGTCAAGCGCCTGGCCAAGCCCGGCGATTACGTGGTCTGCCTCGGCGCCGGCAATATTACCCAATGGGCTTACGCGCTGCCTGGGGAGCTTGCCGCGCTCGGAGCGGCGGCGTGATGGCGTTCACCGATCTGGTTCCGGATCTGAAGTCGCACATGCCGGAACTGCGCGGTCGGTTGCTCTCCAACCAGTCGCTTGCCGAACTGAGCTGGTTTCGCGTCGGTGGTCCCGCGCAAGTTCTGTTCATGCCCGACGACGAAGCCGACCTCGGCTATTTTCTCAACAATCTTGCGCCCGAGATCCCGGTGATCGTGCTCGGTCTCGGATCGAACGTGATCGTCCGCGACGGCGGAGTGGCTGGCGTCGTCATTCGGCTCGGCCGCGGCTTCGGCGATATCCGCATCGAGGCCGGGCATCGCCTGCGCGCCGGAGCCGCGGTTCCCGATGTGCGGGTCGCGCGCGCGGCGCAGGAAGCCGGTATCTCCGGGCTCGCCTTCATGCGCGGCATCCCGGGCGCGATCGGCGGTGCGCTGCGCATGAACGGCGGCGCCTATGGCGGTGAAACCAAAGATGTTCTGGTGGAAGCGCGCGGCCTCGATCGCGGCGGCGCGCTGCGCGTCTATGCCAATGCCGACATGCACTACAGCTACCGGCATTGCGGCGTTCCTGAGGATATCATTTTTACCGAAGCGGTATTCCAGGGTGCATCCGGCGATCCCGCCGCGATCGCCGCCGCCATGGACCAGATCACCGAATCCCGCGAAGCCACCCAGCCGGTGAAATCCCGCACCGGCGGCTCGACCTTCAAGAATCCTCCGAACCGGAAAGCGTGGCAACTGATCGATGCAGCCGGTTGTCGGGGCTTGCGGATCGGCGGCGCGCAGGTGTCGGAATTGCATTGCAACTTTCTGATCAATCTCGGCGACGCCAGCGCCGCCGATATCGAAACCCTGGGCGAAGCGGTGCGTGAACGGGTGAAGCAAAGCTCGGATATCGTGCTCGAATGGGAAATCCGGCGGATCGGCGTGCGGTAGCCGCGCGCGAATTTGATCCGGCGCCGGCAGAAGGAGGGTGGGGATGAGTTCCAAGCACGTCGCCGTCTTGATGGGCGGATGGTCGGCCGAGCGCGACGTCTCCCTGCGGTCCGGGCGCGCCTGCGCCGATGCGCTCACGCGCGTCGGCTATCGTGTCACCCCGGTCGATGTCGGCCGCGACGTTGCGACCGTGCTGGCGGGCCTCAAGCCGGATGCCGCGCTCAACGTCCTGCACGGCCGCCCCGGCGAGGATGGCACCATCCAGGGCGTGCTGGAGATTCTGGGGATCCCCTACAGCCATTCCGGGGTGCTCGCCTCCGCGCTTGCCATGCAAAAGGACCGCGCCAAGGTGGCGTTTCGCGACGCCGGTGTGCCGACGCCCGAGGGCAGTGTGGTCTCGCGCTTCGAAGCGGCCAAATCCCACATCATGGCGCCGCCTTACGTCATCAAGCCGATCGCCGAAGGCTCGAGCGTCGGCGTGTTCATCGTCACCGAGGCGCACGATCATCCGCCGCAGGAGCTTTATCGTGACGACTGGGCGTTCGGCGAGTTCGTATTGTGCGAGCGATACATCGCCGGAAAGGAACTGACGTGCGCGGTTTTGGGCGACGACGCACTCGACGTGATAGAAATTGTTCCGACGGTAAGGTTCTACGACTACGAAGCAAAATACGCTCCGGGCGGTTCGCAGCACCTTCTCCCCGCACCAGTTTCACCAAATGTTTACCAACTGGTACGCAGATTCAGTCTTCTGGCACACCGTGCGCTCGGGTGCCGGGGCGTGAGCCGTGCGGACTTTCGATACGACGACCGCATGGAGGGGACGCAGGGACTGGTTTGCCTAGAGGTTAATACCCAGCCCGGCATGACCGAGACCTCGCTCGTGCCAGAACTCGCGGCGTACTCGGGGATGAGGTTCGAAGAGCTGGTACGATGGATGGTGGAGGACGCTTCGCTCAACCGCTGAACCCGCCCGGGCCGTCGCGCCCGCCGGCCGGGATGGCGGCGGAGCGTCGGCGACGCCCACCGCGCCGCGATCCCGCCCGCATCCGCCCATCGCCGGCCCGATCGGGCCCAATCGGTTCGTTCGAACGCCGGCTGCACAACTGCGCGCAGCGGATCGAGGCGTTGAATCTGCCGCACGGCCTCGGTGTTGCAGCGTCCGCGCTGATCATTTTCGCCAGTATCCTCTACGGCACCGTCCGCGGCGATCATCTGCCGGATGCATTTGCGAGCTTCGACGAAGCGCGCGATTACGTCGGCACTGCCCTCGGCCTGCACATCGAGGCCGTCGCCCTCAGCGGCCAAAAGCGATTGAGCCGCGAGGACGTCGTCGCCAGCGCCGGCGTCACCGGCCGCACCTCGCTGTTGTTCTTCGACGTTGCCCGCGCCCGCGATCGCCTCAAGGACAATCCCTGGATCCTCGAGGCCACCGTGCAGAAGCTTTATCCCGACCGGCTGCAGATCGGTGTCACCGAACGCGAAGCCTTTGCGCTCTGGCAGCATGACGGCCGCGTCTTCGTGATTGCAGCCGACGGCACCGTGCTCGAGCCCTACACCGCACAACACTTTACCAATTTACCGCTCCTGGTCGGGCAGGGCGCCGCGACCCGGGCGAAGGACTTTCTGGCGCTGCTCGAGCGCTATCCCGACATCAGGAACGATGTGCGTGCCGCCGGTCTGGTGGCGGAACGACGGTGGAATTTGCAGTTGAGGAATGGAATTGACGTGCGTCTGCCGGAAATCGACGTCGACCGCGCGCTGGCCCAGCTTGCCGCGCTCAAGCACGACGACAAATTGACCACCCGGGACATCACGGCGATCGATCTGCGTTTGCCCGATCGGGTCACGGTTCAATTATCCGACGCCGCGGCGCTCGCCCGCGACGAAGCCCTCAAGGCGAAGAAGCCCAAAAACAAGGGTGGCGCCGTATGAGCCCGATCCCCTACGGCCTGACGCCGAAAATGAAGCCGGTCTCGCCCAAGCGCACGGCGCTGATCGCCGCGCTCGACATCGGCACCAGCAAGATCGCCTGCCTGATCGCCCGGCTGCGGCCGCATCCGCCGCAGGAAGTGCTGCGCCGCCGCAGCCACGCCATCGAGATCGTCGGCTTCGGTCACACCAGCGCGCGCGGCATGAAGGCCGGCACCGTGGTCGACCTCGCCGAGGCCGAAGAAGCCGTGCGCCAGGCGGTCGATCTCGCCGAACGCATGGCCAAGGTGGAGATCCAATCGGTCCTGGTGTCGACCTCCGCCGGTCGCATCGGCAGCGAACTGCTGGCCGCCTCGGTCGATGTCACCGGCACCGCCGTGTCGGATCACGACATCGGACGCGTGCTCGCCGCCGGCAGCCGGCATTCGGTCCGCCAGGGGCGCGTGGTCCTGCATTCCTTGCCGATCGGATTCACCCTCGATGATGCCCGCGGCATCCGCGATCCGCGCGGTATGCTGGGCCATCGCTTCGGCGTGGATTTGCACGTGGCGACCGTCGACACCGCGGCGGCGCGCAACCTGATGCTGCTGGTGGAAAGCTGCCATCTCGGCGTCGAGGCCATGGTGGCGGGGCCCTACGTCGCCGGCCTGTCGGCGCTCGCCGACGACGAGGCGGATCTCGGCGCCGCCCTGATCGATATGGGCGCCGGCACCACGGCGATGGCGGTGTTTTCCGGCGGTCGCTTCATCCATGCCGACGGATTTGCCCTCGGCGGCAATCACGTCACGATGGATCTTGCTCGCGGTTTGAGCGCGACTCTTTATGATGCGGAGCGAATCAAGACGTTTTATGGCAGTGTGCACGGTGGTGGACTGGACGAACGCGACATGATCACGGTACCGCCGCTCGGGGCTGATGACCGCGAGCCACCGCAAGTTGTCTCGCGTGCTACGCTGGTTCGCATCATCAAACCGAGGGTCGAAGAGATCCTTGAAATGGTCCGCGATCGCCTCGCGGCCTCTCCGTTCGCGGCAGAACCGCGCGCGCGCGTCGTGCTGACCGGCGGGGCCAGTCAGCTCGCCGGCCTGGCGGAACTCGCCGCGCGGATTCTCGGTCGCCCGGTTCGGGTCGCGCGTCCGCTCGGTGTTTCCGGTTTGCCGGACGCGGCCAAAGGGCCGGCCTTCGCCGTCGCGGCGGGACTGCTGGTGTATCCGCAGGCGGCGCATCTTGAGTATTGCGAGCCGCGGCGTACGCGTCATCTCATGACAGGGACCGGCGGCTATGTCGCCCGGCTCGGACAATGGCTTCGCGAAAGTTTTTGAGCGGCAGGAACGGGGAATGGGCGTCGGCGCGCCGTGCGGACGGCACGCCCGATGTCGGCGTTGAAACACGCGTTGAAGAATTCACGAATGTGCCGGTGGCGGACCGGCGACACACTGGCGATTGCAACGCCGGCGCAATGAAGAGGCAGCCATGAGCATCAACCTGAAGATCCCCGACATCCGGGAGCTGAAGCCGCGGATCACCGTGTTCGGGGTCGGTGGCGCCGGCGGCAATGCCGTCAACAACATGATCAATGCCGGTCTCCAGGGCGTTGATTTCGTTGTCGCCAATACCGATGCGCAAGCGCTGACCATGTCGAAGGCCGAGCGCATCGTGCAGATGGGTGTGCAGGTGACCGAGGGCCTCGGCGCCGGCTCTCAGCCCGATGTCGGGCGCGTCGCTGCCGAAGAAGTTCTCGATGAAATCCGCGACCATCTCAGCGGTGCTCACATGGTGTTCGTCACCGCCGGCATGGGCGGCGGCACCGGCACCGGTGCAGCGCCGGTCATCGCCAAGGCCGCGCGCGAACTCGGCATCCTCACGGTCGGGGTGGTGACCAAGCCCTTCCACTTCGAAGGCCAGCGCCGTATGCGGTTTGCCGAAGCCGGCATCGTCGAGCTGCAGAAGGTGGTCGATACGCTGATCATCATTCCCAATCAGAATCTGTTCCGGGTCGCGAACGAGAAAACCACCTTTGCCGACGCCTTCGCCATGGCCGACCAGGTGCTGTATTCCGGCGTCGCCTGCATCACCGATCTGATGGTGAAGGAAGGCCTGATCAATCTCGACTTCGCCGACGTGCGCGTGGTGATGCGCGAAATGGGCAAGGCGATGATGGGCACCGGCGAAGCATCCGGCGAGAAGCGCGCCTTGCGCGCCGCCGAGGCCGCGATCTCCAACCCGCTGATCGACGACGTCTCGATGAAGGGCGCCCGCGGCCTGCTGATTTCGATTACCGGCGGCAACGATCTCACCCTCTACGAAGTCGACGAAGCCGCGACGAGGATCCGCGAGGAGGTCGATCAGGACGCCAATATCATCGTCGGCGCGACGTTCGACGAAGGCCTCGACGGCATCATCCGCGTGTCGGTGGTCGCGACCGGTGTCGATCAGCCGGCCGCCGCCAAGCCGGCCGGGAGCAGCGAATCGCGCATCGCCGAATTGACCAACCGCCTGAAGATCGACACCCAGCGACTGGCTGAACGGCTTGAAAAATCCGACCCGGCGCAACCCGGTCGCGCCGTGCCGCACGGCCTCGCCACCCCGGTGGCGCCGCCGATGCCGTCGGCCGCCACCGCCGCCGCGATCGATTCCGCCGCGACCGCCGCGGTTGCCGCCGCGGTGCTGCCCTTGAGTGCAATGGACGAAGTCACGATCCGGCCGATCCCGCCGAAACCCTCGTTGTTTGCCGAGCCGATCATGGACGAACCCAAGATGCCGGAACCGCAAATGCCGAAGACGTTCATTCCGCCGCAGCCGGAGCGCGCGCCGATGCGCTCGCCGCGGATGCCGCGGATCGAGGAATTGCCGACGCCGGTACAGGACGAGATCCGAAAAACCCGCGGCGATTTCAACGAGGCGGAGCACCCGGAAAAGCGTCGGATGACCCTGTTGCAGCGCTTGGCCTCGGTCGGCCTCGGCCGGCGCGATGAGGAGGAAGAGGTCGATGTCCGTGCCGCCCAGCCGCCGGTATCGGCGCCCGATCGGTTGCCGACGCGGCCGCCCGCATCCCGGCCGCTTGATTCGCGCGGTCAGGACCCGGTGTCCGAATATGCGCGCCGATCCGCGCCGCTCGGTCTCGATCCGCATGGTCGGCAGACACCTGTGCATAACGCGCCCGGTGATGATGAGCTCGATATCCCGGCGTTCCTGCGCCGGCAGGCCAACTGATGGGGAGTCGGGAGTATAATGTGGCCGTTGTCGGTGCTGTCATCGGCCAGCGCTTCGGTTTTGATCTGAACAAATGCCTGCAACGCATTATGGCGGTTGCAGTTTAAAGGCGGCTGGCGTTTCCCGCCGGCACCGGAGAATGTAAGCGTAGTGGGGCTCAGACCTCGAAAAATGGATTGACTTTGTCAGTGGTTCCAAGCGCTCCGCAGAGATGGCAGAATCACGGTTGAATTGGGTCGCTTTAAGGTAACAGTCCGTAAAAAAGCGTGAGTTGCTGCCTCGGCTTCTATGGTTAAGGTTTGGCCGGTAAGGGGCTTTTCGCATCGGCGTGAATGAAGGGGCGTACGGCAGTCTAGGGGCCACCTTCTGGTTATCCGTGGCGAAATAGTGACTCCGTGGTTGGCGTCGTGGCAGGACGCGAGCTGGTCAGATGTAAGCTGATCAACGGGGCATTTTCGGGGGCGGGGCACGCCTAAACGTGTGGGACGGCAGGATGACAGTCCGCAGGCAAACGACGCTTCGCGACGACGTTTCGGTCACTGGGATCGGCGTTCACTCCGGTCTGCCCGTGACTCTCACCTTACATCCCGCCGAAGCCGGAACCGGCATCGTGTTCTTGCGCACCGGCCTGGTCGGACAGCCGGATCGCGAAATTCCCGCCAATGTGCGGGCCGTCACTGCGACTGAATTCGCCACCGTTCTCGGCGATCACACCGGCCCGCTATGCTCGACCGCCGAGCACGTGCTCGCCGCGCTGTCCGGCCTTGGGGTCGACAACGCGCTGATCGAAGTCGACGGTCCGGAAGTTCCCATCATGGATGGCAGCGCGGAGCCGTTCGTCGCCGCCATCGAACAGGCCGGCGTCGTGACGCTGCTGGCGCCGCGCCGATACATTCAGGTTCTCAAGCCGGTCTCGGTCACCCGGGATAACGCCTTCGGCGAGTTGCGCCCGCATGCGCGCGGCTTCCGCGTCGAAGTCGAAATCGACTTCGACCATCCGCTGATCGGTCGCCAGTCGCTCGCGCTTGACGTCGAGCCCGACAGCTTCCGCCGTGAAATCGCCCGCGCGCGCACCTTCGGATTCATGCGCGATGTCGCCAAATTGTGGAGCGCCGGCTATGCGCTCGGCGCCACCTTTGAGAACACCCTGGTCGTGACCGAGAACCGGGTGCTCAATCCTGACGGTGTGCGATTTGCCGACGAATTCGTGCGCCACAAGGCGCTCGACGCCATCGGCGACCTGGCGCTGGCGGGCGCGCCCCTGCTCGGGGCCTACCGCTCGGTGCGCGGCGGCCACAAGCTCAATCACGCCGTGCTGTCGTCCCTGATGGCCGATCCGACCGCCTGGACCATCGTCGAGGCCGGCCAGATGACCCGCCGCAACCGCGGCCATGCCGATATTGCCGCCGGTCTTGTGGCCCCGGCTTATGGTGCCGACGTCTCCTGAATAGTCCCCAGGCTCGCACGGCTCTCTGATCGACATCGATCCCTGCGCCACATTCCGGGCTGATTGTGGGCTTAGTCGCTTGGTCTGGCTGAGATTCCTCGGCTGGAACGGTCCGGCGACAGCGGTTTGCCGGAGTGCGGCGAATAGGGTTAGGCTCGGGGGCTTCGCGCCGATTTCGGCCGTCGAAGCGGTCGCCATCGCGACGATCGCGGGGCGAAAGAGGGGAATGGTCACTGCCATGCCATTGCGGTCAATCGCCTCGGCGGGCCCGGTTGTTCAGAAACCGGTTGGTGGAGCACCAGGCGTGTGGGGACGGACGCTGCTGCGTCTCGTGGCCATGTCGCTGGTGGCGGCCTCGATCGGCGCCTGCAGCTTGTTCGGCGACAAGGACGCGGTGGCTCCCGACGAGCCGGCGGAGAAGCTCTACAATGAGGGCGTGTTCCTTCTGAACGAACGCAAGGAGCTCAAGGACGCCGCCAAGAAATTCGAAGAGGTCGAGCGCCAGCATCCCTACTCCGAATGGGCGCGCAAGTCGCTCATCATGGCGGCTTATTCCTATTACTCCTCGGCGCAATACGAGGAAGCGATCACCGCCTCCCAGCGCTACATCACGCTGCACCCGGGCAACCCCGACGCGGCCTATGCCCAATACCTGATCGGCTCGTCCTATTACGATCAGATTCCCGATGTGACGCGCGATCAGTCGCGCACCGAAAAGGCAATGTCCGCGCTCGACGAGGTGCAGCGGAAATATCCGAACTCGGAATATGCCGCGGCCGCCCGCAAGAAAATTGAGTTCGCGCGCGATCAGCTCGCGGCCAAGGAAATGAATATCGGGCGCGATAATCAGGCCAGGAAGAATTTCATCGGGGCGATCAATCGCTTCAAGATCGTGGTCACCGAATATCAGACCACTCGCCACGTCGAGGAAGCGTTGGAGCGGTTGGCCGAATGCTACATGACGCTCGGCATCGTGTCCGAGGCGCAGACCGCGGCGGCGGTGCTCGGGCACAATTTCCCGGATAGTCCCTGGTACAAGAACGCCTACGCCCTGGTGAAGACCGGCGGCAGCGAGCCGGTGGAAGACAAGGGCTCCTGGATCAGCAAGGCGTTCAAGAAAATCGGGGTCGGCTCGATTCTGTCGTTCTCGGGAACGCCGGGCTGATCGGCCCGATCGCTTATTTGCCGGTTGAATGTTTCGCGCCGCAGTGTCAACAGGGACGCATGATCGGTAGAATCCGTCGCTGCCGCGACACGGAGACTGCTTTGGCATGCTGACCCGGCTTTCGATCCGCGACATCGTCCTGATCGATCGGCTGGACATCGATTTCGCCTCCGGCCTGTCGGTGCTGACCGGCGAGACCGGCGCCGGTAAATCGATCCTGCTCGATGCGTTCGCGCTGGCGCTCGGCGGCCGCGGCGATGCCAGCCTGGTGCGCCAGGGCACCGAGCAGGGCCAGGTCACCGCCGCGTTCGATGCGCCCGCCGATCATCCCGCCCGCCTGCTGCTGCGCGCGAACGACATCGTGGCGGAAGACGAATTGATCCTCCGCCGCATTCAGCTCGCCGACGGGCGCACCCGCGCCTTCATCAACGATCAGCCGGTCGGCGTGCAGGTGCTCAAGAGCCTCGGGAGCGCCATGGTTGAAATTCACGGCCAGCACGACGATCGGGCGCTGGTCGATGCCTCGACCCACCGGCGTCTGCTCGATGCCTTCGGCGGCCTGGAAAGCGAGACCGCCGAGGTCGAGCGCTTGTGGAGCGCGCGCCGCGACGCCGAACAGGCGGTCGCCTCCCATCGCGCACAGATCGAACGCGCGCAGCGTGAAGCCGATTGGCTGCGCCACGCCGTCAAGGAATTGACCGAACTCGCGCCCGAACCGGGCGAGGAAACCGCGCTCGCCGGTCGCCGCACCTCGATGATGCAGGTGGAAAAGGTCGCCGAGGATCTGCGCGACGCCCACGGCTCGGTCTCCGGCGCGCAATCGCCCGTGCCGGCGCTGTCGGCCGCACTGCGCCGGCTCGAGCGCCGCCAGGCGCAGGCGCCGGCCTATATCGAACCGGCGGTGAAGGCGCTCGACACCGCCCTCAACGCCATCGAGGAAGCGCGCTCGCATCTCGAAAAGGCGCTGCGCGCCGCCGATTATGATCCGCACAGCCTCGACCGCATCGAGGAGCGCCTGTTCGCCCTGCGCGCCGCCGGTCGCAAATATAATGTCGCGGTCGACGACCTCGCTGTCCTTGGTCAGCGCTACGCCGCCGATCTCGTCCTCATCGACGCCGGCGCCGAACAATTGATCGCGCTGGAAAAGGCGGCGCTCGCCGCCCGCGAGCATTACACCGAAACCGCTGCCGCATTGTCGGGACAGCGCCGCAAGGCCGCCGAGAAACTCGACAAGGCGGTCAATGCCGAGCTCAGGCCGCTCAAGCTCGAGCGCGCGAATTTCTCCACCGAGATCGCCAGCGATGCCGACGCCGCCGGTCCGCACGGGATCGATCGGATCGAGTTCTGGGTCAGGACCAATCCCGGCACCCGTCCGGGTCCGCTGATGAAGGTCGCCTCCGGCGGCGAACTCGCACGCTTCCTGCTCGCGCTCAAGGTCGTGTTGGCCGATCGCGGCTCGGCCCCGACATTGGTGTTCGATGAAATCGACACCGGCGTCGGCGGCGCCGTCGCCGATGCCATCGGCGTGCGGCTGGCGAGACTTGGCCGCCGCGTGCAGGCGCTCGCCGTCACCCACGCGCCGCAGGTGGCCGCCCGCGCCGACCATCACTATCTCATCACCAAGAGCGCCCTCGACAAAGGCAAGCGCGTCGCCACCCGCGTCAACGAACTGGCGACCGCCAACCGGCGCGAGGAAATCGCTCGCATGCTGGCCGGCGCGGAAATCACCGACGAGGCCCGCGCCGCCGCCGAACGCCTGATCCGGGCCGCCGCAGGATAAGATGCCGCGCAGTCCGCAGAAATCCGGCAGCGCCGGCGATCCCGACAAAGTCTCGGTCGATTCCTTGAGCGGGAAAGACGCCAAGGTCGAACTCAAACGGCTGGCCGCCGAGATTGCCGCGCACGACCAGCGCTACTACCAGCAGGATGCGCCGACGGTGACGGATGCCGCCTACGACGCGTTGCGGCAACGCAATCAGGCGATCGAACAGCGCTTCCCGGCTCTCGTGCGTGCTGATTCTCCCTCGCGAAAAGTCGGCGCGGCGCCGACCGGTCGTTTCGCCAAAGTCCGCCACGCCGTTCCGATGCTCTCGCTCGACAATGCGTTCGCGGACGATGACGTTCGCGATTTCATTGTGCGCATTCGTCGTTTCCTCAAGCTCGGCGAAGACGAGCCGATCGAGTTCAGTGCTGAGCCGAAGATCGACGGGCTGTCGATGTCGCTGCGTTATGAGCACGGCGAACTCGTCACCGCGGCGACCCGCGGCGACGGCACCGAGGGCGAGGACGTGACCGCCAACATCCGCACGCTCAAGGACGTTCCGCAGAAGCTCAAGGGCCGGAACGTTCCGGACATCTGCGAAGTGCGCGGCGAAGTTTACATGACGAAGTCGGCGTTCATCGCGCTCAACAAGCGGCAGGCCGACGCCGGCGGGCAGGTTTTTGCCAATCCCCGCAACTCGGCCGCCGGCTCATTGCGCCAGAAGGACTCCTCCATCACCGCGTCCCGGCCGCTCGGTTTTTTCGCCTATGCCTGGGGGCAGATGACCACGCTGCCGGCGGACACCCAATCCGGCATGATCTCCTGGTTCGAGCGTTGCGGCTTCAAGACCAATCCGCTGACCAAGGTGTGCCACTCCGCCGATGAACTCATCGCCTTTCACAGCGACATCGAGGCGCGGCGCGCCGGGCTCGACTACGACATCGACGGCGTCGTCTACAAGGTCGATCGCCTCGACTGGCAGGAGCGTCTCGGCTTCGTGTCGCGCAGTCCGCGCTGGGCGGTGGCGCACAAGTTTCCGGCCGAGAAGGCGACCACGACGCTGAAGGCGATCGAGATCCAGGTCGGGCGCACCGGCGCGCTCACCCCGGTTGCCAAGCTCGAGCCGGTCACCGTCGGCGGCGTCGTGGTGCAGAACGCGACCTTGCACAACGCCGACGAAATCGAGCGTCTCGGGGTGCGGATCGGCGACACCGTGGTGATCCAGCGCGCCGGCGACGTGATCCCGCAAGTGGTCGAGGTCCTGCTCGACAAGCGGCCGAAGTCGTCGAAGCCCTATCACTTCCCGACCCATTGCCCGTGCCCGCTGCACACGCCGCTGATCCGCGAGACCACCGCGGCCGGCGAAGAGGGGGCAGTGTTCCGCTGCACCGGCGAATTTGCCTGCCCGTTTCAGCGGACCGAGCATCTCAAGCACTTTGTTTCCCGTCGCGCCTTCGACATCGACGGGCTCGGCGAAAAGCAGATCGATTTCTTCTTCGAGCAGGGCTGGGTCAAGGAGCCGGCCGACATCTTTGCGCTGGAGGCGCGCAACCGCACCATCAAGCTGGAAGCGCAGGAAGGTTACGGCGAGCAATCCGTCGCCAATCTGTTTCGCGCCATCGCGACGCGCCGCGACATCGCGCTCGAGCGCTTCATTTACGCGCTCGGCATTCGCCATGTCGGCGAGACCACCGCGCAGGCGCTGGCGCGCGGCTACGGAACCTGGGACGCTTTTCATGAGGCCTGCCGCAAGCTGGTCGCGGGCGACGAGGAAACACGCGCTGAAATGGACGCCCTCGACCAGATCGGCGACACCGTAATCGACGCGCTCAAGGCCTATTTCACCGAGGCGCATAATCGCGGCATCGTCGAACGCCTGATCAAGCAGGTCCGCATTCGCGACGCCGAGAAGCCGGCCCAAAATTCTCCGGTCGCCGGCAAGACCGTGGTGTTCACCGGTTCGCTCGAGCAGATGACGCGCGACGAAGCCAAGGCAACGGCGGAGCGTCTGGGCGCCAAGGTCGCGGGCTCGGTGTCGAAAAAAACCGACTACGTGGTGGCGGGCCCCGGCGCCGGCTCCAAGCTCGACAACGCCCGCAAACTCGGCGTCGCCGTGCTCACCGAAGACGAATGGTTCGTGCTGATCGGGGGTCGGTGACGGCCTCCGTGCGGTTCGGAAAAATTCAACCAGCGTGCCGCTCTCTTCTCACCTCTCCCCAGCGGGGAGAGGT
>Ga0265342_10000086_pt1 | contig 100053 bp, 75 predicted proteins | sample 4CB327metaG_FD_203125 | JGI IMG/M metagenome (GOLD analysis project Ga0265342, IMG submission 203125) | Rhizosphere microbial communities from Carex aquatilis grown in University of Washington, Seatle, WA, United States - 4-CB3-27 metaG | ecosystem: Host-associated > Plants > Roots >...
CCTCACCCGCGTATCTCCCAACCTCGCCCGCGTATCTCCCAACCTCGCCCGCGCATCTCCCAACCTCGCCCGCGCATCTCCCAACCTCGCCCGCGCATCTCCCAACCTCGCCCGCGCATCTCCCAACCTCCCCGGCGTATCTCCCAACCTCCCCGGCGTATCTCCCAACCTCCCCGGCGTATCTCCAACCTCGCGTATCTGCCTAGGTCGCCGGCGTATCTGCCTACCAGACCTCGCAGCGCTTCTCTTTGCTTCGAACCATCGGCGACCCCTCGTGGCACTGGAATGCAGCCGCAAACTCCGGCAGGTTCGAGAGCGGCCCGTTGACCCGGAACTTAGGCGGCGAGTGCGGATTGGTCGCCACGAGGAGCCGGAGCGACTCGGGCCGGTAGTTCGCACACCACGCCTGCGCAAAGCCGAGGAAGAACTGTTGCTCGGGCGTGAAACCGCCAACGGCCTGGGTCGCGCCGTTCTCCTTCTCGGCGCGCTCGAATGCCGCGTACGACAGCTTGAGGCCACCCAGATCGGCGATGTTCTCCCCCAGGGTGAGCTTGCCTTTGATGTGCTGATCGTCGACGGCGACGTAGTCGTCGTACTGCTTCTCGACGCAGCTCGCGCGCCGATCGAACTCCGCGCTCACGGGCGCCGTCCACCAATCGCGCAGGTTGCCCTCGGCGTCGAACTGCCTGCCCTCGTCATCGAAGCCGTGGGTGAGCTCGTGGCCGACGACCATTCCGATGCCTCCGAAGTTGAGGCCGGGGGTCTGTGTCTTCGCATAGAAGGGGTGCTCGAGGATCCCCGCCGGAAAGACCATCTCGTTCATCGTCGGCTCGTAGTAGGCGTTCACGGTGGGCGGGGTCATCTCCCACTCTTCCTTGTCGACGGGCTTGCCCACTTTGCCCAGGCTGCGTTTGACTTCGAAGCGGGTGGCGCTCTCGACGTTCTTCACGAACGACGCGCGGTCGATGGCCAAGCCTTGGTAGCTGCGCCACTTGGCCGGGAAGCCGATCTTGTTCACGATCTTGGCGAGCTTGCCTTCGGCCCGCGTCCTCGTCGTGTCGTCCATCCACGGCACGGCGTCGAGATCGGCCTTCATCGAGGCCTCGATCCCCGCGACCATCTGCTCGGCAGCTCGTTTTCCGTCTTCGCCCAGGTGGTCTTTCACGAATGGCTGCGCCAGCGCCTCGCCCATCATTTGGTCCGCGAAGCCGACGCATCGCTTCCAGCGCGGCTGAAGCACCTTCGTGCCGGTCAAGACCTGACGGAAGTGAAACCACTCGTCGACGAACTTCTGCGAGAGGAGGGGCGATGCGGACCGGGCGAGGTGCCAGCGAAGGTAGACACGCCAGTCGGGCAACTTCGACGGGGTGACGAGAGCGTCGAGCTTCTTGACGAACTCCGGCTGTCCGACGTTGATCGCCGTGATGTTCGGGAAACCGACCGCGGCGAGGTACCCGTCCCACGACACGTCGGGCGCGAGTTTCTTCAACCCGTCGAGGTCGACCCGATGGTAGATTTTTTGGGGGTCGCGTAGCTCGACCTTCGTCATCGACGCGCCCGCGAGATCGGTCTCCAGCTTGATGACGGTCTGGGCGTCCGCGGCCGCTTGCGCCGCGTTCTCGCCGAAGAGCTCGAGCGTGCGCGCAACGTGCTTCTCGTAGGCCGCCCGGATGTCTTTGGTGCGCTGGTCGTCTCGAAAATAGTAGTCGCGCTCCGGCAGCCCGAGGCCGCCCTGCGAGACCCCCGCGATCATGTGCTCGGTGTCTTTCATGTCGATCTCGCTGTCGAATCCGAACGCAGCGCCGACGCCGATCGTGTGCAAGTGGGCGATCTCCTGCACGAGGCTCTTCGGGTCGCGAACCGCCTGGATTCGCTCGAGCTCCGGCTTCAGATCGTAAAGGCCACTCTTTTCAATCGCCGGCTCGTCCATGCAAGACGCCCAGAGGGCGCCGAGCTCGGCTCCGTACGCGTCGCCGCGCGTGTCGCCCTGGGCGTCGCGATCGAGGATGGCGCGGAGGGACTTCATGTTGTCCTCGTGCAAGACGCTGAAGCTTCGAACCCAGCTCGCCTCGTCTTCCGGGATCGGAGTCGCCTTCATCCAGCCGCCGCACGCGAACTGGTAGACGTCGTCGCAGGGCGAGACCGATCGGTCGAGCGCGGCTTCGTCCGGCCCGGTCCGATCGTCGTCGCGGCGCGCCGATGGAGGCCCCACGGGAAACGTCGCGGTGGGAAGCGCCGTGGTCGGCGGCGGAACGTTCGGCGGCGAACCTTCTCGGCCGCAGGCAAAGACGAACGCCGCCGCGCAAGGCAGGGCCACCAGGGCGAGAAGGGAAAGCCGGACGCAACGCATGGCAAGCCGTATGGCGCAGAATCGGACGCCCGTCCACGGAAGGAAACCGGGACGGGGAGGCGCACGACTCCACCTTGACCGGTGCCGCCGCCGATGCTTCATCCCGTGGGTGATTTGGCGAGAGCGCACGAGCGCGTGGCTGCGCGAGCGCAGTCGGCTGCCTCTGGCGTGCGCCGCCTTGAGCGCATGGGGTGGACTGGCGCGAAGCCCGGCCGCGCACGATTTGCCCAGTTTGGCGAGCGCGCTCGGTCGGTCCGCCGGTGGAGCGCTCGTTTCGGGCGACGACGTCCGCTGGGAGCCCTCGGGCGGAGAGGTGGTCGACTTCGTGCTCGGGCGGCGGATTCTGTTTCTCGCCCGCCCCGCAGGGGACGACGCGCGCGACGTGTGGCGCGCCCGGGTGCGGGTCGCGCCGGAGGGAGCGGCGATCGAAGTTGTCGACGCGCACAACCTGACGAGCACACCGCTCGGCGACGATCACGAGTTGGTGGTGCGTGGCACCCATGCGGCGTTCGCGACCCGGGCCTACGGTCAGGAGCAGAGCCTGACGGCGCTGGATCTCGCGGGCGAGGCGGGGCAGAACCGAACGCAAGGGTTGGCGGATCGCGCGATGGCCGCGATCACCAACCTGCAGCAGACCGGGGCCCCCAGCGGGATCGGCCGGGTCGACATCACGCTCGAGTCCCCTGCGGGAGCGGCCGCGCTAGAGCTGGACGAAGCCGCGCTGGCGATCGCCCTCTATGACGACCGCCGGCGCACTCCGATGCGGAGCGCGCGCCTCGACCTCGCTCGCGGCGAGCTGATCGCCGCCGCGTCCGGGATGCGTGCCACCCCGTCGATGCACCTGCCCAAGCGCTTCTCGCACTGGACCGTCGACACGCTGCGGGCCGTTCCGTGGATCGGCCCTGCGCCGATTGCGTCGCTCGAGGACGCTGCGCTCGGGGCACGCGACGCGTACCGCCGTTTCACCTTCAAGGCGAGCGGCGGCGCCGGCGCCAGCGCCGTTGCCGCGGATCCCCCGCCGCCCGTCCTCGACACGTCGCAGGCTTCGGTGGAAGAGGCCCACTGGCCGCCGCCGCACGTCCAGAGCATCTGGAAAGTGGCCGAGAAGGGAGAGGGCGACTGGCAGCCACCCGAAGTGCCCTGGCTGCGCAAGCTCCCCGGAGCTGGGCCGGACGCTCCCCTGCCCGTCTACGTCACCTTCGTCCGCCCGGACGACGAGCGCCCGTACGCGAAAGTGCTCCTGGTCGCGATGGACATGCGCCAGCTCGACCTCGACATGGAGGCGGGCGTCGAAGACCCGGAGCCATTGACCGGTCCCCACGGGGCCGGGCGGATCCCCCGCGATCCGGCGACATATCGGCGCGTCCTCGCTGCGTTCAACGGAGCGTTCAAGACCGAGCACGGTCACTACGGCATGATGGTGCACAAGCGCGTGCTCCTTCCCCCGGTGCCCGGGTCGGCGACCGTCGTGGTGCTCGACGACGGGCGCGTGGGCTTCGGCACGTGGGGCGCGGACCGAAAAGCCGGGGCGATCGACGGCGTCGACGACGACTCGATCGTCTCGTTCCGGCAGAACCTGGACCCGCTCATCGACCACGGGCAGGTCAACCCGACGGGCCGCAACCTTTGGGGTTTCACGCTCCCGGGCAAGGGCGCACAGACCGAGCGGTCGGGGATCTGCGTGACGGCGAGCGGCCACCTCCTCTACGCGTGGGGCGACGACGTCAGCGCGACGACGCTCGCGAGAGCGATGAAGATGGGGGGGTGCGACTACGCGATGCACCTCGACATGAACCCGTACCACACCGGGTTTCTCTTCGCGGCGATCGACGACCTTCCCAGGAAGTACAAGTCGCAGCTCTTGACGTCGGGCATGTCGATCCCCGTCGACCGATACATCCAGTACGCCCCGAAGGATTTCTTTTACGTCATGCTGCACGACCCGTCGCCGCCCGCCGTCGACGGAAACGGCCCGTGGGAAGCGGACGGCGGCACGCAGCCTCCGCCCCATTGGATGCCCGGGATCTGGCGAGCGAAGGTCGCGGGGGACCTCTCGCTTTACGACGTCGAGCCCGGGCGAGCGACGTGGAGAATCCGGGCGGGCTCGCTGGAGTCGCCCGCGTCGAACCCTCTGCGCGAGCTCACGGGCGACGACGCGAAGCGCGTGCTTTTCGCCGTGGGCGCGGGAATCGCGCTGGAGAAGAAGCCACGGGGTCTCGCCACCGACGGACGGCTTGCGGTTCCGCTGCACGGCGGCGCCGAATCGGGAGCTCTCGTCGTCGGCTCGGACGGCACTCTTGCGATGGTCCGGGCGACGGACGCAGGGCCCCTGGGCGCGCACGACGACATGCTGGAGCTACCGATCGTCTTGTGGGACGGCAAAGTGGAGGCCAGTCCCAACGGCGCAGTCGAGGTGCACGCAGCCATCGGCCTGGCGCCGTCCGGGCGCGTCTTGATCGCCCGCGGCTCATTTGCAGGCGCGGCTCCCCTCGCGGAGGCGTTGGCGCGCGCCGGATGCACCCGTGCTCTCTCGCTCGATCGAGGCGCCCGCGCCAGCGCATTCCTCAACCGAGCCGGAACCGATGATCCGCCGCGCGGGCGATACGACGAGTCCGTCGTCTACGCGATCGCAGCTTCGCTGCGTCCAAGAGGGTTTCGGTTCTACGCCGCCTCGGCCCCGCCGTGATCCGCGAGGGTCTCGCGCAGGCGCCCCATGGCGCGCGCGTGCAGCTGCGACACCCGCGGCTCGCTGACTCCAAGGCGCGACGCGATGGTCTTGAATGGGATGCCTTCGAAGTAATGCCAGCCCACGATGTTCGCCTCTCGCTCGGGCAGGAGCTGAACCGCACGCTCGAGCGCGACGCGGTCCATCCGCTGCTCCACCTGCTCCTGAGGAGACGCCATCGACTCGTCGACGAAGGACTGAGCCTGCGCCTCGGGGAGATCGTCGAAGCCCACCACCGAAGCGCCGCCCCCCTCGCCTTGGGCCTGAGCCTTCGCCACGCGCGTGCGCGCGCGTCGCGTCAGCCAATCTTGCGAGCGCAACTCGTCGACGACGGCGCCGCGGATGCGGATGCGGGCGTACCAATCGAAGGCCGGCCCTCGCTCGACGCTCTTTCGAAGCGCGTCGATGAGCCCGAACGCGCCCGCTGCCACGAGGTCGTCGCGAAGGACGTTCGGAGGCAGCTTTCGCAACACCCGGCAGACGACCTGGTGGACGAGGGGCATGTACAATGTGAGCTCCTCGCGGGTGGGCGAGCTGGGAAGCGAATGGGAGGCGCAGGGCTTCATCGCAGTCTCCAAGGTGACGTAGACAGGAGCGCCCCTGTTTGCGCATCTCATGCCATGAGAGATAGGCGAGTCATTCCAGCCAGTTGCATCCAGGCCTGCGTTTCTTCATGGGTACGAATTGACCGCGCCGTTCCCGGTTCCTTCTTCAATACGCTTTCTTTCGGCGATTTTTCCTTCGAGTCTCCCCTGACCCATCTGGGTAAACGAGGCCCGATGGTGGCGCGAAAGACCCTGCAAGCCTGCGGGACTACTGGGGTCGGCCCGCAGTGATGCCGGTGCAACTTCGAAGGTGCTGAAAGGGGAGATTCGACCGCCAGGGACACAAGCGGCTAGTTGTGCGGGGTCTCCACGGAGCCGACGGTCGGCGCTGAGCCCCTGTCGTCGGGAACGTCGCTCGCGCCTTCATCCGCCGCCACGCCCGGCTTGTCGTACTTCGGCGGCTCACCCGGTCTTGACCAGTCCACCCAATAGGCCTTGGTGTCGCGCACGTCGAGGTGCACAAAGGAGCTGTTCGGGTAGTAGCCGCAACCCGCGCTTCGCAACGTTCGACAGAAGTCGCGGAGCGCTTCGTCGCTCACGCCGCGAATGCGAAAGTCCATCGCTTTGCCGTAGTTGTGGTTCGAATGCGGCGTGTACTGCGTCGGCGTGTAGCCCCGATAGCCGCTCACGACTTCGATCGCCCTGCCGCCGAAGTGATTCGCGACAATACCCACGAGCGACACGAGCCGCGGGTCGACGGGGTGCATCTCATTTCCTTGTCGCATCATCCGCTCGAACGCTCGGAGCGCGGTGGGCGGCACGTGGCCGCGCGCGTCCCTCACCCGGACGTGAAAGTCCTCCCCGTAGCGGACGGCGTGGATCGTGTCGCTCTCGGCGTGACCGCGCGGCTCGGCAGGCGGCTGGAGCTCGGCTTCGACCGCGCGGGGCGCCGCCCGGTGGGGCGACTCCTCCCGCTTGTCGGCCTGGGTGTGCTTCTTCTTCGGACCGTCCACGCCGGGGATGACCAGCGTTTGCCCTGGTTTCAGGTGCTTGGCGTCGGCCAGATGGTTGGCGTCGAGGATCGACTTCTCCGTGACGTGGTAGCGATGCGCAATCGCCTCGATCGTGTGCCCCCTCTGCACGATGTGCGTGATGTCGGCGTGAGCCACGGAGGGTAGCGCCAAAAGGGCGACTCCAATCAACGAACCCACTTCGCGCATGTGCGGTAGCGGTATACTCAAAAACGACGCGCGTCGCACTTCAGGCGAGGGCCCCCTCGAAGGGGAACCCGGCGAGCCCCCACGGAAGAGGCGCGTGGTTTTTTGACGCGGTACTTCGGCGGGTGCCACACTTGCTCTCGACATCTCTACCCACGGTCGCGGCTCTCGCGAGCTTCGGCGGCTCTCATCTGCATGCAAAGGCAAGCATGGCCGAAGGCAAGAACCTCGTCGGTGTCGACATCGGCGCGAGCTCGATCAAGGTCGTGCAGCTCAAAGAGTCGCGCAAGAAGCTGCAGATTGTGCGGTGGGGATACGCTCCGCTCCCGCCGCAGACAATCATCGACAGTCACGTCATGAACTCCGGTGCGGTCATCGAGGCTCTCGCGCGCATCTTCCACGACGGCAAGATCCAGCAGCGCGACGTGGCGATCGGCGTCTACGGGCAAAGCGTCATCGTGCGCAACATCAGTGTGCCGATCATGACGGCGGCCGAGCTCGACGAGCAGATTCACTGGGAAGCCGAGCAGCACATTCCGTTCGACATCAAGCTCATGTCGGTCGACTACGAGGTGCTGCGGCGCCGGTCCGAGGCCGGGCAGATGGATCTGCTCCTCGTCGCCGCAAAGAAGGACGAGATCAGCGATTACGCGGCGATCCTTCGCGAGGCGAAGCTCAAGCCGATCGTCGTCGACATGAACGTCTTCACCATCCAGAACATTTTCGAGCATCAGTACGGATTGCCCGCGGACGGGACCATCGCGCTCCTCAACGTCGGCGCGGCGGTGTCTACGCTGAACATCGTGTCCAAGGGGGTGAGCACCTTCCGGCGCGAGATCACCAACGCGGGCAATGCCGTCACAGAAGAGATTCGCAAAGGGCTCGGCTGCTCTTACGAGCAAGCGGAAGCGTACAAGCACGGGGGCGGACCGACGCAGATCGTTCCCCGCGAAGTGACGCAAATCATCGATCAAGCGTGCCAGGGGTTGGCCGGCGAGATTCAGCGATCGCTCGACTTTCATCTGGCGACCACCGGTGAGCAGGACATTGGCCGGGTCTATATTTCCGGCGGAAGCGCGTACCTCGCGCCGCTCGTGCAAGCCGTGGAGCGCCGGGCCCGCGTGCCCGTCGAGCTGTTCGACCCGATGACCAACCTTTCGGTCGATCCCAAGCTCGACAACGAGCCGCAACTTCGCGCGGTTGCCGCACAGATGGTCGTCGCGCTCGGGCTGTCGCTTCGATGCGACAAGGAGCGTCGGCAGTGGTCCGCGTAAACCTGCTCCCCGACAAGCGCCAGGCCGCTCGGCGGATGGTCGCTACCGAGCCGACGCAGCTGTGGCTGCTCGGGGTGATAGGCGCGTTCGTCGGAACGGTGGTCGCGTGCCTTTTCGTGCAGAAGCTGAAGCAGGACCAGTTGCGCGACATTCTCGCCGAGAATGGGCGCATCCAAGGCCAGATTGATACGATCAAAAGGCAGACCGCCAACCACCCCGAGATCAAAGCGAAGCTGAAGGAGTTGCGCGACCGCGAAGAAGCGATCCAGAAGCTCCAAGCCGCCCGCACCGGGCCCACCTCGACGCTTCTCGAGCTGGCTCACGTGCTCACCCCAGGCCGCGGCCCGACGACCGACCGCGACCGGCTCGAGCAGCTGAAACGCGACAATCCGGCCGAGGTCTACAACGCGAACTGGGACCCCCGGAGGCTCTGGCTCACGTCGTACCTGGAGTCTGAGCGCACGGTGAAGCTGGGAGGCCTCGCGCGCGACGGCGAAGACGTCAGCGAGCTCGAACGACGCCTCAAGGCCAGCGATTACTTTGCAGACGTCAAGCTGCTGCCCGGAGCGAAAGTGGTCGATCAGCAGTCGCACCAGGAGCTCTTCCGGTTCGAGCTCTCAGCGAAAGTGAAGTACTAGAATGGCGCCTCCTTCCACACAATCCATACTCGGGAGGGTACCCGCGTACGCAAAGGTCGGCGCGGCCCTCGGTGCCGCCGCCTTGACCGCCGTGGCCTACTGGTTCGTCTTCTACTCGGACGCAGCGGCGAAGATCGAAGGAGCGGAACGGCAGAAGAAATCGTTGCGTGACGATCTCGCGCAAGAGCAGCAGGCCGAGGCGAGCTATTTTGCCGATCGCGACGAGCTCGCGCTTCGCGAGCAGCGCGCGCGGGAGCTCAACAAGCTCTTGCCTGCGGATGCTCAGGAAGACGCGTTCTTGTCGAGCGTGCAGCAGGCGTCGAATTCCGCGGGGGTCGATCTGAAGGGATACGCACCGACCGAAGAGGTGAGTCAGGCGTTCTACGCAAAAGTGCCGATGAAGCTGGAGATGACGGGGAAGTTCCAGCAGATTGCGAAGTTCGCTTACGATCTCGGGAGGATCGACCGCATCATCAACGTCGAGGACATCGAGCTTTCGGACCCCAAGATGGTGGGCGACGAGATCATTCTCAAGGCCAAGTGCCTCGCCACCGCCTTTCACGCGGTCAAGCCCAAAGAGTCGACGCGCGGCGCCACCGCGGCGAGTGCGGCGTCTTCCGCTTCCGCACCGAAGCCTGCGGCGGGGACGCCGTGAAGTCGGGCCGCGCGGAAGGCGTCTGGCCGATGATCTGGGCCTTGCCGCTCGTCGCAGCGGCTTGCGGCACTCCGACGACGACCGTGCCGCCGCCGCCGACCCGCGTCGCCGCCGCTCCTTCCGCGAGCGCGTCGGGGCTGCCGCGTGAGCTCAAGGGGCCTGAATACACGGAAATTGACTTCGTGGAGAGCGACCACAATCGGGACCCGTTTCGGAGTTTCCTCGTTCAGAATCAAGCGGTGACCAAGCAGGCGCTCAATCAGCGAAAAGTCGAGCTTGCGCAGTACTCGCTCGACGAGCTCAAGCTCGTCGCGATCGTCACCGGCGGCGAGCAACCGAGCGCGATGTTCGTGGATCCGAACGGCAAAGGAACCGTCGTCTACAAGGGAACGTTCGTCTGCCGCGCCGAGGTCGTGCACATCGGCGGAAGCAACGGTCCGGAGTACCAACTCAATTGGCGCGTCGATCGGATCCGCCCCGCGGACGTCGTTCTCATCCGAGAAGATCCCGCGCAGCCCGCGATCCCGCCCGCGACCCGCGTCGTCCCGCTCCACCCCGAAGCGGACAAGGAAGCCCAGGGACTGGCTCCGGGGTAGTCTCGCGTCGCCACAAATTGGTCCCTTTCGGATCGCATGCTCTACCGTTCCCGCTTGCGATCCCTTCGGAAAGCCTCCGAGGGCGCGAGGAGCCAATGATGCGCGGGGCGAAATCGCTTTTCTACGTCGCCCTCCTGTCGGCACGTTCCCGGCGCTCCGCCGGCGTTGCCGACACGTGGAGGAGGGGTGCGGCCGCGCTGATGGCTTACGGCGCAGCGACGGGCATCTTTCTTTCGGGGTCGGTTGCGTTCGCCGATGGCACGACAAACCGCGTGCGCAACGTACTCGTGCGAGCCGTCGACGGCGGCGCCGGAGACACGGAGATTGAGATCGTCGGCACGGACATTCCCGTCTACAACGCCCGCGTCGCGGACGCGGGCCGCCGCCTCCTCATCGATTTGAGCAACACCGACGCCGGCGAGGCTCCGACCGCGATCACGCGCGCGGTCGGCGTCGTGGGGGGCGTGCTCACCCAATCATTCGAAACGAGCGCCGGGCGGATGACACGGCTCACGGTGAGTCTCGATCGGGCCGCGAGCTATCGCCTGGTCCCCGACGGATCGACGTTGCGGGTGATCCTCACTCCCACCGCTGCGACCCCCTCGGTCCCCCCGGCACCGGCCGCGAAGCTCGCCGAGCATTCCTCGACTGCCGCGGTTCGCGAAGTGCGCTTCGAGCGCGTCCAATCTGCAGGCGCCGGTTGCGCGCCGGCCGGGTGCGACCGCGTCATTATCGAGCTCGACGGCGCTCCGGCCTATACGCTGGCGCCGGCGCCCGGCGGACATCTTCGCCTCGAGCTCCGCGCGACCCGACTCCCCGAGACGCTCGCGCACACCCTGGACGTAGCGGCCTACGGTGGGGCGCTCCGATCCATCTGCGCCTCGCACGACGCGGAGAGCGGTTCGACTTTGCTCGAGCTCGATCGGACCGGCGACGCTCCCGGGACTGTCACGGTCGACGGCCCCAGGCTGACCTGGTCATTTCCGATTCCAGGATCGGGGGCCCAACCCTCGCCCATCGCCCCGATGGGCATCGACGGCCGCCCCGTCGGCAAAGACGGGGGCCCGGTGCGCCGCGTCGTCACGGTCGCTCGCGAAGCGGCCGCCAAAGACCTGCCGCGTATCGACACCTCCATCCACGACGGGGATCCCACGATCGAAACCGGAGGCGGCGGCGTTGCCGGTTTCGCTGCGAGCCCGGGCGAGCTGCTGGCGCAGCAGCGCTACACCGGCCGCCGGATCGACATCGATTTGAAGGACGCCGATATCCACAACGTCCTGCGACTGCTGGCCGACACCGGCCATGTCAACGTCGTCACGGCCGACGACGTCACTGGCACGATCACGATCCGGATGCGCAACGTGCCTTGGGATCAGGTGCTCGACGTCGTTCTCCAGGCCAAGGGCCTCGGCATGGTGCGACAGGGGAACCTCATCCGCGTCGCACCGTTGGTGCAGCTGCAGAAGGAGCGAGAGCTCAAGCTCGCCCAACAGAAGCAGGAGTACGAGCTGACCCCGCTCGAGACGCGGCTCATTCCGATCAGCTACGCCCAGGCCGACGAGCTTCAGGCGCGCGCCAAGGAGCTCTTGTCGCCGCGTGGGTCGATCGCCGTCGACGAGCGAACGAACGTCCTCATCGCTCGGGACGTCGCAGGAAACCTCAACTACATCGAAGAGTTGGTCCGGTCGCTCGATACGCAGACCGCGCAGGTACTCATCGAGGCCCGCATCGTCGAGGCCACGAGCAAGTACCTGCGCGACGTCGGCATCCAGTGGGGCGGCGACGTCACGTTCGGTCCAGCGACGGGCAATCCCACCGGGGTGGCTTTCCCCTCGAGCGTCGGGGTCGCCGGCGGCAACTACGACAACAACACGCCGACCGCAGGCCTGTCACCCATTCTCCGAAACATACCCACTCCGAACTTCGCCGTGAACCTGCCGGCGGCGGTCGGCACCGGAAGCGGCGGCGCGCTCGGTATGACATTCGGCTCGATCGACAACACCATCAATCTCAGCTTGCGGCTGTCGGCGGCCGAGTCGAGCGGACTGGTGCGGATCGTGAGCGCTCCGCGAATCATGGTCCTGGACAACCGCGAGGCGCGGATCAACCAGGGAACGCTGATTCCGTTCGCGCAAGTGAGCGCGCTCGGCGTGCAGACGACGTTTCAGGAAGCCAAGCTGCAGCTACTCGTGCGTCCCCACGTCACCGCGGATGGCTCCGTATCGATGCATGTGAAGCTCAATCGCGACGAGCCGGACTTCAACCAGACCAGCCCCCGCGGCGATCCCACGATCCTCAAGCGCGAGGCGGAGACCGACCTCCTGGTGATGGATGGTCACACGGCCGTCATCGGCGGCATCTACACGCGAAATACCGGGCGCAACCTCGATCAGGTGCCCTTCTTCGGGGACATTCCGATCTTGGGAGTGCTCTTTCAGCGTCGCAGGGCAAGCGACGCGCGCAACGAGCTCGTGATCTTCATCACGCCGCGAATCGTCAACCGCTCCGAAGCGCTCGGGCGGTAGTCGGGGCTCAATCCAGCCTGCGGCCCCCTTGGCGCTCGACGTGCGCCGGACCGGCTCGACCTTCGACGCGAAACGCTCTCCCGACGCTCTCCGGCAGCGGACGGATCGCGTCCCCTTCGTAGCAGCGTACGTACGCGAGATCCGATCGCGACCGCACGCTTCGACCGCCGAGCTGGTGACTCCAGACTTCGCTGTAGAACGTGGGGCGGTCCGGATCCAGCGCGTAGGCCTCGCCCCGCGTCAGTGTGATCGGGCGCTCGGTTCGGTCGTCGGCTACCGCATGGTCGACCTTCAGCAACCCGTCGGCCTCGACATCGTAGTCGACCTCGACGCCTTCGACGTCGCCGGCGCCGTACATCGCCCGCTGCACGCCGGGCCCCACGAATAGCGCGCGCGAATAGACCAGATCCACCGCCAGCGCGGGGACGACGGTCCAGGTGAGCCAATTGTTCCCCCAGGGGCGCTCCTCCGAGAAGAATGCGAAGTAGCCGACACTCACGTGCCCGTCGCCTCTGGCCTCCGCCCGGTAGTAAAGGACGTCCGAGAGCGTTCCCGCGCTTCTGACCGCGGAGCCGATGCAGATCGGCTGGCGCTCGATCGCCGCCTGCTCGGTGGTTTGGGGGCCGCGAGGCCCCGGAGTCACCGGAACCGCGGCGAGGTGGGCGCCATCCACGGTGGCAAACGAAAGCGGGAGGATCGCGGCCGCCATCGCCCGCCCCTTTCCGCGCACGGCGCGAACGATCCGGTTTTCCATTGGGCGGCGGCGACGGTACAGGCCGTCGACCCGGGGCCGCGAGCAGAGCCGGAACGATTCGTATGTAGGCGTAGTGTCGTCTGTGCGCGGGTGCGTGCCGCAGTGCGCCCAGACGAGGATGCCAAGGCGCACGAGATTCCACTGGCATGCCGCGTCCGCCAGCGTCATAATTGCGCACGTTATGCCACTACCGCCCAGGCATGGCCTCTACGATCCTTCGCTGGAACGCGATGCATGCGGGCTCGGGTTCGTCGCCGATCTGCGGCGCCCCGCGTCACACGACGTCGTTGCCAAGGGAGTCGAGATTCTGCGCCGTCTCGCCCATCGGGGTGCCGCGGGTTGCGACCCCTGCACGAGCGACGGCGCCGGCATCCTGCTCCAGCTTCCGCACGCCCATTTCGAGCGGGTGCTCGGTCGCGCGGGGATCGAGCTCCCCAACGAAGGCGACTACGGCGTGGCGCAGTGCTTCTTGTCGCGTGACCGGGCGACGTGCGCGGCGGAGATGCGCGTTCTCGAAGACGCGGTGCGCCATCACAATCAAAAGGTGATCGGTTGGCGCAACGTACCTGTGGACGAGACCGTGGTCGGGCCGCTCGGGCGCGCGTCGATGCCGGCCATCATGCAGCTCTTCATCGGCCGCATGTGCCCGGCGCCGGCGTTCGAGCGCACGCTTTTCATGATCCGCAAGCGCGCCGGAAGCAAGGCGAGCGCGGCGGGCCTCACGGCGTTCTACCCGGCCAGCCTGTCGTCCAAGACGGTCGTCTACAAGGGCCTCGCCCTCCCCGAGCGCCTCGAAGCCTTCTACCTCGATTTACGCGAGCAAGAGACGCGCAGTAAGTTCGCGCTCGTCCACTCCCGCTTCAGCACGAACACCTTCCCGACGTGGGAGCGCGCCCACCCCTACCGGCGCATCGCCCACAACGGCGAGATCAACACGCTCCGCGGCAACCAAACGTGGATGCGCGCACGCGAGGCGCTTCTCGAGAGCGAGGCGTTCGGCGAGCACCTCGCCGACTTCAAGCCGATCATCCGCCCCGGCGGAAGCGACTCGGCCTCCCTCGACAACGTGGTCGACTTCCTCATCTCGGCGGGCGGGCGCAGCTTGCCGCACGTGATGATGATGTTGGTGCCCGAGGCGTGGGAGGGGCACACCGACATGCCGCCCGAGCGGCGCGCCTTCTACGAATACCACGCCTCGCTGGTGGAGCCGTGGGACGGGCCCGCTGCCCTCCTCTTTACGGACGGGACGTACATCGGGGCCACGCTCGACCGAAATGGGCTGCGGCCGCTGAAGTACGTCATCACCGAGAGCGGCTTCGTCGTCGCGGCGAGCGAGCTTGGCGTGGTCGACTTCGACGCGAGCGACGTCATCGAAAAGGGGCGCCTGCAGCCGGGCCGAATGCTGCTCGTCGACATCGCGCGCGGGCGGGTCGTCGGAGACGACGAGATCAAGCACGAGGTCGCAACACACAGGCCGTACGGCAAGTGGCTCGACGACAACAAGATAGAGCTCGCCGCCCTGCCGGCCGGCTCGCCGGCCCCGCCGATGGGCGTCGAAGAGCGCCGCCGCCGCATGCGCGCGTTCGGCTACACCCGCGAAGACCTGCGCGTGCTGCTGGCGCCGATGGCCACCAACGGCGAAGAGCCGGTGGGCAGCATGGGAAACGACGGGCCGCTCGCTGTGCTCAGCGATCGCCCCCAGGTCTTATTTCGCTATTTCAAGCAACAGTTTGCGCAAGTCACCAACCCGCCGATCGACCCCATCCGCGAGAAGCTGGTGATGACGCTCTCGAGCTGTCTCGGCGGGGAGGGCAACCTCTTGGCAGAGACGCCCGAGCAATGCCGCATGCTCGAGCTCGAGCAGCCGGTGCTGACGAACGACGAGCTCGCGAAGCTCGCCGGTGGGCTCGACGACTTTCGCGTGACGACTCTGCCGATCGTCTTCGACGCTCGCACCGGTGAACCCGGCGAGTCGCTCGACCGAGCCCTCGTGGAGCTATGCGTCGCCGCGGAGCGAGCGGTGGACGAGGGGGCGAGCATCATCGTCTTGAGTGATCGCTCGGTCGACTCGGCGCACGCCGCGATTCCCAGCCTGCTCGCCACGAGCGCGGTCCATCACGCGCTCGCGCGGGCCGGCAAGCGGATGCGCGTCGGGCTGGTGATCGAAACCGGAGAGCCGCGCGAGGTTGCCGACGTGGCGCTGCTCATCGGCTACGGGGCCGGCGCGGTGAACCCATACCTCGCCCTGGAGGTGATCGACGGACTGGACATCGAGACTCCGCGCAGCTCGCGACCGGAGCAGTACGTCCACGCGATCGACAAGGGGCTGCTCAAAGTGATGAGCAAGATGGGGATCTCGTGCCTATCGAGCTACCAGGGGGCGCAGATATTTGAAGCGATAGGACTCGGTCGGGATACGATCGACCGGTGGTTTCCGGGCACGGCGTCGCGCGTCGGAGGAATTGGTCTCGCCGAGATCGCGCACGAGTCCATCTTGCGACACGCGGCCGGCTTCGAGGCCGAAATCGAGCCGGCTTCGAGCGACGAAGATGCGCTCGAGGCCGGCGGTGTCTATGCGTGGCGGGTCGGCGGTGAGCGGCATCTGTGGAGCCCGCGCAGCGTGGCCGCCCTGCAGAAGGCGGTACGCCTCGAAGATGCGCGGTCCTACGATGACTACGCTCGCGCGATCAACGAACAAGGCGACCACCCCTTCACGTTGCGAGGCTGCCTGGACTTCGTGCCCGCGGGCTCTCCAGTGCCGATCGAGGAGGTCGAGCCGGCCGCGAAGGTCGTTCGTCGCTTCGCGACCGGGGCGATGAGCTACGGCAGCATCAGCAAAGAGGCCCACGAGAACCTCGCCATCGCGATGAACCGAATCGGCGGTAAGTCGAACACCGGAGAAGGAGGCGAGGACGAGGCCCGCTACATCCCGCTGCCGAACGGCGACTCGAAGCGCAGCGCCATCAAGCAGGTCGCGAGCGCGCGCTTCGGCGTGACGGCGTACTATCTCGTCAACGCCGACGAGCTCCAGATCAAGATCGCGCAAGGGGCGAAGCCAGGCGAAGGCGGACAGCTCCCGGGCCACAAGGTCGACGAGACGATCGCGCGCGTACGATATTCGGTGCCCGGCGTCACGCTGATCTCGCCGCCGCCACACCACGACATCTATTCGATCGAGGATCTCGCCCAGCTGATTTACGACTTGAAGTGCGTGAACTCACGCGCTCGCGTGAGCGTCAAGCTCGTGAGCGAGACCGGCGTCGGCACGATTGCCGCGGGCGTGGCCAAGGCGCACGCCGACTTGATCACGATCGCGGGACACGACGGGGGAACGGGTGCCTCACCGCTGTCGTCGATTCATCACGCCGGAACACCCTGGGAGCTCGGGCTGGCGGAGACGCACCAAGTGCTCGTGCTCAACGGCTTGCGCGAGCGCGTGCGACTCCAGTCCGACGGTCAGCTCAAGACCGGGCGCGACGTCGCCTTTGCCGCCCTGCTCGGCGCCGACGAATTCGGTTTCGCCACCGCCCCGCTCGTGGCCAGTGGCTGCGTGATGATGCGCAAGTGCCATTTGAACACGTGCCCCGTGGGCGTCGCGACCCAGGACCCGGTATTGCGGGCGCGCTTCCAGGGGACGCCGGAGCACGTCATCAACTTTTTCTTCTTCGTCGCCGAGGAGCTTCGCCTCATCATGGCCCGCCTCGGATTCCGTACGATCGACGAGATGGTCGGACGCTCGGACTGCATCGTTGCGCGGTCGCTCGAGCACCCGAAGGCCAAGCTGCTCGACTTCCGCGACTTGCTGCATTTCGCCGATGGCGGCTCACGAGGCGGAGACGGGCGTGGGGAGCCGTACACCGCCCCGGAGCCCGCCTTGTCGCTGGGTAGCTCTTCGACGGATGAAGCCCTCCTGGAAGGGACGCGCCTCTCGCTGAAGTACGGCGAACCGACGACGCTGGAGATCGCGCTGACCAACGCCGACCGCGCGTTCGGGGCACGGCTGGCGGGCGAGCTCGCGCGCAAGTACGGAGCCGATGGGCTCGCGGACGGGACGATCGTCGTCGAGGCGAGCGGAACGGCGGGGCAGAGCTTCGGCGCGTTCGCGGTCCGCGGGATGCTCCTCGTGCTCGAGGGCGATGCAAACGACTATGTCGGCAAAGGCCTGTCGGGCGGAGTGTTGGCGGTGCGTCCGCCGGCGCGCGCCTCGTTCAAGGCGCACGAAAACGTCATCGTGGGGAACACGTGCCTGTACGGGGCGACCAGCGGGAAGGCGTTCTTCGCCGGACGCGCCGGGGAACGCTTCGCCGTTCGCAACAGCGGGGCGGTCGCGGTCGTCGAGGGCGTGGGGGATCACGGCTGCGAATACATGACGGGGGGCACGGTGGTGGTGCTGGGGGGTACCGGTCGGAACTTTGCGGCCGGGATGAGCGGCGGGATCGCATACGTGTACGACGAGGACCGCACGCTCTCCTCTCGGTGCAGCAAGGCGATGGTCGACCTCGAACCCCTGACGGCGGATGACGAAGAGATCGTGCGCTCGCTCATCGAAGAGCACGTGCAGCACACGCGAAGCGCGCGAGGGCGGAGCGTGCTCGCCTCGTGGGGGAAGCGTCGCTTCGTGAAGGTCATGCCGCATGAATGGCGGCGGGTCCTACAGCTCCGCAAGACGGGGAGCTAGAGCGAGCTGACCAATGGGCGATCCGAAGGGCTTTCTCAAAGTCACGCGCGTCGAAGAGGACGATCGTGCGGTCGGCGAACGCGTGCGCGATTGGCGGGAAGTTCACGTCCACGCGGGCTCGGAGCAGGTGCGCGCCCAGGCGTCGCGCTGCATGGACTGCGGGATTCCGTTTTGCCATCAGGGCTGTCCCCTCGGCAACCTCATCCCGGAGTGGAACGATCTCGTGTACCGGGGAAGGCTCGACGAGGCGGTGCGACGGCTCCTCGCGACGAACAATTTCCCGGAGGTGACCGGGCGCGTGTGCCCCGCTCCTTGCGAGGCGTCGTGCGTGCTCAACATCCGCGACGAGCCGGTCACCATCAAGACCATCGAGCGCACGATTGCCGATTTCGGGTTCGAGAGGGCGGCGTCCGAGGGTGGGCCACTGCGTCCTCAGCCGCCGACCCGTCACACGGGAAAGCGCGTCGCGATCGTCGGTTCCGGACCCTCGGGGCTCGCGGCAGCCCAGCAGCTGGCGCGCGCAGGACACACGGTCGTCGTGTTCGAGCGCGACGACCGCATCGGCGGATTGCTTCGCTACGGCATCCCCGATTTCAAGATGGAAAAGGACATCATCGACGCGCGCATGACGCAGATGCGCGACGAAGGGGTGGACTTTCGCACGGGCATCGCCGTCGGTCTCGACGTGGTCGGCGAGCAACTATTGCGCGAATTCGATGCGGTCGTCCTCGCGTTGGGCGCTCGAGCGCCGCGTGACCTTCCCGTTCCAGGGCGGGAGCTTCGCGGCGTGCACTTTGCGATGGAGTACCTCGTTCAACAGAACCGCCGCGTCGCGGGCGACGCCGAAGACGCTGCGAGTGCCATCCTCGCCGCGGGCAAGCACGTGATCGTCATCGGTGGAGGCGACACGGGGTCAGACTGCGTCGGAACGGCCATCCGCCAGGGCGCCGCCTCGGTAACGCAGCTCGAGCTGATGCCGCGGCCGGCTCTGGTGCGCGCCCCGAAGAACCCCTGGCCGGAATGGCCGCTGGTACTCCGCACTTCGAGCTCCCAAGAAGAAGGAGCGGAGCGCGACTGGGCGGTGTCGTCGAAGTCGCTCGCCGGCGAGGGCGGACGGGTCATCAGCCTGGAGGCGGTGCGCGTCGTGCTGGAGGGGGGAAAGGTGCGACCGCTCCCGGGGACCGATCTTTCGCTGCCCTGCGACCTGGCGCTTCTCGCGATGGGCTTCGTGGGGCCCGAACGAGGCGGGATCGTTGAACAGCTGGGCGTGGCCCTCGATGGGCGCGGGAACGTTCGCACCGACGCGACCGGCGCTACCAGCGTGAAAGGTGTGTTCGCGACGGGTGACGCATCGCGTGGGCAGTCGCTGGTGGTTTGGGCGATCGCCGATGGCCGCCGCGTAGGCGCTGGAGTCGACGCTTGGCTGCATGCGGAACCCGCGGCGCGCGCAGCGACGGGGTGATGAAGGGCGGGCGCCAGGCCCGTCTGGATGTGCACGACCGTCCCGGCCGAGGCAGCCGCCGAACAACAGGCGGCCGCCACGCGCGCATGGACGGGATGATGGTCATGGGCCAACCGAGGCTATCCTTGTCGGGATGCCCTTCGCCGTTGGAATCGATCTCGGTACGACGAACACGGTAGTAGCCGCGGTTCGCGACGGCGTGGCGTTGACCATCCCCGATCCGCAGGGCCAGCGCCTCCTGCCATCGGTCGTCTCTTTCCATCCCTCGGGCTCGACCCTGGTCGGACGGGCGGCCCTCGACAGGCGCTTGCTGGACGCGCCGAACACCGTTTTCTCCGTCAAGCGCCTCATGGGGCTACCGTGGGGCTCGCCGGAGGTGCAGGCCTCGCGCGCCAAGCTCCCGTTCGAGCTCTGCGAGGGCGCGCACGGGGGGGCCGTCGTGTCTGCGCGGGGCGAGCGGTACACTCTTCCGGAGATCAGCGCGTTCGTGCTTCGCCATGCGAAGGCAGTGGCCGAGGCTGCGTTTGGCGAGCCCGTCGAGCGCGCCGTCGTCACCGTGCCGGCGAATTTCAACGACCTGCAGCGCGCGGCGACCAAGACCGCGGGCCGGCTCGCCGGCCTCGACGTGCTTCGGATCCTCAACGAGCCGACTGCCGCGGCCCTCGCCTATGGGCCGCCGGGCGCGCGACAAGAGAGGATCGCCGTGTACGACCTGGGCGGCGGCACGTTCGATTTCACGCTGCTCGACCTCGCTGGCAACGTGTTCGAAGTGCTCGCGACCGCCGGCGATACTTCGCTGGGGGGCGACGACATCGATCTTCTCGTGGTCGAGCGGATGGCGGACGAGCTGCTGAAGACGCACCGCTTCGACGCCCGGGTCCAGCCGTCGGCGCTCGGCCAGCTGCGCGTCCTCGCCGAGCAGATGAAGCGCGATCTTTCCGCGAAAGACGAGGGTCTGCTCTCGGTCGACGATCTGGTCCCCGGAGAGCGTGGCGCGCTGGCGACGTGGAAGTTCCGAATGACGCGCGCCGAGCTCGAAGCAGCGTCACGGGCATTGGTCGAGCGAACATTCATGGTTTGTCGGCAAGCCCTCGACGCCGCCGGAACGAAGGCGCACGATCTCGATCGCATCGTCCTGGTCGGCGGCGCCACACGCATGCCGATGGTCGCACGCCAGGTGGAGCAGTTCTTCGGGCGGCCCCCAATCGTGCGCATCAATCCCGACGAGGTCGTCGCTCTCGGCGCAGCCATTCAGGCTGCGCTGCTCGACCGCTCGAAACGAAGGACCACCGAGGCGATGGCGCATCCGACGATCGCGGACACATCGATCGCGACGTCGTTGCCGGACGACACGGCGACCCCATTGCCCGGAGTCGATCTCGACTTGGCGGAACACTTGCCCGGCGGCGAGCTGCCTGACCTGCCGCTCGTCGGCCTGCGCCACACGCCCGAGCCGAAGCCCGGCCCCACGACATTTCTGCCCGGCGCCGCGTCGAAACCGCTCGTGTTCGATGTTACCCCGAGCGACAAGCGCTTGGCCTCGCGCACGATGCTCTACGGCGTTCCCCCCCCGGCTCCGGCCGCCCGGCCGCCGCCGCTTCCGGCGCGTGCGCGAGCCCCCACAATGCCGTTTTCCTTCGAGGTACCGGCCCAATCCCGAGCGCCAACGGCCCCTCTGCTTCCGAGCCCCTCGCTGCCGCCGCCAGCGACGCCGCTGGCCCGGAGCCCCTCGCTGCCGGCGCGACCGGCGCCGCTGCTCATCGACGTGACGCCGCTCAGCTTGAGCGTGGAAACCGTCGGAGGATTCTGCGACGTACTCATCGAAGCAAACACGCCCGTCCCGTGTGATCGGACGCGATCGTTCGCGACGGCGAGTGATGGCCAAACGGTGGTCGTGGTGCGGGTGGCACAAGGGAGGAGCGCACGCTTCGCGGAGAACACATTTCTAGCGGAGCTCGAGCTCTCCGGAATCGCGGCAGCCCCACGCGGCGAGACGCAGATTGCCGTAACGTTCGAGATCGACGCCGACGGCATCCTCAACGTACGCGCGCGCGACACCAAAGCGGGACGCGAGACTACCGCGCACCTTCAGTTGGTAGGCGGCCAGGCTGCGCCTCTCGACATCGAGGCGATGCAGGCACGGCAGGCCGCACACCCTCTGGCTCCGCTCACCCGAGAATCACGAGATTAGGGACGGATGGCGACGACCGACGCGCTCGCTCTGTTTCTTTCATCGCTCGACAGGAAGAGCTACTACGACGTTCTTCGCGTCCCTGCCGATGCACGGCCCGCCGAGATCAAATCGGCGTTCCACGCCTTCTCCCTGCTCTATCACCCGGACCTCTACGTAAACGCGCCGCAGGAGGTCGGCGCGATCGCCTCGGAAATCTTCAAGCGGGGGGTCGAGGCATATCGATGTCTCTCCCGAGCCGAGACGCGCGGGCGCTACGATCGCGCGCTCGTTCGCGGCAAGATCCGCGTCGAACCGTGGGTCCCATCGACGCGTCCGCCGCCGCCGCCGATGCGTACGCTCGAGATGATCGCTCGAACGCCACGAGGCAAGAAGCTCGGCGTCAAAGCCGACCGCCTGATCGCGATCGCGCGGCTCGACGACGCACGGGTGGAGCTCGCGAGCGCATGCCAGTGCGAGCCCGAAAATCTCGAGCTGGCCGAGCGCCTTGCGTTCCTCATCGAGGCGCTTGCACTCGAGCCGTCGTGACGCGTGCTGGCGAGGCGTATCCGAGCGGCGTAAGGTAATTGGCGTTTCCCCATGACCGGTCAGTTCGCCCACATCGCGCGATGCGTGGACTTGCAAGAGCGCGATCTGTCCGTGGTCGAATCGCGCGCCACGACGAAGGCGCTCCTTCTGCACCTGTCGAGCATCTGCTCACCGAACACCGGCGCGGCCAAAGTGCTACTCGTGTTTTCGCGCATGGCGACGACGGCATGCGGTTGGATCGATGGAGACTTGTGCATCGATCTCTCGGCCCGCGACGACGAAACGATGATCGAGGCCTCCACCGTGCTCGGAGGTGGCCTGCGCGAACGGATCCTTGCGCCGATCTCGTTTCGTGCCCCTATCGAGGAGTTCGCGAGGGCGATCGACCGAGTGCCGCACGCGATCGCGCCGCTTGGAATCCGCGCAAGGTCGCCTGGCCGCCTTTCTCTATCCGCGACCGAGGCGCTACGCCGCACGACCGCACCCCCACCGCCCATCGAAATTTCAACCGAAAGTCTCTTCCTCCAGGCCTCGCCCCCTGCGACGGCGGCGGTGCCGTCGTTGCCCCCGAACGACGTAGACGCCGGCTGGGACGATTAGAGACTATCTCGTTCGATGGCATCCACGAGCGCGCGCGCTCCCTCGAGCGATGGATCCTCGGTCAGCGCGCGGTTCAGCAACATCACAGCGCGCTTCGCATCCCCCTGTTTGCCGGCGATTTCTCCCATGTACTGGTAGGCGAGCGCCTTGCTCATGGGACCTGGCGTCCGCAGCAGCGTAATCGCGCGTAGGGCACGGCTGGCGAGCTCCAGTTGGTCGAGCTCTATCGCCCGCAGCGCGACGTCGGCGCAAACCCGCCCATTTTGGGCGTCACAGTCAAAGGCCTGCGCGAGCGAACGCACCTCGTCGGACGTATTGCCAAAATACCGGGCCACTCGCGCCAGGCGCCAGTGAATCGGTGCCAGCTCTCGCGCGCGCCGGCCCTTGTGCGGAGCGATGACGGGTTCGAGTAACGCGAGCGCGTCCTGCGCGCGCCCCGACAGCGTGTATGCGTCGGCGAGCAGCGCTGCGCATTCCGGATCAAGTGGCCGAAGCGCGCGCGCTTCCTCGAGCGCATCGATGCTCGCCGCTGCGTCCCCGGCCTGTTCGAGCAGAAGAGCACCCGCGCGGAGCAGGCGCTGAAAGCGGTCGGCGACGTCACCGCTGGCGCGCGCGTCCTCGAGCACCAGCTCGGCCATCTCGCGCCAGGCGCCCATTTGCTCGTAAACGCGCTCGAGCCGCTGACGTACCCCGCGGTCGTGAGGGGCCACACTGCGTGCGCGCTCCAGCGCACCGCGGGCGTCACCCGGCCGTTTCGCTCGCTCGCAGGCGTCCGCGAGCCGGAGCGCCGTCTCGACCGTCCCTTCCGCCTCCTCCAGCCCGACAAGGCGCTTGAGCGCAGCGCTCGCCGCGTCCCATCGTTCGAGTCCCCATTCAAGGCTCGCCAGCGCACGAAGGGCTGCACAATCCTTCGGATCCTGTTTGAGCAGATCCGCCAAGATGGCACGCGCGCCGTCCGGATCGCCCGCGTGAGGGAGCACCTGAGCGAGGCGAAGGCGAACCATATGCGCAGCGGCCGCATCGCCCGCCGCAAGCGCAGCTGCGCCAGCGCCTTCGAGCTGCAAGGCCAACGAAGGTGCGTAGAGCGCGCGATCCAAGGTGAACGCGGCCTCGAGATCTTCGAGCGCTCCGGACTCGTCGCCGCTGGCGGACCGAACGTTGGCGCGCGCGGCGAATAGAGCTGGGCGATGCGGGTCTTCAGGCTCCAGGCGGTCGATCGCCTTTGATAGCTCCGAGAGGGTCGCGACAAAGTCGCCCGACTCGAACAACATGTCGATGTGGTCGCGAAGCAGCCCGGATTCGAGCCCTTCGGCCACGCCATTCCGGGCCTCCACCGCTCCTCGAGCGAGACCGAGCGCCATGGCCGCGCTGCGTGGGTCCCTCAACTCCGTCCGCCAGATTGCAGCCGCTTCGCGCAACCTCGCCACCCGCTCGGCCGGGTCGGAGCGCGCGCCCGCGTCGAGCACGCACAGCTCGGCGAGCTTGCGCCACTCGCCGCGACCGCGGAACGCAGCCTCCAACCGATCTCGGAGCACGACGCTTCCCGGGTGGGCTCGGTACCCGATCTCAACCGCCCGCTCGGCGCCTGTCTCGTCGCCGAGCCTCATGCGAGCCGCCCAGAGCGCCAGCGCCACGGGCTCCGCCTCCGACCCCTGCTCGGTCCCCAAACGCCGCTCGAGCAAATCTGCGCGCTCGGTCGAATCTCCGTCGCCATCGAGCAGCGCCACCAGGGCGTCGAGTAGCTCGCGGCTCTTCGGCTCCCATTCGAGCCCGGTGTAGTAAATGTCTCGCGCCTGCATTCCGTCGGTCGCCTCGAGGAGCGCACCGAGGCGAATCGACAGCGACACGATGGACCTCGAATCGCTGCGGTCTTTGGCCGCGTCGATTTGCCGCGCGAGAAGCTCGATGAGCTCTGCGCGGGCCCCGGTGCGCTCGTGAATCGCCGCGAGCATCAGCGCTGCCTGCACCTGGCTGGCATCCTCGTCCACGATCTCCCGGAGCAGCGAGGCCGCCTCGGCGTCGGTCAGCCCGAGCTCTTGCATCGCGCGCACGCGTTCCAAGCGCAGGTGCGCGCGAGCGTTCGTGTCGTCGACGTAGTCGACCACCCTCGCGAGGAGCTCGGCCAGCTTGCTGGTCTGCCCTTGATGGCGATAAACGCCGACGAGCGGCTCCCAAGCCTCGCGGTCGGCTGGATCGGTGCCCAGCAACCCTTCGTATGCTTCTGCCGCGAGCTGCCAGTCGCCCAGGTCGTCCGCGGCTATTCGCGCCACCTCGAACATGAGCCTGCGAGCGACGTCCGGTTCGGAGACCCTCGCCGCGGCTCGCTTCAGCTCCAATGCTTTTGGAATATCGCCCGCCGTACGGCGCAAATTGGCAAGCGCGTCCAGCGCCCACGCCGCGCTGGTAGCGGTTTCGCCCGTTGCCTCCCGTCGCTCGATCACCCGCTGCAACAGTGCCTCGGCTTGGGAGACCTCGCCGATGCGGACAGCCACCTCGACCGCCTCGCGCAAGGTCCCCAGGTCGGCGCCGGGGAGCTCGGACCGCACCCTGAGCGCGTCGACGAGGGCGCGCTCATGCCCGGGCTGCCGGCCGATGTACTCGTAGAGATCGAGAATGCGACGGTGCGTGGCGTCGACGGCCACCGCACGACGCAGCGCCGCCTCGGCGCGATCGATCTGTGGATCCAGGTCGAGCGCCGTCGTCATCAATTCCACGCCCTCGTCGAGCGTCTCTCGCGATGTCAGGCGCAACGCCGCCAGGCGATACACCGCATCACTCGCTGCCCGCGGCCCGCCCTCGCGCTGCTCCACCTCGATTCGCATCGACAGCACGCGCGCTTGCTTTTGAACGTCGCCCAAACGATTCAAGACCCGATCGAGCGCGCGAAGTGCCTCGGCAGTGCGCAGCCCGAGATCCACCGCTCGCTCGTAGAACGACGCCGCTTGCAGATCGTCGCCGAGGTCGTCCTCCGCCACCCCGCCGAGTCGAACCAGGAGCAAACAGGCGAGCGGCACGTCCCCGCGTTCGATCGCGCGATCGACCAGAGCCGCCGCTGCGTCGATGTAGCGTCTCACGCTGTCCATCGAACGAGCGAGCGTCCGTGCAGCTTCGTGCGCCGCGTCCGAACGCGGATCCAAAGCCACGGCGCGCAGCCGAACGGAGAGAGCTTGTTCGGGACGGCCGAGCCGCTCCGAGAGCAGCTCGGCCAGTTCGGCCAACGTCCTCGCCGCCTGGGGCCCATCGCCGGGTCCGGCAAGCTTCAACTCGAGCACGCGTACGAGCGTCTCGTGATCCCCCCGAGCGCGAAGTGCGCCCTCCAAGCGCTGCTGCTCGAACTCCCCCTTCGCCGCCGCCTCGAGGGCGCTCTCGAGAATCTCGCGGGCACGCTCTGTCTCGCCTTGCCGTTCGGCGATCGCACTGAGCTCGAGCAAAACCTCACTGCGGGCGACCCCCATCGCTCCGCTCGCCTCCTCGCGGCGTCGCAGAACGACCAGCAACGCGCGATAGCTCTTCTCGGCGCGCTCGAGCTGTCCGTCATCGCGCGCGAGCTCGGCCAGCGCCCTCAGGATATCCGGGTTCTGCGGGTCCACACGCGCCGCGGTGTCGAGCTCGACCAGGGCCCGAGCGCGATTACCCATCGCCAACTCGAGACGCGCCATCTGGTAATGCACCGGCGCGCGCTCTTTCGGCCTTCGCCCTCCGAACGCATCCACCATCGACTTGAGCATGGCTCGCGCGTCGTCGAAGCGATCGCTGCGGGCGAGCGCGTCGGCCAAGGCCAGGGCCGCCGACTGGTCCTCGGGCGCGAGATCGGTCGCCTGCTCGAGCAGCGGGACAGCGAGGTCCGGTCTCGCGCACGCCTCCGAGAACAGTCGCGCGGCTTCGCGAAGACGAGCCATCCGCGTCGCTTTGTCCGGCGCGTACATGGCGGCGTCGGCGGTCAGCCTCGCAAGTCGTTCCCAATCGCCCTCGTCGCGATAGAGGCCAGCGAGCCGCTCGCGCAGCGGCTCTGCCTGCGGCGACTCTGCGAGGGACAGCGCAAGGCGCTCCGCCGCGCGCGTCACCTGGCCGGCGCCCACCAGCGCCTCGGCGAGACGCAGCGTCGCTTCGACTCGCCTTTCGGAGTCGACGACGCGCAACAGCCGATCGAGCCACTGCGCGGCCGCTCCGTGATCCCCGCGGTAGGTCGCCAGACGACCCAACTCATCGAGCGATGCCGCGCGCTCTTCGAGGACGGCCACGCGCACGTGATACGATTCCGCGACGGCGACGTCGCCTAGGCGCTGCTCGGCAAGAACGGCCGCGCGCCACCAAAGCTCGGCGGCCCTGCTGGTGTTACCGGCGTTCTCCGCGCGCTGCGCCTGGTCCACGAAAAGATCGCGCAGGTCGGTCGTTCGCCCCTCTGCATCGAGCACCGTGGCCAGCGCTTCGACCGTGCCTTCGTGGCGCGAATCCTCCGCAAGGTTGGCGTCCAGGACCTCGGCCGCGCGTTGGCTCTCCCCGAGAGAAACCAGCAGCCGCGCCGCCTCCATTCGTAGCGCGATGCGGACCGCCGGCTCTCCGGCCGAAGCGACTTGCCGCTCGCGCAGATTCAGGAGCTCGCGCGTTCGCCCGTGCGCCGCGAATATCGACGCAAGCCGCAGTGCCGCTTCTTCATCTTGTGGGTCTTCGTCGAACAGCGCGAGGAAGAGAACGATCGCCCGCTCGTCGTCCCCGAGGCGGTCGAGCGCGATGCGAGCGGCGCGCCGTCGCATGCTCCGGCGCACTTCGAGCTCGAATGGGAGTGAGTCTCCCTGGGTGAGGATGGAGACGACGGCGGGTGTGTCCCCCTCTTGCTCGTGCAGCTTTGCCAGACTTTCGATCGCCCATTGCGCGTAGCCGGAAGCGTCGATCGACGCCCCCTCTTGCCAGCGCTGGCGAGCGAGGGCGAGCAGATCGGTCAGGATGGATCGGGCCAGGGACAAGTCACAGGCGGCGCCACTGGCAACCTCCGCAGCCTCGCGAACGAGGGCTGGGTTGCCGCCCGTCACGCGCGATAGCCGAAGAAGACTGTCGACGAGCGGTCGTCCCAGGTGGCGGCGCTGAAGATCCACCAACATGGCCAAGAGGCCGGCGTCGGAGTCGTCATGTGCGAGGGCGCGCTCCAGAGCGGCCTGGGCCGCGTCGGGGTCGCCCCGCCGGTCACGGTGCCAGACCGCGACGCGCGCCTCGAGATCCCGCGCCGATGTGCCACCCAGTCCGGCCGAAGACGTTCCACTCGCCAGGGCTCGCGTGGCTTCGTCCCACGCGTTCGACGCGTCCGCGGCCTGGCCGTAGGCATCGAGAAGCTCGCGCGAGGCACTGCCGCGCGCGAGGGCGACGTCGACGACGACACGCGCTGCAACGTCCCATTCGGCCAGTCGGCCCGCGACGCGAAGTGCGGCGCATCCGACCGCGACGTCCGCCGTGTCGCGGACGACCTGGAGGTACTCGGCAAGTGCACCGCGTGGGTCGTCGATGCGGGTCTCGAGTGTGGCCCCCGCACTCGCCCGGAGCCGTGCCACGAGTGCGGGGTCGCCGTGCGCGGCTCCGTCGATCGCCTCGTGGTAGGCGCCGACCAGCCGCTCCCAGGCGACCGCCACTTCCGCAAGGCGCGACGCCTCGCGCTCGACGGCCCCGTTGTCCGGAGCGATGACGAACGCTCGCCGCATTGCATCGAAGGCCTTCCCTGGGTCCCCGGCACGCTGCTCGGAGACTTGCGCCGCTTCGAGCAGCACGCCAAGCTTCTCGGCGTCCGAGTCCGCCGCGAGCAGCCGGTGCTCGGTCAACTCGAGGATCGACTGCCAATCGTCGCTAGCGCGCAAGGCCCCGAGGAGGACCGCGACCGCAGCCGGCCTCAGTGCAGCGTCGCCGGCGAGCGCGAGGAGCCCTGTCCTTGCTCCCGCGTTTCGCGGGTCGGCCGAGAGAGACCTCCCGTACGTTTCGACCGCTGCGGCGGGCGCATCGAGGTGTTCGCGATGTACGTCGCCGAGCTGCCGCAACAGGTCGGCGCGCGCCTCCTGTTGCCCTGCCCGCGCCGCACCGCGCTCCAGGAGCTCCGCGAGATCGCCCCAACGCTGCGTGGCCCTCAGCAACGCAGCGAGCGCGATGGATGCGTCGTCGGCCTCACCGAACTCGCGCTCGATCTCGCGCCAGGCCGCAACCGCTTCCTTTGGACGCCCGAGCACATCGCCCAATAGCTGCGCCACACGCACGCGATCGGCCCGCCGCCGCTCGTCGTTCCCAGCCGCCCGCGCGCGCAGCTCGAGCACTTCGGCGAGCCTTTCGCTTCGACCGGACCGCTCGAGCAGATCGACCAGCCCATCCAGCGCGTCTCCATCCTTCTCGTCCGAAGCGACACGCTTCTCCCAAAGGCCCATCGCGCGCGTGTCTTGACCGAGCCGAGCCGCCAGCCGCGCCGCCCGCCCGAGCGTGTTGCGCCGCGCGTCCGATTCCGGTTCGGCGCCCGCAACGCGCGCTAGGACATCCAGCCGCTCTTCCTCACGCCCCGCCGCTTCGAGCAAGGGCTCGAGCTTGCGCCCCGCCGACAGGAGGTCGTCGTCGCCGAGCTTGGGAGTGGCCAACACCGACGAGAGGAGAGCGATCGCCCCGGCAGCATCGCCGACGCGATCCGCGCGTACCGCCGCGGCTTGCATGGTAAGTGCGACACGGAGCGCCTTGTCTTCGGACGCCTCTGCCGCCTGGGTCAACAGTTCGGCAAACCGCTCGAGCCGGTCGGCGGTCTCAGCCAGCTGCGCGAGCTTGGAGCGCTTCACGTCGTCGTGCGGATCGATCTCCACCGCGAGGCCGACTTGCTCCAGGGCATTTGCCGCATCGCCTAGCTTCTCGTAGCTATCGGCGATCTGAAGATGGCGGCGCACCCGCTCCTTCGGCGCCTTGACCGCCTCGAGCTCGACGAGAAGCATCCGGACGAGGTCCGCGTCTCGCCCCGCTTTCGCGTAGTATTCGCGAAGGCTTGCCGCGACCCGCTGGCGCACTGACGCCGGCGACGAACCCGGCGGCTCCGATTTGCGCCCGCGCTTCGATCGCGGTCGTTCGCTGCCGCGCGGGCCGGGAGTCGCCGACGGCCGCGTCTCCGGCGTGGGCGGCGCGGCCGCGAGGATACGCTCCAGGAGCGGCCAGACATCGGCGCTCGAGCCGTTGGTGGACCCTTCGCTGTCCTCGAGTGTTGGCTCGATGGCTTCGAACGCGGCAGCCGGATCATCGAGTCCGTCGAGCCACAGAACGGCGATGCGCGATCGAGTTCGCCTGTTTTCGTTCGGTGGCAGTGTTGGAAGGCGACCCGTCAGTAGCGTAACCAGCTCACGGTGCCGGCCTTGACGCTCGTAGAGTCGCTCGAGCGCGCTGGTGACCTTCGCGTCGCCGGGCCTCAGCTGGTTCAGCTGCTCGAGGTAGTCGATGGCGCGGTCAGGGCGGTTGGCGAAGTCTTTCGCAGTCTGCGCGGCGTCTTCGAGGAGCACGGGGCGCGTTCGCTCGTCGGCCAGGGCGAGCGCGCGGTCGTACAAGGCGAAGAGATCGTCCCAGCGCTCGGCGGAATCCAGCAGCAGCTTCAACCGGTCGAACGCCCAGTCGGCCGTCGGGTCGATCTCGAGCACGCGTTCGAGGATGCGCACGACGCGCCCCGAATCCTCGAACCACTCTTCGTAGAACTGTACCGCACGCTCACCGATGACCCGCGCCGCGTCGCGAGTGAGCGGCCGACCGAGCACTTCCTCGTAGAGGGCCGCCATGTCATCGGGGCGCGAGAGCGCTCGTGCCATCGCTTCGGCCCGGTCCCACGGCGCGGGGACTTCGGGCATCTCGCGCGCGGCGCGCACGGCGGTGGCCATCGCCGTCTCCGGCCCCACCTGCTCGCGCTGCAAATCGCAGAGGCGCGCGAACCAGCCCCGCCGCGCTTCGGAGTCCGGCTCGACCGGAGCGTCGAGGAGGCGCGTCAGGATTTCCGCGCGCGCAACGGCGTCTTCGGTGGCGTCGCACGCTTGTTCGAGCATTCGAATCGCGTCGGCTCGGGTCGAAGCGTGGTCGAGAAGCTGCCCCGCCAGCGCGCGGGCGGTCGGGTCGTTCGGCGCATCGGCGAGGACTGCCCGCAGCGAGCCAAGCGCCTCCGGCCAGCGAGTGGTCCGCGCCAGGAGAACTTGCGCGATCTCCAGCTCGACGGCCGCGCGAGCCGGACCGTCTGCGCGGTCGCGACGGGCACCCAGCGCGGTCAGGGCCGCGTCGGTGTCTCCGGTCGCCAGCGCCAAGCGCGTCATCGCCGAGAGGGCCTCGTCGGAATCGGGGTCGAGACCGAGGACGCGACGGTAAAGGGCGAGCGCTTGCGCCGGATCGGCAAACGTCGTCTCTTCTTCCCGCGCCCAGTCGAGCAAGCGCCCGGCGCGCTCCTCCTCGGACGCGTGGTCGGCGCGCCACTCGAGGAGCCATCGGCGGTCCGCGCGCTGCCCGGGGGAATCGCGATCCATGGCGAGCAGCGCCTCGAACGCCGCCAAGGCGCCTGCGAGGTGCGCACGGTCGATGTTCGGCTCCTCGAGAATCGCTCGGTACACAAGCGCCGCATCCTGAAGTCGCCGCGGATCACTGGTAAGCGCGCGCGCGCGTGACGAAAGCAAACGCACTCGCGGCTCGGCGTCCATCCCACCTGCGGCCTCGAGTCGCGCCAGCGCGGCGTCGACCGCGCGCTCGAACGCGTCGACTGTGCCCGCAGCCACGCTCAGCTCTTCGAACGTCGCCAGCACGTCGGCGCGCGTCGGCGCCAGATCGAATGCGCTGCCCGCCCGGCTCGCCGCCCCCGCAACATCTCCGAGCCGGTCGAACAGCACCCGCGCTGTTCGGACCCAGAGGTCGACCCGCTCGCCCTGGTCGCTACTCTGCTCGCCGAGCGAAACGTAGAGGAGGGGCAGCTCGTCCCAGGCTTGCGCGCGTTCCGCGAGCGCCACCAGTCTCGCCGTCACGTCCCGATCTTCCGGGGCCACCTTGCGTGCCCGCCAGTACAACCGTCGTGCGACATCGTCGTCGCTGGCGGCTTCCGCAAGCGCGCCCGCCCGCTTCCACGCGCTTGCCGCGGCCTCCAAGTCTCCGAGGCGTCGCTCGTCGAGCTCCCCGAGCCGGTCGAGCCATGCGACTTGCTCGCGCGAGTCCTGCGTCATCTCCGCCCGCCGACGCAGCACTGCTCGCTCCAGCGTTGCGTCGCCGAGGGACACGGCGGCGAGGGCGACCGCGTCGAGGTGCTCGGGCGCGAGCTCCGGGTCCTCGAGTAGGCGTTCGCACTGGGCGCGAGCGCGCGACTCATCGCCATGTGCCGCTGCTACCGCTGCCAACGTGGCCCGCGTCGCGCGCGCCGCTTCGCCTTCGACGCGCGCGAGTCGCGCCTCGAGCAACGCGCAGAGGTCGTTCCAGCGCTCGGATTGCGCGTAGAGCTCGGCCAGTGCAGCTTGCGCGTCCGCATCGTCCGCGTCGTCGTCGAGCGCCGCGCGGTAGGTCTCGATCGCAGCGGCCGTGTCGCCGAGGTCGTGCCGCTCGATCGCGCCGACGCGGTGCAACAGCTCTCTTCGTCTCGACGCGCCGGCGCGAGCGAGCGCCGCTCGATAGAGGGCGATCCGTTCCTTGGGGCTGCCTTGGTCGCGGAGCAGATCGTCCACGCGCGACAGGAGCTCGGCCGAATGCGGCTCGAAGGAGAGTGCCCGTCGATACAGCGCAATGGCCGCGTCCGCGTCACCAGCCGCGGCGTACGCTTCTGCCGCTCGCTTGGCCAAAGCGCTCAAGTCGTCGCTGGTCACCTCTCGGTCGCCGATGGCATTGCCCAGGATCACTGCGCGCCGTTTCGCGTCCGTGCCTGGCGCGGCCACGACGTCGAGCCGTTCGAGCCACTCGCCGAGCGCTCGGTTGTACGCGACTGCATCCACCAGTGCCCGCCCGATGATTTCGGCGGCCCGCGCCCCCTCCGCACCATCCGCCAGCTGCGTCGCCTCGCGAAGAGCGGCCAGCCGCTCGTCGACGTCGGGCTCGAGCGCTCCGCGCAGCTCGAGGACCTTCAGAAGAGCCGCGGTCGGCCCTTCGCGTCGATATACTGGCTCGAGAACGCGCGCGGCGGCCAGCCGGTGATCGCCGACAACCGTGAGTTTTTCCAGCATCATCCGCGCCGTCTTGTCCCCCACGTCGAAGGCGACCGCCTCCCGGAACGCCTCGATCGCCCCGCCGGCGTCAGCGAGCCGCTGCATGCGAACCGCGCCGAGTCGAGCCATCACGTGCGCGCGCTCAGGCCCGCTACTCAACGCCGCCTCTTCGGCGAGCGCACGACCGAGCTCCTCCCACCGCCGCTGCGTCTCGAGAAGCGGTATGAGGAGGGCGAGCACGTCACGCGCCGGGCCGAAGCGGTCGATGATCGCCCGGCACGATGCGACGGCGGCCGCGCCATTACCCGTCTGTCCGGTGCGTACGTGCGCGGCGCGCATCATCCGTTCACGCGCTTCGTCGGGGTCCAGCGTGTCCTTCGCCTGCTCCTCGAGCAGTCTCGCGTGCTTCTCCGGGTCCCCGGCCACCTGATACAGCGGCGCCAGGGCGGCGAGCGCCCGCGCGCGAGCGCTCGTCGACAAGAGTCGCTCATAGGCGCCGATCGCCCGCGCGCCATCCCCCACTTCGGTCGCGAGCTCGGCAAGCCGTTCGTCTGCCGCCTGGCGCTTTTCCGGGTCTGGCTCCAGCCCCGCGATCCGCTCGAGAGCGCCCGCAAGCGCCGACTTGTCCCGCTCCGCCTCATGGATCTCAGCGAGGGCATAAGCAGCAGAGAGTAGTGCGTCAGGGGGCGCGTCCGCGGCGTTGACGACCCCCGCCAGCGTGGCTTTCGCGCGCCTGGTGTCGCCGCCGCGCAGGAATATTTCGCCGAGCTGCGCGCCTGCCCTGGCCTTGACGGCCGGACTCTTGACCGTGGCCAGCACCCGACCGAGGGTCTTCGATGCGTCGGCGTAACGTCCGAGCTTTCGCGCAAGGGCGACATAGGCCGCTCGAAGCTCGTCGGCGTCGGCGTCGATCGCCAGCGCTTGCTCGAACGCGTCGAACGCCCCGACGTCGTCTCCCATGCGCTCGGCCTTCAGCTTTCCTAGCCGTGCGAGCAACGTGGCGCGTTTGGGCCCGCGCGTGTTCTCGAGCTCGATCGTGACGAACCGTGCGACCTCTTCGGCCGTTCCGGAGGCCTCGTAGGCGTTCGCGAGCGCCGCCGCCGCACGGCCTGCGAGGCCCTTCACGATGACGAGCTTCTGGGCTACGCGCCGCCCTTGCTCGTTGACGGGATCGAGCGCCAACAGCTGCTCGACGTGAGGCATTGCACGCTCGGGCTCGTGGAGCTTGTCCGCGTACACCTCGACGATTCGGGAGAGCAACTTCGCGCGCGCCGGCTCGTCCGGCGGAGGCTCCGCGGCCAGGGCCTGCTCGTTGAGGCGCACTACGTCGCGCAGGCGGTTGCCTTTGATGCACAGGGCTTCGAGCTGCGCACGCGTCGGCTCGTCGCCCGGTTCGAGGCGCAGAACGTGCTGAAAGAGCTCGATCGCTTTGTCGTCGGCGCCGCCAGCCTCCAGCAAGAGCTCGGCGGCGCGGCGGAGAAGCGCGGGCTGTTCGGCGCGGGGGCGGTGCTGCGCGATCTTGGCCAAGACCTCGGCGAGCTTTTTTGGCTGTTGGGTCTTACGCAGGATCTGTTCGATCTTCCCGAAAGACGCCCAGTGTGCCGGCACCATGGCGAGTGCCCGCTCGAGGTAGGGGATCGCCCCGAGCTCGTCGCCGAACACATCGCTGAAGAAGCACGCGGCCTGGAACAGAAACTCCGCGGCCAGTGCCGGGGCAAGCGCCTTCATGCGCTTGCTTTGGGAGGTGCTCTCGAACGCGAACGCGAGCTCGCTCAGCCGTGTGTCGCGCTGCGACGCCGCGTACAATCGCTCCCAAGTGCCCGCGGGAAGTGTGCCGCGGGCCATCGAAGCGAGGATCGCGTCGAGCGTGGCTTCTTCGTTGTCGAGCCTCGACTCGAAAGTGAAGGCTTCGGCGCTCTGCGCGGGTCCTCCGCGCCGAAGCGGCGGCGATTGCATCTCAATGCCTCCGGGCGGCGCGCGAAACTCCGCTTTCCGCAACTACGTAGAGAGTAACTCGGACGCAACTACGAAAGAAAGCGAGTTGACGGGAGCGAACGTCACCGTGCCCACCATCCCGAGCAATGTCGGACGGGGACGATGTGCGCGGGGGTGACCGATGCTACCCCCCCGGGCGGCGTCGCACGAACACCTCGGGCTGCTGCTGCTTGGACTTGGGTTCGGCTCGCTGCATGGACCTCGCCTGCGGCGGGGGCCGGCGCTTGTTCGCCATATGAAGGGCGTGCGCCGCTGCCTTGGCCTCTCGCCGTGCCCTCGCCGCCGCCTGTTCGGCCTCCTGCCGCTCGGCGGCCTGACGCTTGTGAGCCTCAAGCGCCGGCATATGCGGAGCGATGGCCACGCGTGCGTCCGCGACGGAGAACCGGCGGGGGGACGGCTTCGCATCGACGAACCGCACAGCGGCGTGCATGGCGCCGCGAAGGAGCGGGCCGAGGAGGGCGCGAGAGACGCCGAGCAGGCGAGCGAGCTCGGCCTCCGTGGCGATGGCTTCCCCGCTGACGAGGAGGCCGTGTGGGTCGATGGGGGCTTGCGGGGGTTCGGTCATTGTCTTCCGGTGTCTCGACGAGTGCGGTCAACGTTTCCAATTTCCACGAGCCAAGCAAGCTAGTCGCCGAAGCGCACCTCATGCTCGCGCGGCTCGTGGATCGCCGCGCGCAGCAGCGGGTGGCTCGATAGCAGACGCACGCACCGATTCCAGCGAAGCACCGGGTCCGGCAAGTCAGGCCGCATAGTCTCCGCCCGCTCGAAGAGCGAAAGGGCGTGTTCGAACGCCGTAACTGCGCTGTGCGCTTCGTTTCTCTCGAGATGCGCCTTTGCCGCGCGCTCCCAGGCGACGCCGACGTGGTACACGCGCTCGTACTCGTCATCCAGCCGCTCGAAGGCGGCCACCGCCTCTTCGAGAAGCCCAGCCTCGCGCGTGGCAAATCGGTCGGTGATCGCGAGGCCCAGAAGCTTCCACGCCGCCTGATTCGTCCCGTCGACCTCGAGCACGTCGCGGCAAATGCTCTCGGCCTCCTCCGGCTGGTTCAGGTCACGGTAGTGTGCGCCTTTGGCGATCGCTGCGTCGATGTTCACGCGCGGCAGCCGTTTGAGCGCATACATCATCGCCTCGACCTCCCAGACCTACTTGGCAGCGCGCTCGGCCGCGGACGGCTCGGCCGCCGTCTTCGGCGGGGCGTGCTCTTGAATGACCGGCAGCCTCGCCTTCTCTTTCTTCGGGCCGCCGCCCACCTTCTGCAAGATCCAGCGCACGGGGTCGTAGTGGTCGTCGGCGACACGCTCCTTGAGCGGGATGATCCCGTTGTCGGTGATGTGGATGTGCTCGGGACAGACTTCAGTGCAGCACTTCGTGATGTTGCAATACCCAATTTTGAACTCGTCTTTGACGAGATCGCGCCGGTCGAGGGTGTCGAGCGGGTGCATGTCCAGCGTTGCCAGGTGGATCAAAAAGCGCGGGCCCGCGAACTGTTCCTTGCGGTGGTCGCGAATGACGTGACACACATTTTGGCAGAGGAAACATTCGATGCACTTCCGGAATTCCTGAATGCGATCGATGTCCTCCTGCCGCATGCGCCACGTGCCGTCGGCATCGCGCGGGCGCGGGCGAAACGGCGGGATCTTCTTGGCCATCTCGAAATTGGCCGAGACGTCGGGGACCAGGTCTTTGATCACCGGAAATGACCGCATCGGGGTCACCGTGATCGGCTTTCCTTCTTCGAAGTGCGACATGCGCGTCATGCACATGAGCCGTGGCTTTCCGTCGATCTCTGCGCCGCACGAGCCGCATCGACCCGCCTTGCAGTTCCAGCGAACGCCGAGGGTCGGCTCCTGTTTGGCCTGGATCTCGTGGATCGCGTCGAGGACGACCATCCCAGGGTAGGTCTCGACGTCGTACGACTTGAGCTCGCCGCCGCTCGAGTCGCCCCGGAAGACTTTGAGGGTCACGGTCTTGCTGGACATGCTCATCCTTCCTCGAGCACTTTCTGAATCTCCGGCGGAGGATCGGGGCGGGGTACTTCGTGCACGGTGATTCCGCCGGGCCCGAGGCGCGAGACCACGTTGACCTTCGAGAGGCGCCCCTTGTCCATGTCGGGGTAATCCTCGCGCGCGTGCGCGCCCCGGCTCTCCGTACGAAGCAACGCGGCGCGCGCCATCGCCTCGCTCACGATGAGCATGTTGCGCATGTCGAACGCCTGGTGCCAAGACGCATTGAAATGGCGGTTGCCCTCGATTTTTACGCGCGCCGCAGCGGCCTTCAGGCGCTCGACGTGCTCGATGCCCTTCTTGAGGTCTTCCTCGCTTCGAATGATGCCGACGAAGGTATGCATCTTGTCTTTGAGGTCTTCGTGAAGAAGAAACGGGTTGGGCCCCTCGGCGCGATCGAACGGCGCGAGCGCCTCACGTGCGGCCGCCTCGATCTCGCCGTCATCGAGAGGCCGAACCCCGCGGCTGCTCGCGTACTTGGCGGCGTGCAGGCCCGCGATGCGACCGAAGACGAGCAAGTCGGACAGCGAGTTACCGCCAAGTCGGTTGGCGCCGTGCATTCCGGCGGCGCACTCGCCCGCCGCGAAGAGCCCCTTGATGCGTGACTCTTGGGTCTCCGGATCGACGCGAACCCCGCCCATCGCGTAGTGCGCCGTCGGCCCCACTTCCATCGGCTCTTTGGTGATGTCGACGTCGCCGAGCTCTTTGAACTGGTGATACATCGCGGGAAGCTTGCGCTTGATGTCTTCCGCGCTTCGGCGCGAGTGGATGTCGAGGAAGACGCCCCCGTGGGGCGAGCCGCGGCCCGCCTTGACCTCGCTGTGGATGGCACGAGCGACGATGTCGCGAGGGAGGAGATCCGGAGTTCGGCGCGCCTTCGACGCAACTCCCGACGTGCTCTCGCGCAGCCACTGGTCGGCCTCTTCCTCGGCGCTCGCCGTCTCGCCGGCGTAGAGCTCGGGGATGTAGTTGAACATGATGCGCTTGCCGTCTTTGTTGCGCAGCGTTCCGCCCTCGCCCCGCACCCCTTCGGTGATGAGCGTTCCGCGCACGCTGGGCGGCCAGACCATCCCGGTCGGGTGAAACTGCATGAACTCCATGTCCATGAGCTCTGCGCCCGACAGGTAGGCGAGCGCCTGCCCGTCCCCCGTGCACTCCCACGAGTTCGAGTTCACGCGAAACGCCCGCCCGATGCCGCCCGTGGCGAGCACCACGGCCTTGGCGTGGAACACGACGAAGCGGCCGCTGTCACGCCAGTAACCGAACGCGCCGCGGACGACGTCGCCGTCGACGAGCAGGCGCGTGATCGTGCACTCCATGTACACCTGCATCCCGCAATGAATGCCGTGTTGCTGGAGCGTTCGGATCATCTCGAGGCCCGTGCGATCGCCGACATGGGCGAGCCGCGGGTACTTGTGGCCGCCGAAGTTGCGCTGAAGAATGCGCCCGTCGGGGGTGCGGTCGAAGAGTGCACCCCACGCCTCGAGCTCCTTGACCCGATCGGGCGCCTCCATCGCGTGAAGCTGCGCCATCCTCCACTGGTTGAGGTAGCGCCCACCCTTCATGGTGTCGCGGAAGTGAACTTTCCAGTTGTCCTTGGGCTCGACGTAGCCGAGCGCCGCCGCGACCCCACCCTCGGCCATGACCGTGTGGGCCTTGCCGAGCAGAGACTTGCAGACAAGACCGACGGTCGCGCCTTCGCTGCTCGCTTCGATCGCAGCGCGCAACCCGGCGCCGCCCGCGCCGATGACAAGAACGTCGTGCTCGTGCGTCTCGTACTTGACGTCGGTGGCCATCAGAAGAGCCTCGCGTCCGTCAGCTGACCGGTCGCCACCATCCGGATGTAAAAATCGGTCAGACCCACCGAGAAGAGGCTCGCCCACGCGAAGAGCATGTGTCGCTCGTTGAAGACCGTGACCACCTTCCAGAGCCCGAAGCGCAAGCGGCCAAGCGTCGCGGTCGAGTAGCTGTTGACGCCGCCGCCGACCAGGTGACGAAAGCTGTGGCACCCGAACGTGTAGCCGCTGATCAGGAGCACGTTGAGGATCATGACCAGCGTACCGACCCCGACGTGCACCCCGTCTTTCCAGCCGAAGACGGCGAGCACAGCGTCCTTCCAGAGGATGACGAGGACCACGATCGCGAGGTAGAGGGCGAAACGGTGCAGGTTCTGGAAGAGCAGGAGCTTGGTCTCGCCGTTGTACCCGTGCGTCGAGCGCTCGGCGACGGCGCACGCCGGCGGATCCCACGCGAAGGCGCGGTAGTACGCCTTTCGGTAGTAGTAACAGGTGAGGCGAAACGAGAGCGGAGCTGGCAGGATGAGCATCGCGGGCGTGATGAACCCGAGCCCTAGGCCCTTCGCCCACGTCGTGTCGAACAGCGGCGAGTAGAACGGGGAGAGATACGCCCCCCACTCGTACCCGGAGCCTTCGAACGTGCGCCACGTCGCGTAGCCGACGAACCCGGACAGAACGAGGACGGTGACGGCCGGACCTACCCACCACGCGTCTTTTCGCAGCGCCTCGGGCGCCTGGGCTATCGGCAAGTGAACGGTTTGATTCGCCATGAGGGAGCAGCCCGCGACGCTAGCCTGCTGGCGGCCAGGGCCGCAAGGCGAGGATCGCGTTCGGGAAGCAGCGGCGTGCAGCGGGCCGGGCTGCAGATTGCGAATGGGCCGGCAAGTGTGGAAACTTCGTCCGCGATGAGAATACGCCGCGTCGGTGTCTGGCTCGGTTTCGCGACGGTGGCTCTCGCGAGCGGGTGCACGAACAGCACCGGCGTCGTCTGCCCGCCAGATGCGCAAGGCTGCAGCGCGTCCAATGCCCCCGAGGGCGGCATGCCGGCAACCGTCATCCCGCCGTCGGACTCCCCGTCCCCCGCGACGAACCCGCTCCCGGGGGATGACGGCGGAGGAGTTCCCGAAGCAGCGGCTCCGGAGGCATCCTCGCCGGAAGTGTCAGTTGCGGAGGCTGCGGCTCCGGACGCCGGGACTGCGGACGAGGGCGGAGGCACAACGCCCGACGCGGAACCCACCGGCGGACAGGGGACGAACCTCGTGACGGACGGGGACTTCTCGCAGCCGAGCAGCCCCCTATGGGCGGTCGTCGCGGGTGCAGGGACCGTCACCGTGACGAACGGGGAGCTGTGCGTCTCGGTCGCCGCCGGCGGGCAGGCCACGCTCGGCTGGCCGCAACCGGCGGGCTCGCCAGGGGCGGTCGTCGCACCGGGTACTTCATACACGTTCTCTTACAAGGCGAGAGCGACCCAGCCGCTCAGCGTGGACGCCAAGGTCGGGCAATCGAATCCCCCTTACGCGGCCGACTTCGAGAGCGCGAACGAACCGGTGACCACGAGCGTGCAGACGCTGACTCACACGTTCACGACGTCCCAAGGCGATTCCTCCACGGGCATCGCGTTCGCCTTCATGGCCGGGTCGTCGGCGAACCAGGTGTGCTTCCAGGCGGTCGCGCTGGTCGCGAACTAGCGGCGCCGAACCTCGCCAGGGGCGCGACGACTCGGCGTTGCGAGGCTCGCAAGACCTGCACGAGGTGTCGATGCGCGTGGGGTGGCGCGGTCGCTGTGTCGCAGTCGCCCGCGAGGTGTCGTTGCGCGTCGCGGTGCAGCTCGAGCACCGCGGACGCGAACCCTGCGTCGTGCTAAGCCGCGCGTGGCGTGCTGCCTTCGGACCGCCTACCCCGCTTCGCGAACGACTTCCCGCGCACTCCCGCGCTCGATGCGCTGGTACAGGCCTTCGCCCGCGGCGACTACGGGCGCGTGCGAGTGGAGGGCCGCAAGCTCGCCGCTTCGGCATCCGAAGAGGACGTCCGCGCCGCCGCGCGCTCGATCGTCGCCCGCACGACGCCCGATCCGCTTGCGGTCGGGCTGATCCTCTTGGCAGCCGGGCTACTCGTCGTCCTGGCCACGTACTGGATCGTCCATGGCAAACCACCGTTCGGGACTGGCGCCCCTACGGCACCGCGCGTGGGGATGCGGGTCACCCCATCAGGCGCGATCAGCTTTCGGGCTCGTTTGAGCCGGGCAGCGATTTGATCTCGCGCCGGGCGTGCTTCCAAGCGCGCTGCACGACCCAGGACATCGAGCGCTGCAACCGCTGCGCCTCTTTCTGGATCTCGTCGAGCATCGTCTCCGGAAAATAGAGGCTCTGCTTGCGCTTGTCGCTCTTCGAGGCATCCGGACCGCTCTTGCTCTCGTTGTCGGCCATGGCTCCTTGGCGAACAGTCTCGCACATCGTGGCGGTGAGCGTCTACGTTTGGGGCAGACGAGCGCCGAATGCCACGATTCGTGCGCCGGTGGGCCACCGCGGACGCAGGTTGCGGGGCTGGACTCTATGCATGCGTGCAGGGCTCGCACGATCGTGACGATAAAGCTCGACGTGGTGGCGCATGTGCGGCAAACATGCGCTTACCGCAATGCGTCGGAAGCGCGAGGTCGATAGGCCACTCCGTAGCGACGTGCACTCCCTGGGGCGTATTCTCGGTGAAGTCCTCATCGAGCAAGAGGGAGAGCCGCTTTATGCGCTCGAAGAGCGCGTCCGCAAGCTCGCCATCCTGCGACGCCGCGGTCCGATGGAAGAACGCTCCGCGCGGACCGCCGAGCTGACGGCGCTCCTTTCCGAGCTGCCGTTCGAGCACGCGATCATCATCATCCGCGCGTTCGCCACGTACTTTCGGCTGGTCAACCTCGCCGAGCAGAACCACCGCATTCGGCGTACGCGCGCGCACGCTCGCGATCGAGATGGCCGGTCTCAGCGCGGCTCTCTCCGCGCGGTGCTCGAGAGCGCGAGGGACGCTGGCGTGTCGGCGGAAGCCGCGCGCGCCGCCATCGCCGGGCTCGAAGTCACGCTCTCGCTCACCGCCCACCCCACCGAGGCGGCGCGCCGCACGATCCTCGAAAAGCTCTACCGCATCGCGCGCCGCCTCGAAGAGCGCGATCAATGCTCGCTCACGCCCCAGGAGATTGCCGACGCGCGCGAGTCCATTCGCGAAGAGATCACCGCCCTCTGGCAGACCGACGAAGTCCGGCGCGAGCGGCCGACCGTCGGCGACGAGGTCAAGAACGTCCTCTTCTACGTCGAGGAGACTCTTTGGGACCTGATGCTTCAGCTTCCAGACGACCTCGATCGTGCCTTCGAGCGCGTCTACGGCAAGCGCCTCGGCTTCGTCCAGACTCCGCTTCGGATCCATTCGTGGGTCGGCGGAGACATGGACGGCAATCCGTACGTGACCCCGGAAGTGCTCGAGGACTCGATTCTCGCCCACCAAGCGCGCGGCCTCCGCCGCTTGTCTCGCGCGGTGCGCCAGCTCGGCGGGAAGCTGTCCCAATCCGACCGGTACGTGCGCGCCCCGGAGGCCCTCCTTGCGTCAATCAAAGAAGACTCGCGACTGATGCCGCGGATCGCCGCCGAGCAGGGCCCCAGAACCGAAGGCGAGCCCTGGCGGAAGAAGCTGCGCTTCGTCGAGGCTCGGCTGGCCGCGACGATCGCGACCATCGAACAGCGGCGGACAATGCTCGAACCGCGTGAAAGCAAGGAGGGCAAGCACGACCCGGGGCACGGGTACCGGCAGCCGAGCGAGCTCGCGAGCGACCTCGGGCTCATTGCCGACAGCCTGCGCGAAGCCAAGTGCATGCACTCAGGCGAGCGGCATGCGCGGGCTCTCTTCGAGCTCGTCAAGGCGCGCGGCTTCGGCATCGCGGAGCTCGAGATGCGCACGGTCGCCGACGACGCTCGCGCGGGGGCGGCGTTTCTGGCCGGCAAGGGAGAGCGCACGCCCGGAGCGGATAGGCTCCTTTCGGCACTCGAGCGCATCGCGCGTGCTCAGCGCGAGATGGGCGAAGGAGCCTGCCGGACGCTGATTCTCTCGATGACCCGCGACCAGAACTGCGTTCTGGCCGCGCTGGAATGCGCGCGAAATTGCGGACTATGGGACTCCGAACGCGAGTTCGCGCGGCTCGACATCGTCCCGCTCTTCGAAACGAGCGCCGCACTCGAAGGAAGCGCCGACATTCTGCGCGCTCTCTTCGCCCACCCTGTCTATCGCCGCCATCTCCAAGGGCGTGGCGTCCAAGAAGTGATGGTGGGGTACAGCGACTCCGGCAAGGAAATCGGACTGCTCGCCGCCAGCGGCGTTCTCCGCAGAGTGCAGCACGCGCTTCCGGCGGTTGCCGCGGCGGCCAATGTCCCCCTTCGCATCTTCCACGGGCGCGGCGAGTCGGTGGCCCGCGGCGGCGGGCCGGCGCAGCAGGCGATCTTGGCCCTTCCGCCAGGCTCGGTGGCGGGGCGCTTCAAAGTGACCGAGCAAGGGGAAGCGCTGGACCACAAGTACGGGCGGCCCGAGCTCGCGCAGCGAACCATCGAACTCTTCATCGGTGGCGCCCTTCTGCACTCGCTTGGCGCGCAAGAGAGGCCCGCGCCTGCCGACGAGAAGCGCTACGCGAAAGTCTACGACGAGCTCGCCGAGGCGGGGAAGATCGAATACCGCGCGCTCGTCTGGGAAGAGCCGCTTTTCTTCAAGTTCTTCACCACCGCCACGCCTATCGAGGCGATTGCGAGGCTTCCGATCGGGTCGCGTCCGTCCAAGCGAGGGGCTGGCGGCGTCGACGCCCTCCGGGCGATCCCGTGGGTGTTCGCCTGGACTCAGAACCGCGCCATCTTGCCGGGCTGGTACGGGGTCGGTGCCGCCCTCGAGCGCGTAGGCTCGCGCGAAGGGGGTGCCGACCTCCTCGCGGAGATGTATCGCAACTGGCCGTTCTTCCGCGCGGTGATCGAGAACGTCGAGATGGTGCTCGCCAAGAGCGACATGGGCATCGCCGAGCGCTACGCCGCCCTCGCCGAGCCGGATGCGCGCGACGCCGTTTGGCCGAAGATCCGCGCCGAGCACGCGCGCGCGGTGAACTGGGTGAAGCGAATCCAGGGTACGCGCAAGCTTCTCGACGGCAATCCGGCGCTGAAGCGATCCATCCAGCTTCGCAACCCGTACGTCGATCCGATGAGCTTTCTCCAAGTGGAGCTCTTGCGGCGCCGCAGCGCGGGCGACGAGCGTGTAGACCGCGCGCTCCTGCTCACGCTCAACGGCATTTCGGCAGGGATGCGGAACACGGGGTAGAGCGGCGTCCGCTCGATCAGGCGAGACCAGGAGCTTAAGGGCTCCGCTGAGTCCGCGGCTCGACGTGGTGGGGCCGCTCGTAACCCATTATCGCGGTGCTTCGGTGACGACGGGCGCCCTCGGACTTGGAGGCTCGACCACGCGCACCGCGCGCCATACGATCGGCGCGACTACCAAGAGGAGCACGAGGGCCGCCGCCACCAGCATTCCCTGACGCAGCGATCGCGTGTCGTACGACGCGAGGGCCGCCTCGTGCACCCGCACGTCGCGTGCTGCGGACGCGGACGCGAGCTCGAGCTTGCCGATCTCTTTGCGCGCAGGATCGAGCTCCGACCCGATGTTGTCGCGGTCCAACACCGCCCGCTTCGCAACCGCGACCAGCCGCCGCCTCACTTCTTTCTGCGCCTCATCTACGGCTGCCGTGCGCGTTCCGACTTTGCGCTTGAACCATAGCTCGAGCGAGCTTCGCTCCGCGCGACCGGCGTCGATGCTTGCTTGGGCTTCGGCCGCACGCCTCTTGGCGTCGGCGTGCCGTTGAAGGAGCGACGCGACGGACGCGCGGAGCCTCGCTGCCTCGGCCGCCCGGAGATCGCGCTCGCTGTTCCACGCCGAGAGCGCGGACCCGGTCATGGTGTCGATCGCCGTGGCCGCGGTGATGTGCGAAGCGACCCCGCTCGCCAGCGCACTCGCCGTGACGGGTCTGCGCACCGAGGCCGTGGCGAACGGCTCCGGACCGCCGAGCGAGTCGAGCGCTTCGCGCACCGCTTGCTGCATCGACGTGGCGTCCGGCCAGCGTTCGTTCCTCTGGAAAGCCAGGGCCCGGTCGACGAGCGCGGCTACCACGGTGGGCACGCCGGGGGCCACGCTCGCGAGCGGGGCGGCGCTCCGGGTCGCGCTCGAGATCACTTGCTCTTGATCGCTCGCGGATTCGTGGACGTAGTGACCGCTGAGAAGCGTGTACATCGTCGCCCCCACCGCCCACAGATCCGTGCGCCCGTCGACCTCGTCCCACCGTGCGCGCGCTTGCTCGGGCGCCATGAACGCGGGTGTTCCCATCACCATCCCAGCGCGGGTCGTGCTCGATCGTGCGGTCTCCCCCTCGAACACCCGGGCGATGCCGAAGTCGAGCACTTTGACCACGCCGCTCTTCGTGAGAAACAGATTCTCCGGCTTGATGTCGCGGTGCACCACGTTCCTGCCGTGCGCGGCCACGAGCACGTCGAGAAGTTGATCGACGACCGCCAGGACGTCGCGCGCCGAGAGGGTGCGGCCCAGCCTCTCCCACCGCTCGTCGAGGGTCTCGCCCTCGAGAAGCTCCATAACGATGAACGCGGAGCCGTCGGCCGCGACGTCGTCGTCGAGCACGCTCACGGCCCCGTCGTGCTGAACGGTGTTCGCCGCGTACCCCTCGAGGAGAAAGCGCCTGCGCACTTCCTGGTCGTGGCTCAGGTCTCCGTGCAACATCTTGACCGCGACGCGCTTGCCGTTGCGGTGCACTGCCGAATAGACGGCAGCCATGCCTCCGGCACCGAGCAGGGCCTCGATCGTCCATTTGCCGCTCAGCACCATCCCGAGGCGCGCGCGCGCGCGCATCAACCGCGGTTCGTCTTGCATGGGTTGCAGCGTCATCCGCTCGCCTCGCCGCCGCTCGGGCGCTGCCGCGCCGCGCGCACTTCGGTCTCCGCGCGCTTGAGCCTCGCGTCTTCGCGGGCGAGCGCCCGTTGCGCCTCGGAGAGGTCGGCACCGGCGGCGCGCTCGACCGCTCGAGCCTGCGCGAGCTCGGCTTCGAGGCTCGCGATCCGCGCCTCGACTTGGGCCCGTCGGGCGTTCTGGGCGTCTTGCTCGGCGGCGAGCACGCGATCGCGGGATCGCAGGAGCTCCTCGGCCTCGCGCAACTCGTGGAGCGCCCGCGAGTACTCGGCGGAGCCCTCCACGGCCCCACGCACGCGCTGGGCAAAGGCGACGAGCGCCTCCTCCGCTTGCTCCACAGCCCGCGCAGCCTCTTCTCGCCGCCCAGCCAGCGCCTTCTTCAGCTCGCGACGCCGCTTGAGCACGCGATAGGCGTAGAGCGGCGACAGAATCGGGTGGCGTGGAACGTCTCCGTAGTCCGCGAGAAGGCGCGCGTCGTGCGCGAGCTCCGCCGACGCTGCGGGGCTCGCGCCCGCGAAAAGAGCGGCGGGAGACATCCGCAGAGATCGTTCCTCCACCAGCGCGTCCGCGTCGACCGCGAGCTCGAACGGGCTCTCCGGATCCGCAACGCGTTGCGGCCTGGGCTTGACCGCAGGCACGGCGCCGAGCTCGAGCTCCGGCGGGCTGCCTGGTAAGCGCGGGCCGTGGGAGGGAGGACCCATCCTCTTGATCATACCTCCATGGGTGCGCTCCCCGGCGACGCGAGCGCGAGCGCCCTTCATGCTACTTTGGGCGGCATGGTCGCCATGAGCAAGCGCCTCGACTATTTGCTCAAGCTAACCCGCGAGCAGGGGACGCAGAAGGCGGATCCGTTCGCCTGGTACGGCCTCGCGATGGAGTATCGGAGCCTCGAGCGGTACGACGATGCCCTCTCGACGTTCGAGGTCCTGCGCGCGCGCACCCCCGACTACGTGCCGATGTATCTGATGTGCGGGCAGATGCTCGAGAAGATCGGGCGCCCGGCCGACGCGCGGGCTTGGCTTTCGGCGGGAGCCGACCAAGCACGCAAGCGAGGAGACGCCCACGCACTCGGCGAGCTCGAGGGCGCGCTCGAGTCGCTCGGTTGAGCGTTCGAGGTTCCGAACGGTGAAACCGGCGGCGATTCACCCCCTCGATCGGATCGCGAAAAGGCGCTCCTTCACCCGCGCCTCTTCGCCGTGCGGGGTAGGGTCGTAGAGCAGTTGCCCCTCCAGCTCCTCGGGCAAGTACGTCTCGCCCGGTACGACCGAGCCTTCGAAGTCGTGCGCGTATCGATATCCTTCGCCGTATCCCTCTTCCTTCATCAGCGGCGTCACGGCGTTGCGTAGCTTCTTGGGCACGGGCACGCTCCCGTGCTTGGCGATGAGGGCCTTGGCGCGATGCCACGCCACCGTGCAAGCATTCGACTTGGGAGCGCAGGCGAGATAGATGCACGCTTGGGCGAGCGCGTACGTACCCTCGGGCATCCCGACGCGCCGCACGGTGGCGTCGGCGGAGCTCGCGACGAGGAGAGCGCGCGGATCGGCGTTCCCGATGTCTTCGCTCGCGAAGATCAGCATCCGGCGCGAGACGAAGAGCGGCTCGTCGCCCGCCTCGATCATCCTCATCATCCAGTACGTGGCGGCGTCGGGGTCGCTGCCGCGCATCGATTTGATGAAGGCGCTGACGACGTTGTAGTGCTCTTCGCCGGCCTTGTCGTAGAGGAGCGGCCTGTGGCTTTCGGCCACGGCCACGGCCTCGATCGAGATGTGCTTGTCGCCGGTCGTCTCCAGATGGTCGGCCACGAGCTCGAGGGTCGAGAGCGCGCGGCGTGCGTCGCCCCCGGCGGCGCCGGCGATGGCCGTCAACGCGTCGTCATCGGCGGAAAGGCCCTTGTCTCCGAGCCCGCGCTCCTTGTCGGCCAGGGCGCGGCGCAGAAGGACGACCACGTCAGCCACGCCGAGGGCTTCGAGGTGAAACACTTTGCACCGGGAGAGGAGCGCCGCGTTGACGGCGAAGCTGGGGTTCTCGGTCGTCGCGCCGACCAGGACGATCGTCCCGTCTTCCACGTGCGGGAGAAACGCGTCTTGCTGCGCCTTGTTGAATCGATGAATCTCGTCGACGAACACGATGGTGCGGCCGCCATGGAAGGCCAGCCGGTCACGGGCCGCGGTGACGATTTCACGCAATTCCGCGACGCCCGACAGCACCGCGCTGAATGGCACGAAGTGCGAACGCGTTGCGGCCGCGATGACACGGGCGAGCGTCGTCTTTCCGCTGCCCGGCGGGCCCCAGAAAATCATCGAGCGAACGCGGTCACCGGTGATCGCCTGGGTGAGGAAGGAATGCGGGCCGAGGAGATGCGTCTGACCGACGAGGTCGGGCAGCGCGACGGGGCGCATGCGATCGGCGAGCGGCGCGCCGCGCTGGGAGCTCTTTCTCGCGGCGGCGCCGAAGAGCGTGGCGCCGGCATCCGGCGGGGGGCGGCGGGCGCGGGGGGGCATGCGCCGGAACGTAGCGCGAATCGACGCCGGCGCGTGGCTACGCGCTATCCTGCCGCTCCGAAAGGACTCGGGGAGCAAAACTCGGGGTGATCGATCGAGCTAAGCGGCCGAGAGCACTGCGTCGAAGAGTTTGCGTCCGTCGGCGCCACCGAGGATCGACTCGCTCATTCGCTCGGGGTGCGGCATGAGACCGAAGACGTTGCGGCGGGGGCCCCCGTACACACCGGCGATGCCGTGCATGCTGCCGTTGGGGTTCGCGCGATCGTCGATCGCGCCGTCGCCCGTGCAATAGCGGAGACCGATCCGCCCTTCGCCCTCGAGACGACGCAAGGTCTGGGCGTCGGCTTGGTACCGCCCCTCGCCGTGTGCAATCGGAAGCCGCCAGACGTCATCGAGCTTCGGCGTGAACGGCCCGGCGGCGGTCACTTTGACGTGCCAGTCGCCGCACTCGAAGCGCTGATGCAGATTGCGCGTGAGAGCCCCCGGCAGAAGGCCGAGCTCGGTGAGGATCTGGAAGCCGTTGCACACGCCGAGCACCCAGCCGCCGCGACCGGCATGGGCGCGCAAGGCGGGGCCGATCGGGCTGACTTTCGCGATGGCCCCGCACCGCAGATAGTCGCCGAAGCTGAACCCACCGGGCAGCGCCACGAGGTCGGTGCCCGGCGGAAGCTCCGTCTCGGTATGCCAGGCGACCGTCGTCGGCACGCCGCAAAGGTCGCGCAGCGTTCGGACCATCTCGGCCTCCGCGTTCGAGCCTGGGAATACGACCACGCACGCGCGCATCGGGGCCGTTGGTAGCACAGGCGCAGGTGCGCGACGAACCTCACTCTACTAATTCTAGTCGCCGGCTTCCGCGTCGGTGGCTGCATCCACGATCGCAGCGTCGGTGGCGTCGGTCGACGCCGCGTCGCCCGCGTCACTCGCCGTCGCGTCGCTCGCCGTCGCGTCGCTCACGTCCGCCGTCGCGTCGCTCGCGTCGGCCACCGCTGCATCGCCGGCGTCGCTCGCTGTCGCATCGCTCGCGTCCACGTGGGGCGTCGCGTCGCTCGCGTCCGCGCTGGCGTCGCCGCCGTCCCCGCCTTCGGTCGCCGCGTCCCCCGCGTCGGCCGTCGCATCGGGGGCGGATGAATCCGCGGAATCCGTCGCGGAATCTCCGGATGCATCGGACGTGCTGCCTTCGACGGTGCCGTCGGGGCTCGCGTCCGCGGTGACGGACGGAGGTGTCCCCGTGTCGTCGCCGCAGCCAACGACCGTCAACGACGCGAGCGAAAGGGCTACCAAAGCATATCGAATGCGCATCAATTCCTCCTGAGTGGGAACACGGGAGACAATGCAGGTGCAGGCGTTTCCGAATAGTTTCCCCACGAAACCAGGATTGGATCATCGTGACATCGTTCGCGCCCGAAGCGGCCACGCGCCTGCAGCGACCCCGTGGCCCGCGTGCCTCCCGGCGCCTTACGGCTTCGCTTCGCGAAGCGCCTTACGCGCCGCCACGACACGAGGGTCGCTCTCTCCCCCGGGATCGACGGCCCTCGCTTGGTCGAGCTTCTCCTCGCACTCGCTCCAGCGGTACGCGTCGCAGGCGGCGTACGCGGCGCTTCGCAACCGGCTGGGATCGGGCGCCTTCCCCACGACGGCGTCCATGGACATGATGACGAACGCGACGCCGATCGCCGCTGCGATCAGCGAAATGGCCCACACCGTTCGCGCGGTCCTGCGGCGCGGTGCCGGAAGCGGAACGACGTTCACGCGCAACGGGGCGTCCTGCTCCGCTCGATGGACTTGCGCGTACAGCGCGTCCGCCCTGGCGTGCAGGCTCGCCATGTCGAACCCACCCGCGCCGAGCTCCCGCCGTCGCTCCTCCGGGGTCATCGCGAGCACCCGTTCGATCTCGTCGTCCGCCTCCGAGTCTTCGATGTCGCTCAGGATGTCTTCGGGACTGCGCTTGGACATCACGTCGCCTCGCCTTCGTCGTTGCCGTCGTTCTTACCCGAATTCTTTCGAATGGCGCGCAGGTTGCGACGCAATGTCGTTGGCCCGGTAAATGTCGTCGACGCGGAGGCCACGGGTCGAGTCGTTGCGCGCGCGATGCGAGCACGTGGGCGCGAGGCGAACACGTGGGCGCGAGGCGAACACGTGGGCGCGAGGCGAGCACGTGGGCGCGCTCGGCAAGCCATTGGGCCGGCTGGGCAAGCGCTCGTGCACGCCAGCCGAGCGCTCGTGCACGCTAAGCGAGTACTTGTGCGCGCGGCCAAGCGGTCGCGCGCGCGGGGCGTGCACGTGTGTCGGCGAGGCAGCGCTTGCCCCGACTCCGCACGCCCTCGGGTCGGCGTCGGGAGCCCGTGCGCCGCGCACGCAAGTCGTCCCCTCGCGTGGGGGTCCGGAAGCCTGAGGCCGCCGATTGCTGTGGCCCACTCGAGGAAGGCCGTCGCGGCGAACGGGTTCTTTCGCATGGAGACGCCGCGTGCCTCTTGCGGCCGGCCGGCGGCACGGGCAAGAGGGAGGCGATGAAGCTCTACTACGCACCGCATACGCGGGCGACAAGGGCGCGGTGGATGCTCGAGGAGCTCGGCGTGCCCTATTGCCTCGTGCGCGTTCGCGTCGCGCCTCCGATGTTCGGAATTCGCGTGCCCACGCTCGTGGACGGCGACGTCGCGCTGACCGGGTCGGGTGCGATCTGCGCGTACCTCGCCGACAAGTTCCTCGACAAGGAGCTGGCGCCGAGGCCCGACGCGCCTGAGCGCGGGCCGTATCTCCAGTGGCTCTACTACGGAGCGGCGGCGCTGGACCCGCCCGTCCTCGACGCGTCGTTCGCCGCGGATCGCCAAGACACGACGGCTCTGGCGAAGGCGAAGAGCGCGTTCTCCCAGCGCGCGGCCGTGCTCGACGCGGCGCTCGACGGCAGAAAGTACCTCGTGGGCGACGACTTCACGGCGGCTGACATCGTCGTCGGGTCGATCGTGAAGGGCGCGATCACGCTCGGGCTGGTCCCTGAGCGCTCCAAGTTCGGCGCGTACGTCGCCCGACTGACCGAGCGCGAGGCCTACCGAACCGCGGGAGCGGATTGAGTCGGGCTACGTTGAGCCACCGATGACCGAGAACTTCCCGCACGACCCGCCCGTCACCCCGGAGCTCGCCCGGACCCACAAGCTGACCGACGACGAGTACGGTCTCGCGCGCCGGGCGCTCGGCCGCACGCCGACGTACGCCGAGCTGGGCGTATTCAGCGTCATGTGGAGCGAGCACTGCTCCTACAAATCGTCGCGGGTGCACCTGCGCCGCTTGCCCACGAAGGGACCGCGCGTCATTCAGGGCCCGGGGGAGAACGCCGGCGTCGTCGACATCGGCGACGGTTTCGCCGCCGTCTTCAAGATGGAGTCGCACAACCACCCGAGCTTCATCGAGCCTCACCAGGGGGCCGCGACCGGTGTCGGCGGCATCCTGCGCGACGTGTTCACGATGGGCGCACGCCCGATCGCAAGCCTCAATTCGCTGCGCTTCGGCCGGCCCGACCACCCGCGCACGCCCGAGCTGCTCCGGGGCGTGGTGGCCGGCGTGGGCGGCTACGGCAACTGCATCGGCGTCCCCACCGTCGGCGGCGAGCTGCAATTCGACCCGCGCTATGACGGCAACATTCTGGTCAACGCATTCACCTGCGGCGTCGCGCGCGCGGATCGGATATTTTACGGACGCGCATCGGGGGTCGGCAACGCCATCCTCTACATCGGCGCCAAGACCGGACGGGACGGCATCCACGGCGCGACGATGGCGAGCGGCGAGTTTTCCGAGAAGGGACCGTCGCAAGGATCCGACACGCCCGCGCCAGGGCTTCGCCCAGGAATGCGGATGACCATGCAGGTCGGGGATCCCTTCATGGGCAAGCTCCTGCTCGAGGCGTGCCTCGAGCTCTTCTCCGCGGACGTGCTCGAGGGGATTCAGGACATGGGCGCCGCGGGCCTCACGTCTTCGAGCGTCGAGATGGCCGGCCGCGCGAACAACGGGATCGAGATCGATCTCGACCTCGTACCGCGCCGCGCAAAGGCCATGACGCCTTACGAGATCCTGCTGAGCGAATCGCAGGAGCGAATGCTCCTCGTGGCGAAGCCGGGCCAGGAGGCGCGCGTGCTGGCGATCTGCGCGCGGTGGGATCTCGACGCAGCCGTGATCGGCGTCGTGACCGACACGAAGCGCTGGGTCGTCAAGGCAACAGCCGGGTACGACCCGCTGGTCGACCCCCCGTCGAGGCGCGCGCCAGTCGTCGTCTGCGACGTGCCGATCGGCGTCCTGACCGACGACGCTCCGGTCTACGATCGCCCTCGCCCCGCAGCCGGCGGCGCGCCCGCGATTTCCGACCCGGCGGGCGTGCCGATCCCGGCCGACGTCGGCATCGATCTCCTCGATCTCGTCGGCTCGCCGAACGTCGGATCGCGAGCCTGGGTGTGGCGGCAGTACGACCACATCGTGCGCGGGGGCACTGTCGTGCGGCCCGGCTCCGACGCGGCGGTCGTCCGTGTTCTGTGCGAGGGCGAGGGCAACGTCGTTGAGAAGCTGCTCGCGTTTGCGGTCGATTGCAGCCCTCGCATGTGCGAGCTCGATCCGTATGTCGGTGGGGCGATGGCGATCGCCGAAGTGTGCCGCAACCTCGCGTGCAGCGGCGCGGAAGCCGTGGGGATCACCGATTGCCTCAACTTCGGCAATCCGGAGCGTCCCGAGGTGATGGAGCAGATTGCGCGCGCGGTGGACGGGATTGCCGCAGGATGTGCGGCTCTTGGCGTGCCGATCGTAAGCGGCAACGTGAGCCTCTACAACGAGACCGACGGCCGATCGATTCTTCCCACACCCGCCGTGGCCGCCGTCGGCCTCGTCGCACGAGAAGGCGACGTCGTGACCGCGTCGTTCAAGCGAGCCGGCGATACGGTGTTGCTCCTGGGCGAGGCCGTCAGCCGGGGCGCGAGGGCGCTCGCGGGAAGCGAGTGGCTTGTCCGCGCGCACGCCGCAATACAGCGCGCGGCGCCGGGAGGGCCCCCGCCTTCCATCGACCTCGCCGCAGAAGCGAGGTTGCAGAAGCTCGTGATTGCGCTTGCCCGAGCCCAGCTGCTCGAGAGCGCGCACGACGTCGCCGATGGCGGGCTCGCGGCGACGTTGGCCGAAAGCTGTACGACCGGACCGGTCGACGTGGGGGCTCGAATCGAGCTGCCGGCGTCGGGGGCACCGGTCGACGCCGTGGCGGCGGTCTTCGGAGAGGCGCCGTCGCGGATCGTCGTCAGCGTTCGACCCGCGGCCGCCGCTCGGGTGCTCGAACTGGCCGGCACCGCCGGCGTCCCCGCCGCGCGAATCGGGGACACCGGCGGCGAGGTGCTGGCGCTCGCCGCGGCGCCGCTCGCATCGTGCGCGGTCCCGGTCGCCGAAATCCGAGCGCGACGCGAAGGCTGCTTGCGGAGCATCGTGGGCGACTGAGCCCCGAGCGGCTGGGGAACGAAGCGAACGAAGCGAACGAAGCGAACGAAAAGCGGTGGCGAACCTACACGAGGGCGTGCCCGTTCTTGGCGCTGCGGCCGCTGTGGTACCCTGAATGCTGGAGCTGCTCTGCGCTCTTCGGCCGAGCTCCCGTCATGTCCATTCGGTCATCTCCCCTGCTGGGGTACAACAACAACGTTCGCCACAAGGGAAAGGTCTTCCACATCCAGACGGAAGACTCGGGGGTCAAGTATGGCCACATCATGACGCACCTTTTCACCGACGGCGGCCGGATCGTGAAGAGCGTGAAGACGAGCTATGCGGAGTATACGACCAGCGAGCGAATGACCGAGATCGTTCGCGAGATGATGAAGCAGCAGCACAAGGCGATGTTCATCGCGTTGCGCGACGGCAAGTTCGAGGGCATCGCCGACGCCGGCGGGGATGCCCCGTCCTCGCGGCCGGTCGCAACCGGCGGCGCTCTCGTGCAACCAGTGCGCGCGCCCGTCGAAGCGAAGCGGCCGGCTGGGGTTCCCCCTCCACTTCCACCGCGGTCCAGCCGTCCAGCCCAGGTCGAGCCGGCGCACCCGGCCAAGGAGGTGACCGCCGAGCCGCCGAGCACGGTCCACGAGCCCGAAGAGCTGACGCTCGATGTCGACGGCTTCGAACGCGCTGCGGAGGCCGCCGACCCGTCGTCGCCGGCGCAGCGGACGGCGAGCGAGCTTCCTCCGCCGCCCGCGGATCTCCTGCGACAGAAAACGGGCGCGCCCGGGGTGCGCTCCTCCGTCCCGCCGCCCCTGCCCGCACGCCGATCTCCGTCGGTTGCCCCCGGGGCGAGCGCCGAGCGCCGGTACGCGCCGACACGTCCTGCGTCGATCTTCGGACAGGCGCGTCCGCAGCAAGGCAAATCGATATTCGGCGAGGACTTGATGGGGGACAAGTCGCTCGACGAAGTCATCCTCAGCTATCTGGCGGACGATGTGGAGGGAGAGAAGAAGTAGACGTTACCGCGGCGGCTGCGCGAACCGCGCTTCGGGGAACGGCTCCGCGCGGTCGCGCGTCGCATTCTCTTCGTCGCGGACGTTCCTCGGGAACAGGCGAATGCCGCGGGCTTCGAGGCCCGCGCGGTCGTCGTAGCGAAGCTCGGTCATCGTATCGGGCCTCGCGCTGGCACGCTCGAACGGCACCTCGGTGACGTACGAGTCGTGCGCCTCGCCGAACTGCGTGCCGAGTCCCTCACGCGATTCGTCCGAGGTCACATTCGCGCCGGCTGCGGCCGAGGGCGCCGCCGGAGCAGCGCGCGATGCGCTCTTGGGAGCCATGGGAACGGCGACGGCCCGCTCCCGGAAGAACGCGACGCCGATGACGCCGACGTTCCGGTCATGCCCGGTGCGTGCCGCGTACGAGGCCGGCACGGAAGAAAAGCGGAAGGCGGCCACTGTGTCGAGCGACGTTCGCCACCCGTCGATGGTCACGTCCCCGAAGGGGGCGATCAGGTATCCGCGCTTGGCGAGACCGGCGGGCCGGCCGTCGATGGCATCCAAGCCGTCGACCGACACGACCGCCTCCACGCGGCCGGCCGTGGGATTGACGATGCGCAGGCTGTAGCGTTCGCCGACTGTCGCGAGGACGAACCTGCGGCCGTCGTGCAGGAAGCTGGGCAGCGCGCGCGCCGCGTCGTCGACGATCTCGACGCGCGGAGTCACGCAGGCGGCCGGGCGGCCCGCGGGGGCATTCGATGAAGGCGGTTCCGCGAGCGCCGAGGGGCCGAGGCAACCGCAGGCGATGGTGGTGAAGACGAGGAGTGCCGGGAGGGAGGAGCGCATCCTCATCCGACGCGCAGCCGGCGCGTTCGATCTGGCCTTTAAGCCTGCCCCCATATTCCGCTGGCCCATTGAATGCCGTCGTGGTCGTTACGTCCACGTCCACCCAACGTCCCACGTCCACGTTCGGGTGGCCACCTCGTCAGCGGCCGCAGTACGCAGCGCGCCCACACCCGCGGTGTGTTCAGCCTTGCTTCTGCCAGGCGTCGAGGCCGGCCTTGAGCTCCTGCGGATTCATCACCGGCGTCAATTCGATCGTGGCGTGAAGTGCCATGAAAATAGGCTCCGCGATCGAAGGCACTTGGCTCGTCTCCTTCAGATCGAAGAACATGTAGGCGGTTCGCTTGCCGTCTTCGACCCCGAAGTACGTCGCCTCGGGCTTGATCCGCTCCATGGTGTCACCGATCACTTTCGCGAGTGAGCCATCCTTGACGGCTCTGTTGCCACCGTCGACCGGAACCGAAACCTTCAGCAAAGTGCGCATGAGAAATCCTCCTCTTCGGTGTTCTCGTGTTCGCGCCGTTTTGCGCGATCGTTCCTGTTACGACTGGATATGCGCGGCGGATCCATCGGACGTGCCGCGACGAACGTTCGGAGAAAGACGCGCGTCAGCGAAAAGCCTTGGCGAGGGCGTTGGTGTCTTCGAAGGCCTGATAGAACTTCACTTTCGTCCCGGCGAACGTCCAGACCATCGCCCAATCCGACTCGAACGCCTTGCCCGTCTTCTTCGCCCGGCCGGCCCAGTGACCCAGGGCCACGACGGTGTCGCCTTGCTCCACGAACGTCTTGGGGGTGAATTGCGTGATCTCCACGGCGCCGGCCAGCTCCCCGAAGAACGTCATCGCCTGGGCCTTCCCACGACGGGCCTTCCCGTAGGGAATCTCCGGGGCCCCGGAGTGGATCCATACGATGTCTTCGTCGAGCACGTCGGCGATGCCGCCGAGGTTTCCCGTGCCGAAATTGGAATAAAGAGTCGCAACAATCTGCGTGAGATTGGCCATCGGTTTCTCCTTTGTTTTCTCGGGGCCCGCGATCGGTATGGCGTGGCCCGACCAAACTACGCATGACGGCCCCCGGCGGTTGCAGCGGGACGGACCGATCGGGTCCGCTGGATCAGGACCGTTCCGGCCCTAGCGTCAACCGCCCTCGGCCTCGAGCGCGTTGCGCAGCGCGAGCAACCCTCGCGCCGCTCGCGACTTGATGGTCCCCAGGGGAACGTTTTCCATTTCGGCGATCTCCGGATAGGAGAGCCCCGAGAAGAACGATAGCTCCAGTGTGCTGCGCTGCTGCGACGGCAGCGTCGACAGCGCCTTGCGCATGCGGCTGCACTCGCTCGCATCGAGCACTTGCGCCTCCGGGGTCCCCGCATGATCCGTATGCAGGCCGGTCTCGTGAACGAGCACCGTCCGGTCCAGGTTGCCGCGCCGGTCGCGGCGGCGCTTGCGATCGATGCCGAGGTTTCGCGTCAGCGTGACCAGCCAGGCGACCACCGAGCCGCGCTCGGCGACGTAGTAACCGGCCCGTTCCCCGACGATGACGAAGGCGTCGTGGACCACGTCCTCCGCGTCTGCCCGTTCGCGCAGGATCCGGAGCGCCACGCCCAGGAGGGTCGCGGCGTAGCGGTCGTACAGCAATGCCACCGCGGTGGAATCGCCGCGCACGATGCGCGCCAAGAGCTCCCCATCCGAAGGGGTCGTTCGGTGCGGATCCATCCGATCCGCGAAGTTAGCCCGCGACGGGCACCGGCGGTCAAGTGTGGACGGCGGTTTCGAGGTTCTTGGCGATCCGGGCGAGGCGCTCCCGACGGGCGGGCGCGTACGGTGCGAGGATGGAAACGACGCCGAGAACCAATCGCTCGCCCATTTCGCTGATCCCGGCTTGGCAGTCCGCCGGCAGCTCGACGGCGAAGCCTCGCTCGAGGGCGTCCGTCGCCGTGGCCATGAGCTGCACTTCGGTTGCGCAGCCGGTCAGCACGATCGTGTCGACCGCGAGCTCGTCGAGGACCCCCTCCAGGTTCGACGCGTGAAACCCGCTGTAGGACGGCTTGGTGACGACATGATCGCGATGCGTCGGCGCGAGATCCGGCCAGACTTCGGCGCCCTCCGTGCCTTCAACCGCGTGATAGCCCCACGCGTCGAGCTCCGGATCGTCGGCCGAGTGCCTGTCGACGACATAGATGACGGGCACTCCGGAGGAGCGAGCCGCTTCGAGTCGATCGACCAACGCGGGAACGATCGCCCGCGCGCGCGGGACCTCGAGCGGACGGCCCGGTGTCATGTTGTCGCGAATCATCTCGACCACGAGCAAGGCGCGGCGGGTCGCTTGCGAGCGCCGAGCCCGGAACGACTCGAGCACGCGATCGCGCAGGGCCGGGCTCGGGGCGACCGGCGCCTCCGCCTGTCCCAGAGTCGCTGCCGCCTCTGCGACAGCGCCCACGGCGGCTCGCCGTTCGGGCGGCATGCGACCGACGGTCGCGTCGGACAGGCGCTCGGGCCGGCCCGACAGGACGAAGGCGAGGGTGTCAGCCAGCGCGGTCTCGTCGTTCATCGGGTCAACGCTCGTTTCGTGGATTAGGAAGGCCCCCGCGCACCTCGGCTGGGTTCGCCACGGAAAAGGTATACCCCCGAGCCAAGGGCGGCAACTCGCCCAGGCGCCCGACGTTTCGATCAGGCCTACGTGCGGCGCACCCGAGCGGATCCCTTCGACGACGGATCCGATGAGGCCGGGAGCGCGTAAGGATGAGGCAGTGGCGGCGTACGATTTCGTCTCGAGGTGGTTCATCGACGCACCCGTCGAACGCGTCTTCGCGGCCATCGAGGACGCGCCCCGCTGGCCGTCCTGGTGGAAGGCCGTCACCCGGCTCGATGTGCTGGACGACGGAGGTCCCGACGGCGTGGGAAGCACGACACGCTGCGAGTGGCGCAGCGCGCTCGGTTACAAGCTCTCTTTCGACGCCCGCGTGACGCGCAAGGACCCGCCGCACCTCATCGAGGTCGCCGCGACGGGGGAGCTCGTTGGGCTCGGCCGGTGGACGCTCTCGCCGGAGGGAACGGGCACGCTCGTGCAGTACGAGTGGAAGGTCACCACCACCAAGCGATGGATGAACACGCTCGCGCCCTTGCTGCGGCCCGCCTTCCACTACAACCATGCGGTCGTCATGCGCTGGGGCGGCAAGGGGCTCGGGCGCCTGCTCGAGGCGCGGTTCGAAGATCGTTCGTGAGCGCTCGCAGGCCGCTGAAGAACAAGAGAATCGCTTTTCTTTCTAGCGCCCCGGGCAGGGGCCAGCTCGAGCGCAGGCCAGTCGCTACGGCGCGTCCGGCGGTTCGCCTCGCGTCGACTGCGAAGGCGGCGCCCATCGCCACATCACAAAGAGAAGCCAACCGGCCGACACCAGCCCGGCGGCCCAGAACCGCATACCCCATCGGTACCCGCGAGTGTCATGCATCGCGACCTGGCGCACTTGCTCATCCACAGCCAACGAATCGGGCACCCGGTCTGCGGAGACAAACGCGCGCTCCATCGCGACCGCGCACCACACCCCGAGGCCGATCGGCACGAGAGCGACGAGGCTTGTCCACAGGGGGGCCGGCGTCCGTCGCAGCAGCCAGACGATCCAGACCATGAGCCCGCCGAGCGCAGCCGCGAAGACGACGACCATCTTCCGGAGAATCGGGCGGGAAAGCCGCTCGAGCCAACCAAAAAAACGCGCCCGGACGACTCGCATCGTCCGGGCGCGGTGGGCCATGCGCTGTGGGGGAGGGGCTCACGCACGGCCCTCAAGGTACGGTCGCCGGGCTTGCCGCTAGGAGGGAGACGGCACCGACGCCCCGCACACACTCAAAATTGTGTCCGGTTCGCTATTCGAGCAAGAGGGGTCCACATCTTTCTCCTTCGCGCGCCCTCTTGCTGATGTCCTGATGTCCTTCCGTGGGACAACCGACTCCTGACCTTTATTCCGATGCGCGTAACGCGAGACCGATCTCGCCGAGACGCCGATCGCGCACGAGCTCGAGCGTTCTTCCGGCTGGCTCGCACAGCGTGCCGAAGCCTCGGACTCATTTTCGCGGAGATCGTCAGGTTGGTTTGACTCGAACCGCGGCGCTCGTGCACCGTCTCGCGCTGCTTGCCCCGGCCGCGCGCAGCTGACGCGTCGGCGTGAGCCAATCGCACCGCGCGCTCGCGGTGATCGTCGACGACCTCGACGACTGCGAGGCCCTTCGCGCGGGGCACGAACCCGTTTCCACGGAGGATTGATATGCGAATCAAGACATTGGCGGGCCTTTCCGCGCTCGCGATGGTGTGCGTCACGACCGCGGCCTGGGGGTCGGACTTCTCGGTCGGGCCGAACGGCAGCGACAGCGCGGCCGGCGGGCCCACCGCGCCGTGGGCGACGGTCCAGCACGCGGTGGATGTGATGCAGCCCGGAGACACCGTTACCGTGGCCGACGGCTCGTATGCCGGCTTCTGGATGAAGAACCGCCAGGGCGACGCCCAGCATCGCTTCACGATCCGCTCCCAGAACCCCCTCGGGGCGAAGATCACGGGACCGTCGCCCACCAGCAACGATCCCAACGACAGCGTGCAGCTCGTCAGCGTGAGCTTCGCCACGATCGACGGCTTCGACGTCACCGGCGCCCCCCGGGCCGGCATTTCGATCCGCACGTTCGGCGACGAGACGGGGGCCGACACGACCGACGACATCGTCCAGAACTGCCGCAGCCATGACAACGGCGCCGGCGTCACCGCGGGGCGGCACGACGGAGTCTTCACGGGTTTTGCGCAGAACGTGCTCATCCAAGACAACGAGGTCGACGGCAACGCGGAGCACGGCATCTACGTCTCCAACTCGGCCGACAATCCGGTCGTGCGCGGCAACAAGTCTCATGACAACAAGGCGAACGGCCTGCAGATCAATGCGGACGGGTCGACCGGCGGCGACGGGGTCATCTCCCACTGGCTGATGGAGAACAACGTCGTTTACGGCAACGGAGGCGCGGCGGCGATCAACCTCGACGGCGCGACGTTCGGTATCCTGCGCAACAACCTCGTATACGGGAACGCGAAGGGGGGCATCGCGCTCTTTATGGGCGACTCGGTCGAGGCGTCGCACGACAACGTCGTCGTCGGAAACACCGTCTATGACCCGTCGGGTACCCGATTCGCGGTCCAGATCGACAACGGCGCGGACAACAACGTCGTCTTCGACAACGTCTTCTGGTCGGCCGCATCGGGCATGGAGATCGGCACCGTGAACAACCTCAGCCACGACTACAACGTGGTGTCGTCCTACTCGGGTGGGACGGCGAGCGCGCACGAGAGCTCTCCCCCGGCCGCGCAGCTTTTCGTCAACGCGGCCTCCAGCGACTACCACCCGGGCGCCGCGCTGATCGGGCAGGGGATGGCAACGTACGGCGGCGCCACGGCGCCCGGCACGGACCTCGAAGGGAACGCGAGGCCCCAGACCGGCGCGTGCGACATCGGGTGCTACGAGCACGGCGGGACGGCGACGACCCCGACCGCGCATCCACCGACGACGCCAGACGCCGGCAACGGCGCCGGCGCGATGACCAACGGAGCGCGCGACGCAGCGGTCTCCGACGCCGCCGCGGCCTATCCTTCGTCGACCGAGGCGGGGACGCCGCCGTCCCCCGGTGTCGCCGACGCATCCGGCAACGACGCCGCCGTCATTCCATCGGGGGAGGGCGACGGCGATGCGCAGACCAGCGCACCCGTGAGCCCCGTACCGGGCGAGACCGACGCCGGAGTCGCGCCCGCCGTCGCGGACGACGCCTCGGTCGGGGCGGCCGGCGATCCCGCGGCGCCGGTCTGGGGAGCAGGCAACGCCCAGAGCGGAAATGGCTGCAGCGCGTCGCCTGGCCCGGCCGGCGCAGGGGGCACGGTCTTGCTGTCGCTGTCGATCGCCCTGCTCGCCATCCGACGACGGCGGTGATCAGGGGATCCGGCGGACATTCCCCGCGTCGATCGCTTCTGTGACGATGGCTCGGTCGACGTCGTCAGTGGCCGCAACGGCCTCGGCGACGTCGATCGCCCGCTCGCCACGCTGGATACGGGTGCGCGCTTCGGCGTCGCCCGTGAGAAGGTCGAACGCGGGGACGTCGTCGCGAAACTCGTACTTGTCGGTGCGGAAGGCAAACCGGTTGGGCTCTTGCGCATGGGCGAGCGCGACGAGCGCGAGGTACGTCGCGAGCGGTCGAAAGGTCATGGGATCGGTCACGTGAACTTGCACGCCGCCGCACGGCTCGCGGGCGTGCTTGTGAAAGGTCGGCCGGAACGTGATTGGGCGCGCCCGCATCCCTGGTAGCGCGAGCGTGTGCAGCTCGTCGGCGAGGCGCACACCATCGATCCAGGGCGCGCCGACCAACTCGAAGGGGCGGGTCGTCCCGCGCCCCTCGGATAGATTCGTTCCTTCGATCAGGCAACCCCCGGGGTACACGAGCGCCGTCTCGTAACTCGGCATGTTCGGCGACGGCATGACGAACGGCCTGTCCCAGGCTGTCGCGTGCCGATCGCGCTCGAGCCCGCGGACGCCGAGTACCCGCACGAGCTCTTGCGGAACGCGCTCGACCTCGGCCCGCCATGCGACGATTTCACCGAGGGTGAGCGCATGGCGCACGGGCATTGGCTCCAACCCCACGAACGAGCAGTGGTCGCGCGTTTGCCGGCGCCCCTCGATGCGCGTCTTGTCGCCCCCGAGCGGATTCGGCCGGTCGAGCACCAAGACCCTCACTCCGGCGCGGGCGCAAGCGCGCATCGCGAGCACCGCCGTCCAGACGAACGTGTAGTAGCGCGCACCGACGTCTTGCAGATCGATCACAAGCACGTCGACCGCCGCCAGATCTTCCGGCCGGGGCGAGAGGTCCTCGAATCGCTCGCCGTATAGACTGCGCACCGGCGTACCGAATGCGTCGCGGGCGTCGGCGATCCCGACCATGTCCTGCGCTTCGCCGCCGTAGCCGTGCTCCGGGCCGAAGACCATCGTTACGCGCGCTCCGATCGCGTCGAGCACGCGCCGCGCGTGAACCATCCGGCGATCCACCGACGCCGCGTGGGCGAGAAGTCCCACCCGCGCGGCACGCAGCTCTGCGCCCAGGGTCGAGTGGGTCGCCAGGCGATCGAGGCCAGTCCTCATCCGGGTCCGAGTGTAGACGCGCCTCGCAACGCTTTCACCGGTGACGGGCTCGAACTCGCTTTGTAGGCCATTTTCCCGTACCTTGTCGTGGAAGAGATTTCGTACCCATGCGCCGCGTCCTGGTGGTCGACGACGAGGAGAACATCCGCCTCGTCCTGCGCACGCTCCTCAAAAAGCACGGCTACGACGTCGAAATGGCCGACAGCGGCGAGGCCGCGCTCGCCGCGCTCGATTCGTTCGATCCCGACGTCATCCTGACCGACGTCCGCATGCCGCGAATGGGCGGCCTCGACTTGCTCGGTGCGCTCAAGGCCAAGCAGCACCCGGCGACGGTCATCGTCATGAGCGCGTACGGCAACATCGACCTCGCGATCGAGGCGATGAAAGCAGGTGCGTACGACTACGTCGGCAAACCGTTCAAGCCCGACGAGATCGTCCTCGCCCTGCGCAAGGCGGAAGAGCGCGAGGCGCTGCGGCGAGAGAACCGCGCGCTCAAAGAACAGATCCACAGGGACAACCAGTTCGAGTCGATTCTGGCCAAGAGCCGCGAGATGCTCGACATCTTCCGGACAATCGCAAAAATTGCCGACTTCAAGACAACGGTGCTCGTGACCGGCGAGAGCGGCACCGGCAAGGAGCTCGTCGCCCGCGCCATTCACGCGCGATCGTCGCGCAAGAACGCGCCGTTCGTCGCGATCAACTGCGGCGCCATCCCCGAGAATCTGCTCGAGTCCGAGCTCTTCGGCCACAAGAGGGGAGCGTTCACCGACGCGAACGCAGACCGGCGCGGGCTCTTCGAAGAAGCGACCGGCGGAACGCTCTTTCTCGACGAGATCGGCGAGCTGCCGCTCAATCTGCAGGTGAAGATCTTGCGGGCACTCCAGGAAGAGACAATCCGCAGACTGGGCGACACCAAAGACATGAAAGTCGACGTCCGAATCATCACCGCGACGCACCGAGATGTCGCGGCCGACGTCAAGGCGGGCCGCTTCCGCGAGGACCTCTTCTACCGGATCAACGTGCTGGCGATTCACGTCCCGCCGCTCCGCACCCGGCGCGAGGACGTCAACCTGCTCATCGACCATTTCATCACGCGCAACAATGTCCGCCTCGGAACGAACATTCGCGGCGTCTCGACCGAAGCTCGCAAGCTCTTGCTCGAGTATGCATGGCCGGGCAACGTGCGCGAGCTCGAGAACACCATCGAGCGCGCGATGGTCCTCGCCGACGGGGAGGTGCTCCAGGTCGCCGACCTGCCCGAGCGGATCCGCGAAGCGCTGGATCCGGTGCAGGTACAGCTCGCGAGCGGGGAGCTTTCCGTCAAGAAGACCACCGCGGCGATCGAGCAGATTTTGATACGCCGCGCCCTCCAAAAAACGAAGGGAAACCGGACCCGCGCGGCGGACCTGCTCGAGATTAGCCATCGGGCGCTTCTCTACAAGATCAAGGACTACAAGATCACCGACCTCTGAAGGGGTATGATGCGTGCCATGAGCGAGCGAACAATGGTCGCGGCTGTCGTGACGGCGAGCGCTTGGTGTCTGCTGGCGCTCGCCGCGTGCGGAGGGGGTTCCAAGCAAGCCGTGTCGCCGGAAACGTGCCCGGATGGGACCGTTCTCAGCGGAGACAGCTGCGTTCCGGAGGCGGCCGGCGACGCGAAGCCCGCCGCCGAACCGAAGGCCACCGGCACTGGGGATTCGCCGAAGGAACACGCGAAGCGCACAGCCGGATCCTCGCCAGGCACCGCCGGTGAAGTCGTCGAATCCGAGGTCAACGCGGGCTCGTACGACAAGGAAGCGGTGGAGGCGCAGCTCAGGCGCGCGGCGAAGCAGGTGCGAGCCAACTGCGGCGCCGCTTCGGACGAAGAGGGCGCGAAGACGGGCCCCTGGGGGGCGACGACGGCGACGATCGTCCTCGGGCGAAACGGCCATGTCCACGAGGTGACCGTTCCCGCACCCTATAGCGGGAAGCCCGTAGGCGATTGCGTCGTGAACTCGTTCCGGAAGATCCAGTACCCGCCGTACAACGCGGCGAGCGACGCGAGCGTCACCTGGGACATCCAGATCATCGAGCCGAAGCAGAAGTAGCTCCGATTTCCCGGAGCACACGGGCACGCACGAGCGCGAGGGGCGGCGCACCGTGCGAGAGAAGCGCGTCGTGGAAGCGCTGCAACGAGAATTTGGCGCCGAGCTTGCGCATTGCTTCGTCGCGCAGCGACGCGATCTGAAGCTTGCCCAGGGTGTATGCGAAGTAACCGGGGTCGAACGTTCCCCGAACCGCCTGCTCATGGGCCGTCGGGGCGTCCTGATGGCAGTCGTCCACGAAACGCTTCGCGGCCTGCTCGACGGTCATCCCCTTCGTATGGATGCCGACCGACGCCGCGAAGCGGCAATTGCGGAGGAGCGCGCCCCGGCGCATCGCAAGCGCATTTCCCGGATCGTCTTTGCCGAAGCCCTGTTCGATCATCATCTGCTCGCCGTAGTGCGCCCAGCCCTCCACGAATGCGTAGTCGCCGAACGCCATTTGCACCCGCGTCGGAGCGCGCTCTTGCCAGCGCCCTTGCACGAAGTGCCCCGGATACACTTCGTGGATCGTCGTGCCGAGAAGGTCGCCGGTCGTCCCCAAATAGGCCTCGCGCTCCTTCTTGGGCCACGAGCGGTCGGGGATCGTGAGGTAATAGAAGGCGCTCTTGACCGACTCGAACGGACCGCTCATCTCGATCGAAGCGGCGTTCCATCGCTTGTAGGGAGGCGTCTCGCGCACGGCCGCTTCATCGTCCGAGGCGAGACTAACGATACGGTGTGAAATGACGAACGCGCGGGCGTCTTGCATCATGTGCTCCGCCGTCGCGAAGTATTCGGCCTCTCTTGCGGGCTTGTCTTTCACTGTGGCGGCGAGGGCTTCGTACGCATTCTTGTTCGCCGCAAGATCGTCCTCGTTCATCCGCTCGAACTCGGCGAGCGGCGTCGTCAGCCCCTCCTGCACGCGCAAGAGCTTGGCGAAGCGACCGGCCCCCAACACGTGGCTTTGATCGCCATGGGCCGCTTCTCTTTTCAGATACCCCGCGAGATCGCTGGCCGCCGCGGCAAGCGCCTCGTTTGCGCGGGCAAATCGAGCGCGCTGCGCATCGTCACCGACCTTGCCCATGACCTTTGCGACGTCACCGCGCAGGTACGTCGCAAACCCGGCGAAGTTACGGGCGGCCACGTCGGCCACCGGAGCCGATAGCGGCGGTGCGAGGTTCTCGCGAATGTGCACGACCTCTTGCAGCGCCGCCTCCTCGTGGGCGAGCAAACGCTTCGCTCGCTCTTCGATCGGGGCATATGCGCGGTCGACGAATGTGTTCACGGAAAAGAGCGGCTCGTAGAACTGCGGGTACTTGCGGGGCGCATCGAGGTCCACGAGCCAGAACAGCGAAGTCCGCACCTGGCAGTCGAGCTCTGCGAGATCGAGCGCTTCATCATCGGAGAGGCCCGCGCGATCGACGCCGGCGAGATCGTCTGCGGCCTTGTTCAGCCTGGCGATCCGCGCCGCGAGCGCGTCGCTCGAAATCGGCGCGACCTTTCCGTCGTACTCGTGCAAGCCGAGATCGCGCGCGGTCGTGGGATCGTCGGCCAGAACTTCACCCATGACCTCGTCGCGCAACGGGCCGAACACACCGACGTCCGGGGCCGGGGCGCGCGGGCCGACCTCCAGCGGCGCCGGCGGGGCGGGGACAACGAGTCCCTGCGGGACGGCCGGTGCAGGCGCCGCCCTGCCGCACGCGCACACGATCGCGAGCGCCGCGAGCCCCATACGAATTCCAGCGCGTGGAGAAATCATGGGCTCGTGACACTACCACCCGAGAGCATCCCGCTCGTTCCGATCCGATGGTTTCCTATGCGCCCTCCGGGGCCGGGCTACGCCAGCAGGGGTGCATGCGCTCCGTCCAGCAGCCGCCAGAGCGCCGCGAACTCGGCGGCGATCGCGTCATGTGCCTCGACGCGCTCCAATGCGTCTTCCGCCTCGCCCGATGACACGCCTCCCAGCAAACGCGTCAGGCGCTCGCGCGCGCTCCGTTCGGCGTCCATCGCCTGGCGCAAGATTTTGCGCTCGTGGGGCGCCAAACGGCCGATGGTTCGGGCGAGCAAGGTCTGCGGTTGGTCCATGAGCCCGGGGAGAAGTCGCGCCACCGCTTCGATGGCTTCGCCGATCGCGCGCAGATCGGTCGCTCGATCGCGTCTCGCGAGCCGGCACGCAGCGGACGCCCGTGCGTCACGCAGCAGCCGACGGGCGCGCTCGGCGCGCTCGCGAAGATCGCTCAGTGGGAGGTCGTAGAGGGTGACGAGCGGCGGTCTATTCATGCCCACTGCGCTTGCAGTCCGGGTGCCGCGGTCTGGCCCCGTCTCTTTCCACGGGAAAGAGACGGCGGTTCATGTCCTGGACGGACATTGCCACTGCCCGCGGACAGCTGCGTGGCCCGACCTCTCGCCCCGCTACTTGGCGATGGCAACGCACTGACCAGCCATACCGCCCGCGCCGCAAATCTGACCGCTCGGGCAAGAGCCGCAGTCGAGCAGGTTGCCGCAGCCATCGCCCGCCGAGCCGCAGTTGATGTTCAGCTTCGCGCACGTGAGCGGTGTGCATCCGCCACATTGTCCGGGCGTGCCGCCGCCCCCGCACGTCTGCCCGGCCGGGCAATTCCCGCAGTCGAGGAGGTTGCCGCACCCGTCACCGGCGGGACCGCACGCGATGTTCTGCTGCGCGCATGTCGCTGGCATACAGCCCGTGCCGCAGCATTTCCCGGGGACGCCGCATCCGCCGCACGTCTGCGGCAGCGGGCACATCCCGCAGTCGATCGAAGCGCCGCATCCGTCGCCTGCCGAACCGCACTCCAGGCCTTGCTGAGCGCAGGTCTGCGGCTGGCAGGTGCCGCCGTCGGGGAGGATCGGCACGCATTGTCCGTACACCCCGTTTCCGCCGCACTGGGTTGCGTCGGGGCACGGCCCGCAATCGATTTGACCGCCGCAGCCGTTGCCCGCCGGGCCGCAGCTGATGTGCTGGGCCGAGCAGTCGATCGGCGTGCAGTTCGGCGCCGCCGGAGGCGGAACGCAGGATGCCAAGTCCCAGATCATAAACTCGAGGATCTTCTCCTGGGGGCTGAAGCCCTTATCGCACTCGCTCGGAAACGTCTCGCCGTTGGTGCCCTTGCCCGAGTTGAGCACGTGAAAGTCGCTGAAGATGTCGTGCCCGCACTGGCTCGCGGCCCCCACCGGCGTGTTGAACGTGAAGTGCTCGACGAGCGGAGTCCCGAAGCCGGTGAAGCCCTTGGCGTTCGCTCGCTGGTCGGTGCCGTCGATCCAATCGACCGAGCCGTTCGCGACCGCGGTCGCGTCGTGGCGCGGTGCGCCGATGGCCACTTGCGGATTGGCCGGAACCGTCGCCGCCGAATTCGAAAGCGCGCCGACGAAGTTCAGCCACTTCGCGAACGTTTCGCCGTGAGGAGCCGGCGGCGACGGCGGCACGACCGTGCTCACGTTGAGCGTCCAGGTCGCGTCCTGCGGGTTGTCGAAGTCGGGAACCCACTGAGCGACTTTGTTGAACTCGGCGTTGTTGACGAGCCACGAGTAGCTGTAGTGCGTGGCGAAAAAGTGCCCGCCCGAGTCGGAGTAAGTGACCAGATTGGCCAGCTCCGCGGGCGTCTTGATCGCCGGCGCGCCCCAGCACGGGAACATGATTTGGTCGTAGCTCATGAACGTTCCGCCTGCGCCCATCAGTGCGAGCTCCGTGCGGGTCGCAGGACCTACGTCCGCTCCGGGATTGCCGCCGTTCGGGTTGCCCCCGTTGGGGCCGGGGTCGCCTGCGTAGATCTGGACTCGACCCGTTCCGCCCGCGACCGTGTCTGCCGTGAACTCCGCTTGATCGACGCCCATCTTCAGGAGAACGCACTCGAGCGCGTCGACGCTGCCGGTCGAGATCGCCGTGAGCGGGATGTTCCCTTCGCTTTGATTCCGCGGCAAGTTGAGGGCGCCGATCGCAGTGGTCGCGCACGCCGGGACGTTGAAGGTGAACTGCCGGCGCCAGCGGCCAAGCTGGATGACGATCGGGACGTTGGCGCCCGCCGGAACGTTCGTCAGCGTGAACGTCCCGTCGAAGCTCGTGTACGTCGACACCAGCGGCGAGCCGGACACGTCGGCGCCGCACTGGCGGCACGACGCGCCCGGCGTGAAGGCCTCCAACGGCGCATTGGGCACGAAGACGAGAACGTTCGGAACGGGGTCCGGTGGCAGGCCCGTCCACGCGGAGACACCGGCGAACACGGACCCCGTGAGTGTCGTCGGCGTTCCGCTGTCGCAGGCGACCTGATTGGCGCAAAGGTTGGTGCACGGGGTGCTGTTGCCGCAGACGCTGGGCTTGCTGCCCCCGCCACAGACGTCGGTTCCGGAGCAAGTGCCGCACTGAAGCGTCCCACCGCACCCGTCGCCCGCGGGGCCGCACGTGAAACCGAGCGAGACGCACGTCTGCGGCGTACACGGCACCCCGACCGCGCCGTCGGGCAAGGTCGGCGGCACGACCCCTCCACAGGTATTGAACCCGCCGCCGCCGCAATACTGCGGCGAAACGCACGCTCCGCACTGAAGCGCCCCGCCACACCCATCGCCTGCCGCGCCGCAGTTGTACTGGAGGTCGGCGCACGTCTTGGGCGTGCACGGCGCCCCACCGTCCGCGCCAATCCCCGTTCCGCACCGCGCGAAGCCGCCGCCGCCACAGAACTGGCCGGTCGGGCACGAACCGCAGTCCATCGTGCCGCCGCAGCCGTCGCTGTTCATCCCGCAGTTCAAGCCCAAGGCCAGGCAGGTGAGCGGCATGCACGACCCGCCATCCACGCCGCCGAGGCCCGCGCCGCACTTGCTGTAACCCCCACCGCCGCAAAACTCCCCACTCGCACAGCTACCGCAGTCGATCGTACCGCCACAGCCGTCGCTGTTCGTCCCGCAGCTCAAACCGAGGACTGCGCACGACTTGGGAACGCAGGTGGCCGTCGCATCGTTGAGAAGCGAGGGGGCGTCGTATCCCTGCCCTGATGCATCCCACGTCGCTACCCCGATCGAAGCATCGGGCGGCGCGCCGGCGTCGAACACACTGGTCGTCGCCGAGCTGCCACAGGACACGAGGGCCGTGCCGCCGAGGGCGACCGTCCCGAAGAGACCAATGAGGGCTGACGTGCGCATGGTTCAGTCCTTCCGCCGCCTCTCGGAACGTTTCCGAGGTCCGGGGAGCGGGGAGTATGTAGGTTTTCGCATATAGCACGCAAATGGCGTTCGTACTGGAATTCATAAGACACTTGGGGATTCCCGACCGCGCGTTCGAGCCGGCGCAGGGGCGCTGCGTTCACGGTGCGTCTCGGGCGCACCTGACGCCCAGCATCGGAATCCTGAATCGGCCGGGGTGATGCACGCGATTGGTCGCCCGCAAGCCGTCGGCGTCGTAGTTGTAGGCGCCGCCGCGTATCGAGTGCTCGCACTCCTCGGGAATCGGGTTGGTTCCGGTGAACCCTTGTTGGTGGCCGCTGCGGAGCTCAGCGAGGGCACCCATGATCTCCGCGCACGTGCCCGGCTTGCCTTCGCCCGCGCCTGGCCTTCGGTACGCGTAGGGATCGTATTCGTCTTGCATCCACTCCCACACGTTGCCGGCCAAGTCGTCATGCCCGTAGGGGCCCCGACCCGCCGGGTGGGTGCCGACGTCCTCGGGGTGCCCGGTCGAAAAGACGGTTTTGTCGTGGGTCGGCGGCTCGTTTCCCCAGGCGAAGCGGCGATCGTCCGTATCCCTTACGGCTTTTTCGAACTCCGCCTCACCCGGCAGACGCTTTCTTCGCCACGCGCAGTACGCGTGCGCGTCGTCCCACGAAATGCCCGTCACCGGCTGGTCCGGGCCGTTGAAGTCGGGGTGCTGCGCGCGAACGGCGTCGGACTTGGGCCGGCATACCTGCGCGGCGAAGCATTCTTCCCACTTTGCGTTCGTGACTTCTGTACGGTCCAAATAGAACGCGGGGAGGGTGACCCCGTGCGCGGGATGCTCGTCTTCCTGGCCGCCACTGTCGGCCCCCATCGTGAAGGACCCGGCGCGGACCAGAAGCATGTCCGCGGGCGCCTCTGCCTGCTGCGCGGGGTCGGCTGTCGTCGCCTCGATCGAGGGGGATGACGAGGGAGGGCCGGAAGGCGGTAGCGAAGTCGCAGGGCTCGAGACGGGCGTCGGCGGCGAAATGGTGGGCAGCGGCGCGGTCGCCGTGGAGACGCTGGCCGGCGCCTCCGTTCTTCTGCAGGCTCCGGGAAGAAGAAGAAGAAGCGCAGCCGTCGTCAGGGCTCTTGCGGGCGTCACGGTGGGGTCGAGCGTAGGACAGGGCACGTGGCCGAGAGAATGGGCGAGCACGACGAGCCTGGCTGGAGCGAAAGGCGTGCCTCGCGCGACCGCCGGTGGAAGAGGGCTTAGGCCCTGTCCGGGACACCCGGCGGCGTGTCTCCGGGACGGCGGTCGAGGTTTGCCCGACGGCGAAGCTGGGTACCGCTCGATGGGGTGCTGTACCAAGGCCCGCGGCCGCGTATGACACGGCGAGAGTGGCGGGGTACAAAGGGCCCGCTTTGATCGCTGTCTCGCATCTCGTCAAGCGGTACGGTGCGGAGCTCGCGGTCGACGACGTATCCTTCGAGGTAGGCAAGGGCGAGGTCGTCGGATTCCTCGGCCCGAACGGGGCGGGCAAAAGCACGACGTTGCGAATCCTCGCGGGATTCCTCGGACCAACGTCGGGGAAAGTAACCGTCGCGGGGCACGACGTCGTCGACGAACCGCTCGAGGCGCGCCGATCCATCGGATACATGCCCGAGGGCGTCCCGCTGTATCCCGAGATGCGGGTGGTCGAATACCTGCGGTTTCGGGCGGAGCTGAAGCGCGTGCCCCGGACCGCGCGGGCCACGTGGGTGGACGATGCGATGCGCAGGGCTGGCGTCGTCGACGTCGCGCACAGGCAAATTGGACACTTGTCGAAGGGCTACCGCCAGCGCGTGGGGCTCGCGGACGCCATCGTGGCCAAGCCACCGATCGTGGTGCTCGACGAGCCGACCGCAGGGCTCGATCCGAATCAGATCCGCCAGGCCCGCACCCTGGTGCGCGAGCTCGGGCGCGAGCACACCGTCGTCCTTTCGACGCACATCCTCGGCGAGGTCGAGGCGTGCGCCACGCGCGTCCTCCTCATCCATCGCGGCCGGCTCGTCGCCGAGGGGCCGACCGACCGCATCCGAGCCATGCGCAATGCGACGGCCGTCGAGCTGACCGTGCGCGGCGATGGGGATGGTGCCGCGCGCGTCTTATCGTCGATCGACCCGATCTGGGAGCTCTCGCGCGTCGGCTCGGGCGATGACATGTGCCGCCTGCGCGTCCAGTTTCCTTCGACGCTATCGGTCGACGAGTGCGCCGCGGCGACCGAGCGTTGCGTGGCCGCTCTCGTCGGCGCGGCCATCGGCGTGCGCGAGGTTCACGCCGTCGGCGGGTCGCTCGAGGACGTGTTCGCCGCGCTGACGGCCTCGGACGGATCTTCTGCGGAGGCAGAGGCGTGAGGGGATTCTGGCCTATCTACCGGCGCGAGCTATTCGCGTTCTTCGTCACGCCGCTGGCGTGGGTGCTCATCGTGAGCTTCCTCGTCGTGCAGGGGATGCACTTCTTCTTGCTGGTGGACCACTTCTCACGCGAGGTCGACGTGGCCGGCGACGAGACGCCGCTCTCGGCGTTCTTCGGGAACACGGTGCTCCTCTATCTGGTTCTCTTGGTGCTCGTACCGCCGATGACCATGCGCCTCTTTGCGGAAGAGCGGCGCAGCGGAACGATCGAAGCGCTGATGACGGCCCCGGTGTCCAGCACCGCGGTCGTGCTCGCAAAGTATGCCTCTGCCCTGACCACCTATGTCGCGATGTGGCTGCCCACTGTGCTCTACCTCGTCATTCTCTCGAGAACCGGCGATCTCGACTGGCGCGCCGCGGCCAGCTCGTACGTCGGCGTGATGCTCGTAGGGGCGGGGTACCTCTCGGTCGGCCTTTGCGCGAGCGCGCTGACGCAGTCGCAGTTTCTGGCCATGGTGTGGACCGCCCTCGTCTTGCTGGTCCTGTTCATCCTCGGCATCGGCGAGTTCGTCACGCGCGAGGGCACGTTGATGCACGAAATCTGCGCACACGTATCGGTCTGGGCCCACATGAACGATTTCGCGAGCGGCGTCGTCGACTCGCGACGACTGGTCTTTTACGGCACGCTCGCGGTGTTGCCGCTCTACATCGCCGCCAAGGCCGTCGACGCATGGAGATGGGGATGAGCGCGCCCGATCGAGATCGGCCGCCCCCGCGCCGGAGGGTGGACGGCGGGCAGATCTTGCAACTCGCCGGGGTCGTGGCGGCGATCGTGCTCGCCGGGATCGTCAATGTCATCGGGGCGCGCCACTTCAGCCGCTGGGACTGGACAGCGAGCAAACGCTGGTCGCTGAGCCCGGCGACATTGGAGACTCTGCAATCGCTCGAGCAACGGGTCGACGTATGGGCGATCGCCGGGGCCGGCGACCCGCTCGAACAGAGCCTGAAGCAGCTGCTCGTCTCGTACAAGGCCCACTCGTCACGCCTCGATGTGCACTGGATCGATCCCGATCGCGACACGGTGCAACTCGTCGACTTGCAGCGCCGGTTCGGGCTCGAGGCCGGCCGCACGGAGGACGGCCGGGTGGCCGCGGACGCGATTGTCATCGTGGCGAGCGGCGACAAGCACTGGTTTCTCACGCCGCAAGACATGTTCGAAGCCACGTCCGACGACGTTCACGTCAAGCCGCGCGAAGAGCGCGCGCTGACCCAGGCGATCCGCAGCGTGCTCGGGGGGGTCAAGGCGAGGCTTTGCTTCACGACGGGGCACGGGGAGCTATCCATCGAGCCGGGCAAAGGCGAGCGCGAATGGATCGGCGGGATGCGCGACCTGCTCGAGAAAGGCAACTACGAGCTCGCGAGCGCCGACGTCGCAGCGCCGGGCGCGCACGAGCCGTTCGCCGATTGCTCGGTGGTCGTGATCGCGGGGGCTCGCTCGCCGTTCGCTCCGGCGGAGGCAAACCGCCTGCGAACGTGGCTTCTTCAGGGCGGAAGCCTGCTCGCCGCCCTCGGGCCGACCGAGTCCGCGACGGAGACCGGGATGGCGCCGTCGGGGCTCGACGACGTGGTTGCGCCGTTCGGCATCGCGTTCGACGACGACCTCGTGCAGGGCGGCGACGCGAGCTTCGTCATTCCCGACACGCACGGCGAGGGACTGCTGGTCGCCGCGCGGCCGCACCCCGTCACGGTGGGCCTCGTCCCGAACGGCGGCGACGCTCACCCACCCCGCGTCGCGGTCTTCTTCGCGCGGTCGCTCCGCCACGTGTCCACGCCCGGCTCCGCGGTCGCCTCTGACCTCTTGGTCACGGACGACGGCGCGTTCGCGAAAAGGAGCATCATCGGGGCGAGCGGCTGGAGCGACGCGCCGCCGCTCGAGCCTTCGGACATCCACGGGCCCTTCGCGCTCGCGATGGCGAGCGAGCGGTCGCCTGCGACGGCGAGCGCGCCGCACGGGCCCCGGGTAGTCGTCATCGGCAGCCGGTTTGCGCTCGCCGAAGACAACTGGCGACAGCCCCGCCCGCTGCACGGTGCCGCGTTTCTGGTCGACGGCGCGCTGTCGTGGCTCGCTGCGCGACCCGCGGTGGTCGACGTACCGGACAAGGAACAGGTCGCGGCGGGGATGCGCGTGTCCGAAGCGGGTCGCGAAGAAGTCCGTCGCTATGTGCTCGTCTTGATGCCGCTCGCGGCGATGCTGCTCGGCATCGCGGTGTGGGCATGGCGGCGTTCCTCGGAGAACAAGCCGTACCAAGCGCCCTCGCAGAAGGGGTCACGGTCATGAAGGCGCGGGCGGCGGCGACGCCGATCGCCCTCCTGGTGCTCGCAGCGGCGACCATCGCATACGCGTATCTCGTCGAGGGCCGCACGGTCTCGGACGCGGACCGGGCATCTCGCCGGAACGACGTCTTCCCGACCTTCCGCGTCGACCAAGTCTCGCGCGTCGAGATCGAGCACGGGCGCGACGCCTTCGTCATCGAACGCGACCGGGACGCGGGACCGGGCGCGCCTATGCCCTGGGTGATCGGGCCAGCTCGGCAAGAGCTCGCCGACCCGGTGGCGGTCGACGCGCTCCTGCGAGAGCTGGAGCTTGCGACGCGACTGCGCGACATCGCGGATGGCGCGGCCTTGGGTTTCGACCCGCCACGCGCACGTGGCAACGTGAAGGTCGGCCCGGTCGAGTACCGGTTCGAGGTCGGCGCGGACGCGCCGCGGCCCGAAGGGGGCGCGTACATGCGCGTGAAGGGAGAAGGCACATTCGTCGTGGGGCGGTCGGTCAAAGTACAGCTCCTGCGCGACGCCGACGCCTACCGCGACCGCACGCTGGTCGCTTTGGGCGCCAGCGAGACCGCGCGCCTCGACGTCCGGGCGGCGGACGGTCGGGGCTTTGCGTTGCAGCGCGATGGCGCCACGTTCCGGGTCGTCGGCACGGGGATGCGGGCGTCGCGAAGCGCGGCGGAGGGGGTCTTCGGCGCACTTGCGGACGCGCGCGCCGAGAGCTTCTTGGACGACCGGACCGCGAGCGCGCCGACCGACGGTGGGATCACCGTAACGCTCGTGCCCCGAGACGCGAGCCGGCAGCACGTGATCCTGCACGTCGGCGGCTCTTGCCCGGGTCAACCCGAGGACGTCGTCGTCGTCCGCGTGCTCGAGCAAGGCGGCACGGTGGCGGGCCCGGCGCCATCATCAGCCGCGGCGTGCACCGCGGAAAGGCTCGTCGATGCCCTCCGCGCGACGACGGAGTCGCTCATCGACTCCTCGCCGCTCTTCGCCCATGCGGACGAGATCGAGCAGGTTCGCCTGGAGGCGCTTGCGATCGGCGGTCCGCGCGTCGAGCTGGCGCGCAAAGCGAGCGGCTGGCATGAGCGCTCGCCCGAGGAGCGCGACCTCGACGCAGAAGAGAGCGACGCGGCCAACGACCTCACCCTGTCGTTGGCCAACGCGCGCGCGGTCGAGGCGCGGCGCGGCGGGCCCAACGAGCGGTTCACGGCCCGCGCACGCGTGAGCATCGTACGGGGCGGCGACGGGGCGAGCGAGGCGATCGAGATCGGAGCATCCGATGCCGATGGCTCCGTCCTCGCGCGCCGCGTCGACGACGGCGCCATCCTTCGGTTGTCCCGCGCCGTGGGCCGCCGCTTCGAACCGAACGCCGTCGCTCTCCGGGCGCGAGGCGTGTGGAATCCCACATTCGATGCGGGAGCAGTGGTCGCCATCGACAACGGATGCGCCCGCGCGCCGGAGCACCTCGAGCTCCGCGGCCAAACATGGGCGATGCGCGCGCCCGCCGGGTTCTCGGTGGACCCCGCGTCCGTCGTCGACCTCACGGACGCAATCGCGCACGCAAAGGCCGACGCGTGGATCGCCGAGAGGGACGACGGCAGCTTCGGATTCGACGGCCCGGTGTCGTGCATGGCAACGCTCACCCTGCGCGGCGAGGGCGGCCACCCGGAGCCGCGACGCGTGTCGTTGGCCTTCGGCGCGGCCGGAGAAGGCGGCGTCTACGCGCGCACGCTCGGCGACCCCGCCGTGTTCGTCGCGCCCCAGGTCGTACGCGATCTCGTCTCTCGTTCGGCCGTGGATCGCAGTCGCCTGCGCTTCGATCCGAGTGAGCTCGCGAAAGTGACGCTGGCAAAGGGGGCCGATCGACTCGTCCTCGAGCGATCGGGCGATCGCCTCACGCGTGCCCCCCGCGATCAAGATGCCATGGGAGACGACCCACTCCAGACGGCGCTCGCTGGCTTCTACGCGCTCGCAGCGGTGCATACCGGACGGCCGTCGCGAGCGGAAGGCATGGACCGCCCGATGCTGGAGATCACCGCGAGGACCGCGGCGGTGGCCGGCGTCGCGCGCACCATCCAGGTTTCCATAGGGGGCGAGACGCACCTCGACGGGCAGGAGGTCTACTTCGCGCGCGCCACGGGAATCGATGCGACGTTCGCGGTTCCGCGGGGAGCCGTCAGCGCAATTCTGAACGCGTGGTGAGAAGGAGGGCCGCGGCCGCTCTCCTATGAGGCGCGGCGCCTCGTTTCAGGCGCGCCGGGCACGCCTTGTCGCTCGCCGCTGCGTCGCCATCCCCGCTTGCGCGAGTACGAGAATCCGAGCCGATGCAGGATCGCGCGCGCGCTCGACGCGCAATACCTCACGCCGAACGCGCGCTCGATCGTCTGCCTGACTCGCAGCGTCGTGAGCGGCCCGTTCGAACGGCGATGGGCCTGCTCGATGGCGGCGACGACGCGCGTGAGCTCCACGCGCGGGTGTCTTACTCGCGGGCGTGGGGCGAGCGCCGCCGGTCCCCCCGAGCGCCACGCGTCGACCCACTGCCGGACGGCCTCGCGGGTCACTTCAAGCCGCCGCGCCACCTCGGCCTGCGACGACCCCCGCGCGATCATCCCTATCCCCACGAGACGTCGCGCGGCCAGACGTGTCGCAAGCGAGCGCAATCGAGAACGGCCCACGATAGCCATGACAGCACATGATGAGGCGCGTGCGCATCTTGGGCGTGACCGCTACAGTTGGCGCGCATGTCGGGTGATATCGCTGCCCCCGTCGGGCGAGAGCCTCTGCTCAGCGGCGCTGGGCGCGCGCCCGTCGCAACCACCAGGGACGACATCGTGGCCATCCTCGGTTATGGGCGCTTCGGCCGAGCGCTCGGCCAGCTCGTCACCGAGGCCGGGCTCGCGCTCCGCGCATATGACCCGGACGCCGACGTGCCGGCTGAGTACCGGGCCGGTTCGCTGGGCGAGCTCGCCTCGGAAGCCGCGTTGGTCGTGATCGCGGTGCCGGTGCCAGGGATGGAGTCCGCGATTGTCGCTCTTCGCCCCCACCTGCGACCGTCGCAGGTGGTGCTCGACGTCGGCAGCGTGAAGGTCCGACCGGCGGCGATTCTGACGCAGACGCTCGGCGACGCGATTCCTTGGTGCGCAACCCACCCGCTTTTCGGCCCTCTCAGCCTCGCGCTCGCCGAGCGGCCGCTCCGTGTCGTTCTTTGCCCCGCGACGGTGCATCCCGATGCGGCCGCGCGCGTGCGCGCGTTCTACGAGCGGATCGGCTGCGAAGTCATCGAGCAAACTCCCGAGGCCCACGACCGGGTGATGGCGCACACGCACGCGCTCACGTTCTTCGTCGCCAAGGGGATGATCGACGCCGGAGCCGGCATGGAGGTTCCGTTCGCCCCGCCGAGCTTCCAGGCGATCGCGCGCACGATCGAGACGGTTCGCTCGGACGCAGGACACCTCTTCGCGGCGATCGCGCGGGACAATCCGTTCGCGGCGGCCGCGCGCAAGCAACTCGTCTCGGCGCTGTCGTCGATCGATCGTGCACTCGATGCCCAAGAAGCCACAGGAGAAGCTGGCGAAGCGCCCGCCGGCGATTCGACGCGCTTCGCGATCCCGGACTTGGGGAACCGATCCCCCGAGTTGAAGCAGGCCCGCGAGCACATCGACGTCCTCGACCGGGAGATCATGCGCCTTCTCGCGCAGCGCGCCCAGCTGTCGGAGCGGGCAGCCCAAGCCAAAGCGAAGCTCGGCGCCCCCGTGCTCGACGCGACGCGCGAGGCCGAAATCATCGGTGCGCGCCGCACGTGGGCACAAGACCTGAAGCTCGACGCCGAGGCTATCTCCGACGTGTTCCGCGCCATCCTCACGATGTCGCGTCGCGCGCAGCGGTGAGGCATGCTCGAAGAGGCCGCCCTTCACCGTACGAGCGCGACCGAAGTTACGCGCGGGACAGAAGGCGCTCGATCCGCTCGACCGCGCGCTCGAGAACGCTCATCGGTGGCCCGAACGAGAAGCGCACGTACCCCTTGAAGCGCGACGCGCGTCCTTGCCGGCGCTTGCCCGGGTTCACGTCGAAGAACTCCCCGGGCACCACAATCACCTTTTCTTCGAGCGCGGCGCGAAAGAAGCCCATCCCGTCGCTCAAGGGAGCCGGCAACTGCTCCACGCAGCCCCAGACGTAGAACGTCCCGTCGGGCGGGCGATCGACGCGGACCCCGAGGCGCTCCAGGTGCGACAGGAGATAATCCCGCTTGGCGCGAAATGCGGCGTGGATGGCTTTGGTCTCGGCCACGACGTGGTCCTCGCCGAGCAAAGCGACCGCCGCGCGCTGAAGCGGTCGGCTGCCGCCACCGTCGAGGAATGATCCCGCACTCGCGAGCGCCTCGACGACCTCTTTGGGCCCGAGCGCCCAGGTCACGCGCCACCCTGGGTAGCGCCAGTTCTTCGTCAGGCCGTCGAAGATGACCACCGGATCGCCATCGACGTCCTCGACGTAGCGGGCAGCGCTCTCCACGGGCAAGCGACCGGGTGGCGCGCGATAGACGTAGTGGGAGTAGAACTCGTCCAGCAAAAGGGCGCAGTCGAGCGTGCGGGCCGTCGCTACCCAACGCGACAGCTCCTCGCCTTCGACGAGCTTCCCGGTCGGGTTGCACGGGTTGCTCATCAGGATCGCCCCGAGCCCGCGGCCGAGGATCTCGCGGCGGAGCTCGTCGGCCCCGAAGGCATAGCCCCGGTCGCCTTCCAGCAAGATCGGGATCGCTGTGAACGCCTTGAAGATGTCGAGCAGCTCCTCGTACGCGGTGTAGTCCGGCAAGAAGTGCCCCAGATTGATGTGCCCCAAGCTCGCGGCGGCCCGCGTCAGCGCGGCGCGGCCCCCGCCCGAGATGCACACGTTCTCCGCGGAGTACTGCGAGCGCATCCCGCGCCGGTAGAGGGTGTTGTAGAGGGAGGCGACCGCCTCGCGCAGCTGCAAGACGCCTTGCACCGGCGCGTACTCCAGATCGTCGATGGCGACGTCGAGGTGGCTCACCCGCGGCGGCGCCCCCGGCAGCGCGCCCGTCTCGGGCTGGCCCTGACCCAGGTTGCACCATTCCGGATCCGAGGGCGAAAACCCGTGCCGATGCGCCTCGGTCGTCACGTAAATCACCCCGGTTCGCGGAACGGTGCGAAACGCGCTGTGCTCTTCCGACATGGGCGACCGAGAAGAGGTTACCGTGGCGAGGGCGAATCCGTCATTCGAATGCAAGGTGCAGTGGTAGACGCAGTGTTGATTGGCGGGGGCATCGTGGGCCTCGCCACGGCGCTCGCTCTCCTGGCGGCTCGCCCGGGTACGGCGCTCGTCGTGCTCGAGAAGGAGGCCCAGCTCGGGGCCCACCAGACGGGGCACAACAGCGGGGTCATCCACGCCGGTCTCTACTACAAGCCGGGCTCGCTCAAAGCGGCGATGTCTGCGCGCGGGCGAAGGCTTCTCGAGAGGTTCTGCGAAGAGCACGACGTGCCCTACGAGCGGTGCGGCAAGGTCGTCGTCGCGACGGCCAGTGACGAAGTGGCGCGGCTGGAAGAGCTCGAGCGGCGCGGTCGTGCAAACGGGCTGGGTGGGATCGCGCGGTGGACCCCAGCCCAATTGAACGAGCGCGAGCCGCACGCGGCCGGCGTCGCGGCGCTCTTCGTGCCCGAGACCGGGATCGTCGACTACGCGCGGGTCGTGCGCGAATACGCCGTCGAGGTCAGGCGGCGGGGCGGCGAAATCCGTACGGGCGAACGGGTGACCGGCATCCAGAAGCGCGGGGGGCGGGTCGTGATCGAGTCGACGTCGGGCTCGCTCGAGGCGCGGGTGCTCGTGGCATGCGCGGGGCTCGAGAGCGATCGAGTGGCCCGCATGGCGGGTCTCGCGATCGACGTCGCCATCGTCCCGTTCCGCGGTGAGTATTGGATGCTCGCTCCCCAGCGCTCGAGCCTGGTGCGGCATTTGATCTATCCCGTGCCCGACCCGGCGTTCCCGTTCCTCGGGGTCCACTTTACGAGGCGGATTCGCGGCGGAATCGAAGCCGGGCCCAACGCCGTTCTCGCGCTCAAGCGGGAGGGCTACGCCCGGTCGAGCTTCGACGCGCGAGACGCGTGGGAGATCGCGCGATGGCCAGGGTTCTGGCGGCTGGCGCGCCGACACTGGCAGAACGGCCTTCGCGAACAAGCGCGGTCGCTCAGCCGCAGCGCCTTTGCGCGCGCCTGCGCGAGGCTCGTCCCGGAGGTTCGGCCGGAGGATCTCGCTCCAGGAGGGGCCGGTATCCGCGCGCAGGCAGTCGCGCGAGACGGTTCGCTGGTGGATGACTTCGCGATTACCGAAGGCGAGCGCATGGTGCACGTCATCAACGCGCCCTCCCCGGCGGCGACCGCGTCGCTCGCCATCGGCGAAGAGGTGGCCGCGCGCGCCCTGCGCTGGCTATGACGGGAGCTGAAAGGCGGCCAATGGGCGCGCACGGCGGGCGTACCGACGCGCGCGCCCGTAAGGGTCTCTCGTTTCAACCGCCTTTGGCCGCGTCCATCGGCGGCGTCATCGTGCCACCTTCCGTGGGCATCGTGCCGCCCTCAGCGGGCATCGCGCCGCCCTCGGCGGGGGCGGGGCGGCAACTGAGGGTCATCCCTCCTCCGGCTGCGGCGCAAATGTCGCCCGCGGGGCAGTCGGCAGCGGTGCCGCAGACCAGCCGTCCCGTCGGGCACGTTCCAGCGTCGGTCGCCTCGCAGATCGCGGCGCCGCCACCGGTACAGCAGACCTCTCCTGCAGCGCAGCTTCCGTGGGTGCACGGCGGCGTCACGCAAGTCATGGCGCCTCCGCCGCCAGCCATGCACACTTCGCCCATCGCGCAGTCGGCGGCCGTGGCACAGATCACGTTGCACCCGGCCGCCCCGGGGGCCTGGCAGTTGTCGACGCCCCCGCCTCGGCCCGCACAGCAGACCATCCCTGCGCCGCAGCTCCCCGCCGTGCACGGGGGAGCGCCGCACGTCATCGCTCCGCCGCCGCCCATGTTGCACGTCTGACCCGACGGGCAATCGGCGTTCGCCGCGCAAACCTGCAAGGAGCCCATCGGGCACGTCGCCTGGCACATCGCACCGCCGCCGCGACCCATGCCGCCGGTGCAGCACACTTGGCCTGCGCCGCAGCTGGTTGGCCCGGTGCAAGGGGGCGTGAAGCAAACCATGAGACCACCTCGGCCCACGCACATCTGACCGGTCGGGCAGTCGGTATTCGCCGCGCAAAGTTGGATGCCGTTCGCCGAGCAAGCGCTCTCGCAGAGCGTGGCGGCGCCCCCTCCTCCGACACCCATACCGCCGCCGTCTCCAGGCTCCACGCAGCACACCTTGCCGGCGCATTGCAGGGATCCGGTGCATGCGGTGACCACGCCGCCCGCCTGGCAGGCGCTCGGCCCGGCTACGCACGTATCCACGGGAAGCGGAAAGCCCCCCCTCCCGGCATCGGCGGCACGCGGCGGCGTGACCGAACAGCAGACTTCGGAGCCCTGGCAGTAGGCCTGCTGACCCAGCGCCATGCCGCACGGAACGCCGGTCGGAACGATCGCCCCGCCTTCCGTGAGAATACCGCCGCTGCTGCCGGCGCCACCGCTGCTCGAACCGCCTCCGGCCCCGGAGCTCGACGAGCTACCCGCGCCGCCGCCGGTGCCGCCACCAGTCGTACTCGAGCCACCGCACGCCGCCGCGAGCGCAAGTACGCTCGATGCCACAAAGAATATGCGAGACCATTTCATGACAAGCTACCTCCCGCTTCGTCCGGAACCGGGCGCACCGTAGCGCGAGCCGTCAAATCCAATGCGTCTCACGGCGGTCACGGGGCGAATCCCCCCTTGCCATCTTTTTGCGTTGATGCTTGGGCTCGCTTCGCGTCCAGGTGCGCGCGTTCAGCTCGTTCGCGTGGCTCAGGCGCGCCGCCGGGTACATCGCTTGCGACGTTCGCGGCATGGCCACGCTCTCCCTCGCCGGCCCCGCCGGCCGGGCTCGCGCACCTCGGGCGGAGCCACCGCGCGACTTTGCAAGGACGACGTTGAAGCCGCGGCATCGACCGCTCGTGAGAGCGCTGGCCGAGGCGATGTTCGCGCACCCGCTCGGGCCCACGCACGAGCGCCTCGACGGGTTCGTCGACGAGTTTGACAGCTTCATCAGCTTCGCGAGCAGCACCCTTCGCTTCGGCCTCCTGGTGATGCTCGGAGTGGTGCGCTTCGCGCCCCTCGTCGTGCTGCGGCGCCTCTCGACGTTCGAAGGGTTGAGCCTCGAAGACCGCGTGCGCGTCATCGAGCGCATGGCGGCGTCGCGCGTGATCGGGCTGGCGCTCGTACTGGTCGCCTACAAGGCGATCTTCTCGCTGCTCTTCTTCGAGCACGACGAGGAGCTCGCCGCGCTGGGCTACAAGAACGAGCGGCACCGCCATGAGGGCGTGCCTCGCCTTGCTCTCGCGGCCGATGCGGGCGAGGTCGCCGAGTGATCGGCGCCGTCGTTCGCGGGCGTGAGGCCGACTCGCCTTTCTCCGACCGAGCCGACGTGATCGTCGTCGGTTCGGGAGCCGGCGGAGCAGTCGCCGCGCGCGAGCTCGCAAGCGAAGGCCGCAGCGTGATTGTCGTCGAAGAAGGCGGCTACTGGGGCCCCGAGCAATACAGCGTGATGACGCCGTCGAACATGTTCCGGCGGATGGCGCGCGAGGCGGCGCTCGGTACGGCGGTCGGCATCGGCGACACACCGCTCATCGCGGTGCTCGCGGGCAAGTGTGTCGGAGGTTCGAGCGTGTTGACGGGCGGCGTGTGCTTTCGCATCCCCGAGCAGGTGCTCGTCCAGTGGGTGCGCGAGCTCGGGTTGGCGCACATGAGCCCGGACGCGCTCGAGCCGCACTTCGCCGCGGTCGAGCGAGCGATGGACGTGGAAACCGTTCCCGCGCACATGCGGTCGCGCAGCACCGAGCTCTTCGTGGAGGGGGCGGCCAAGCTCGGAATCCGAATGAAGCCGCTCCGACGCAACACGCGCGGCTGCAAAGGCGCGGCCCGCTGCAATTTCGGATGCCCGCACTTCGCCAAGATGAGCGTAGACGTTTCGTACTTGCCAGAGGCGTGCGCGCACGGTGCGCGCATCCTGTCCGACGCGCTCGTCGAGCGCATCCTCTTCACCGGGCGGCGCGCGACCGGCGTCGAAGGGCGCTTCCTCGACGAGACAGGGGAGCCTCGCGTGAAGTTCCGGATCGCCGCCGATGTGGTCGTCGTCGCGTGCGGCGCGCTCCACACGCCTTTGCTGTTGCGACGAAGCGGTCTGCGCGGCCGCCACCTGGGCCGGGGGCTCACGCTGCACCCGTCAGTGCGCGTGTACGGGATCTTCGATGAGCGGGTCGACGGGTGGGATGGCGCGTTCCAGAGCGTGTACAGCGATGATTTCGAACACGAGGGGATCACGCTGATCAGCGCTTACGGTACGCCGAGCTTGCTCGCCGGGGGCTTCCCCGGTGTGGGGCGCGAGCATCGGCGGTTCGTGCACAAGATTCCGAACACGGCCGTCTTCGGCGCGATGATCCGCGACGACGGCGGAGGGCGCGTGCGCCGGTGGATTTCGCGCGAGCCGCTCGTTTCCTATCGCCTGGCGGCGCGTGACGGAGAGCGGATGCGACGGGCGATGCGCATCCTCGCCGAGATGGCGTTCGCCGCCGGAGCCCGCCAGGTGATCCTCCCGGTGTTCGGCGCCCCGCCGGTGGCATCGACGCAGGAGCTCGAGGCCCTGCTTGCCCGCCGGCCGAGCTTGCGGCGTGTGGAGTGCGTGGCGTTCCACCCGCTCGGATCGGCCAAGATGAGCACGGACCCGAGCCGTGGCGTCGTGAAGCCGTCGGGCGAGACGTGGGCCGCGGACAACCTGTTCGTCGCCGATGGCAGCGTGCTGCCCACGAGCGTGGGAGTGAACTCGCAGCTGCCGGTGATGGCCGTTGCTCGGCAGATAGCGCGAGGAATCGCCCGAGCGCCGCGCCCGTAACGCGGCGAGGCAAGCACCCGTCGCTTCAGTTGTTCAACGCGCCTTGGGCGATCCAAGCCCGAACCGTGTCGCGGGTCGCCTGGGGTAGCAGCTGACCCCCCATCGGCATCGACGCGCCGCACTGGCCGAGAGCTCCCGACGCGCACGCAGCGGCGAGAGGCGCCAGGGCCCCATCCATCTTGAGCATGAGATAACTGCTGGTCGGCGATCCGGCCGTCACTACGTTCATCGACGGGTCTTCGACGGAGGGCTGTCCGACCAGCCCCGCAAGGATCGTCGTCGGGTCGCCGGCGCTGTACGGCGGACCGAGGTACGCCCGGTTGCCGCCCGTTCCCTTGCCGTTGGTCGCGACGCTCGGGTCACCGTGGCACATGGCGCTGCCGGCCGAGCAACTGCGCTTGAAGATCGGCATCACGTCTTGCGCGAACGAGACGGTCGCGCCGGCGTCCGTCTCGGCGCCGTCTGCTGGGCTGTCGGCCTCCGCCTCGCCCGAGTCCACCGCCAGGACATCGCCGTCAGCCGCCGGCGGCCCGCCGTCGATCGCGGGCGAGTGCGGCGAACTACCCGCCGACGAGCACCCCACGGCCCCCGAAAGCACGAGGATCCGTGCACTGGACGTCCATCGCCCGCAGACCATGTGCATGATTCGATTCCGTCCATTGTCATCGTTCGGAGACGCGATTTCCAGCGCGCCCCTTCCGCCGCGCCAGCGCCGGGGCACCGACGGACCCAGGGGGCACCCGTCGCCGGAGTCTCCGTTTGGGTGACAGAGTGCAAGGTGCCTCTCAGCGGGCGAAGGTGTAGAACGCAGGCGGGAGACTGCAAGGAGCCATCCATTGTCGTCACATGCATCGTGCAGAGCTTTTGCGCTCTTCGTATCGGCTCTGTCCCTTGCAGGGTGCGGCGTGGTTCTGGGCGATTTCTCCGTGGGCGAGGCCCTCTCCACGGACGGTGGCGCCCTCGTCGAAGACGCTAGCGCGTCGTTCGACGCGCCGAAGGGCCGGAACGACGGCGACGCGACCAAGCCAAACGGCTCCGCGTCCACGAGGGACGGCGGGCTACCGGAAGCCGCCGACGGCGAAGCCACCCTGGGGGCGCGAGACGGTGATTCGAGCGTGGGGACAGCAGACGCGTTCGTCGACAGCAGCGCGCCGCCCGACGCGTGCCCTCCCAGCTCGCCGACGCTCTGCTTGGGGTCGTGCGTCGATGAGCAAACGAGTCCCACGGCTTGCGGCGGATGCGGCGCCGGATACGCCTGCGGCGCGGGCTTGGCGTGCCTTGCCGGACAGTGCGTCGGGCCCGGCCTGACCCTGTCTCCGACGCAATACGTCTTTGGCACGCTGGCGGTCGGCGCTTCGAGCGCCCCGCGCCCTTTCGTCGTGTCCAATACCGGAGCTGGCCCGAGCGCATCGCTCGCCACCTCCCTCGGAGGTGCCAATGCCAGCGAATTCACTCTGGCCGCCGACGGGTGTGTCGGCCACGTGGTTGCTGCAGGTGCGTCTTGCACGATCTCTGTGCAGTTCGCGCCGAAAGCCCGCGGAGCGAAGTCCGCGTCGCTCGACGTCAACGGAGGCCAACTGACCGCCGCTCTAACCGGCTCCGCGCAGGACACCGTCGCGCTCACGGTGACGAAGAGCGGCACCGGCGGCGGAACGGTATCGGGCGACCGGATCGCGTGCGGCGCCACGTGCAGCGAGCAGGTCACCCGGACGAGCACCATCGACCCGACTGTCGTCCTGACCGCTGCGCCGGACGCGACATCCGTGTTCTCCGGTTGGTCGGGGGCGTGCTCGGGCACCAGCCCGACGTGCAGCGTGACGATGAGCCAGGCGCAAGCCGTCACCGCGAAATTCGACGTGCAGCTCGTCACGCTCACCTTCATGGCGCGCGTCTTCGGCCCGGCGTCGGGCTCCGTCGTTTCGAGCCCGGCCGGCATCAACTGCACGGCTCCCTGCACCCAATCGGCGAGCTTCGCCGCGGGCACCACGGTCACGCTGACGGCCGCGGGCGGCTTTCCCGTCTGGTGGGGCGGTCAACCCGGGTGCTCCGGGACGACGTGCTCGATGACGATGGGAGCCGCCCAGACCCTCACGGTCACTTTCGTCGGCAACAATTTCGTCTTCGCCACGTCGACCCAGCACGACGGCGCACTCGGTGGCCCGACCGGCGCGGACGCGCTGTGCAACGGCGCAGCCGCCGCGGCCGGCTTGCCCGGCCACTACATCGCATGGGTGGCGACGCAGACCAGCAACCCGGCGACGAGACTCGGCACAGCGCGAGGGTGGCTGAGAACCGACGGGTTGCCTTTCGCCGACACGCTAGCGGGGCTGGCCATCGGACGGGTGTACTACCCCGCCCGCCTCGACGAGCTCGGCCACCCGACAAGCTCGTTCTTCGCGCTCACCGGCGCAAATGAGGACGGAACCGCGGTCGCGAACTCGTCGGGGGTCCTCAACTGCAGCGACTTCACGAGCAACAGCAACGCGGCCATGTCGTACTACGCGTTCGGGGACCTGAACGGCGGGAGCGTGGCATGGGCGAGCACGGGCTTCGACGTGACGTACTGCGGGTCGCAGGGAGCGCTCCTCTGCTTCGGCAGCGACTCGAGCCGGCCCGTCACTGTGACGCCGGCGGCCGGCCGGCGCGCGTTCGTGTCGAAGAATGTCTTCACGTCCGGTGGCGGGCTGGCGAGCGCAGACGCGATTTGCCAGAGCGACGCGACGAGCGCCGGGCTGGCGAATGCATCGCACTTCCTGGCGCTGATGGCGACCAATACGACTTCCGCGTTGAGCCGTTTCGACATGACCAAAGCCGCGTGGGTGCGCATCGATGGGCTGCCCATCGTGAGCAAAGCCACCGATCTGGTCAGCGCTCCCTTGATGTCCTCCGTCAGCCAGTACGCCGACGGCACCTACGTCACGTCCGTGGTCGCCGCCTTCACCGGCTCCGAGTCGCCGGCGACGACCGATGGGACGGGCGTCACGTGCAACAACTGGACGTCGACGAGCGCGACGGACTCCGCCATCGTTGGCTACGCGGTCACGACGAGCTCCGAGTGGTTCGACCGCGTAACGCTCAACGGCAGCGGTATCTGCACCACCCCCGCCTCCGTATACTGCTTCGAGAACTGAAGGTGCCCGTTTACTCCCTTGGGCGCTCGCTCGCCTTTCCGCCGCCGGATCACGCCGAAGACGGCCTTGTCGCCGTGGGTGGAGACCTCTCCCCCGCGCGGCTCCTCCTGGCGTATCGGTCGGGGATCTTCCCCTGGTACGACGACGATCTCCCCATTCTGTGGCACTCGCCCGATCCCCGCTGCGTACTGGTCATCGAGCGTTTGCACGTCGGGCGAACGTTGCGCCGCGTTCTGGCCAAACGCACCTACGAAGTGCGCTTCGACGGCGCGTTCGAGCACGTGATCCGCGCCTGCAAGGCCACGCCGCGCCAAGGCCAAGACGGTACGTGGATCACCGACGACATGGAGCGCGCGTACATACGCCTCCATCGGATGGGGTACGCGCATTCCATCGAGGCATGGCAAGGCCAGGAGCTGGTGGGCGGCCTGTACGGCGTCTCGCTCGGTCGAATCTTCTTCGGCGAGTCGATGTTCTCGTGGCAGCCGAACGCGTCGAAAGTGGCGCTCGTCGGCCTCGCCCGGAGGATCGGGCAGTGGGGCTTTCGCCTCATCGACGCACAGGTGCCCATGCCCCACACGGTGGCCATGGGCGCCGAGGAGTGGCCTCGCGCGAAGTTCCTCGATGTATTGCGGGAGGAGCTGGGTCACCCGACGCGCAAGGGCAGCTGGGCCACCGCCGATCCCGAGCTCGAGCCACCGCCCCCCGCGGCCGGCCCGTCGCGAGCCTGACTCAACCCTTCGCGAGCGTGACGTAGAGGATCGGAATGGCCGCGCCGAGAAGGACGAAAACCGCGCCCCGCCCGGCGAGCCCCTTGCGCCCCGGAAGCATGAACATCCCGCTCAGCGCGAGAAACAAAAGCGCCGCCGCGTAGGCGTCGGCGAACGAGGTCCAGGCCTTCTTCCCGCGGTTCAGGTGAAGCCAGTTGGCGGCCCGGAAGAAGAACCGCGGCCTCTGCGCCTCGTCGACGACATGACCGGTCGCAGTCGCGACGTGCAGAGTGCGGTGCTCGAAGATGAGCTCCAGCTCGTCGCCTTCGCGGTACACCTCTTTGGGCGCGTCGCGGACGCCCAGCCTGTCGACGACGAGCTTGGTGGCCGCTTCGTCGTCGGCCGGAAGCGGCATCCCGAGCTCGTGAGTCGCCGTGGTGCGGACGAAGTTCGCGTCCCAATCGGCCACATGGTTTACGGCAAGGCCGCTGGCCGCGTAAACCACCGTCAGCCCGACGGCCGAGTAACCGACGTCGCGGTGGATCGCCCGGAGCCAAGGGCGAACGCGAGAACGCGGGGACGGCGCGCGGCGCGGGGGTGCGGCCGCATCAGCCATAACGCTCCTCTTTCCACGGATCCGCATGGTTGTGGTAGCCGCGCGTCTCCCAGTACCCGGGTTGGTCCTCGGCCACGAAGCGCACGCCCGTCAGCCACTTTGCGCTCTTCCAGAAGTAGAGATCCGGTACGAGGGCGCGCGTGGGCGCCCCGTGCGCGCGCGCGAGCGGAACGCCGTCGAGGCGATGGGCGACGAGGACGTTGGGCGCGATCGCCTCTCGCAGGGGAACGTTGGACGTATACCCCTGTGCCGCCTCGAAGATCACGTGGTGTGCGGTCGGCTTGACCCTCGCGCGAGCCGCGAGATCGGCCACGCGCACACCGGTGAAGCGGGCACCGAGCACGGACCACTTGGTCACGCAATGCACGTCGCACTCCTGCTCGACCTGCGGCATGGCGAGCAGCGCCGCGAAATCGAGAACGAGTGGGCTCTCGACTTCGCCGTGCACGCGCAAGCGCCAGGTTCCTGGGCTGGGGTCGCCTTCGTCGCCCCCCATCGGGCGCAGGCGCTTCAGCAGATGCTGGCCGGGCGGCAGCCGCGGACGGCCGTCGGGGCGCAAGGCCGCCCGAGCCCGTCGCTCGTCTTCGTCGTCGGCGAGCACATACGCGCCGCCGCCCAAGGCGACCACGACCGCGCCGCTGGTGACCGAGCGCAGAAACATCCGCCGCTGCAAACGGGTGCTGCTGCCGCCAAGGCCGCCGGAAAGGATGGATCGCATGGGTGACTCGTGGGGACGACTGATCATCGTACGCGGAAAGCCGGCTGCGGTTACGCAGTTGACGAACGGAAGGTACCGGGGCGAAGCTGAGAGATCTTGACGGACCGCGCAGAGCAGGTTCTCGCAAAGATGGACGTCGGCGTCTTGGGGAAGACCATGCTCGACGCCGCGCGCGCAGCCCGAATTGGCGTGACCATCACCCTTGTCGACTCCGAACCGCCGCGCAATCTCTATGTGAGCGAAGCCGCCGCGGAGATCCTCGGCTACTCGGTCGACGAGCTCCTTGTCGGGGATCCGATGTCGTACATCGCGCCCGAAGACCTGCCTCGCATGGGCAATCGCCTCGCCCAGCGCACCCGCGGAGAGCTCGGGGAATTCAAGAGCGACGTCGTGACCGTCCGCAAGGACGGCGAGCGCGTGTTCATCGAGATGACCGCGAGCCCCGTGACGATCGCCGGACGGCGCGCGGTGTTCGCGTTCATCGTCGACGTGAGCGAGCGCAAGGCCGTCGAGCGGCAGCGGTCACTCAACGAGGCGCGCTTCCGGGAGCTCATCGAGATCGCTCCGGAGCCGATCGGTATCGTGCGCGCGGGCCACTTCGTGTACGCGAACCGCGCGTACGTGGAGGCGCTCGGCTTCTCCGACCCGCAGTCGCTCTACGCGACGGCCATCGGCTCGCTGCTCGACGCGGAAGAGGCGGCGATTCGCGAGAAGAACGAGGCGCTGATCATCGAGCGCGGTGCGTCGCAGTCTCCTCTGACGTATCACCTGCGCCGCGGCGACGGTTCGACGGTGCTGCTCGAAGTGAGCACCGTGTATTTCGAATACGAAGGGCAGGCATCCGTGTTGACGATGGCGCGCGACGTCACGGCGCGCAAACGCCTGGAGATGCAGCTCGTTCAGGCAGAGCGACTCGCCGCGCTGGGGACTTTGGCGGCGGGCGTGGCGCACGAGATCAACAACCCGCTCGCGTATCTGATGCTCAACCTCGAGTGGATCGAGCGAAAGCTCCCCGGCGTGGCCGACGAGCCGGAGAGCATCGACGGCCTGATGACGATGCTCCAAGAGGCACGCCACGGAGCGCAGCGCGTATCGACCATCGTCCGAGAGCTCCGCAGTTTCTCTCGCGCCGACGGCGAGACAAGACGGCGGGTCGACCTCACCGCCGTGGCCGAAGCCGCGATCAAGATTACCGGGCACGAGATTCGTCACCGCGCGCGCGTCACGACCTGGTTCGAAGCCGTTCGTCCCGTTTGGGCCAACGAGGCGCGGCTCGTTCAGGTCGTCATCAACCTGCTCATGAACGCCGCCCAGGCCGTCCCGGAAACGCGCGCGGAGGACAACGAGATCCGCGTGACGGTCCGCGAGGACGCCGAAGGCCGGGCGGTACTCGAAGTCGCCGACAACGGCGAAGGAATACGGCCCGACGTGCTTTCGCGCATCTTCGATCCGTTCTTCACGACCAAGCCGGTGGGACTTGGTACGGGGCTCGGTCTGTCGATCTGCCACGGGATCGTGACGTCTCTCGGCGGGCAGATCGCCGCGTACAGCGAACCGGGGGAAGGAGCCGCGTTCCGGGTCGTGCTCCCCACGACCGACGCGCGCGAAGACGAGGCGGGGCCGGCGTCGAGCAAGCGACCCGCGCCGGCCATGGGTAGGCGCGGCCGGATTCTCGTCGTCGACGACGAGCCCCCCATCGCCAACACGCTGCGCGAGCTGCTCGGGGTCGAGCACGAAGTGACCACGGCCACGAGCGCGCGAGAGTGCATCGGCCTGATTCGCTCGGGCGCCGATTTCGAAGTGATCTTCTGCGATCTGATGATGCCGGGCACGAGCGGGGTGGAGCTCTACGAGCAGTTGCGCGCCGAACGGCCCGGGATCGAACGTAAAATGGTCTTCATGACCGGGGGAACGTTCACGTTGCGCGCGGCCGAGTTTCTCGCCTCCGTGGACAATCGAAGGGTCGAGAAGCCGTTCAGCCTCGGGCTGGTCGAGCGCATCGCCCGCGAGATGATGGCGGATGCGACCAAACCCCGATAGCGGTGAGGGACGGCTTCCGCGATGAGCGCGCGCGTGCTCCTCAACGTCGACCTCGGTGAGGTACCCGGCGAACCGGATCTTCTCTACACGTACGCGCACGTCGCGAACATCGCGTGCGGCGGGCACGCCGGAGACGGCGCGTCGATGCGGCGCGCGGTGCAGCTTTGCCGTGCGCGAGGAGCGCTCGTCGGCGCCCATCCATCGTACCCCGATCCCGACGGGTTCGGACGGCGGGCGCTGGCGATCGCTCCCGAGGCGCTGCGGGCAAGCGTTGCCGAGCAGTGTGGGCGGTTGGCGAAGATCGCGGGCGCCATGGGCGCCGACGTCGCCACCATGAAGCCCCACGGCGCCCTCTATCACGCGGCGACGGAACAGGCCGCGCTGGCCGACGCCGTCGTCGGCGGGGCGGCAGACGCGCTGGGCCCGGCCGTGGTGGTCGTCGGGCCCGCGCGCGGCGAGCTGGCGGCGGCGGCGGGCCGCGCGCATCTTGTCTACGCGCGCGAGGGGTTTGCCGACCGGGCTACGGGCGCCGACGGGAAGCTCGTTCCCCGCGGCCATGTCGGAGCCCTGCTGACCGATCCCGCCGTGTGCGCCGAACACGCCCGCGCGCTCGCCTCGCGAGGGGACGTCGACACCGTTTGCGTCCACGGTGACACGCCAGGATCGGTTTCGATCGCGCGGGCAGTGAGGGCCGCCCTCGACTCTCTCGCGGAGGGGTGACGTGGGCGTCGCGCTGCAGCCCTTCGGCGACCGGGCCTGGCGGGCGTCCCTGCCGGAAGGGGTGAGTTGCCGCGCGCTGCTCGCCGCGCTCCGCGCCCTGCCGCGCGTCGTCGATGCGGTCGTCACCGAGCGGCACGCCATCGTGACCTTCGACCCGGACGCAGCCGCACCCGAGGGCGTGAGTGAGGCGATCGAGCGCGCTTTGTCCGAGCCAACGACGCCCGCCAATCCACGCGAGCACGTCGTCCGCGTGCGATATGATGGGGCAGACCTCGAGGAAGTGGCAGAGAGGGCCGGATTTTCGGCGGCCGACGTGATCTCGCTCCACGCGGGTGGGTCGTATGTCGTCACGGTCATCGGGTTCCTGCCTGGCTTCGCGTACCTTCGCGGGCTCGACGCGCGCCTCGTCGTGCCTCGACGCGCGACTCCCCGAGCGCGAATCGCCGAGCTGTCGGTGGGTGTCGCCGGCCCTTACACGGGCGTGTATCCGTTCGCCTCCCCCGGCGGCTGGAACATCATCGGCGTCGCCGTGGGCTTCTCGCCTTTCGACCCGCGCTCGGGAGCGGCACTTGCGCTGGGGGACCGGGTGCGCTTCGTCCGAGAAGGGTCGTGATCGAGATCGCCTTCGCCGCCGGGCTGGCAACCGTGCAGGACGGAGGGCGCCCGGGGTACATGTACCAGGGCGTGCCGCCGGGCGGCGCGCTGATCCCGGAGCTACTCTCCCGGGCGAACGCGGGTGCGCGCAACGCAGCGGACGAGGCAGCCATCGAGGTGTCCGGCGCCATCACAATCGTCGCCCGCGGTCCGGTCTTCGTCGCCAGCGACGACGGCGACGCGCGCGCTCTGCAGGACGGCGACAGGGTTACGTTCGCTGGCCGCTCGACGCCCGTGCACTACGTCGCCGTGCGTGGCGGGATCGACGTACCGCGCGTGCTCGGCGGTCGCGGAACGCTCGTCGTCGCGCGATTGGGCGGACATGAAGGGCGGCCTCTGCGCTCTGGGGATCTTCTGCGGGTCGGTGACGCTCCCCCTTGCGACCGGTCGATTCCCCCGCCATTCGACGTCGACTCGTCGGTTCGGGTCGTCCCCGGTCCCGACCTCGATCGATTCCCTTCCGGAACCCTCGACGCCTTCCTCGCCTCCCCGTTCACGGTCGACGCGCGCAGCGATCGCGTCGGTGCACGCTTGAACGGGCCCCGGCTGGAATGCGCGACCGATCCGGCGTCGCTGTCGGCGCCGATGGTTCGCGGCGCCATCCAGGTGCCTCCGTCGGGCCAACCCATCGTCCTTGGGCCCGATCATCCCACTACGGGAGGCTACGCCGTCATCGCGACGGTCGTCCGGAGGCACCTGGGACCGCTGGCGGCGCGGCGCGTCGGCGCTTCGGTGCGGTTCGTGACGTAGCTCGGTTGCGACGCTCACCGCCGCTTGGGCATCGGTATGCTTGCTGCGCTTTCCAGGAAAGGGAATCCCACATGAAGCTGTATTTCGCCCCCGGCACGTGCTCGCTGCATCCGCACATCGCTCTGCTCGAAGCGGGACAGTCGTTCGACCTCGTCCGCGTCGACACCCGCGCGCACAAGACCCAAGACGGCACCGACTACTACACGATCAATCCGAAGGGGTACGTGCCCGCGCTCGAGCTCGACGACGGGTCGGTGCTCACCGAAGGCGCGGTCATCTCCCAATACGTCGCCGACCGAAAACCCGAGTCGAAGCTCGCGCCGCCGGCGGGCACGATGGATCGATATCGCTTGCAAGAGTGGCTGAACTTCATCGCGAGCGAGATCCACAAGAGCTTCGGCGTTCTCTTCGGAAACGCCCCGGACGAGTTCAAGCAGCAGGTGCGCGCGCGCATCGGCGGTCGCTTCGACCTCGTCTCCCGCACTCTGGAGTCCAGTCCGTATTTGCTCGGCAGCGCCTTCACCGTCGCGGACGCCTACTTGTACAACATGCTGCGCTGGACGCGGCACACGGGCATCGAGCTCGGCAAATGGCCGGCCCTGACGGCATTCTTCGCCCGGGTCGACGAGCGGCCGTCGGTCAAGAAGGCGCTCGAAGACGAAGCACCCAAACGGTAGGCTTCACGCGACCCCGCTTGCGCTCGCGCGTTCGTACGCGCACCCTTTCGCTCCTGCTTCGCCACGAAACGAGGAGAAGATCATGAGCAGACCGATTCGCCGAGCCGCCGTCCTGGGCGCAGGCGTCATGGGCAGCGGCATCGCCGCGCACTTCGCGAACGCCGGCATCGAGGTCCTGCTCCTCGACATCGTTCCGCCGGGTTTGGGCGAGGCGGACAAACGCGACCGATCTGCGCGCAACCGCTTCGCTGCCTCCGGGCTCGACAGAGCGCTCAAGGCTCGCCCCGCCTCCTTCTTCCACAAAGATCGCGCGCGCCTCGTTTCGACCGGCAACATCGACGACGACCTCGATCGCGTGCGCGGATGCGACCTCGTCATCGAGGCGATCGTCGAGCAAATCGGGCCCAAGCAGGCTCTCTTCGCGCGGCTCGACGCGATCGTCGACGATCGCACGGTCGTCGCTTCGAACACGAGCGGCTTGTCCATCGCCGAAATGATGAGCGGGCGCTCCGAGCGCTTCCGCAAGGCCTTTCTCGTGATGCACTTCTTCAACCCGGTCCGTTACATGAAGCTCCTCGAGCTCGTGGCCGGCCCGGAGACGGCGCCCGAGACGCTCGAGCGGATGCGCCGGTTCGGCGAAGACGTGCTCGGCAAGGGCATCGTCATCGGCAAGAACACGCCGAACTTCGTGGGCAATCGGATCGGCGTCCACGCGATGCTGGCGACGATCCACCTCATGCTCGAGGCGGGTCTCGCGCCGGAGGACGTCGACGCGATCACCGGCGAGCCTATGGCGCACCCCAAAAGCGCGTCGTTCCGCACGGCGGACCTGGTCGGTCTCGACACCCTCGCCCACGTCGCCGATCACTGTTACGCGACATTGATCAAAGACGAGGATCGCGAGGTCTTCCGCGTGCCGGCGTTCGTCCGGGCAATGATCGAAAAGAAGCTCCTCGGCGACAAGACGCGCGGCGGATTTTATCGGAAGGGCGCCGCGGGCGCGATCGAGACGTTCGATCCGAAGACGCTCGAGTACCGGGCGCGCGGCGGCGACAAGGACATTCGAAACGCGTGCAAAGAGATCGCAGCGATCGAAGACCCGCGCGAGCGGCTGCGCAAGCTGGTCTGGGGGCCCTCGCAGAAGCCGCCGGGTGACGGCGCGCCCTCGAAGACGTCGGCGTTCGCTTGGAAGGTGTTGTCGCGGTCGCTCGCGTACTCGGCGCGCCGGGTGGGAGAAATCGCGGACGACGTCGAAGCGATCGATGACGCCATGCGGTGGGGCTACAACTGGGAGCTCGGCCCGTTCGAGACCTGGGACGCGCTCGGGTTCGAGGCGGTCGTCGACCGGATGAAGCAGGAGGGCGTGCCCCTTCCGCCGACGATCGACAAGATGCGCTCGTCGGGGGCGAAGTCGTTTTATACGGGCGATGGGCGCGTGTTCGATCTGGTCAAAGGGGCGTACCGGCCGCGCGCCGTCGACCCGCGCACGGCGACTCTGACCCTCCTTCGCAAGGGCGGCGCGCCGGTGCTCAAGAACGAGGGCGCCGAAGCCTGGGATCTCGGGGACGGCGTTCTCGGGTTGACCTTCAAGACGAAGGCGAACAGCGTCGACCCGGACGTCATCCAAATGATCGGCGATTCCGTCGCCAAGGCCGAGAGCGATTTTCGCGCGCTCGTCGTGGCCAATCAGGGCGAGCACTTCTGCGTCGGGGCCAACCTGTTCTTGGTGGTGGTCGGCGCGAGCCAGAAGCAGTGGGATTCGATCCGTGCGATGGTGAAGAGCTTCCAGCTCGCCTGCCAGCGAATGAAATACGCGACCGTGCCGGTGGTGGCCGCTCCGTACGGGATGACTCTCGGGGGGGGGCTCGAGGTGTGTCTCGGCGCGGGGAGCGTGCAGGCCGCTGCAGAGACGTACGCCGGGTTGGTCGAAGTGGGCGTGGGTTTGGTGCCCGGCGGCGGGGGGTCGATGAACCTGCTGTGGCGGGCGTTCGACGGCGTACCGGAGGGCACGAGCGTCGACCCCTACGCGCTGGTCACGCAGGTCTTCAAGAACGTCGCGCTGGCGCGCGTGGCGACGAGCGCGGACGAAGCCAAGGCGTATGGGTACTTCCGGCGCGAAGACGGGGTGTCGTTCGATCGCGCACGCCAGCTCACCGCCGCGAAGGCTCGGGCCATCGGCCTGGCCGAGAGCGGCTGGCACCCACCGGCGCCGCGAGCGTACGTCCTGCCGGGGGAGAACGGCATGGCGACCCTCGGGATGTTGGTGCGCTCGCTGGTCGACACTGGGCAGGCCAGCGAGCACGACGCCAAGATCGCGAACAAACTCGCTCTCTTGCTCTGCGGCGGTGTGAGCGGCTCGTCGCACGAAGTGACCGAGGACGAGATGCTCGAGCTCGAGCGCGAGGCGTTCGTCAGCCTCTGCGGCGAGCCCAAGAGTCAGGAGCGAATGCAATACATGCTCACGCAGAACAAGCCGCTTCGCAATTGAAGGCAGCGAGAGTCGCGCGCCGGCGTTATGTTTTGGAGCCATGATTGACAACGTCGTCATCGTCGACGCAGTCCGCTCCGCCGTTGGGCGCGCCCACAAAGGAACGCTCGCGCTAACGCGCCCCGACGAGCTCGCGGGTCAGGTCATCGCGGCGCTGCTCGCGCGAGTGCCTCAGGTCAAACCAGGCGACGTGGAAGACCTGGTGCTCGGTTGCGCGATGCCCGAGGGCGAGCAGGGGCTGAACGTCGCCCGCGTCGTCGGGTTGCTCGGCGGCCTTCCGATCGAAAGCAGCGCAGCGACCATCAATCGGTTTTGCTCGAGCGGGCTTCAAGCCATCGCGATGGCGGCGGGGGCGATTGCGACCGGGGCGCACGACGTGGTCGTCGCGGCGGGCGTGGAGTCGATGACGATGGTGCCCATGACGGGCAACAAGCTCAGCGCCTCGCCCGAGGCGATGCGCCGCTTCCCGGACGTGTACATGCCGATGGGGATCACCGCGGAGAACGTGGCAAAGAGGTTCGTCGTCTCGCGCGCCGATCAAGATGCGTTCGCCCTGAGGAGCCAGCAAAAGGCGGCGACCGCGCAGAAGGCCGGCAAGTTCGACGACGAGATCGTCGCCGTGAAGGCGACGCGCTACGAGGGAAGCGCGCGCGCGGACATCGAATTCAAGCGCGACGAGATGATTCGAGCGGACACGACGCTCGAAGGGCTCGCCGCCCTCAAGCCCGCGTTCTTCGCGAAGGATGGCACGGTGACGGCGGGCAACGCGTCTCCGCTCTCCGATGGTGCCGCGGCGGCGCTGGTGATGAGTCGGGCGAAGGCCGAGGCGCTGGGTGTCCATCCGCTCGGCTTTTTTCGCGCGTTCGCGACCGCCGGCGTCGACCCCGCCGTGATGGGGATCGGGCCGGTTCCTGCCGTGCGCAAGCTGCTCGCGAAGAACGGGTTGTCGATGCGCGATATCGACCTGGTCGAGCTCAACGAGGCGTTCGCCAGCCAGGCCGTGTACGTGCAGAGGGCGCTCGAGGTGCCCGACGAGAAGCTCAACGTCAACGGGGGGGCCATCGCGCTCGGCCACCCCCTGGGCTGCACGGGCGCGAAGCTCGCGGCCACGGCGCTCCACGAGCTCCGGCGCCGCCACGGAAAGTACGCGATCGTGACGATGTGCATCGGCGGGGGCCAAGGGGCGGCCGGTCTCTTCGAACGCGCCCCATAAAGAGCGCGCCCCACAAACTGTGGCGATACCCTACTTGCCGCCGGCCGACCGGGGTCGTTCGGCATCCAGGCTCACGACGGGCTCGTCGCCGACGACCTCCGCACGATGAGGCGTACCGCGTGCGACGCAAAGCAGATCGCCCGCCTCGAGATCGATCTCCTGGCCGTTCGCCGAGAGGCGGAGCTTCCCTGTGACGACGGCGTCGGCCCTGTCGGCGTCGTGGGCGTGTGTGAGGAACACGGTGCCGGGAGGATAGACGTAGCGGACGACGCGAAAGCCGCGTTCCTCGAGTCGGCGCCGCAGGGCGGACTCCGTGGGTTCGCCGTCGCGCGCGTGGTCCCAACGCTCCAGGCCTGTCATGCCTCTATGGTAGATCCGGGCGGGCCGCGCGCATGCCTATTCGGCGCGCACCTCGCGACTCAAACGCTCGGCGGCGCCCCCCGCCCCGGTCCGAGCACGCTCCGCGCGAAGGCCTCGTACCCGTCGCGCCAGCGGTCGAGATCGCCGGCGAGGCCGTCGGTGAGCTTTACGCCGAACCCCGCGGGAACGGTGGCCCCTTCGCTCGGCCCGAAAGCGCGCTTCCAGGCAACCGTCCCTGCCAGGCGCACGCGACGCTCCGAGCGCGGCGGCCACATTTCGAGCCACATTTCCTGCCCGGCTTCGAGTGGCGCCAAGGTGCGCACGTAGACGCCGCCGGCGCTGACGTTGTAGGAAAAGCCGATTTCGTCCTCGTCGCGACCTGCTGCGCGGAAAGCGACCGTGGTGCCGTAAAGGACGCGGGGACTCGCGCGCTGGTCGACGCCGCGCCGCGAGAGGAGCTCGTTGGTCAGAAAGAGCACGTTTTCGGGCGGCGCGAACCCGTCGGCCACCGACACGGGCCCGAGTGACTCGATCGCCGCATGCAGGTTGGCCATGCGCTTCGGCGGAGCGACGACGATCCATGCCGCTTGGGAGCCCCCCGCGCGCGCGGCCGCCAGAGCGCCCTCCGCTTGCCCAGTGCCCAGATCGTCGGCGATGACGACCACCTTCACGCCTTCCGCGAGAGACTCCTGCGCGAGATCGCCCGCGCTCGCAATGAAGCGCACCGAGAAGCCGCCCTGATAGAGCGCGCGTCCCATGACGCTCCGCCAACGCGCGTCCGCTCCTGCGACGAGGGCGCCTCGTTCGCGTGGTTTCGCCTCGACCCGCCCGGGCGATCGCGCAACCAGCGGCCGAAGGCGCCGAGAAAGCGCAGGGGGTGCCGTCAGCGCGAGAAGGTCGTCTCCGCCCCAGGAAAACAGCTCTGTGAACGCCAGGTCATCGCGCTGTGGCGCGACGCCGAAGATCGGCAGCTGAGCCAGACGCGCCTGACCGCGAACGTGCGCGAACGTCTGGGCTGCCGCTTCCGCATCCATTTGCAGAACGATCGCCAGTGGGTCGACTGCCGCGGCAAGCGCCGCCGGCGCCTCCTCGCAACGGCCGACTACCGCCGTTGCGACGCCGACGGTCGCTGCCGCATCCCTCACGCACCGCATGGCGTCGTCGCGGAATGCCCCGATCAAGATCAGTGAACGATCTGCCTGCGTCACGGCGGGACCTCCTTCGTCGACGCCCACGCGTCAAACGAGGGAACGGCAGACCGGAACGTGAGCTTTAGTTCCGTAACCCGGTGGACGCTTGGGTGAGGCGGGCATCGCTTTCCACCGCGGTGTGGCCCCTGGACTCCATGTACCCGTTCTGCCACGCGTGCGTCCCTTCGGGGGAGCCGCACGGGGTCAACTTGGACGCGTGCCTCCCGCACTGGTACGGGCACCGGTCCACGTGGAACACGTGCCT
>Ga0265342_10000087_pt1 | contig 100045 bp, 89 predicted proteins | sample 4CB327metaG_FD_203125 | JGI IMG/M metagenome (GOLD analysis project Ga0265342, IMG submission 203125) | Rhizosphere microbial communities from Carex aquatilis grown in University of Washington, Seatle, WA, United States - 4-CB3-27 metaG | ecosystem: Host-associated > Plants > Roots >...
CATTGACCAGGCACAGCAGCCGCTCGCGGTCGCGCAGCGGTTGGTTGGGCGCGTCATCGCGATCCTGTGCGCACACATAAATCGTCGGATCACGGGGCAGCCTGCCATGTCCAAAAATGTCGTCAAATTCGGCACGATAGTCTCGCGAAAAGAAGATTGAATGATGCAGCAATGGGAATCCGTGGGTTTTCGCGTCGATAAGCCAAGTCAGCGCCGATAACGATCGAGCTGCACGCGGTGTTGTCCGGACGGCGCGATTGACGGCATGTCCAAGCAGACCGCACGCAAGTGCGGCCACATCGCCGTTACTGACGATGGCATCGGCGGGGAGGACATCGCCCGATGAAAGCCGGACACCGCTGGCGCGGCCATGCGATGTCACGATCTCGGCGACTCCGCAGCCGTATCGCATGACAGCGCCACGCTCGCACGCGATCAGCGCCAACGCGTCCGCAAGCCGGCGCATGCCGCCTTCCACGACCCATACCCCTTTTTGCTCCGCATGTGCGACCAGCATCAAGGTCGCCGGAGCGTCGAACGGCGAAGAGCCGCAATACGTTGCGTAGCGCGCGAAAAGCTGCCTCAGCCGGGGGTCGCGAAAAAAGCGGCCCAATGCCTTCCACATGGTTGAAAATGGCGAGATTCGCGTCAACTGTCCCAGGCCACGAAGACCGGCCGCCGTGACCAGACTGACCGGGCTCGGCCGTTGCGCGTGCATGAATGAGCTGTCGAGAGCCTCGAAAATCTCCCGCGAACGGCGGGTGAATTCAAGGAATCCTCTGGCTTCAGTCGCACCGGCGAACGCGCCGATGGCCCTGGCCGATTGTTCGATATCGGCGAACAAGTCCAGCTTTTCGCCGTCGCTCCAGGCATGTCGCGCGAGAACGGTCAGCGGTTTGAGCGTGACATAGTCGATCAGCGCAGCGTTCGCGTCGGCGAACAGGTCATCGAACGTTTCCCGCATCGTCAGGACCGTCGGTCCGCCGTCGAGCGCTACGCCGTCGACATCGACCGCGCGCATCTTTCCGCCGGGTCCCTCAGCCGCCTCAAGCACGACAACGTCAGCACCGCTGACGGCAAGATCAATGGCTGCGGCCAAGCCGCCGATTCCAGCACCAATGATCACTACGCGGTTGCTGCGCAAGAGCGCGCCTCCGGTCCCTGTCGCCAACAGTATGTCTATTTTAGTTGACAGTTACAACAGACAATTCAGAATGACAGTCGTACATCGAATTGGGGAGTCGACCATGGATTCCGTAAGCCGCATTGAACACGCCCTCAACTTCGCCATGGCCCGAGCAGATTTCCCCGAGTGTCCACCATTGCTTGCGGCGGCGATGCGCTCCGCGGTGTTTCCGAAAGGGGCGCGTGTGCGCCCGCGAATCAGTCTTGCTGTGGCAGCGGCTTGCGGCGAGGACGATCCGACGATCGCAGACAGCGCGGCCGCCTCAATCGAGCTTTTGCACTGCGCCTCGCTGGTCCATGACGATCTGCCATGCTTCGACAACGCGGCCACGCGCCGTGGTCTCCCCTCGGTGCATGCGGCCTTTGGTGAGCCGCTGGCCCTGCTTGCGGGTGACGCGCTGATTGTACTGGCATTCCAGAATCTCGCGCGCGTCGCTCATGCGCCGCAACGCCTCGCCACCCTGCTGATGTTGATCGGCCGCGCGGTCGGTGTGCCAAACGGCATCGCTGCCGGCCAAGCTTGGGAGTGCGAGCCGAAGGTCAATGTCGCGCAATATCATCGCGCCAAGACCGGCGCCCTGTTTGGCGCGGCGACAGCCGTTGGTGCCGCAGCGACCGGCGCTGATCCGGATTCCTGGCGGTTGCTCGGTGAACGGCTCGGCGAAGCCTATCAGGTCGCGGATGATATCTGCGACGCCGTTGGCAATCCTGACGACGCCGGCAAGCCAGTCGGACGCGACATTGCTCTCGGACGGCCGAGCGCGACGCGTGAGTTTGGTGTCCCGGGCGCCGTCAAGCTGCTTGAGCAATTGGTCGCCGAGGGCATCGCATCGATTCCCGCGGTGCCGGGCGCGACAGCGTTGCGATCGTTGATCATGCTGGAGGCCAAGCGTTTGGTGCCGAAGGAATTGGCGCAGAGCGCGGCGTAGCCTGCGCATGACCAGAGGGCCCCAAGATCTCGCGCGCCGGCACGTGCCGGTCGCCGCGAATACGTCTGTCTCCTTGCGAGATCGATTCTACGTCGCACGCGATGCGTTGCTGGGAAATCCGGTTTTTCAGCGCCTTTCCGCGGCATTTCCATTGACACGACCCGTAGCTCATCGCCAGGCCCGCGCGTTGTTCGATCTCTGCGCGGGTTTTGTTTATTCGCAAGTCCTGGTCGCCTGCGTGCGGCTCGATCTGTTCAAGATACTCGCAGCCGGACCGAAGACAGCGGCACAACTGTCGCGAGAGCTTGCGCTCCCGGCGCCGGCCACCGAGCGGTTGTTGCTTGCCGCCACCGCACTGCGGCTTGTCGCGCGGCGTGGGTCTGATCGGTTCGGTCTTGGCATGCTCGGGGCTGCCTTGAACGGAAATCCGGGGATTACCGCGATGATCACGCATCACGCCATGCTTTATCGCGATCTGGATGATCCCGTGGCTTTGCTGCGCGGCGACCGCGCGGAGACAAATCTATCGGCCTATTGGGCGTATGCGGCAAGTGCGCAGCCAGCGTTGCTCGGTGCGGCGGAGGTCGGCGACTACAGCACGTTGATGTCGCGCTCTCAGTCGCTTATCGCCGGCGACGTGCTCGACGCCTATCCGTTCGAGCGCCATCGGTGTCTGCTCGATGTTGGCGGCGGGGAGGGCGCGTTCATTTCCGCCGCCGCAAGACAATTCCCAACGCTGCGTTTCATGCTGTTCGATCTTCCAGCCGTGGCGGATCGTGCGCGCGTGCAACTCGCAACCAAGCCGGTGAGTTCGCGGGTTGACGTGCGAGGTGGCGACTTTATGTCGGAACCGCTCCCGCAGGGTGCGGACCTCGTTTCTCTCGTCCGCCTCGTTCATGACCACGACGATGCGACCGTGATGGCCCTCTTCAAGGCGGTCTATCAGGCGCTTCCGGTGGGCGGCGTCGTCTTGATCGCCGAGCCGATGGCGGGCGTGCGTGGCGCCGAGCCGGTCGGCGACGCCTATTTCGGCATGTATCTGCTGGCGATGGGACGCGGCCGTCCGCGCCGGCCGGAACAAGTCGCAAAAATGCTGAGCAACGCGGGTTTTGCCGGCATCACCCAACGCGCGACCCGGCGTCCGATGCTGGTCGGGGCGGTGTCAGGGGTGAAGCCGTGAACAAATGTAAATCAAGATTGACATTCACAATCGTAATTTTAAGATGACACTCTCCAGTGACTCAACCGGGTCATTGGTCGGGAGATCCCGATGAACACCGTCGCCGTCGTTCTCCAGCAACCTGAGCACCTCGTGCTGCAGCAACTGGAACTGTTGCCGGTCGCCGATGGCGACATCTTGGTGGACGTCGAGTGGAGTGGGATCAGCACCGGAACCGAGCGGTTATTCTGGACCGGACGAATGCCGCCTTTCCCCGGCATGGGATATCCGCTGGTGCCGGGCTACGAATCGCTCGGGCGCGTCGCCTCGGCCGGTCGGGATTCCGGACACCGCGTTGGCGAATGCGTGTTCGTGCCGGGATCGCGCGGCTTCAAGACTGTGCGTGGTTTGTTCGGCGGCGCGGCCGCCAAGCTCGTCGTTGCCGGTTCTCGCGCGGTTACGATCGATGAGGGCATTGGCGAGCAGGGCGTTCTGTTGGCTCTTGCCGCGACGGCGCATCACGCGCTCGCTGGTGGCACGAAACCCGATCTGATCGTTGGCCATGGTGTGTTGGGCCGGTTGCTGGCACGGCTCTGCGTCGCGATGGGGGGTGACTCACCGATCGTCTGGGAGAGCCGATCTGATCGTGCGCAGGGTGCGCTCGGTTACACGGTGATCAACCCGGCGGTCGATGCGCGGTGCGACTACAAGTCGATCTGCGATGTGAGCGGCGACGCCTCGCTGCTCGACGTATTGATCAAGCGCCTTGCCCCTGGCGGTGAGATCGTACTCGCCGGATTCTATAGCGAGCCGCTCGCCTTCGCATTCCCGCCGGCGTTCATGCGCGAGGTGCGCATCCGCGTCGCCGCGGAATGGCGCGATGCAGACTTGGTGGCGGTGAAAGACCTCGTGCAATCCGGCCACCTATCGCTGGCCGGATTGATCACCCATCGGCGGCCCGCGCAGAACGCCAGCGAGGCCTATCGCACGGCGTTCGAAGACCCGTCTTGTCTCAAGATGATTTTGGATTGGAGATCGTGCTCATGAACGCTCATGCCAAGGTAGCGGCTACACCGTCTCCGTCGGACATGACGAAGCAGCTTAGGTCCGAGGCCGCGATCTCTCCTGATCCTGTCGCGACCGCGAAGCCGACCAAGGAGACGCAGATCATCGCGATCTACGGCAAGGGCGGGATCGGGAAGAGCTTCACGCTGGCGAACCTGTCCTACATGATGGCGCAGCAGGGAAAGCGCGTCCTTCTGATCGGCTGCGACCCCAAGAGCGATACGACATCTCTTCTGTTCGGCGGACGCGCGTGTCCGACCATCATCGAGACATCGTCAAGGAAGAAGCTTGCCGGGGATGAGGTGAAGATCGGGGACGTTTGTTTCAAGCGCGACGGCGTATTCGCGATGGAACTAGGCGGCCCGGAGGTCGGTCGCGGCTGCGGCGGCCGCGGCATCATCCACGGTTTTGAACTGCTGGAGAAGCTCGGCTTCCACGAGTGGGGCTTCGATTACGTGCTGCTTGATTTCCTAGGCGACGTGGTGTGCGGCGGTTTCGGACTACCGATCGCGCGCGACATGTGTCAGAAAGTCATCGTCGTCGGATCAAACGATCTGCAATCGCTCTACGTCGCCAACAACGTCTGTTCGGCGGTTGAATACTTTCGCAAACTGGGCGGCAATGTCGGCGTCGCCGGGATGGTCGTCAACAAGGACGACGGTACTGGCGAGGCGGCGGCCTTCGCCCGATCGGTCGGCATCCCGATCTTGGCGGCAATTCCTGCCGACGACGACATCCGCAAGAAGAGCTCCAACTACCAGATCATCGGCAGACCCGGGGATCGGTGGGCGCCGCTGTTCGAGGAGCTGGCGCAGAATGTCGCGACCGCGCCGCCAGTGCGCCCGACCCCGCTGACGCATGATGGCCTGCTCAATCTTTTTTCCAAGGAGTCGACGGGCCGGGATGTTGTGCTCGATCCCGCCAGCTTTGAGGACATGTGCGGCGGCGTCGCGATCGAGAAGCCGTCGCTCGAAGTCGTCTACGATACCGTTTAGGGCATCGGACAAGACATGGCCACCTTACCTAAGCCGGTCGAAGAGGCTGCACCAACGACACACGAGGTCGTTTACGACGGTGTCGCGCAGGCGCCGGTGGCACTCGGCGGATCCGATTTGGCAATGGCGGGCGAGTCCGTGCGGCTGAACGACTCCGAAGTGATCAATCCTGGCGGACTCAAGGGCGACGGCGTCGGCTGTCATGCTGGCAAGGACGAGATGCGCCGTGCCGCTGATGCGGCGGGAAAAAGCGAAACGCTGGCACGCTACGCCGCCGACTATCCTGCTGGTCCGCACGACCAACCCCAGAGCATGTGTCCGGCGTTTGGATCCTTGCGGGTGGGGCTGCGCATGCGGCGCACCGCGACAATCCTGTCTGGCTCGGCGTGTTGCGTCTATGGGCTCACGTTCACCTCGCATTTCTACGGCGCGCGGCGCACGGTCGGCTATGTCCCGTTCAACTCGGAGACCCTCGTCACCGGCAAGCTGTTCGAGGACATCCGTGAGGCGGTCCACAAGATAGCGGACCCGGAGAAATACGACGCCGTGGTCGTCACCAATCTCTGCGTCCCGACGGCCTCCGGCGTCCCGCTGCAGATCCTGCCTAAAGTGATCAACGGGGTTCGCATCATCGGCATCGACGTTCCCGGGTTCGGCATTCCGACGCATGCTGAGGCAAAAGATGTTCTTGCCGGGGCGATGCTGAAAGTTGCGCGAGAGGAGGCCGAACAGGGCCCGGTCCAGGCTCCGCGCGCCGGCCGCAGCGAAAAGCCAACCGTAACGCTGGTTGGTGAAATGTTTCCGGTCGACCCGGTGAGCATAGGCATGATGCTTGAGCCGATGGGGTTGGCTGCCGGGCCGGTGGTGCCGACCCGAGAATGGCGCGAGCTTTATGCGGCGCTTGATGGGGCGGTGGTCGGTGCGATCCATCCATTCTATACGGCGTCGTTCCGCGAATTCGCGATCGCGAAGCGGCCGATCGTCGGCTCCGCTCCGGTCGGTCATGACGGCACCGCAGCGTGGCTGAGGAGCATCGGTGAAGCCTGCGGTGTCTCCGCGGAGCGCATCGCGAAGGCGCAGAATCGCATTCTGCCGGCGATCAAAGGAGCGTTGGCGGACAAGCCAGTGAAGGGGCGCATCACCCTGTCGGGCTACGAAGGGTCTGAGTTGCTGGTCGCACGTCTTCTGGTTGAAAGCGGGGCCGAGCTTTGTTACGTCGGCACCGCCTGTCCGCGCACGCCGTGGTCCGATCCGGACCGTGAGTGGCTGGAGGCCAAAGGCGTGCGCGTCCATTATCGCGTATCGCTCGAGCAGGATATCGCTGCAGTCGAGGAGTATCGCCCGGATCTCGCCATCGGCACGACCCCGGTCGTGCAAAAGGCGAAGGAGATGGCGATCCCGGCTCTCTATTTCACCAACTTAATTTCGGCGCGGCCGTTGATGGGGCCGGCCGGCGCAGGTTCCCTCGCGCAGGTCGTCAACGCCGCTCTTGGCAACAAACAACGCTTCGATGCGATGAAAGAGTTCTTCGGTGGTGTCGGCGAAGGCTATTCGGCCGGCATCTGGAGCGATTTGCCCAAGGACAATCCGGGGTTCCGCGAAAAATACAACAAGCAGATCGCCGCGCTCGCAAAGTCGCGCAAGGCCGAGGAGATGATCTGATGCTCGTCCTCGACCACGATCGCGCCGGCGGCTATTGGGGCTCGGTCTATGTGTTCACGGCGGTGAAGGGCCTTCAGGTCATCATCGATGGACCGGTGGGATGCGAGAACCTGCCGGTAACGTCGGTGCTGCATTACACCGACGCTTTGCCCCCGCATGAGCTGCCGATCGTCGTCACCGGTCTCGGCGAAGAGGAATTGGGCCAGACCGGAACCGAAGGCGCCATGAAGCGTGCGCACCGCGCGCTTGACCCGGGTCTTCCGGCGGTGGTGGTGACGGGTTCGATCGCCGAGATGATCGGTGGCGGGGTCACGCCGGAAGGTACCAACATCAAGCGCTTCCTGCCGCGCACGATCGACGAGGACCAATGGCAGAGCGCAAACCGCGCAATGGTCTGGCTCTGGAACGAGTATGGCATCAAGAAGGTGCCGGATCGCAAGCCGCGCAAGAGCGGCGAGAAGCCCCGGGTCAACATCATCGGTCCGATCTACGGAACATTTAACACGGCGTCAGATCTTGCTGAGATCAGGCGATTGATCGAAGGTATCGGCGCCGAGGTCAATTTTGCGTTTCCGCTCGGCAGCCATCTCGCCGACGTTCCGAAGCTCATCAATGCAGACGTCAACGTCTGCATGTATCGCGAATTCGGGCGTCTGTTGTGTGAGGCGCTGAATCGGCCTTACCTTCAGGCGCCGATCGGTCTGCACAGCACTACCAAATTTCTCCGCACGCTTGGTGATCTGCTCGGCGTCGATCCGGAGCCGTTCATCGAACGCGAGAAGCATACAACCATCAAACCACTTTGGGATCTTTGGCGCTCGGTGACGCAGGATTTCTACGGCACGGCGAGCTTCGGAATTGTCGCGAACGAAACCTACGCGCGAGGGGTCCGCCATTTTCTTGAAGAAGAGATGGGCATGTGTTGCACCTTTTCGTTCGCGCGGCGCGCCGGAGTGAAGCCTGACAACGACGCCGTGCGCAGCGCAGTGCGTGAGAAGCCTCCGCTCGTCCTGTTTGGTAGCTACAACGAGCGCATGTATCTCGCGGAGAGCGGCGGACGCGCGATCTACATTCCCGCGTCATTCCCGGGAGCGATTGTTCGTCGTCACACCGGTACGCCGTTCATGGGCTATTCCGGCGCTACGTATTTGGTGCAGGAGGTATGCAACGGCCTGTTTGATGCGCTGTTCCACATTCTCCCGCTCGGGACCGAGCTCGACAAGGTGGAACCGACCCTGGCACGACTGCAGCCGGATTTGCCGTGGAACGAAGACGCCAAGTATGAGCTCGACGTGCTGGTGGCATCGCATCCGGTCTTGACCCGTATTTCCGCGGCGAAATGGCTCCGTGACGCGGCTGAACGAGAGGCACGTCGCAATGGCGAGGAAAGGGTGACAGCCGCCTGTGTCGACCGGGCGTCGGTCAGGTTCGGTGAAGGAAGAGCGGCATGACCTTCTTTCCGACCGACAATCTGTTTCTGACGACAAGACATCTCGCAGAAAGGGGCAACGTCATGGCCTTTCACATTCACATTCCACACAACCCGACGAGACACCTACGCAGCGATGCTTGGCAGTTCCGTGTTGCCTTCGCGGCGACATTCCTCGCGGCGCTGGTACCGATTTTATTTTCACGCCTGACGTTGTCGCATTGGAATGGCACCGTCGGGCGCGGATCAATATTCCATGAGGCTAGGGCGCGCGCCGACCGGATCGTGCCCTTCATCTTCATGGGCTGAGAACGCCAATTCCGTCCGCTTAGGCGGACGGGGTAGCGCCGTGGCGTTCGGCCACGAACCCAGCCGCGCGGGGTGTCGCGGTGACAAGATAGGGAAATCCGGAGATAGCCAACATGGCCGAAGATCGAAGCGGTTCATTGTCAGGGCTGACGGAAGCTGAAGCGAAGGCGTTTCACGGCATCTTCGTGACGAGTTTCGTCATCTTCACATTGATCGCTATCGTCGCTCACTTCCTCGTTTGGCAGTGGCGACCATGGTTGCCGGGACCGAAGGGATACGCTGCCGTGCAAGACGGCGTACTCCACGCGGTCAATACCCTCATCTCCTTTGTGGCATAGGGGGAAAAGCAATGTGGAGAATGTGGCTCCTGTTCGATCCGCGCAGAACGCTGATCGCATTGTTTACCTTCCTGTTCGCGCTGGCGCTGGTGATTCATTTCATCCTGCTCAGCACGAACCGCTTCAACTGGCTGGACGGCCCTCGGGCCGTGAAGGCCTCGGAGATGATCGTGCCGATTGCGCCACAAGCGTTCGTCGACACGAAGATTGGTTGAACAAAGACGCCGGCGAACGAGGCTTGGCGCGTGTCCAAGCCTCGTTCGTCCGACCAGCACGGCGCGCGTGATACTTGCATCCACGCGGCCGGGTATGTGGAGGACCCAGCGATGGCTATGCTCAGCTTTGAACCCAAGTACCGCGTTCGCGGAGGAACACTGATCGGCGGAGATTTGTTCGATTTCTGGGTCGGGCCTTTCTACGTCGGGTTCTTCGGTGTGACTGCGATCTTCTTCATCTTTCTCGGTGTCTCATTGATCCTCTGGGGTGTGGCTCTCGGCCCCACGTGGAATCCGTTCCTTCTGAGTATCAATCCGCCGCCAGCCGAATACGGTCTATCCTTCGCGCCTCTGCAGGACGGCGGCATCTGGCAACTCGTCACGGTATGCGCGCTCGGGTCATTCGTTTCCTGGGCGCTCCGCGAAGTGGAAATCTGCCGCAAGCTCGGTATGGGCCTGCATGTGCCGTTCGCCTTCGGTTTCGCGATTTTTGCCTATTTCACGCTGGAGGTGATTCGTCCGGTGTTGATGGGCGGGTGGTCATACGGATTTCCGTACGGCTTTATGAGCCACCTCGATTGGGTTGCTCAGACCGGATATCAGTTCGGAAACTTTCATTACAACCCCGCGCACATGATCGCGATTTCGTTCTTTTTCACGACGTGTTTAGCGCTCGCGCTACATGGCTCTGTCATTCTCTCCGCAGTCAATCCGAAGAAGGGCGAGGCCGTGAAGACGGCAGAGCACGAGAACACCTACTTCCGCGACACCCTTGGCTATTCGATCGGTACGTTGGGCATCCATCGCCTCGGGTTGTTCCTGGCTTTGTCAGCGGTTTTCTTCAGCGCGGTCTGCATCGTCATCAGCGGCCCTTCCTTCCTGTGGCCCGCGGGCGAACAATGGGTGTCCTGGTGGGACTGGTGGCTGAAGCTACCGATCTGGTCGCAAGGGTGAGATCGTATCATGGCTGAATATCAAAATATCTTTACGTCAGTGCAGGTTCGGGCGCCGGCCTATGCTGGAGTTCCGATCCCGCCAAGTCCGTGGACGCGCGGCAAACCCGGCAAATTCTCTCACTTGTTCGGAAGGATCGGCGACGCGCAGGTGGGGCCGTTCTATCTCGGCTGGCTCGGTCTTGCGTCGCTGATGTGCGGCTTCGTTGCGATCGAGATCATCGGGCTCAACATGCTGGCTTCCGTGAATTGGAGCCCGATCGAATTCGTCCGCCGTCTTCCGTGGCTCTCGCTCGATCCGCCGAAGCCGGAATACGGATTGATGATATTACCCCCGCTGCAGGAAGGCGGTTGGTGGTTGATGGCTGGGTTCTTTTTGACGTCTGCTATCTTCCTCTGGTGGGCGCGTGTTTATGTCCGGGCGCGCATTCTCGGGATGGGCACCCATGTGGCCTGGGCGTTCGCATCGGCGATCTTCCTCTATCTCTCGCTCGGGTTCATTCGGCCGTTGTTGATGGGAAGTTGGAGCGAGGCCGTACCGTTCGGTATTTTCCCGCACCTTGACTGGACCAACCAATTTTCGCTGGACCACGGCAACTTGTTCTACAACCCCTTCCACATGCTCTCGATTGCGTTCCTTTATGGGTCGGCGCTGCTGTTTGCGATGCACGCGGCGACGATTTTGGCCGTCAGCCGATATGGCGGAGAGCGCGAGCTGGAGCAGATCACCGATCGTGGCACCGCGGCGGAGCGAGCCGCGCTGTTCTGGCGCTGGACCATGGGCTTCAACGCCACGGTCGAGTCGATCCATCGGTGGGCCTGGTGGTGTGCGACATTGTGCACGTTCGTCGGCGGGATCGGGATCCTGCTGTCCGGCACGGCGGTGGACAACTGGTTTGATTGGGGCGTGAAGCACGGCCTCGCCATTCGATAGAGACCCCCCACTTGTTTCCTCGGAGCCGCCTCCTGAAGTCGGTTCCGAGGAATCCTTTTTGTTGTTGAGGCATCAGGAACGAGGTTCGTCTTGCAAACGTTCTCCGGTAGACTTCCGCCGACCGAGGAGATCGAGGTTTGCAATATGAGCTCACCATGGGTCGGTGCCAATCATCTTAGCCTGTCTAAGGTTCTGCGCGAGAGAACGTCGGCTCTTCATACCGAGGCCGAACGCTCCGGAGTCATCAATGACATCCTGCGTCAGAAGGCGGACCGGAGAAGCTATGCCTTGCTCCTGCGAAATCTTCTGCCGGCCTATGAGAAAATGGAGCAAGCGCTTGAACGCCAGCACGGCTCCGCGACGCTGCGGGTTTTTGCGCAGCCCGCGTTGCGCCGCGCGGAACGCATCGCGGCTGATCTTGAGGCGCTCAGTGGCGCGGATTGGATTTGTAGTCTCCCGTTGCTGACCGCGGGAGAGCTTTACGCTGCAAGAGTGCAGGCGGCGGGTGAGGGCGATGGCAGCCGTCTGCTCGCGCACGCCTATGTTCGATATTTCGGCGATCTCAGCGGCGGGCAGGTTCTCAAGAGATTGCTCGGTAAGTCGCTGAAGCTAGGACCGCAGAGCCTGTCATTTTATGATTTTCCCGGGATTTCGGATCTAAAGGCGGTCAAGGACGACATGCGTGACGCGATCGATCAAAGCGGCGCAGGCAGTGTTGACGTGGAACCGATCATTTTGGAAGGAATTCGGGCCTTCGAGCATAACATCGAAGTATCGCACGCAGTTCAGGCGTTCGCGAATACGCCGGCGTAGCCGCCAAGGGGCATCAATCCCGGTCGCTGCCGTTCCGCATGGTATGGCGGATCAAATGATCGAGCACTTCGGCGGTACGATTAACCGATGTGCGGACGCTGTCGAGCATTTCCGTCATCCGGGTCTTGTCGATCCCGTCGGTGATCTCCAACGCAGCCAACTGGGCGTTTTCGACGACCGATGACAAGAGCTTTTGATAGATCACGTCGGTGTTGGTTCCGAGATTGATTCCCGGCATTAATGGACGGTCAATCAGGCCTTCTTGAAATCGGCGTCCTGCGGCTTCGGCTGCCGTACGGTCCGTGATGTCGGTGAACAGCAGCACAATTCCGAGCATGCGATCGGGCGAGGCAAAGACTGGATCGCCGCGGATCAGCATGGCGCATGGTTCGCCGCTGCTGGATTGCATCGAGATTTCGCTTCGCCAAGTCCGTCGAAGATTGACCAGATCGCGCAGCCGCCGGCGCGCTTCTTCGGTGTTGGTAAATAGCGGCACAAGATCTTCGACCCTTTCCAGACGGGAATGCTGCCGGTCCACCAGACGTTCGAAGGCCTGATTGCTGACGAGAATGTGGCCACTTGGATCGGCGATAATCACCGGCAGTTCGGAAATTCGCACTTGGTGCGTTACACTTTCCAACTGGTCGCGCGCGATCAGCATGCGAACCGAGCGGAATTGCAATACGACGTCGGCGACGGTCTCGCCGATGACCCGCGCAGCGGTCAGATCGGCCGGCGCCCAAGGCTCGCATCTGCCTTCGACCAGCTGATGCCATTTGGCGAATGAGCGGCGCGGAGAAAGATCTGACGGATCGTTGCCAATCAGTACCGGTTCCAGCGGATCTCCACCCCAGGTCACCATCTTGATGCGCTCAGGTCGAAACCAGATCAGATATTCCCTCGGCGAACTCGACACCGGCGTTGCGATCAGTCCGCTTGCGACCGACAGGATCGGCGCAAAGCGTGGCTCTTCGAAGCCGAGGGAGTTGGTCGATATCACCGCCTCCCGCGATTTCTGATCAAGCCATTCTGCAATCTCACGCAATTGCTGTGTGCCCGGTACCTCGCCGGTCGTGAGGACCTGACCTTCAAACAGAAGAGCGGCGCCACTTGCGCCGACCGGCTGCAGCAAGGATTGCGAGTTGTCGAACAGGGCCATGCGCCAGTCGCCGTCCTGGGAGATCGCCTCGATCATGCGTTGTTCGAGACGTCGGACCGAGAGTTCCGCCTGAGCTTGGGCAAAACTTTCGAGCGCGGCCACCCGCGTCGCAATGGCCTCCGCCAGAACCTCGCAAGCCGCGCGGGCTTCAAACGGTATGTTCCGAGGCGTGTAGTGATGGCAGGCGATCAGACCCCACAGCTTGCCGCCGACGACCAATGAGGCGACCAGAGTGGCGTTGACCCCCATGTTTTTGAGATATTGGATGTGGATCGGCGACATGCTGCGAAGGAAGCAGAGAGACATGTCGAGATCGCGCCCGGTGATCGGACAGAGCCTGGGTTTCAGCGGGACAGGCACATAGTCGACATCGACCAGCATCCGGACCCGTGTGCGCTCATAAAGTCGGCGCGCGATCTGCGGAATGTCAGACGCCGGATAGCGGTTGCCCAAATAGGCCTCGAGATGAGGTTCCTTTCGCTCGGAAAACACTTCGCCATGGCCGTCCTCATCGAAGCGATAGACCATGACGCGGTCGTAGCCGATGAGATCTTTGAAAATAGAGGCCGCCTCTTCGCAGAGCGACCGCAGCGAGGATGTAGCGACGATCGTATTGAGCGCCTGTCCGACGGCGTGGGTCAAGTCGTGCGCGGCGCTGGCGCGCTCGAATTCTATAATCAGCCCACCCTCAGGCGGCTTATGAACCAGAACATCGAACTCCTCGTCGGTCGAAGAGCCGCTTTGGCATCGGATCGCCATCGCGGTCGTGCGCAGCGTCGACGTGTCTAATCCGTCAATGTGTTTGGAAATGTCGCCGCCTAGACTGCTGAGCGTGCGGCCGACAAGATCGGACTCGGCATTGAGAAACGTCCTGGCGTTTACGCTGGTCTGTAAAATAACGCCATCGGTCTCGCGGACGAGAAGCAGAGCTCCGTGCGGCTGAATCGAGCCGGCCAGGTGAATCTGCTCACGCTCGCAATTTGACAGGTCTGCCTGCCCGAATGCCGGCATCGGGACAGAGCTGTTCCCCACCTGTTGTCTCCCTAGATGTCTATTCTAGCTGCCGTCCTCTTTTGGGTCGGTATCGTTCGCCAATCCGTAGCGATTGAGCTTAGCGTAAAGACTTTGTCGGCTGAGGCCAAGAAGTTCCGCAGCCACCGTGCGATTGTTGTTGGCCAGGCCCAGCGCCGAAGTCACGTAATGACGTTCCACCACGCCAACGGTATCCTTGACCATCTTACGGAGCGGCGTCTTGCCGATCCGTTCCGAGATGGAACCGAGCTCCGCGCGCAACCCCAGTTCGTCGTTGGAACCGCTGATCCGCCGGCCAATATCGCGAATAAGCACGCCGAGGAACGCGGGGGACTCGTCGCTGTTGCCGGTCGCGGAAATCTCCACCTCGGTCGTCGAGCCAAGCTCGCCCTGAATGGTGGTGGTAAACAAACGAATGGTGCCGTGACGTTGCACATTGGCGAGCAGCACCGTCAGATCCGCTCCCGCGCGCCAAAGCCAGCGGGTGAGCCGTTCGCCGACAACCGAGCCCTTTGCGCCGACTTCGACCAGATCGAGAAACGCGCGGTTGGTGCGCCGGATCACGCCATCCTTGTCGAGGACAATGAACGCGTCGGGAAGCCGTTCGATCAGGTCGTCGATCGAGACGGCCTCGGCCTGAATCGTCGGGGCATGACCAGTCCAGCCCGGCGAAAGCTGCAGCAGCATCAACGGTCCGGGCTCGGGCGACATCAAAGAGCCCCGGACCAGCCACGGCTTCTGATCCTTGCCGAAGCGGATCATGATGCCTGGCGCCTTGCCTTGGTCGCGAACGCGCAACAGCATTGCCTGAAACTTATCCCGATCGGCGGTTGAGACTTCGGGAAGGAAAGCGCGGCCGATAACCGATTGCGACGACGATCCAAGCCCCATGGCCTTGACCGCGGCGGGATTGGTCTCGGCGATCCGAAGCGTGCCAGCGTTGAGCAGCACGATGGGCTCGTGCGACGCATCGAATAGAAGACGGTATTTCGTCTCCACCTCCCGCAGCTTCCAGTAGTCGCGCTCCATGGTCTGCTGCGCGGTGATCAAACGCGATTGCAGTTCCGCGACCGCTTGGAGGCTTTTGCCGATCGCGAGCAGGCCAGCGCGGCCGCCGAGCAGGACGGTGGTGTACTCCATCGGCAGTTCGAGGCCGCTCGGAAATCGCTGCGTGATCTGCCGGAACGCGGATACGCCGGAAACCCGGGCATCCTCGACAATACGATGGACGCGGTCGCCGACGGCGTCGGTAACCGTTTCCTTCCAGGGTCTGCCGAGCCAACCCTGAACGCCTTGATCCGACAGTGACGATGACAACGTCGCTTCACGAATGACCCCGTCGAGATCGAGCAGAAGCGTGACGTCCGGTTGAGAGATGTTGATGTTGCTCAATGAAGCTCCGATGGCATGAAGTCCATGTCCTGCAGCTATTTTAGCGTCCTTTGACCCTTCTGACCTGCTTAATCCAAGTTCCGGAATCGATTGACCTACTAGAGTGTCAGTCAATGCTTACACGGGATACCGATCAGGGAAAACGCGAAATATTGTCGCTGCCGCCCAAATAATGGTCACTTTTCAGGCCCTTAGCTCCCTAGGTATCATTTGATTGTGCAAAAACATCATTGATTTGAGACGCTTGACTGAAGTGACAATTAAAGTTGATATTTATAGTGTAAATAGAATTGACCGCCGCCCCCGCGCGGAGTGTCTCGACTGCGTGAACCAGAACAGTCAGGTGAGGTCTTCATGATGACTCGAGGAAAGAGCCTAATTCTTGCCGGCTTATTGCTTTTGCCCGCCTCCCAAAGCATGGCCCAGGACGGCACCGGTGGCGACGCTACCGCCGGGGAACAAGTCTACAAGAAGTGTATGACCTGCCACCGCATCGGCCCCGACGCCAAAAACCTCATCGGGCCGGAGCACAACGGATTGATCGGGCGGCCGGCCGGAACGGCGCCAGGCTTCGCTTATTCTCCGCTGAACAAGGCGGCGGGCGCCGCTGGCCTGACATGGACCGAGGCAAACGTCTTCGCATACTTGGAAGACCCGAATGCGTTTTTGAAAAAGTTTCTGACTGACAAAGGCAAGGCTGATGAGGCTGTCGGGGTCACGAAAATGACGTTCAAGCTGCCAAGTGAGAAGGAGCGCAAGGACGTCATTGCCTATATCAAGACGTTCCAGAACGCGAAGTGAGCCTATCGCAAGCAATGAACTAGGGGCTCTCGGATCGCCGAGAGCCCTCGGCGCGATGGGCAAGGTCGACAGTTACGCGGCGCGTTGCAAGCCGATCTCTGACCAGATGTCCGACAGCGACGCGATCAGGTGCTCGATATGCGTATCGCTGTGCAGCGGCGACGGCGTGATTCGTAGCCGCTCGGTTCCCTTGGGGACCGTGGGATAGTTGATCGGCTGGACGTATATCCCGTAGTCCGACAACAGTTCATCGCTGATCTGCTTGCACAGCACTGGATCGCACACCATTACCGGCACGATGTGACTGGGATTGCGAAGGTGGGGAATGCCGACGGCGTCGAGCCCGCGGCGGACCAGCGCGACCCGGTTCTGCTGCCATTCGCGCTCGGCCGAACTGGACTTGAGATGGCGAATGCTGGCGATCGCGCCCGCCGCGATACCGGGTGGAAGTGATGTCGTGAATATGAACCCGGAAGCGTAGCTTCGCACGAAGTCGCAGATGGCGGCGGATCCCGCGATATAGCCGCCGATCACGCCGAACGCCTTGGCAAGCGTGCCCTCGATCACCGTGAGCCGGTGACTGAGGCCCTCCCGCTCCGCGATGCCGCCGCCTCGCGGTCCATAAAGCCCGACCGCATGCACCTCATCGAGATAAGTGATGGCACCATGTGCGTCTGCGACGTCACACAGCTCCGCGATCGGCGCAATATCACCATCCATCGAGTAGACGGATTCGAAGACGACCAACTTGGGCCTGTTCGGCTCGATTTGCGACAGTCTGCGGTCGAGATCCTTTGGGTCGTTGTGAAGGAATATAAATTTCTCCGATGAACTGTGCCTGATGCCCTCGATGATCGATGCGTGATTGCCGGCATCCGAGAACACCGCGCAATTGGGCAGCCGGGACGCCAGGGTGCTTAGGGTGGCCCAGTTCGAGACGTATCCCGACGTGAACAGCAGAGCCGCCTCCTTGCCGTGCAGGTCCGCCAGCTCTTTCTCCAGCACGACATGATAGTGATTGGTTCCGGCGATATTGCGGGTGCCGCCGGCACCGGCGCCGCAATGATCGATTGCGGAGTGCATGGCATCGAGCACGGCAGGGTGCTGGCCCATGCCGAGGTAGTCGTTGGAGCACCACACCGTCACTTCGGATTTTCCACCCCGATCGCGATGATGTGTCGCTTTGGGGTAGTCGCCTGCGCGTCGCTCGAGATCGGCGAACACCCGGTATCGGCCTTCCTTGCGCAAGTTGTCGAGTTGGCCCCGAAAAAAAGCTTCGTAATTCATGGACGTCCCCTCCTGCACTTTCACGTCGGTTTGATTGGACTCGGCTTAGCACCATCGAACTTAGACGCCTGGCTGACAGGTGGCCGAACCCGCCGATCCATGCCCCAAAGCTTCGCGATCGGAATCGGGATCATCATGAAGGCGTGCTCGATGAGGGCGAGTGCGAGCAGTGATGCCAGCAGCAGGAAGGCCGCGGTTTCGAATTCGGTTGCGTCCTGCGCGGTTCCCCGCATTACGAACAACACCGCAACAGAGGCCGGTACGATCACGGACACCGGGTAGAGTGCATTCATGTCCTGGCGCCGGAAGTAGCTGCGCAGATGCTGCAACTGCCGCGGCAGCAGTTCGTCGTTGAGCGTGCGCACGCCGAGAAACAGATTGAGTTTCGAACTCAGCCGCATAATCCAGAGGATCGCGAAGGTCGCGACGGCGACGCGGTTGCCGCCGTTCCACGTTGCCGCGAGCGTCGCGGCGCCGGCGGTTACCAGTGCAAGCTCGTGGTAAATGATGGTCTCGGTGGCGTACCGCGCGCGTCGCCAGCCTTCGCTGCCGGCGGGGCAGCCGGTCTTGCGAGTGCCAGTGACGTAGCCGGTCAGAAATGTCAGCTCGACAAAGCCCCACACGACCACGGCACCGGTGAAGGCCACATACGCATCCCAGGCGGTGCTGCCATCGCGGCGGCATACCAGCACCCACAGAGAAATCGCAAGCAAGCCGCCGGCGACGGCGACGCTGAACGGATAGGTCCGTCGCGACAACCCGATCGCGAACAGAATAATTCCCGTACTAATCCACCAGACCAGCAAGGCAAAGACGACGGGGATGACAAACTGTGACATTGGGACGATGTCTATCTCTACCAGGCAGGCTGCATCAGGATTTGGCGCGGAAGTTCGTTGCGCTTAACCGGCAGAATGAACAGCTTGACGAACACCGCGGCGGCCTGGGCGGTGAGGCCGAGGCGCTTCATGCGCCCTGAAAGTCCGCCTTGCTTTCTGGCGGCGGTACTTGCGGTGCTGATCTGCCGCAGCCGTTCAAGCCCGGCCCGGAACGCCGGATTGTCGATGTCGAGCACGATTGGGAAGACCTGTCGCGAGATGTCGTTGGTGATGCGATAGACCCGGAAGTCATAGTCGGTCGGATCGATCCCCAATGCGTCGTGGAACGCCGGCCGCATGTGGTCGCGGACATACATCGTCGCATAGACCGCGAGCAGGAAGAATCGGATCCATAGCCGATTGATGCCCCTTAGCAATTTCGGGTCGGAGCGCATCAACAGCGCAAACGCCTCGCCGTGACGGAACTCGTCGTTGCACCACTTCTCGAACCACTTGAAAATCGGATGGAAGCGTCGGTCGGGATGTCGCTCGAGATGGCGAAAAATCGTGATGTAGCGGGCGTAGCCGATCTTCTCTGATAGATAGGTCGCGTAAAAAATGAATTTTGGCCGAAAGTGAGTATATTTTTTGACGCGCGTCAGAAAGCTCAAGTCGACGCCGATTCCAAAGTCCTTGAGCGAGTCGTTGATGAATCCAGCATGCCGCGCTTCGTCCCGGCTCATGTACTTGAACAGCTCCTGGACGTCTTTGTTTTTGATCTGTTTCTTGATCTCGGCATAGAGCACGCAGCCGGAGAATTCAGCGGTCAACGAGCTGACCAGAAAGTCGACGAACTCTTTGCGCAATTCTTCCGGCAGGCTGTTCAAATCCATCTTGAATTCTTCAGTCCGGACGAAATGCCCGGAATTGTGGTCGGCGCGAAGGTCCTGGATGATCCGCTCCCATTCTCGGCGAACCAGGCTGACGTCGAGTTTGTCCATCGCCTCGAAATCAGTTGTGTAGAAGCGGGGACTGAGGACAGTGTCCTGCTTGGCCAACTCCGTCGTCGCATTCGGCGCACCGCCGCCCTCCATCGGAATCATGACGCGCTCCCTTCGGAAAAGCCAACTTCATAAAGCTCGGTGAGTTCGAGATAGCCCTCGATCCGCGCCTTCAGACGGCCGACGGGGCCCGCCCGCACCACGGTGGCGTGGCAGTTGAAGGTCCTGCGCTCGCCGAAAGCGACATGGGTCGGGGCGCCGTGAACCACGACCTGGTCGCCAGGACCGACATAAATGCCATCGAGATCGACGTGGGCGTGCAGGCTTTCGGTTGTATGCCCGATCTCAACGGTGCAGGGGACCTGCGTCGTTCGTTCACTTCGGCGTGTCATCGGACGGCGCCTCCTGCAGTCATGAGACGTGCGAATGCTTGCGTGTTGACGGTGCCGAAGGCGCCGAGGTCGATATGCCTTCCGGTGGTGGGGTCCTCGATCGAAAGCCTGCCATCGGCCCAACGGATCAATCGGAACGGGGTACTACGGTCCTGATCGCTCAGTCGGCGCTCGCGCGCGAGGCTGCGCATGACGATGCGCACGAAGCCGCTGGTTCCCGGCAGCAGTACGTCGACAAGCCGGCCGTCGCTTGACTGATAAATCTCGACAGCACCGTCGATGCGATCTTCGAAACGCAGTTCGCGAATCTGACTGGCGACCACCTGTGGCTCCTTGGTAGCGCCTAAGCCGCTCCATCGCGCCGTAGCGGCAGCGGAGATCGTGAATGCGATCAGCGCCGCCGCTGCGATTAAAACTTTGCGCGGAAATTGCTGTGTCGTCTCATCCATGGCTGATCTCTTTTATGCCGCCGCTGGAGCGAAAGGGGAGGAAGCGCGAATCGTGTTCGCAACGCTTTCCGCTGGCGCAGCCTCAATGGCCTGTGACGCCGGTGGTGGCGCCGCTGTGGTGAGCGCCGACGCCAGCAGTTTTGCGACGCGTGCACCGTCGGGTACCGATCGAAGCGTCGGTTCGGGATGCTTGAGGCGCCACGCGCGTGCGTGAGGCCAGAGTTGAAGATAGGCGACCCGGTCCGAACCCAGCAGCTGCAGCGGGATGTCAGCGGTCCCGTCGCTATGCAATTTTGCCGCAGCCGTTGCGACGATCTGGAACGGCAGGTTCAGCATCATCGGCAATGCCGCGCCGAAGCACATGAACACACGTCGGTTGGTGATCGTATAGGTCGTGGTCCGGGCGTAGACCCAGGCAAGCAGCGCCAAGATCGCCACAGCGCTGACAGCAAGCAGCAGAAGCGGGCCGGCATTTGATGCCACGCTCTGCAGCTGTGAGCCCTCGTATAATTGTTGCGCCAAGCGCCAAGCCAGGATGATGACGAAATAAATTCCAATCTTCCTGACGTGAAAGGCCCGCAACGCAAGGGATTGCCAATCGGGCTTTCCTTGCCAGAGCACGAATTCGCCCGGAGGAAGCTCCTCAGGCAGTGCGTTCTGGGATTTTTTGACGCGGATGTTCATAGCCATGGCTCCGCTCGCGATGCGGTTGCGTAGAGGTGTCCGCCGCCGTAATAGGCGACAATGCGATCTTCCTCGAGCAATGTGATGCGATCCGCACTCTTGGTCGCCGGAACGTCGGCAAATTGTCGTGCCAAGATCGACTTCACCAGGATCCGACCGCGGCGTTTGTCGACGCGGCTGAAGTTCCACGGCAGCAGCACTCGTTTACCGCCGGTGAGTTCGATCTCAAGATAGCGAATGACAACCTCCGATCGGTCGACCCAGACGTCATGAACGATGCCTGCGGCTTTGCGGTCAGCGGCAATTACACTCATGCCGCGCACGTCGGGATCCTCGGTAGCGATGGCGAAATCCGCTGCGATACGCATCGGCACGATCTTGTCGTGTCCTTCAACTGTCAGATCGGGCTGATCCGCTCGCTGTGCGTAGGCCGCGGGACCCACGCCGTCGAGCATCGGATTCCCGGTCGGTTCCAATGGCGCGCCGGGCCATGGCAAGGTCGGCCGTGCTTTGGTCACTGGAGGATCGACTTTGCCATTCGGCGCCATGGCAGTTCCGCCATGCGCGAGACGGAACGTTTTGGGCGATGGCGGTCGCGGAAAGCCAATCACTTGAACGCCGCCTCTGCGATCAGACACCAGCGGATAACCTTCACGCTTATCTTCGCGTCGCAGATAGAAGATCAGGCCGATGAAGAATACCCAGAAAGTGTAGAGGACGACCTGTGCGACGTCGATTGAGCCAACGATTGCGCCCTTTTCCATGACTTGCCTCCGAGGAACACGTCCTATGTTGGAAGCTCGGCCAGGCCGAACTTCGTGCTGGTTTGCCTTCGAGCGACACGTGAGATCTGGATCAGCGGGCCGATCGCCACGAGCGTGACGAACATCAACGCGACTTCGAGGTGGTAGACGACGCTGTATCCCGTCGACAACGACATCAGCGCCGGACCGAGCGCGCCCTTTGCGGCGAGCACGGAAACGCCGTCGCGAATGGCCCCCCCGAGTGCAATGGCAATCCCCGATGAGGTCGCCTGCACCGCGCCCCAACCGCCGATGAGCAAGCCACTGCTGGTGCTATCCGCTCCGCCCATCGCGGCGATCAGCGTGCCGACCGAGAACAAGCCTCCGCCAAAGCCGATCAGCAGGGTTCCGGTCCGCAGCAACAGCGCCGACTCCATCGGTGAGGAAAAAATCACGGCACAGAACGCGATCACACCCATCAGCAGGCCGTTCGCGGCAAGGCGATAGGGATCGAAGCCCCGCGACAAGCAAGCTGCGGCGAGTGCAAATCCGTTGAGCGTGCCGAACGCCAGCATCGCGGACAGCAGCGTGGTCGCACCAACGGTCAGATGCAGAATTTCGCCGCCGTAGGGCTCCAGCAGGATGTCCTGCATGCTGAATGCCGCGGTGCCGAGCCCGACCACCACAAGCAATCGCGTCGATCCCGGCGCAGCGTTCAGGTCGCGCCACGCATCCCGGAACGCAATTGGCGGAGCGTCGAGCGAGAGCCGCGATCGATCGCGCGGCTCCTGCTTCCACAGCGCGACGAGATTCAGCACCATGGTGACTGCGGCGGCGCCTTGCACCACCTGGATGAGACGGATCTCGGAGAAATCAGCGAGCAACCAACCAAACACGAGAGCGCTGCCGACCATGCCGATTAGCAGCATTACGTAGAGGAAAGCGACAACCCGTGGCCGCGCCGCTTCAGGGGCGAGATCGGTCGCAAGCGCAAGCCCGGCAGTCTGCGTCGTTGCCAAGCCCGCTCCGACGAGGAGGAATGCCAGTGCCGCGGCGATGTGGCCGATGATGATCGGGCCTTGCGTGTCGCCCGACAAGATCAGCAACGCGAAAGGCATCACGGCGAGGCCGCCGAACTGCAGCATGGTGCCAAACCATATGTACGGCACCCGTCGCCAGCCGAGCACAGAACGATGGGTGTCGGAGCGGAAGCCGACCAGCGCTCGGAAAGGCGCGAACACCAGCGGCAGCGACACCATCAGTGCGACCAGCCAGCTCGATACACCGAGTTCAATGATCATGACCCGGTTCAGCGTGCCGTTGAGCAGAATGAACGCCATGCCCACGGTGACTTGAAACAGCGATAGGCGCAGCAGGCGGCTGAGCGGCAATTCCCGACTAGCCACGTCCGCGAACGGCAGGAAACGTGGACCGAGTGCGATGATCCCCCGTACTGTGATGTCGCTGAGCCGTTTCATGCCGCATGCAGCTCCATGGCTTGAGAGATGTAGAAACCACCGGCGACGCGTTCGGAACGTCCGATCTCCCAGTGCGCCAACCGGGGCTCCGTGTCGATGCGGCGCCGCATGGCCGCAATCGGAATCGGCCGGATCGCAGGAGCGCGCTCAGTACGCGGGAATAGACGGCCGACGGCATGCATCGTTGCAAGCAGTGGGGTCTGCGGAGCGACGGTGAAGACGACCGATCCTGCCGTGCGCGCGGCGAAGGCCGAAAGCACATTGATGCAGTCGGTCGCGCTGTAGTGGATGAGCGAATCCATCGCCACGATGTGATCGAACCGCCCGAGCGAAGCGTCGAGCATGTCGCCGACGTGGAACTCGACAGAGCCCTCGCGGAGATCGCGTGGCATACGCTCGCCGGCAAGGCGGATCAGCGTGGGAGCGACGTCGATGGCGACCACCTGCGCTCCGCGGAGCGCAGCTTCAATGGCAAGCGCACCGGTGCCGCAGCCGGCGTCGAGCAAACGCCGCCCGCGCAAATCGGTCGGAAGCCACGACAGCAGCGTCTGGCGCATGCGATCGCGTCCCGCCCGCACGGTGGCGCGGATCCGGCCGACCGGGGCATCCGACGTCAGCCTCGACCACGCTTCGACCGCCGTGCGATCGAAATAAGCCTCGAGCTGCCCGCGCCGTTCGTGGTAGGTAGCCGTTTGCATCAATCGAATCCCAAAAGATCAAAGATGTCGCGGTCTTTCATCGGCTGAGCATTCAACGGCTCAGTGCCGTTCCATAACGATGTGGCGAGGCGAATGTATTCCCGCTGTACCGCTTCGAGCTCGGCGCTCGGCTCCATTTCGAACAATGTAGACTTCTTCAGTCGGCTTCTGCGGATCAGGTCGAGGTCCGGAAAGTGCGCGAGCGTCTCCAGCCCGGTGGCCGCGTTGTATTTGTCGATCTGGTCGGTGGCGGCGCTGCGATTGACAATAACGCCGCCCAGTCGCACAGCGTAGTTCTTAGCCTTCGCCTGGATCGCCGCGACGATCCGATTCATCGCGAAGATCGAATCGAAATCGTTGGCTGCGACGATGATGCCGCGATCGGCGTGCTGGAGCGGGGAGGCGAAGCCGCCGCAGACCACGTCGCCGAGCACATCGAATATGACGACGTCGGTGTCGTCGAGCAGCTTGTGTTCTTTCAGCAGTTTGACAGTCTGGCCGACAACGTAGCCGCCGCACCCAGTGCCGGCAGGCGGACCGCCGGCCTCGACGCACATCACGCCGTTGTAACCCTCGTAGACGAAGTCCTCGACGCGTAACTCCTCGGAATGGAAGTTCACGCCTTCGAGAATATCGATGACGGTCGGCACCAGCCGCTTGGTCAAGGTGAACGTCGAGTCGTGTTTTGGGTCGCAACCGATTTGCAGCACGCGCTTGCCGATCTTGGAGAATGCCACCGACAGGTTCGAAGATGTGGTGCTTTTGCCGATGCCACCCTTGCCGTAGACGGAAAACACTTTGGCCTTGCCGATGGTCAGTGCCGGATCGAGTTGGACCTGTACGCTGCCTTCGCCATCGGACCGCGCTGCATAGGTCTTGGCGACCGTTGGATTGGTGTAGATGTTCATGCCGCAACTCCCTGGCCGACGCCTTCGATGCGGTCTTCAAGCTCTTCTCCGGCACGGCGCAGCGCATCCAGCATGGCCTTGTCGGGTTTCCAGTATTGGCGCTCGTGGGCCTCAATCAGCCGGTTGGTCATTTTTACGGAAGCAGCGGGATTGAGTGTGGCAAGGCGATTACGCATTTCAGGATCAAGCACGAAAGTTTGTGTGAGCTGCTGATAGACCCACGGTGCGACCTGTCCGGTGGTCGCCGACCAGCCGAGGGTGTTGGTTACATGCGCCTCGATCTGTCGGACGCCTTCGTAACCGTGCGACAGCAGCGCCTCGTACCATTTCGGATTGAGCGCGCGCGTGCGCGTCTCAAGATCGACTTGCTCCGACAGCGTTCGGACCAAGCCGTCTCCCCGGGTCTGGTCGCCGATATAGACCGGCACCGGCGTTCCGCGCGCCGAGCGTACAGCGCGGGTGATGCCGCCGAGAGTATCGAAGTAGTGGTCGACGGTGGTGACACCGAGCTCGATCGAGTCGAGGTTTTGGTAGGCGATCTCCACGCTCTGAAGCGCATGAGCGAGAACCGCGGGGTTCTTCGACACGCGGCCATCGACGCCGTATGCAAATCCCTTTCGGCGGATAAAGGCGTCGGCCAATTCGTCCTCATTGTTCCACGCGCCGTGGTCAATCAGTTGATTCACGTTGGCGCCGTACGCGCCATCGGCGTTCCCGAACACGCGAAGGGCAGCCTCCGCCAGGTCGCCACCGTTGGCCGCTTGGAATGCGAGCGCATGCTTGCGCACAAAATTGCGTTCCACGGGCTCGTCGGCGCTGGCGGCGAGCAAGGCAGCCTCGGCAATGAGTTTGGTTTGCAACGGCAGCAGGTCGCGGAAGATGCCGGACAAAGTGGCGACGACGTCGACGCGCGGACGACCAAGCCTTTCAAGCGGAATGAGTTGCGCACCCGCGAGGCGGCCGTAACTGTCGTGCCGCGGCTCGGCACCGATCAGCCAAAGGACCTGGGCGATTGGCCCGCCCTCAGTCTTCAAATTGTCGGTTCCCCAGAGCACCATCGCGACGGTTTCCGGCAACGCCAAACCCTCGGTGCGGTGACGCGACAGCAGCTTGTCTGCTTGGCGCGCACCGTCTTTAAGCGCAAAAGCGCTCGGCAATCGGAACGGATCGAAACCGTGCAGATTGCGTCCGGTCGGCAGCACATCGGTCGTCCGCAGAAAATCGCCGCCTGGCGCTGGCCGCAGATACCCGCCGTCGAGCGCGTGCAAAAGAGCCGGAAGTTCGTGATCGGTGCCGAGCAACGCGTCGATCTTTTGGCGCTGGTGCGGCTCGGTGATGCCCGCGACATCCAGCAGTTCTTCCCGTTCCGCGGCGCTGGGCGGCTGGCCTACCACATGCAGGCCGTGGGGAATCAGTGTGTGTTCGAGGTCGATCACCGCGCGCTGCAACGCCTCGATCTTTGTACCCGCTTCGGTGCCCCAAGCTGGCTCCCCTGGTGCCAGATCGACTGCGGCGGCTTGCGCCTGGACGAGAGCAGCAAGCGTCTCGACCTGCTCGGGATCGGTACCGGGTTCAATGACACGCCAGCGATCGATTGAAGTTTTCAAATCGATCAGTCCGCGGTAAAGACCGGCTCTCGTCACGGACGGTGTTAGATAGCTGATCAGCGCGGCGCCAGTCCGGCGCTTGGCGAGCGTGCCTTCGGAGGGGTTGTTGGAGGCATACAAATAGAAGTTCGGCAGGTCGCCGATCAATCGGTCGGGCCAGCAGTCTTGCGATAGCCCCGCTTGCTTGCCCGGCATGAACTCGAGCGCACCGTGCGTGCCGAAATGCAGGATGGCATCGGCGCCGAAATCTTCGCGGAGATAACGGTAAAACGCCGAGAACGCGTGTGTCGGAGCGAAACTCCCCTCGAACATCAATCGCATCGGATCGCCTTCGTAGCCGAAGGCGGGTTGCACGCCGACGAATACGTTGCCGAGCCGCTCTCCGAGGACCAGGATATTTCGTCCATCGGTCTGTTGCTTGCCGGGTGCCGAGCCCCATTGCTTCTCGATGGAGCCGAGGAAGCGCTCGCGGCGCACGTGATCGTCGACGGAAATGCGTGCCGCGACGTTTGCATCCGTCCCGAAGCGTGCGGCATTGCCCGTCAATATACGCGACCGCAGGTCATCAGCCGTTTCCGGAACATCGACGTTGTATCCGGCCGCCTTCAACGCGCGCAGCGTGTTGTGCAACGATGCGAACACAGCAAGATATGCGGCAGTACCGGTGCTGCCGGCATTCGGCGGGAAATTGAACAGCACTGTTGCGATCTTGCGCTGCGAACGCTCGATCCGACGAAGCGTAACCAACTTGGCCACGCGCGCGGCCAAGGTTGCCGCACGTTCCGGATGCGCTGCCATCTCGCGGTGGCGGTCGGTGGTGTCGGCCGACGAACGCCCACCAAACGTCATTGGCCAGATTGCACCGTCAAGCTCTGGGATCGCAACCATCATGGTGGCTTCGACCGGCATCAGTCCGCGCGCGTCGGCTTGCCATTGCTCAAGGGTCTGAAATTCGACGGGATGTGCAGCAATGTATGGAACGTCGAGCCGGGCCAATATGTCTTCAGCCGCCCGCGCGTCGTTATAGGCCGGGCCGCCGACGAGCGAAAAGCCCGTCAATGACACCACGCTGTCGACGCACGACACACCGTCTTTCAGGAAATAGCGCTCGATCGCCGGGCGTTGGTCGAGGCCGCTGGCGAAAGCAGGTATGACCCGCAGGCCTTTTGCCTCCAGCGCGACGATGACGCCGTCATAGTGCGCTGCGTTTCCAGCCAGCAGATAGGACCGCAACAGCAACAGACCGACCGTGCCCGACCGATTGCCATTGTTAGGAAGAGTCTCGACGTGCTCGACGACGCGCGCCTTGACGCCAGGATGATAAAGTCCGACCTCCGGATAATGGATCGGCGGCGCAATGGTTGATCGGGTGGCGAGCCGCCTGCGCGGACCGGCGGCGTATCGCGTTACCAGAAGCCGCGTCATGTTGCCGAGATTCTCGCTCGATCCGGCGAGCCAGTACTGCAAAGTCAGGAAGTATGCCCGCGCGTCCTGTGCGGTGCCCGGGATGAAGCGCAGGAGCCGCGGTAATTGCCGCAGCATCTTCATCTGACCCTTTCCGCTTGAAGCGGAGCCCTTGGTGTTGCCGCGCAGCCGCTTGAGCAGCGCCATGACGCCCTTTGCCTCGCCGGCCATATCGAACTTGCCGAGCCGCGTCAGCTTCACGATCTCGCCGGCCGACAGGCAGCCGATGATCGCGTCGCATTTGTCCCTGCGCGCGGTAAGTGCCGGCAATACCGCTCGAATATGCTCGTCAAGAAACAACATCGCTGCGATGACAATGTCGCCGCGCGCAATATCCGTGTAGCAACGGGCGAGGGCATCGGCGTTGCTGCCCCACTCGTCCGCCGCATGAACACAGATCTCAAGACCGGGCAGATCGCGCCGCAATTCGCTATGTGCTCGCGCGGCCGCGCCAGCCAAGTGGCTGTCCATCGTGACGATCACGACACGAACCGGCGTCGCGTCAACGGCTGTAGTGTGCTTTGGCATCGTACAGGGTCTCGATGGTGATGATCGAAAGTCCGCGCGATTGCGCGAACCTCTCGGTGTTGCGGCGCGCTTTGCCGCGAACGAAGAATGGAATCTTCTTGAGTTCGCTCTCTGCAGCGGCAGCCCAAAGCAGCGCACCGGCGTCGTCGGGATCGGCATTGCTGCACGATGGCTTGATTGCTTTTTTTGGACTGGCTCTTGCGCCGAGGTGCGATGGTCCGGCCGCGTCGTGGAATTCGAGGTCGTCGCGGAACATCGCAAGCAGATGTTCCTCGAGGCCCATCATCAGAGGATGGACCCAGGTATCGAAAATGACATTGGCGCCCTCGAAGCCCATTTGCGGAGAATGACGGGCGGGGAAGTCCTGGACGTGAACCGGCGCTGAGATGACCGCACAGGGAATCCCGAGGCGCTTGGCGATATGGCGCTCCATCTGCGTACCGAGAACGAGTTCGGGCTGCAATTCGGCGATACGGGCTTCGACGTCCAGGTAGTCATCGGTGATCAGCGCTTCCACGCCGTAGTGTCTTGCCGCGTCCCGAACCTCGCGAGCGAATTCCCTGGTGTATGTTCCGATGCCGACAACGGCGAAGCCCAATTCCTCGTGAGCAACCCGCGCTGCCGTCAGTGCGTGTGTGCCGTCGCCGAATATGAATACGCGTTTGCCGGTGAGGTAGGTTGAATCGACGGAACGCGAATACCAGGGCAGGCGCGACTCCTGCCGGTCGAGCAACGGCGCCGGATCGACGCCCGCGAGTTGGGCTACTTCGGCGATGAATTCACGAGTCGCGGATACGCCGATCGGAATGACTTTGGTTGCCGGTTGACCGAACGCGCGTTGCAGCCATTGCGCCGTCGGCGCCGCAATTTCAGGATAGAGAATGACATTGAAATCGGCCTCACCGAGTCGTGCAATGTCGGACGGCGAGGCCCCGAGCGGCGCAACCACGTTGATATCCACGCCCAGACGGGACAGTATCGAGGTAATTTCCCGCACGTCATCGCGATGACGGAAGCCGAGCGCGGTGGGTCCTAAGACATTGCAGCGGGGCCGTTGATCCGCGGGGCGGGGAGGCCGGACGGTCCCCGGCACCGCTGCAGGTCCCGCCAGCGTGCGGGAAATCTGATAGAACGTCTCTGCCGCTCCCCAATTTTCTTTCTTCTGGTAGGCCGGCAGCTCCAGCGGAATAACCGGGACGGGAAGCCGCAGCGCGCGAGCAAGACCACCGGGATCGTCCTGTATCAGCTCAGCGGTACAGGAAGCGCCAACGATCATCGCCTCAGGTTTGAACCGTTCGTAGGAATCGCGGGCGGCGGTCTTGAATAGTTCGGCCGTGTCACCACCGAGGTCACGCGCCTGGAAGGTCGTGTAGGTGACCGGTGGGCGCTTGGCATTGCGCTCGATCATCGTGAAAAGCAGGTCGGCGTAGGTGTCGCCCTGCGGCGCATGCAGCACGTAGTGCAGGCCTTCCATTGCGGTCGCGATTCGCATAGCGCCGACGTGAGGAGGGCCTTCGTAAGTCCAGAGCGTGAGCTGCATCGTTTATGCCACCAACTTTGTGCGCCGAACCATGGGACGGGCGAACAGTTCGGCGAGATCGGCGGCTTGCTCGTAGCCCTGCGTCGGCGTGAACATCAGCTCGATCGACCACTTGGTTGTGAGGCCTTCGGCCTCCAGCGGGTTGGCGAGGCCGAGACCACAGACCACGAGGTCGGGCCGCTGCGCGCGGCAGCGATCCAGCTGCTTTTCCACATCCTGGCCTTCGCTCAAGAAAGTGCCCTCGGGCAGCAGAGATAGTTCTTCGGCGAGATGATTCTGATGCAGATAGGGGGTGCCGACTTCCACCAAGCGCATCGACAGCTCCCGCGACAGGAAGCGCGCGATCGGAATCTCCAGTTGCGAGTCGGGGAAAAAGAACACTCGCTTTCCTCGCAGCGTTTCGGCGTAGTGGGCGACCGCCGATTGAGCGCGCGCGATAAATGGCGCAGTGACACTCGCAAACAGCGTGTCCTTGATGCCGAGCGCCTGGGTGGCTGCTCGCAGCCAAAGGGTCGTGCCCTCGACACCCAGCGGGAACGGCGCTGCAATGCGCTGCGCACCACGGTCTTCCAGGGCGCGCGCCGTGTCGCTGAGGAATGGCTGGGCCAGGAGAAACCGCGTGCCAGGCCCGATCGGCGCAAGTTCGCCGGCACGCCGTGCCGGGAGAAAGGCCACGTTCGATATTCCGAGTGCCTGGAACAGTCGTGTCCATTGATCTTCGATGATGTCGGCGACCGTGCCCGCGATGAGCAAGGATGGCGGTGCACCCGGCTCGGCGGCCGGCATGGTCGGCACCAGCGAGGCGAGGCAAGCGTCCTCGCCTTGGGTAAAGGTGGTTTCGATGCCGCTGCCGGAGTAATTGAGGATACGGACGTTCGGCGAATGCGTTTTTGACAACCGCGCAGCAGCGCGTGACAGATCGAGCTTGATCACTTCGGACGGGCAAGAGCCGACCAGAAACAAAAGGCGGATCTCCGGCCGCCGTTCCAGCAGGCGCGCCACGACTCGGTCAAGTTCCTCATTGGCGTCGGCAAGGCCGGCCAAGTCGCGGTCGTCAATGATGGCCGTGGCGAATCGCGGCTCTGCGAAAATCATCACGCCGGCGGCCGATTGAATCAGATGGGCGCAAGTGCGCGAACCGACCACCAAAAAGAAGGCGTCTTGAATCTTGCGATGAAGCCAAATGATTCCGGTTAGACCGCAGAACACCTCCCGTTGACCGCGCTCGCGCAGAACAGGCGCTCCTACACATCCGGAGCCGCTGCGCTGCGGGAGCTTGGGGTGTGCGTTCATGGGACGACACCCAGAAGTTCAGAAGTCTCGTCGCAGCGTTCGCCGCGATCGAGCCGTGCGGCACGCAGCTTCATGACGAATTGCGTGGCGTTGATGAGGTAGGTGGCGTAGGCCGCGAGCGCGAGGTTCATTTGCGCGTAAGGACTAAGCGCATCGGTCACGAACGCGATCAGATACGCGGTGTGCAGCGTCAGCACGAGCATACTGACGACGTCTTCCCAGAAAAACGTCGTGGCGAAGAGATAGCGCCCAAATACCGCTTTCTCCCACACACTGCCGGTCACCATGATGGCGTAAAGGGCGACAGTCTTGATTACGATCGATGTGGTGGCGAGCGTGTAACCCTCACCGGTCGCGAGATATCGAACGACCAGAGCTGCGCTGATAAGGAAAATTCCGAACTGCAGGGGGGCGAGTACGCCCTGCACAATCGTCCACGGTGAGGCGTCGCGGCGGCGACGCTCATCCACAGAATAAAGTGGCGTGCGGGTTCGGAAATGCCCGCGAGCAGCCGAGGTGACAAGAGAATCATCTTTCTCAATGTAAAGAGATCTTGACAATATTTTGGGTGAGTAATTCGATGCGGGCCGGGGAGGATCGCGTGCGTCAACAGTCGGGGCACCGGTTTCTGGTGCGAAATTCATTTCATTTGCTTGACTGTTTTGCATCGCGCTCTCCCAGGCGCGCTGGCCTGACTAACGCTGGTCAGTTGATAAAAAAGCTAAACGGCTTCCCGAGAAGTGTCAACAAAATGATACGTAAACAAAGCTTGACGTTTCGTCGTCGGGAGTTTTCAATGGAGGAGATAGGGTGCCATGGCCGACCTGAGACAGCCGGTAATGGAAGTAGCTTCTCACGAGATCAGTTCGGAGTTGCCTGATTCAGGGCACGAATTTCTGCGCTTTTCGATCGCCAGATCGCTAGAGATCGAGAAGAAGAACAAAACCGCGTTTGAAAGAGCGATCGAATTCGAGATCGTGCCAAGGCTGGTGTTGGCACATCAGACTCAATCGAGACCGCAGGGTCCGTCCGCAGCAACGGCAGGGCTCGATTACGCGAACGAAGTCAAAGCATTTTCTGACTTGCTTCTTGGCCGCAGCATGGACTCAGCCGGTGCCCATATCCAGTCCTTGCGGCAGCAGGGAGTGCCGCTTGAAGCCATCTATCTCAAGCTGCTGTCGCCGACGGCGCGCTACCTAAAATATCAATGGCTTGAGGACGAGCGTGACTTCGCCGATGTCACGCTGGGGCTATGGCGCTTGCAGCAATTGTTGCGCGAATTCAGTGTGGCGTTTCGCACTGAGAGCCAGAGGGCGAGCGGACTAAGAGTTCTGCTTGCCCCGGGCCCGAGCGAACCTCTTGATCTCGGCTACCTGATGTTCGGCTTGGTTCTGCTCGGAGAATTTTTCCGCCGGGACGGATGGGACGCATGGATCGAGCCCGCAACCGAGGCGCGCCAATTGGCGGCGACCATCCACACCGAATGGTTTGACGTCGTCGAATTCATGGTCAGCGGCGAGAAGCGACTGGATGAACTGGCGGCGACGATAAAGATGGTCCGCAAGTCATCGCTCAATCAGTCCGTTGGCGTCTTGGTGTGCGGTCAGATGTTTGTTGAACACCCAGAACTTGTCCTTCTGGTCGGTGGAGACATGCCGGCCGCCGATCCCAGAGATGCCGCCAATCAAGCTCAAAATCTGGTTCGCGCCATTGCTGACCGCGAATGACAGAAAATAGATCGCCGAAGTAGCGCATGGCGGGGAAGACAACGTCAGTGGAGGGGGTCTGGACTGTGGAGGATCGAGGCCAAAGTGCATTTGTTCAAGGCACCGAAAGAATCGCTCGGCGATCTCGATGCGGATACCGCAGCGGCCGTTATAGCGGCGGCCGCGGATATTGCGCTCGTTATCGACGGTGAGGGCGTGATCCTCGACGCGGCCATTCCGGGCTCCGAGCTAGCGTCGGAAATCGCAGGTTCGGCGCGGTGGCGTGGCCGGCTTTGGTCCGACACTGTGAGCGAGGAGACTCAACCAAAGATTCGTTCGCTGTTGGATGAGGTGGCCGCCAAGCCATCGTCGCGGTGGAGGCAATTGCATTATGCGGCGACCTCTGGGCCGGATATCCCCATTCTTTATTCGGTCGCGCGGTTGAGGGTGCATGACCGCTTCGTCGCGGTTGGCCGCGACATGCGCAGCATCGCGGAGTTGCAGCAGCGCCTGATCGAGGCTCAGATGTCGATGGAACGCGATTACTCGCGCCTTCGCCATGCTGAGACACGCTATCGGATGCTGTTTCAGACGTCGCCCGAGCCGGTCCTGATTGTCGATGCGACCACCGACAAGGTCGTCGAAGCCAATCCTGCAGCATCCCGGATGTTCGGAGAGTCGATCGGTCGAATGATTGGCCGCAGCTTTCCAGTCGGCCTCGACGCCGAGGGCAAGCAGTCGTTGCAGACGCTGGCGACCGCGATCCGGGCCGGATTGAGTGTCGAGGACGTGCGCGTGCGTTTGGCTGGGACTGACGACGAGTTGGTGGTGTCGACCACGATGTTCCGCCAGGCGGCGGCATCATTCTATCTCATGCGTTTTGCATTCGCGCGAGTCGGTGCCGCGCCGCCGGCGCCATCCGCCGCCAACGCCAGACGCCTCAGTTTTTTGAGCAAGTCGCCGGACGGATATGTGGTGATCGACAACGAAGGGCGAATTCTCACCGCGAATCCCGCTTTCCTGCAGATGATTCAAATGATGAACGAAGATCAGGCGCGCGGAGAATTGATTGAACGTTGGTTTGGGCGCTCCGGTGTCGATGTCAGCGTTTTGATCGCGAATGTCCGACAGCACGGCACGGTCACAATGTTCGCGACGTTGGTAAGGGGGGAATTCGGGGCGATGGCCAATGTCGAGATCTCCGCGGTCGCTTTGGACGACGGCGATCGACCAAGCTTTGGCCTCGCAATTCGAAACGTTGAACGTCGGATCAGCCAGCATCCGCCCGCGTCCGGCCAGCTCAACAAATCCGTTGAACAGCTTAAGGAACTGATCGGCCGGGTCACCCTGAAAGACATGGTTCGCGAATCCACAGACGTGATCGAGCGATTGTGCATTGAGGCTGCATTGGAGCTGACCGGCGACAACCGCGCATCCGCTGCAGAGATGCTCGGATTGAGCCGACAGAGTCTGTACGTCAAATTGCGACGCTATGGACTCGCGGACGACGCCGAAGCCGAGAGCGAGAACCGACGACGATGACAATACCGCATCCCGGACCACGCGTCCTCCACGCCGCCAAAATCGGCATTTCATCACCGAAATTGCCGGCCCCCGGAACGATCTTGGAACTGCTGAAGCCGATCACCTGGTTTCCTCCTATGTGGGCTTTCGGTTGTGGCATCGTGTCGGCGGGGCTGCCGGAGGCAAAGCGTTGGCCGGTCGTCGTTGCCGGCGTCCTGCTGTCCGGTCCGATGGTCTGCGGTACATCGCAAGCGGTCAACGACTGGTTCGACCGCCATGTCGATGCAATCAACGAACCAAATCGTCCAATTCCATCGGGGCGGATGCCAGGGCGTTGGGGACTTTATATTGCGGTGTTGTGGACCGGGCTCTCCCTGCTGGTCGCAACAATTCTTGGAGTCTGGGGTCTGGTCGCAACCGCTTTTGGCTTGGCGCTCGCGTGGGCCTACAGCGCGCCGCCCTTACGGTTGAAACGCAACGGTTGGTGGGGAAACGCCGCGGTCGGCGCTTGCTACGAAGGGTTGCCGTGGTTCACTGGTGCCGCCGTTTGCGGCGCGGTGTTCCCGGACGCGCGTATCATCTCGCTTGCGGTGCTCTACAGCGCTGGTGCGCACGGCATCATGACGTTGAACGATTTCAAATCGATCGAGGGCGACAAGGCGATGGGCATTGGCTCGCTGCCAGTCCAATTGGGGCCGGAACGCGCCGCGCGGCTCGCCTGCGTCGTGATGGCGGTTCCTCAGGCGGTCGTGGTCATTCTTCTCCTGTGTTGGGGACGACCGTGGCATGCCGCTGCGATTGCTCTTTCGCTCGCAACTCAGCTCGCTTTGATGTCGAAGCTGCTGCGCTCGCCGCGCGAAAAGGCGGCATGGTACAACGCGACAGGTGTTAGCCTCTATGTGTTCGGAATGCTCATCAGCGCGTTTGCCGCTAATTCGCTGCTCGAGGGTGGCGCATGACGAACCAGGCGCCCCTAGGCTGGCTCGGAATCCTGCGGCTCGGGCTGGTGCAAACTGCACTTGGCTCTATCGTCGTACTAGCTACCTCGACCCTCAATCGTGTCATGGTGGTGGAGATCGCGCTGCCCGCGATCGTGCCGGGGCTGCTGGTCGCGCTGCACTATGCGGCGCAAGTGCTGCGACCGCGCCTCGGATTTGGTTCCGACGTCGGCGGGCGCAGAACACCGTGGATTGTGGGGGGGATGGCCGCTCTCTCAGCGGGCGGCATTCTCGCGGCGTGTGCGACCGCGTGGATGACAACCAATATTCTTGCCGGCATTGGGCTCGCGGTCGTGGCATTCACTTTGATTGGCACCGGCGTTGCGGCATGCGGAACAACACTGCTGGTGCTTTTGGCCAAGCGCACCGATGAACGGCGCCGCCCAGCGGCAGCAACCATCGTCTGGGTCATGATGATTGCAGGGTTTGCGGTCACCGCCGGTACGGCGGGGCATCTGCTGGATCCGTTCTCGCCGGGTCGCCTCGTGGTGGTGACAAGCGGCGTCGCAATTATTGCCCTGCTGGTCACAATGCTGGCCGTATGGAATATCGAGGGCCCTACGCCAGCTCCGCTCGGCGCGATGCCGACGGCCTCGGCGGCACGGGCTTCGTTTCGCGATGCTCTCCGTGACGTCTGGGAGGAGCCGCAGACCCGACGCTTCGCGATTTTTGTTTTCATTTCGATGATGGCCTACAGCGCGCAGGAGCTCATCTTGGAGCCATTCGCCGGCGTAACCTTCGGCTACACGCCGGGAGAGACGACGAAACTATCGGGCCTGCAACACGGCGGTGTTCTTGCCGGAATGATTTTCGTCGCAATGGCAGGCAGCGCGACCGGCGGGCGTCGATTTGGTTCGATGAAAATGTGGACCGTCGCCGGCTGCATCGCGTCGGCTGCGGCATTGCTCGACCTCGTGGTTGCGGGACTTGTCGGTCCTGCTTGGCCGTTGCGTGCATCGGTGTTCGCTCTGGGCGCTGCCAACGGAATCTATGCCGTCGCCGCGATCGGCTCCATGATGAGCTTCGTCGATAAGGGCGTGCGCTCGCGCGAAGGCGTCCGCATGGGGTTGTGGGGTGCGGCACAAGCGATTGCTTTCGGACTAGGCGGCATCTTGGGCACGCTCGCAAGCGATCTCGCGCGGCTGGTTCTGGCAACACCCGGGCCGGCCTATGCTTTGGTATTTGCGCTTGAATCCGGTTTGTTTGTCATCGCCGCGGTGCTTGCGGTTCGCATCGGTCGGCCGGTGGAAGCAACACGAAACTTCTCACCCGCGGTTGGCGGCGCCCTGAGCGCAGCAATCGCAAAGGTCGAATAGCCATGCACAAAGAGCCGGAGACCTATGACGTCGTGATAGTTGGTGGAGGTCCATCGGGATCCACGGCCGCCGCCGACCTGGCGCGTCGCGGGCGCACTGTGCTGCTGCTGGATCGTGCCGGACGCATCAAGCCATGCGGCGGAGCCATTCCGCCGCGGCTGATCCGGGATTTCGACATTCCTGATCATTTGTTGGTTGCGAGGATCACGTCCGCGCGGATCGTATCACCCAAGGATCGACATGTTGACATGCCAATCGGTGGATTCGTCGGCATGGTCGATCGTGATGTGTTCGACGAATGGCTGCGGGAACGCGCGGCGCGCGCAGGAGCAATCCGGCGAAAGGGTAATTTCGAGCGGATCGAGCGCGATGGCGATGGAACGGCGCTCGTTCGGTATCGGACATCGTCGGCGGGTGAAGAACTTGCAATCGTGCGGGCGCGCACCGTACTGGGCGCTGACGGCGCGAATTCAGCCGTTGCAAGACAGTCGATCCCGGCGGCTGGTCGCGTGCCATTTGTCTTTGCGTACCACGAGATTGTGCGCTCTCCGTCCAAAAATACCGACGAGTTCAATGCGGAGCGCTGCGACGTCTATTATCGCGGCGCGCTCTCTCCGGATTTCTACGGATGGATATTTCCGCATGGCGACACCACGAGCATCGGCACCGGTAGCGCTAACAAAGGGTTCTCACTTCGAAAGGCGGTGGGCGCTCTCCGCAAGACGGCGGGTCTCGCACATTCGGAGACCGTTCGACGCGAAGGCGCGCCGATTCCTCTGCGGCCATTGTCCCGCTGGGACAACGGAAAGGATATTTTGCTGGCGGGTGATGCCGCGGGCGTTGTTGCGCCTGCGTCAGGGGAAGGGATCTATTACGCAATGGCGAGCGGGCGCTTCGCGGCGGAGGCGCTTGATTCTGTTCTGCATACCGGCGACGCGCGCTTGCTAAGGGTGGCGCGCAAGGAATTCATGAAGGCGCACGGTCAGGTGTTCCGCATGCTCGGGATGATGCAACACTTCTGGTACTCCAACGACAACCGACGCGAGCGCTTCGTGCACATTTGCAAGGACAAGGACGTCCAGCAACTCACCTGGGACGCCTACATGAACAAGGAACTGGTGCGTGCGCGACCGATGGCGCACATGCGTATTTTCTTTAAGAACATCGCGCATCTCACAGGCATCGCGTCGGCCTAAGCGCCGCGCACTTCGGAGGTCGCCCGCCATGTTGCAAGAGCTGGTCACAAATGGTCGCGTGGTCGACATCATCATCTTTTTCATGGCGCTCGAGGCGTTGGCGTTGATCCTCTATCATCGACGAGATCCTCTTGGCCCGGCGCCCGTAGATACCATCATTATGCTTCTGGCCGGGCTTCCGCTGCTGTTGGCTTTGCGGGCGGCCCTGACGGGGACGAACTGGCTTTGGATCGCGGCCTTTCTTGCGCTATCACTTGTCGCACATCTCGCCGATCTTCGCCGACGCTGGCAGACGTAATCGATGTCGGATCAGCGAAAGCACCTGTCAAATGGTGTATCGATGGCGCCTCCGCCGCACGTTGATGGCGCCGGGAGCTTCGGTGCGCTCGTGCGCTGAGGTATTTCGACTGTATTTATGGGTGCCTAACAGCGCATCTCAATAGCTCTGATAGAGAGAGCTCGCGGGAAGCAAGTTAGGACATCCTTCACCTTTGGAAATCGTGTGTCTTCGCAACGTCGCTGTATCTGCTCAAATTATAATGTGTCAGGACGCGCCTTCATCAAAACGCATGCGACAGCACAATGGCTCCCCCAGTTGGCAGGAGCGGCCAGACGAACATGCTGATGATTTTGCTGCGATCGAGTGTGTCGCTCTCTCTAAGATCGTTAACGACGTAAAGACCGACTAAGCTAAATATAATCAACAACAGCATCGATCCGGCCAACAACGGATCTCGAACGCTGAACAATAAGCCCGAGACGACGCTCCATGACTCGATGACGACGAGTAAAGCGCAAAATCCGAGCACGAATTGAAAAGTCCAATACGATAGCCCGTGACGTCGGAATACCTCCCACTTCAAATCGCAAATTGCCATAACTACGGAGACGCATACCCATATTGCGCCAACCAGTAACAACATCTTTTCGACCGGAAGGGCTCTTAAAATGTCTTGGGCTCGCTGGAAAACTGCCATCCATGCCATGACTCTCTCCGTGGTCACGCAGATCGCATTAGAATATACGCTGTAATGTCTATCTACGTCATGATTCGTTTTTAGGCGGCAAGTATGCACTCGCGTCAAATTGCTTATCCACAGAATGTTCCCCTTGAAGCGCTCGCGTGCAACGCGCTTTCTGAAGCGGCATTGTGAAACCCCCCATCCGCAGCGCTGGCATCGTAGATCTCGGGGCGCCCAACGACATTGGGCGTGGGTGCGGTTTGACATTTAGCCTTCGCAGTTTTGTCGAATGTTTCGCATTGCCGTAGCTGGAGCGTAAGTACCCATCAGCATTCTGAATCGACCGCTAACCTATTGACGCCTAAAGCGGCGAATTGCGCGAAGTTTTCAGAAAAAATATTGATTCTAAAGTGGAGTTTTGATTCCGCCATCCCCTGGTTCGAAGCCAGGCGCCCCAGCCAGCAACAATCTCTTGCAATCAATGAGTTAGTCGATCCGATTCGTTCTTTTCGGTGTCGTTCGGAATGGCGTTCAGATGCGTCGCGTGAGCGACCTGCTCTCGAGTAATGGCGGCCTTAGTTCCTTCGTCCGTCTCTTCGTGGTGCTCAGTCCCAAGGATCATTAGGTTGCACTATGCGTGCTCCTCGATGACGCTTGCACGCACATCATCCTCGATGAGGCGCCAAATATGGTCGACATAGGCGACAAACTCCGCTGTGCGCTTGATCGGTAACGCCCTCGGTCGTGGCAGGTCGATGGCGACCGTCTCCCTAATCCGACCCGGACGGCGCCCAAAAACCAACACACGATCCGAAAGGAACACCGCTTCGTCGATCTGGTGGGTGACAAAGAGCACAGTCTTGCGACCTTTATCCCAGATGCGCAGCAACTCGGTTTGCATGATTTCCCGCGTCTGGGCGTCCAGTGCCGAGAACGGTTCGTCCATCAAAAGGATGTCGGGGTCGATGGCGAGCGCACGCGCCAAGTTGACGCGCTGACGCATGCCGCCCGACAGTTGGCGCGGATAATAGTCTTCGAAGCCATCAAGGCCCACGAGCTTCAGCAAATCGAGAGTGCGCTTGCGTTCGAGAGGCCCGGCGCTCCCCGCGATCTCTGGCCCGATCATGGCGTTGGATAGAATCGTCCGCCATGGCAACAGATTGTCGTTCTGGAATACGAAGCCCCGATCGTTCCCGGGCCCGCGCAACGCGCGACCATCAAGGAGCACCACACCCGCCGTCGCATCGTCCAGTCCCGCGATGATCCGCAACAGCGTGGTCTTGCCGCACCCGCTGGGCCCGACCAACGAAATGAACTCGCCGCGTGCGACATCGACGACGATGTTACGCAATGCCTCAAGACCGTCGAAACGCTTGCTTAAGCCGGAGATTATCAGTTTGGCGGTCATCTCAATCCTGTGTCCACGGCACCAGCGTTCGCTCGAGCCAGCCGAAGCCGGCGGTCATGGCGATCCCGGCTGCAGCGAGGATAACGACGCCGGCGAATAGCTCCGGCATATTGAAGGCGTCGGCGGATTGGCTGATGAGGCGCCCGAGCCCGGCACGCGAGCCGAACAATTCTGCCACCACCACCCCAATCAGGCCGCGGCCGATGCCAAGTTTGAGACCGGCCAGAATGAACGGCGCCGCGGACGGCAGCGACAGCTTGAAAAAAATTTGGCGGGGTGTGGCGCCGAAGCTTTTGAGCATCTCGATCAGGCGCGCGCTCGTGGTGCGCAATCCGGCTTCAGTGTTAATGGCGACTGGGAACAGGACCAGGAAAATGACCACCAGGACTTTCGACCAGATTCCGATGCCGAACCACAGAATAAAAAGCGGTGCGAGCGCGATGGTCGGGGTGGCGTAGAGACCCGACATCCAGGGCTGCAGCACTTTCTTGCCGGTATCGCTGTTTGCCATCGTGAGACCAAGAGCGACGCCAAGGATGCAGGCAATGACATAGCCGAGAATGAACTCGATACCGCTGATTTCGATATGCCACCAAAGCTGGCCGCTCTTTGCGAGATGATAGATCGCCGCGAAGATCTGACTTGGCGCGGCAAGGAAGAGTGCATTGGCGACCAGAAAGCGGCTGAGCAACTCCCACGCCACCAAGCCGACGGCGATTGACATAAAGCCGGCCAGATTGACATCGCGCCGCTTGACGCCGCCGGAGACCGCCGCGATGTCCGATCTTGCCTTCTCCTCGATAAGAACGCCCATCGTCTCCATTTGCTTTGCGTCCACGCGCTAATCCGAAATCTGGGTCAGGCCCGGCATCAGCAGACCCTCCACATCGGTCGGTCCTTCGATATCGCCGAGGTCGTGGAGTGCCTTCGTCAGGCTCTGCAGCTTTGTGCGCGACAGTTTTCCGGTCGGCTCGAAGAATTCGCCATCGTGCAGAAAATCGTAGCTCTTCTCAACATCCCCCGCGTCGAGGCCGCTGACTCTAACCATGATCTTGATGGCCTCGATGCGGTTCAGTGGATCCTGAAACCAGGCGATACTGCGTGTGATGGCGGATAAAAACGTCGTGACCTTGCGCAGATTGGCGGCTGCCCAGTTGCGGTTCACGATCGTGCCGGAAAACGGCAGGTCTTTGACGTATTGTGTGGTCAGGCCGAGATTGGTGAAACCGGCCGATTGCGCATGAAAACTGAAGGGCGATGTCAGTAGTGCGGCATCTACGGCGCCCGATTGCAACGCGGAAAATCGCGCCGACGTCGCTCCGGCGAACACCATGTCGACATCGCCCGGAATCACGCCATTGGGTGTGAGCATGCGTTCAAGGAAAATCCGGGTGATGTCCTTTGCTCCGCCAATGGATATGGTCTTTCCCGCGAGGCCCCCGATGGTCTTGATGGTCGGCTTTGCCAGCAACGCGTATGGCGGCGTCTGCACCTCGATGCGCGCGATCGCGACCGGCGCTCCCTTGTCGATGGCGCGGATCGGATCGACCAGCCCGGTCGCAACCGAGACGTTGATCGATCCTGCCGCGAGCTGCTGCACCACGGCAGCGTTTGACTGTGCAAAGACAAGATCGATGGCAAGGCCTGAGGCGGAAAAAAAGCCCTTTTCGATGGCGATATGGATCGGCCACAGATTGGTCGACGCCGAGCCGACGGCGCCGACGGTCACCGTGTCGGTCACGGCATCGGCGGTCTGTGCGCGGGAGGCAGAAAGCAACGCCGCAAACAGCGCGGCCATGCACGTCGCTTTCAGCCAATTTTCACTCATTCCGACGTCACTCCACAACCTGGGTTACGCCGGGCAGCAGCATACTCCCGACGTCAGTCCCGCTTGAGAGGTCGCCAAGGCTCTCCAGAATCGCTGCGAGGGCTTGGAGTTTGGCCTTCGACACCTTGCCGGTCGGCTCGAAGAAATGCCCGGTGCGAAAGAAGTCATAGGACTTTTGCACCTCCTCCGGTTTCAATCCGCTTTCCGCCACCAGGATTTGGACTGCCTCATCGCGATTGTGTTCATCCTCGAACCACGCGACACTCTTGTTGTGGGCAGAAATTAGTTTTTGGAGCATGGCTGCGTGGTTCGTTGCCCAGGTCCTGTTGACCACTGTTCCTGAAAACGGCAAGTCCTTGATGTAATCGACCGTTCTGCCGAGCTCGTTGAAGCCGGCGACCGACGCCTGAAAATTAAACGGCGGAAGCAGGATCGCGGCATCCACGGCGCCGGAGAGCAGGGCGGAAGCGCGGGCCGAGGTCGCTCCTGCGAACACCATATCGAACTCACCTGGTTTCACGCCGCTCGGCGCCAGCATGCGTTCCACATAGATCTTGGTGATGTCCTTCGGGCCTCCAAGCGAGATCGTCTTGCCCTTGAGTTCGGCCAGGCTCTTGATGTTGGCCTTTGCCACCAACGCGTAGGGCGGCGCCTGCACTTCGATGCGTGCGATGGCGATCGGCGCGCCTTTGTCGATTGCCCGGATCGGGTCGACCAGGCCGGTCGACATGGCGATATCGAGCGCGCCGGCGGTGAGCTGCTGAATGGTTTGTGCGCTTGATTGTATGTACACCAGATCGACCTTGAGATCCTGATCGGCATAGAACCCCTTTTTTGTGCCGATGAAGACCGGCCACAGAATGGCCGACGCCGAACCGACCGCGCCGACAGTCACCGAGTCGGCGGCATGCGCGGCTGGTGCCAGCATCACAGCGGCGGCGAACACGACGTTAGCGAGTGTTGACGACGATCCACGCATGAGCCTGTACTTTCCTAAGAGTTCGATTGCGCAACGAAATGGCGAGCAATTTCCGTGCCTGTCGCCTTCCAAACCCGATCGTGGCGGCAGATATAAGCAAGCGCCGCATCGAAGGCATCGATGCGGTGCGGAACCCCGGTGAGATAGGGATGGATGGCGATCGCCATCACCCGTCCGGACTCCGCGCCTTCGCGATAGAGCACGTCGAATTGCCTGCAGATCATCTCTTGGAATTCCGCGGCGGAGCGATGCGCCCGCTCGAAGACCGGTTTGTCGTTGATCTCGTGACTGTAGGGGACGGAAATCATCCGCCTGCCGCCGTCGAGCGTCATCGTGTAGGGCTGGTCGTCATTGGTCCAGTCGCAGACGTATTCGCAGCCCTCGGCCGCGAGTAGATCGAGTGTGTCCCAGGTTTCCTGCAATCCCGAACCAAGCCAGCCGACGGGGCGCTTGCCCGTTGCCTGCGCGATGGTCGCCAGAGCGTCACGGATGATGCGCGGTTCCTCCCCAGGCGGCGCTTCGTTGAGACGACGGGTATTGCTCTCGTTGTGGCCCATCCATTCCCATGACCGCTTCTGACCCTCTTCGATGATGGCGGGATGCTGCGCGCAAAGATCGGCGTTGAGTGCCACTGTTGCGCGGATGCCGTAGCGATCGAGCACCTGCATCAGCCGGAAGACGCCCACACGATTGCCGTAGTCGCGCGCCGACCACGATGGAATGTCGGGAACCGGTGTGCCGGATCCTCCCGATCCTGCCGGCACCTTCTCCTCGAGCGAGAAGAACTCGATGTTCGGAATCACCCAGAGCGCGACATTGGCGCCGTCCGGCCATGTCAGGCGGGGACGATGGATAATGGGGGAATAAGGAAAAGGACCATAGACGCCGGGCTTCATCTCAGCCTGCCTTCCGAGCCTTGAGCGTTGCGAGATGTGCAACGACTTCGTCGACCTTCATGACGTCGGCATATTTGTGATGAAGGTCAAACAAGTTGACCTTGTGCGAAAGCGGACTGCGGTCGAAGCAGCATTCCTCGACCAGGACAACGTGGAAGCCGTGGGAATAGGCGTCGACGGCGGATGCGCGCACGCATCCGGATGTGCTTTCGCCGCAAATGACGACCGTGCGAACGCCCAATTGGGTGAGATGCGCGACCAGCGGGGTGCCAAAAAAAGCGCTGGCACGCTGCTTGGTGATGACGACGTCGCCGGGCAGCGGCTTGAATTCAGCCCTGATAGCGTAGAGGGATGGATCCTTGGGGACGCTGCGGCGCCTGGTGGCGGAAACGACACCTGGCAGCGAATCCGGCCGCGTATCCATGGTGGTATAGAAGATCGGCAGGGCTGCAGCGCGCGCTGCCGCAAACAACGTCTTGGTCGGCTCGATCGCCGCGTAAGCGTATTCACCGCACGAACTTGGATAGGTCCTCGCCAGTTCGACCACCGGCTTGGCGCCTCCCTGATAGGACAGCTCATAAAGGTCGATCGCGATCAGCGCCGGCGATGGGCCGAGGCCCGTAGGTCGCTCGTAGTGGCTGTAAATGTCGAGAACGTCCTGCGAAACGATATCCTTCCAACAATGGTCCTCAAACTCGCCGGGCATCTATGCCCCCCTCATGATGGTGGTGATGAACGTTCAGGAGTTGCTGCGTGGCTGCGGCATGGACAGCGCGCAACGGTCCATGGCAGCTGGAGAGCACGGATGATCCGGAAATACCGAACTTTGACAATTCTGGAGTCAGGCGATCCGTCGATTTCATCCCGATGTCCTTCACCGCCCCGCACGTTCCAGCAGGCCGACGATATATTGCGGAGAAACCGGAACGGAGGAAATTCGAATGTCGAATTCGCTCAGCGCGTCCTCGATTGCTGAGATGACTGCGGCGGCGGCCGGCACGGTGCCGACTTCGCCGACTCCCTTGGCGCCCAACGGATTGAGCGGCGAAGGGGTCTCGGTATAGAGGGTTTCGATCGTCGGGAGGTCGGTCGCGGTCGGAAGCAGGTAGTCGGCAAAGTTGGTCGTCAGCGGCTGACCGCTATCATCGTAAACGATGCGTTCAAACATGGCGTTACTGATGCCGTGCACGATACCGCCCTTGATCTGGCCATCGACGATCATGGGATTGATCAGGCGGCCGGCGTCCTGCAACGCGAGATATTTCAGCAGGGTTATGGCGCCGGTTTCGGGATCGACCTCGACCTCTACGACGTGGCTGGCATTGGCGTAGGCGAGCGCATCGGTGCGAAAGTTCGAGGTTGCATCTAATCCGGGTTCCATACCGGGCGGAAAGGCATACCCGGGCGCGCCCTGAAGAATGCGGGCCAACTCGGCGAGACTGACCGCCATGTCTTTGGCCCCGACCACATGAACCGATCCTTCGCTCAATTGCAGATCGTTTTCGTCGGCCTCGAGCATATGGCTCGCGAGCGCCTTGGCCTTGCTCGCAACGGTACGCGACGCCAGCAAGACCGAGGAACCTGCCGTGATCAGCTGTCGGCTGGCGAAACCGCCCAACCCGAGCGGTACCGTCCCGGTATCGCCGGTGATCACGTTGACGTCGGAGGTCGCGATTCCAAACTCGCTGGCGCAGATTTGAGCAAGTGCGGTGCGCAGGCCTTGCCCCATCTGCGCGGCCCCGGTGTAGACCGAGACTTGTCCAGTGGCGTCAATCCGGACCAGTCCGGTCTCGAACGGCCCGCGCCCGGTTCCCTTGACGGCGTTCGCGAGTCCGATCCCGATGAAACGACCGTTTGCACGTGCTTCGGCCTTTCGACGCGGAAAGTCGTCCCAGTTGGCGGCTTTCAAGACCGTGGCCTGAGTTGCGGGATAGTTACCGCTGTCGTAGGTGATCGATACGCCTGACCTGGCCTTCACCGGCTTTTCGTAAGGCATCGCTTCCGCGGCGATCAGGTTGCGTCGGCGTACCTCGGCGCGATCGAGCTTCAGTTCCGACGCGACGCGATCCACCAGACGTTCCACGGCAAAAGCCGATTGCGGATAGCCTGCTCCACGTACGGAGGACACCGGGGTCTTGTTCGTCAACACTACGCGAACATCCATCTTGAACGACGGAACCACGTAGGGACCGGTCAGCGCTGAGGCCGAATTGTAGGGCAGGTTGACGTCTTGCAGCGCATACGCGCCTTGGTCGTGAACCAGTGAGCCGCGAATTCCCGCGATGCGACCACCATCGTCGGTAGCAATTTCCAGCGACCAGACTTGATCGCGCTCCTGCACCGCATTGGTGAAATGCTCGTGCCGATCTTCAATCCATTTGACGGAACGCTTGAGCAGTTTCGCCGACGCCGCAACGGCAATATCCTCGGAATAGACGCATAGCTTGCCGCCGAAGCCGCCGCCGACGTCAGGAGTAACAACCCTGATCTTGCTGTCCGGGAGTCCGAGCAGCGAAGCGATGGTATTCTTCAGATCGTGGGCCTTTTGCGTGGAGGCTGATACAAACAATGAATCGTCCGAGCTTCGATATTCGGCGACAATGCCGCGACATTCGATCGAATGGGCGCCGCCGCGACATTGCAGGATTTCGTCTCGAAAAACATGGGCAGCGCGCGCGAATGCTTCGTCGGTATTGCCGTAACCGACGTGATAGCTGGCAACCACATTGGACGGCAGTTCTAATCTCACGCGAGGGCTCGAACCGTGCGCGGAGGCCCGGCAGTCGAGGGCCGGTTCCAGCAGATCGTAATCCACCTGCACCAGCACAGCCGCATCTTCCGTCACGTACCGGTTGTCGCCGATAACGATGGCGACCGCCTCGCCCACGTAAGAAACTTCAATGTCGGCGAGTGCAAACGGCCAGACGCTGTCGAGCGCCGTGCCTGAATTGGAATGGCGCGTCATACGCCGATGTCGCATGATTCCGGCGAGGTCGCTGAGCGTCAGCACAGCGTGTATGCCGGGCAATTCGGATGCTGCACGTGTGTCGATCGCGCGAATAGCCGCGTGTGCGTGCGGACTACGGACGAAACTGGCGTGCAATAGATCCGGAATATGAATGTCGTCGATAAAGCAGCCGCGTCCCCTCAACAGAGGCGCATCTTCGATGCGGGGTACGCTCAGCCCGATCAAGCTTCGCATGGTGTTTGCGTCCGGGCCGATGGTCCAATGGGGCTCTGGAACAGAGACCGCATGACTATTCCGCGATCGCCGTTGCGGCCTTGGTGGCGACGTCCTTGGGGGTGGCATAGATGTCGTCGAGCAAATGATCGATGGACTGACCATCGATTGGATTGATGTCGAGCCCGAGTTTCGTCGTCTCCGCAAGAAATTCGGGGTCCTTCATCGTGTCCTCGAAGGCCTTTCTCAAGATTTCCCTGCGGTCGTCCGGCAGGCCGGGCGGGGCGGCGAACGGTCGAGCGAGCACCTGTGTGGTGAGAAACAATTTGAGGATTTGCGTCTGTTCTGTCCCCTTCACCAAGTCCAGCGCCAGAGGCACGTCCGGCAGGTCGGGGTCCTTCTGCATCGCGGCCTGAATCGGAACGTTTATTTTCTTGCCGGAGATCCAGTCGGCATGCCGGCTCTTGATCGTGCTCCAAGAAATTCCGCATAGCCCATCGACCTCGCCCCGCTCCATCGCAAGGGTGATGTCGTTCGTGCCGGGATAGCCGGATACGAGCTTCACCTTTGCGCCGAGCACGTTCTTATACATCAGTGCAAAAATGTCAGGATCGGATCCCGCGCCTTCTCCGCCGGCAACGAACTGTCGCGACATCATGTCATCCCACGATTTGATCGCGGACGTATTCCAGGTGATGCAGACACTCACGTCACGCGTGATGCTGCCCAGCCAGGTGAATTTGCGGGTATCAAATGAAACCGAGGAAATCAGGGGTGCGATGGCAACGCTTCGCGAGAACACGCCGAAGACGGTACCGTCCTTCGGCGCCACACTGTAGATGTAGTTGGCCGCCCGCAAGCTTCCGGCTCCCACCATGTTGAGCGGGACGACAGTCGGCGCGCCGGGAATGTGCTTGCCGATATGCTTGGCCAGCACGCGAGCGTAGAGATCGTAGCCGCCGCCGACACTGTATCCGATGACGAGATTGATCGTCTTGCCCTGGTAGAAGTCGGCCGACGCCGCGGAGGAGACGCCCAGCAGTCCCCCTAACATGATTGTCGCAGTTCCCAGACACAGGGACGGGAGGGAGGCAGGACGCTGCATGTGGCTTACCTCATCTTGCAAAGCAAAACGGTGGCCGGCTTCTCATCATAGCTGCGAAAAGACTTGCGGGAACTTGTGGCGAAGTTTTCCCCGTAAATCGTGGCTTACGTCGACGACGGTCGGAAATGTGCCATTGAGCTTCTTGTCGTAGGGGATGCAGGCATCGATCAGGATGCGGTTGTTGAAATTGCCGGGCAGAAAGAGCGGATCGCGCTTGGAGGCCCATGCTTTCTGAATCAGATCGATATCCGCGACCGGGTCAAACCGGGTGCACATCGCCCATAGCACCTGGTCGAGCTCGCCGGCATCGATATCGTCGTCGACCACAACGGTCCATTTTCCGGCATAAGCGCCGCCCTGGCAGGACGAGGCGACATGAAGAACCTGTCGCGCGTGGCCGGGATAGCGTTGGCGGATTTGGATCACGGTGAACCGGGTGGCGGGGCCGGCTTCGTGGTTCCAGACACCCAGCACTTCCGGAATGCCGCAGAGTTCGAGCGAGCGCCAGACCTCCGATGCGCCCGCGATGCCTTTCAGCAATCCGGTCTCGTCGACCGGCTTGTGTTGGGGAGCGCAGCAAATGATCGGATCATTGCGGTACAGAATCGTTTTGACGTTGACGTAGGGCCGCGGGACCGTGTCGTCGGAGTAGTAGCCCATCCATTCGCCGAAAGGCCCCTCCATCATGGTCTGGCCGGGGACGGTTTCGCCTTCGATGGCGATTTCGGCATCGGCCGGGATCGGGAATCCGGTGAAGGGACCGCGCACGACGTCAATTGCCTTGCCGCGGAGGCCGCCGGCGATATCGATCTCGCCGACTTTGTCCGGAACCGGACTTCCCGAGAGCATGAACAGAAGCGGATCCTGTCCAACCAGGATCACGACCTTCATGGGCTGGCCGCGTTCGAAATTCTTGTCTCGATGGATGCGTCCGTGTTTGCCCTCGGTAATCTGACAGCCGATCGTTTTGCCGTCATAGACTTGGCTGCGATAGGCGCCGAGATTGAACCAACCTTCGTCCGGATCCTGCGTGATCACGCAGTCGGCCGTTCCGATGAATCTTGCAGTATCGCGCTCATGATGCCGTGGCACCGGAAATTTCAGGACATCGACGGCGTCGCCGGTGAGCACGTTTTGCAATATCGGACCGTCATTGACGTAGCGCGGAGGAATGGGCTTCAGATCGCGCATGCGCTGATGATATTGCCTGACAATATCGACCTTGCGCTCGTACGTCAGCGGCAGTCCGAGCGTGAGCGCAACCCGGCGGATCGATGAGAAATGACCATAGAGGGTGCGAAATCCTTTCGGGTATCCCGGGACTTCGTCGAACAGAATGGCGGGCGCTGTGCCGCCGCTCTTCTCGGTCAGCATATGGGTGATGGCACCCATCTCCACGTCCCAGTCCGCACCGTTCACCCGAAGTAATTCTCCCATGTCCTCGACCTGATCGAGCCAGCCTCTCAGTCCGTCATAGCGGACTGGCTCGGCCGACGTTGCCGTCTTGGTCGCGATCTTGGGTGACATTAGAGCTCCCCGATTTTCCCCAAAAACAAATTGTATTCTATTGTATACATAGTACCGTTATTGGGACAAGAGGGAGATTTTGATGAATGATGCCATTTAAGGACACGCTTCCTCTGATCGTCGGCATCAGCGGCGCATCGGGGGCCATCTATGGAATCCGCCTCCTGCAGTCTTTGCGGGCGGCCGCAATTCCCTCTCATCTTGTGCTCTCGAAGGCGGCCGCTTTGACGCTCAAAGAGGAATGCGATCTGACGATCGATGCCGTGCGTGAGATGGCTGATGTCGTCCATGCAAACGGAGATGTCGGCGCGTCGATTTCCAGCGGTTCATTCAAGACCCGGGGAATGATCGTCATTCCCTGTTCGATCCGAACGCTGTCCGACGTCTCCTGCGGCACTACCGATACGCTGCTCAGTCGCGCGGCTGATGTCGTTTTGAAAGAGCGGCGGCGCCTGGTTCTGGTTGTGCGCGAAACCCCGCTCCACGCAGGTCATCTGCGCAGCATGCAGGCTGCGACAGAAAACGGTGCGATCATCATGCCGCCGGTGCCGGCCTTCTACCATCGGCCAAAGACGATCGATGATCTCATCAACCAGACGGTCGGCCGGTGTCTCGATTTGTTCGATATTGATCCCGGCATCGTCAAACGCTGGCGATCGGATTCATGAGCCGCGTCATGAGTTCATATGAAGCAGCCGAAGGCATTGAATGCTTCTCGGATATCGATCTGATCGAACTAGTTGCATCGGCGGGATGAGAAGGTCGACAAACGGGGCGAGGGATGGACGCGACACAAACCGACCTTCTGGGCATGGCATGGCACGCTTTGAATCTGCTGCTGGAGCCGCAGCGGATGATGATCCTGATCCTTGGCGTCATTATCGGCCTCGCTTTCGGCGTTCTTCCCGGGCTTAGCGGCGTTGTCGGTCTCGCCATTTTGATTCCGTTTACCTACAACCTGGACCCGCACACCGCCTTTGCTCTCTTGCTCGGAATGACCGCGGTCGTGACGTCGTCCGACTTCATCAGCGCCGTGCTGTTCGGTGTTCCTGGTCACGTCGGTGCTGCCGCAACTGTCATCGACGGTCATGCCATGGCGCGGCGCGGGGAGGCGGGAAGGGCATTTGGCGCGGGCTTTGCTGCATCGCTCATCGGCGGCCTGGTCGGAGCCTTGGTGCTGGCCGTGAGCATTCCGGTGCTGCGACCCTTGATGCTCGCGATCGGCTCGCCGGAATTGCTGTCATTCACGTTCCTGGGGTTGTCGACTGTCGCCACGCTCAGCGGCAAGGCGCCATTGAAGGGGCTCGCGGCAGCAGGGATCGGCTTGATGGTTGCGATGATCGGCTCGCGCGCCCAGGGTGGGACTCTGCGATGGACCTTCGATACGCTTTATCTGTGGGACGGCGTTCCGCTGGTGCCGGCGACGCTCGGTCTGTTCGCGCTGCCGGAACTCGCCGATCTCGCCATCATGCGCACCCGCATCGCCGGCATGAGTGCCTCCAATGTATCCATGTCCGGTCAATGGCAGGGCGTCCAGGACGTCTTCCGCAATTGGTGGCTGGTCATTCGCTGCAGCATATTGGGGACCGTCCTTGGCGCAATTCCGGGTATCGGCTCGGCTGTGATCGACTGGATCGCCTACGGTTACGCCCAGCGCAGTGAAAAAAATCCGGAGACGTTTGGATCCGGTGACGTCCGAGGCGTCATTGCGCCCGAAAGCTCGAACAATGCGAAAGAGGGCGGGCACCTCGTCCCGACGATCGCCTTCGGCGTGCCCGCCGGCGCGTCGATGTCCATTCTGCTCGGCGCTTTCCTCATCCACGGTTTGACGCCCGGGCCGGAGATGCTGACCAAGCATCTCGATATCACCTACACCATCGTCTGGAGCCTGACGCTCGCTCATGTGATTGGCGGGGTCATTTGCCTGTTAGGGAGTCATTGGCTCGCGAAAATCTCCCTCATCAGGCCTGAGGTTCTGCTTCCCAGCGTTCTGGCGCTCGTTTTCATCGCCGCCTATCAGGGCTCACATGATTGGGGGGACATTGTTTCGATGCTCGCGTTCGGCCTGCTTGGATGGTTCATGAAACTGTACGGGTGGCCGCGTCCACCCCTCATCCTCGGTCTGGCGATCGGCGCCATTTTCGAACGTTACTTGTTCATCTCCACCGAATTGTATGGCGCGAGCTGGATGTGGCATCCGTTCGTGCTGGCGGTCTTTGCGGTGATCGCATGGGTGTTGTACCGGCCGCTCGCGCAAATCGTCACTGGCCTCCGCGGCGAACTCAAATCGGCGCGCGGTGGCCGCCTTCGGTTTGATACATCGACGATCTTTACCATCCTGGTGCTCGCCATCTGTATCCTCGCCGCAAGAACGGCGTGGTCTTGGCCGGTGGCCGCGAAGCTGGTGCCGTTGACGGCCTGCGGCATCGCCATTGCGGGGAGCTTCCTGACCCTCCTGGCCGACTTGTTCGGCGCCGCCACCAAGCCCGACGCCAACAAGGCCAAAGCCGCCGTTGCGGGCGAACTGACGTCGCTCGACTTGCCGACCGGTGTGCTTCGGCGCCGCGCCAGCATCTTTTTTCTCTGGATTGGGATCTTTGCCTCCTCCATTGCCGTCGTCGGATTCATCCCGGCGATCGGGCTCTTTATCTTTCTCTATATGCGGTGGGGATTCGGCGAAGGCTATCCGATGTCGATTGCCTGCGCGGCAGTCATGGCGGTGGCATGCTATTTGGTGTTCGACGTCGGACTGCGGGTGGCGTGGCCGCGGTCGCTGGTGGGGGATCTGTTCCCGGCGGCCCGAGAGCTGTTCGATTTTATTTGAGCATAAGCCGATGTTGAAGACTGCTAGACGCGAGTGTCTTCAGCCGCGAAATATTCCAAGCGGCTTTTCTGCGCTTGTTGAATATGATTGCGCGATGCTCTTTCGGCGCCCTCCGCGTCGCGCTTTTCGATAGCCTGCACGATCTTAAGATGTTCGCTGTCTGACTGCTCGCGGCGCGTCGGCATGCGCGACGTGAGATTGTGGAGAAGCGCCATGGAATCGTTCAGGACCTCGAGCGTATCCAGCAGATATTCGTTGTGCGCTGCTTCGTAGATGTGTTGATGGAAGCGCCGATTGAGCGTGACCAAAGCAAGTGCATCATGACCTTCCACGCTCAGTTGTTTCTGCAGCGAGTATAGAATCTGCACTTCAGCTTCCGTCGCATGCCGGGCGGCAAAGCCGGCGGCCGACCCTTCAAGAATTTCCCGCATCGCATACAGGTCAAACACCTGTTTGACGGACATCTGAGCGACCGCGAGACCGCGCCCGGGGCTTGTTACCAGCAGACCGCGCTGCTGAAGACGCTGCAGGGCCTCGCGAACCGGGGTCCGGCTGACGCCCAGACTTTTGGCGATGTCTTCCTCGCGAATACGCTCGCCACGTGCAAAATGGCCGTCCCATATCGCATTTCGAACGCTTTGATAAACGAAGTCGGCGCGCGATCCCGTGCGCAAAGCACGAGGATCCAGCACCGTCAAAAAGCTCGAACCCGCAGAAGATTCGGCCGCATGCGATCCGTGCTGCGCCTTTCGTTCGCTGGCATGATCAACGTGATCGGTCGGTTTCAAATCATTCTCCCCGGGCGCGACGAATATAATCGCCATCGCTCACCAATGCCACCGATCTGACGCGCGCCCTTGTTCTGTTTAGGGAAATCCAAACATCGGTTCGCTGCTCAGCAGACAAGCAGCACCAGCCGGTAGGCCCGTCCGCGAAGCCCGTGATGGTGACCGTTATCGCTTCGCGTGGGCTTCGACTTCAGTCCGCACCGGGTGTCCGTGCGTTCTGCCCTGCAGCCTCCGGAGGCGACGCGGCACCTCCGCAATCCCAGCCCTTCCGTCCTCCCCAATTTCGATACATTCGGTCAGAAAGCCCTTCCCATTGGCGACGAGGAAGCCGCAATTCCGGCCGTGTTGGCACGGCCTAACGATTGGCGGTCGTTTGTGCCAATTTTGGCATTTTTGTTTGCTTTTGACTATCGGGGCGTTAGTCTCGCTGGCTCGTCGCGCAGTTCGTACGTCACGACGCTCTGAAAGGACTCGCTCGCGGCCGTGGTTCGTTGTCGGCCCCGAAAGCCGCGGCGGGCATGCCAGGTGCAGGACGGCTGAATGGGAGCGGCGATGGGCGGTCACGCGGCGGCGGAGGGATGGATCGGCGCGAGTCTGCCCCGCAAGGAGGACGCGCGACATCTTCTCGGGGCCGGGATGTTTATCGCCGATGTCCGGGTGCCGGGCCTGCAGGACATTGCGTTCGTCCGCAGCCAGAGAGCGCACGCATATGTGCGACAGGTTGGAAAACCTGCGGGCGGCCGCGTTTTCACTCTCGCCGATCTCGGTGCTATTCATATTCTTGAGGCAGGGCCAGAACTTGCGGCGTTCCGCCACGGGCCTTATCCGCCGCTGGCCGACGAGCGGGTGCGCTATGTTGGTCAGGCGATCGCGGCGTGCATCGCCCCGACACGCTCGCAGGCAGAGGACATGGCGGACGAGGTCTCGGTGGAATTGGAGGAATTATCCGCCGTTGTCGACCCGGTTGCCGCGATGCGGCCGGGCTCTGCACGATTGTTTTCCTCTTGGGCAGACAACGCGTTCATTACCAGCACGGTCAGCGAGGGCGACGCCGAGTCGCTCGCCGCGGCGCCGATCCGGCTGCATCGAAAATTCAGGATGAATCGACAGGCCACGGTCTCCCTCGAATGTCGGGGCGTACTTGCTTATTGGGACCAGCGCGTCGAGGAGCTTGTCATCTATCTATCAACGCAGGGCGCCCATGTGATGCGCCTTGGATTTGCGCAGGCGCTGGGGCTGCCCGAACATAAGATCCGGGTGGTCGCGCCTGATGTCGGGGGAGGGTTCGGCGGCAAGAACCGTCTGTTGCCGGAAGAGATCGCCGTCGCCGCCATCGCTCTCAAGGTCGGCCATCCGGTGCGCTGGATCGAGGACCGCCGCGAGCATCTGATGGCGTCGGTTCATGCCCGCGACCACACCTACGACCTGACCATATCGGCGGATCGCCACGGCCGGCTTCTCGGACTCGAAGGCGACGTTTTTATCGACGCCGGCGCCTATGCGTTGTGGCCGACTGGTGCGTTCATGGAAGCGAGCATGGCGGCGCGCAATCTGACGGGGCCCTATCGTATCCGGAATCTGAAGATCAACACGTTTACGGTCGCCACCAACAAGGCCCCGCTCGGGCCGTATCGCGGCGTCGCACGGCCGGGTGCGTGCTTTGCCATTGAGCGGCTGGTCGACGAAGTGGCTCACGAAATCGGTCGCGAACCGATCGAACTGCGGCGGCTCAATATCGTGACCGCGACAGAACTTCCTTATCAAACCGCCGCCGGCATGACGCTGGATACCGGCGATTATGTCGCCTCGCTTGATACGGCAAAGGCGATGATCGATCTTCCGGCGGTGCGCCGGCGCCAGCTGACGGCCGAACCGGACGGGCGCGTCATTGGTGTCGGCTTTGCGTTTTATACCGAGCAAAGTGGGCACGGTCAGGCAGAATGGACAAAACGCAAATCCCGCGTCGTTCCCGGCTACGAGTCCGCGACGGTGCGAATGCTGCCCGACGGATCGGTGCTGGTGCTCGTCGGAGTCCAGAACCACGGGCAAGGCCATGACACCACCCTGGCGCAAATCGCAGCCCATGAGCTAAAAATCGATCCGGCTCGGATCTCGCTCCGCTACGGCGATACTGCGACAGCGCCGTTCGGGTTCGGCACGTTCGCCTCGCGCAGCATCGTATTCGGTGGCGGTGCGGTGGCCAAATCCTGTCGGGCGCTGGCCGAGAAAATTCGCAGGATCGGCGCCCACTTGTTGCAGATCGACGTAGCGGCAACGCGCATTGCGGACGCTGCTGTTCACGGCCCGCATGGCGCGGTCGACTTCGCCGAAATCGCGTTGGCGGCAAACGTGCGTCAGGAATTTCTGCCGGCGGGGATGGAGCCGCTGCTCGAAATCACGGCGACCTACGAGCCGACCGATTCCGGCGGCGTATTCTCCTACGGTACCCATGCGGTGATCGTTGCGGTTGAGCCGGATATCGGTGCGGTTGAGATTCTCGATTACGTTGTGGCCGAAGATTGCGGGGTCATGATCAATCCGATGATCGTCGATGGTCAGATCCAGGGCGGGATAGCACAGGGAATCGGTACTGCGCTCTACGAGGAAATCCCGTTTGACGAGATGGGCCAGCCGCTCGCGACGACGTTCGCGGATTACATGGTGCCGTGTGCGCCGGAAATTCCGACAGTGCGGATCGCCCATTCGGTGACCCCGGCACATGCGACCGAATACGGCGTCAAAGGCGTCGGCGAAGGCGGCGCGATCGCACCACCGGCGGTGATTGCAAACGCAGTGGCCGACGCCTTCCGTACGATCAGGGCGAACTTCAATGAAACTCCGCTGACGCCGCGTCGCGTGTCGGAAGCGATCGATCACGCCCGACGGCTGGTGGGGATCGTATGAAGGCCGCCCCGTTCGATTACATCCGTCCGTCCTCGTTGGAGGCCGCTGTTGCCGCGCTGGCGGAGGACGGCCTGACCACGGCGGCGATCGCTGGCGGGCAGTCGCTGCTGCCGCTGCTCGCTCTGCGTGTCGCGATGGTCGATCTGGTTGTCGATATCAGTCGCCTGGATGAACTTAAGGAAGTGACGGTGACGCCGGAAGCGCTCCGGGTCGGTGCCCTGACGACGCATGCCGCATTTGAGGATGGTCAGGTGCCAGACGTCAGCAATGGCCTGATGCGCAGGGTCGCGAGTGGGATTTCCTATCGCGCCATTCGCCATTACGGGACCATCGGCGGCAGCGTGGCGCTGGCCGATCCAGCCGCCGATTGGCCGGGGTGTCTGATCGCGCTTGGCGCCAGGGTGCGGATTTCGAACCGCTCCGGTGAGCGGTCCGAGCCGATGACTGACTTCATCAAGGGGCAATATTCAACGTCGCTCGCGGTCGGCGACATTGTGCTCGGGGTCGAGGTGCCTAGGATGCCGACGCCGCGTTGGGGCTTTGCCAAGGCGGCACGCAAGAGCGGAGCCTTTGCCGATTCAATCGCGGTGGCGGTTGCCCGCGACCAACGCGTCGCGGTTGTGCTGGCGGCGGCAACCACGCGGCCGTGTTTGATGGCGGAGGTTAGCGCCCGGGTTATGGCCGGGACAGAGCACGCGCTACGCGATGCCATTGCGGCGGATTTGGCGGCGCAGGCGCCGGACGCCGATGCCTATCAGAAGCGGTTACACACGGCGACGCTTCTTCGCGCGGTGAGGGAGCTGCGCGGCCAATGAAGACCGCCACGCTAGAACTTAATGGGACCAGCACGAAGCTCGCCGTCGAGCCCCGTGAGACGCTTGCAGACTTTCTCCGCGAACGATGCGGGTTGACTGGAACGCATCTCGGCTGCGAACACGGAGCGTGTGGGGCATGTACGATCCTGGTTGACGGTCGGGCGACGCGCTCGTGCCTTCAACTCGCGGTGATGTGCGACGGACGTACAGTGCTGACGATCGAAGGCTTGCGCAACGATCCCCTGACGGATTTGCTGCGCCGCCATTTCCACACCTGTCATGCTTTGCAATGCGGCTTCTGTACGTCCGGCATGTTGATCACCGCACGCGATATCCTGTGTCGGATCAAGCGGCCTGACGCGCAGGCCGTCCGTCGCGAACTGAGTGGACAGATTTGCCGGTGCACCGGGTACGCTAACATCGTGAAAGCTATCGTCGCGGCTGGTGAGGAGATTGGTCAGGGGGCGGTGGCACAGCATATGCACGGGGGTGTGGTGCCGACCTAGCGGCACGATAGGCGCCGGATGCCGACGCCGAGTGGGAGTCGACTATGAGTGTGCACATGGGAAAGTTGACGCGGCGCGGTCTTCTGACGGCGGGTGCGGCTGCCGCGGGCGTAGCTGCGTGGCCATTCACCAGCCGCGAGCAGACCACCGATCACATCAAGTTCAGTCTTGAATTTCGTATCTATGGCGGCAATGCGCCAATGTTCCTCGGTGCGGAGAACGGGATTTTCCGCGATCTTGGCCTCGACGTCGGCCTCGACGGGTCGTCCGGCTCGGCCGAATCCGTTACGCGGGTAGCAAGCGGCAGCCACGATTTCGGCCTCGCCGACGCGAGCACGGTGGTCGAATTCGGCGCGCGCAATCCGGCCGTCGCGCCCAAGATCCTCATGACGGTGTTCGATCGCTTTCCCGCGGTCGTGCTGAGCCTCAAGAGCAAGCCGATCAAGACGCTGCAGGGCTTGGTCGGGGCCAAGCTCGGGACTGGAACCGCTGACGCCGGTGTCAAGATTCTTCCGGCCCTGCTCGCACGTAACAAGATCGACCCCGCGTCGATCAATCGGGTAACAATCGACGTCAAGTTGCGCGACACCTTGCTCATCAAGGGCGACGTCGACGCGGTGATCGCGTTCGACTACACGGCGGTCTTCAACTTGCTCGAAGCGGGATTGAAGCTCGACGATATTAATCTGCTGTACTATTCGCAATTCGGCTTCGACTTCCCGGGAAATTCCCTGATCGTGAGTCCGGCGACGATCGAGAGCAAGCCGGATCTGGTCCACCGTGTCGCCACCGGAGTGGCGCGTTCCTGGGTTGCCGGCGCTCGGGATCGTGACGCGGCGATCGCCGCCGTCACCAAGCGCGACGGTCTGCTTCGGGCGGCGAACGAGCGCCAGCGCATGGACTGGGTCATCGATCGCCTCATCTTGACGCCGCCGGTCCGTGAGAACGGGCTGGGCTATTTCGACCCGGATCGGATGCGAAATGGTCTGGGCGTCCTGGCCGAGGGCTTCCAATTGGCGCGCGTTCCGACCGTCGATGAGGTCTACGATGGCCGTTTCCTGCCGCCGCCCGGCGACCGGAAGTTTGCTTAGGTGGCCTTGGCTCCTGTCGATGGACAACCCGTGAGCGCCACCGACGCCTTCATCGAACTGGATGGTGTATCGCTCCATTACGGCGCGCGCGACGGCACGCAGGCGCTCGCGCGAGTCGATCTTGGCGTGAGGGCAGGCGAGTTCGCAGCGGTTGTCGGTCCGTCGGGCTGCGGAAAATCCTCCTTGATGAAGCTTGTCTCCGGTCTGCGTCCGCCGACCTCGGGCAGCATCCGCGTCGCCGGTGCAGCGGTCACGGGACCGCTCAAGTGCGTCGGCATGGCGTTCCAGAATCCGACGTTGCTCCCGTGGCGCAATACGCTGTCCAATACAATGCTTCCACTGGAGATCGTGCAGCCCCATCGAGCGCGGCTGCGCCGGCACCGGAAAGACTATGTGAAGTTGGCGCAGAAGCTGTTGGCTTCGGTTGGGCTCAGCGGGTTCGAACGCAAGCAGCCCTGGATGCTGTCGGGTGGCATGCAGCAGCGCGCGAGCCTGTGCCGGGCACTCATCCACGATCCGGCGCTACTGATGCTGGATGAGCCGTTCGCGGCACTCGATGCCTTTACCCGCGAGGAGCTCTGGGGGGTGCTGCAGGACCTTTGGCTCGCGCGTAAATTTACTTGCGTCTTCGTGACCCACGACTTGCGTGAGGCGGCTTATCTGTCCGATGTCATTTACGTGATGAGCGCGCGACCGGGTCGTATTGTCGCTACCCATCGGATCGACCTGCCGCGACCGCGCAGCCTCGAAATGACCTTCAGGCCGGAATTCGTCGAAATTGTGCATCATATCCGCAATGAGATCGCGCAGGCGCGCAGTGAAGGCAAGCCGGAGTTGGTGGCGTGATGTCTGCTCGACGTCTCCGTGAAGCCGTGATGCCTTGGCTCGTGATTGGCGGGCTGCTGCTCCTCTGGCAGGTCGTCGTGCAGATTTTTCATGTCCGACCATTCATTCTGCCGGCACCGACTGTGGTCTGGACGACGTTTCTCGAGTATCGCCAGCCGATCATGGACAACGCGCTATTCACGCTCGTGAACACGTTGTCCGGATTTGCGATTGGCATCGTCGTCGGCGTGCTGCTCGGCATCGTTATTGGTTCTTCGCGACTCGCCTACGCCGGACTTTATCCGCTGTTGGTTGGAATCAATTCGGTTCCCAAAGCGGCGATCGTACCGATTCTCGTTCTTTGGATGGGCATCGGACCGGCGCCGGCGATAGCGACCGCCTTCCTGCTCTCGTTCTTTCCGATCGCCGTGAATGTCGCCACCGGGCTCGCCACAGTCGAGCCCGAACTGGAAGATGTGCTGCGCTCGCTGGGCGCGACACGCTTCGACATTCTGCGCAAAGTGGGGCTGCCGCGGACGATGCCGTTCTTCTTTGCGTCGTTGAAAGTGGCGGTCACGCTCGCCTTTGTCGGCGCGGTGATTTCGGAGACCATCGCGTCCAATGACGGGATCGGTTACCTGATGATGCAGTCGGCATCGCAGTTCAGGGTGCCGCTGATGTTTGCTGGCCTGATGGTGATCGCCGCCATGGGGATCGCGACCTACGTCATCTTCGCATTGATCGAGCGCCGCGTGACCGGTTGGGCGACGCGTCGCAACGACACGCATTTCGGCGGCGGATGACGCATTCGCTTATGGCAGGTTCTCGGATTACCCGATTTTGGGCAGGTCCTTGGCCCACTTGGCGCGAATGCGATCATCAAGCGCCTTGCTCGACCGCGCAACGATCGGGAAGGTGTTGCGGCGTTTGAATGGTTTGCAGGCGTCGATCACGACGCGCGAATTGCGGCGGTCGGTGTCGCCGTCGTAGCACATGGGATCGAGCGCCGAGCTCCAGCCGCCGTCCACGATATCGACGCCCTCCCGCGGATCGCAGCGCGTGGACATGGCCCAGATGACATCGTTGATGTTGGTCGGATCGATGTCGTCGTCGACCACGATGGTCCAGCGGTTGCAATAGGCGCCGGCGTGACAATGCGAAGCGACGAACCCGGCCTGTTTGGCATGACCGCCGTAGAGCTGCTTGATAGAGACCGTGAGCCAGAACCGGCTTCCGCCGGCTTCATGGGTCCACACACCTTTGACTTCGGGAACACCGGCCGCTTCAAGCTGGTTCCAGACCGCGCCGCAGCGATAGGTGCCAAGATAGAAGGTGTTGTCGTTAGGCGGCACCGCCGGGATAGCGCCGAGCAGGATCGGATCGTTGCGGTACATCATCGTGGTGATCCGAATGGCGGGCTCCGGCCGGCTGCCGCCGGCGTAGTAGCCGGTCCATTCGCCGAGCGGCCCTTCCTGGATTTCGTCATTGGGGTGGATAAAGCCCTCGAACGCGATTTCGGCATTCGCCGGCACCGGCAATCCGGTGCGGGGCATATTGAGGATCTCGACCGGCTCGCCAAGCAAGCCGCCGGCCGCCTCGAATTCGCTCTTGCCGTACGGTATTTCCAGGCCCGCGAGCATGAACAATGCGGGATGCATGCCGACCACGACGGCAACGGGGCAGGGTTGGCCGCGCTCATGATATCGCGTCATGATGATCCGGCCGTGCTTGCCCGGTGACATCATCACGGTCGCGACGTCTGGCCCCTGGGTCTGTACGCGATAGGCGCCGTAATTGATCCAGCCGGAATCCGGATCTTTCATGACGACCATGCAGGCGGTCCCGATGAAATGACCGCCGTCGTGTTCGTGCCAGATCGGCGTCGGAATCGCGTTGAGGTTGACCTTCGTGCCCTCGAGGACGTTGTCGAGCAGCGGCCCCCCGTTGACTGCAGTTGGTTTAAAGGTCGGTGCGTCCCGCATGTAGTCGCGCCACCAGCGGATCAGATCCATTTCCGATCCGCCTGGGGGCAATCCGAGTGCGACGTTGATGCGTGGCACTGAGGTCAGAATATTCGCGAGCACACGGTGGCCTTTGGCAAAACCGGGGACTTCGTCGAACATGACCGCCGGATTGCCCATGTTCCGCTGATAGAGGTCGACGATCCCGCCGATCTCTTCCTTTGGCTCCGCGCCCTTGATGGTCTTGAGCTCGCCGATAGCCTGCACCGCGCTGAGCCAGTCTCTCAAATCCTTGTTTGCCACGATCTTACCTCTCCACGAAGCCCACGATTGCCCTGCAATATGTCGACTGACTTGTCGGGCCGATTTTCCGAGGCGCAGATCGATCGGATTCGATTGCGCGGCCCTCTTCAGTCAAGAAATTCATGGCGTTGGCGTGCCCGTGCGGCGCGTCGCGGCCAGCCTGACGGCATTGATGATCTCGGGATACGCCGAGCATCGACAGAGATTGCCGGTCAGGTAGTGGCGGATCTCATCGTCGTTCGGATTGGGATTGGTATCGAGGAGCTGCTTCACCATCATGATGAAACCCGGCGTGCAGAAGCCGCACTGGAAGGCGCCGGCCTCGATAAAAGCCTCTTGGACCGGATCGAGTGTTTGTCCTGTCGCCAAGCCTTCGACGGTATCCACCTTGGCGCCATCGAGAAACCAGGCAAACGAAAGACAGCCTGACACGGCCTTCGAATTGACGTGCACTGTGCAGCAACCGCACAGGCCCTGACCGCAACTTTCGCGTGCGCCCCTGAGGTCGAACTGCCGCGTCAGCATATCGACGATGTTGTCGTCCGGGGTGACGTTCGCGGTTACCGGAAGACCGTTCAAGGTGAAACGAATGGTACGCGCTGTCGCCAATTTACTCTCCGCCGAATGGCGTGCCGTTTGCCCTTTGCAGCGCGCGGAAAATCGTCTCCGGCGTCAGGGGCAGATCTGTGAGATGGATGCCGATGGCGTCCGCGACGGCATTGCCGATGGCAGGGGAAAGCGCAATCGTTGAGCTCTCGCCGGCACCCTTGGCTCCAAAGGGACCGCCAGTTTGATACGATTCCACATACTCGTTGACGAATTCGCGCGGCATTTCGAGCAGGGTGGGTATCTTGTATTCCGCGAGCGAGTTGTTGGTGAGTTGGCCGTCGCGGTACAGCATGTGTTCGGTCGTGGTGAACCCCAGTTGCATGATCGCAGCACCCGAGATCTGAGCCCGCACCATGTCGGGATTGATGGCGGTGCCGACATCGACGACGTTCACAAGTTTGGTGACGGTGAGAACGCCGGTGTCGGTGTCGACCTCCACCTCGGCTCCGCTTGCGCCGACACCCCAGAATGGAGTCGCATTCTTCGACTGGCCGGTCTGCGGATCCGGCTTCTCATAGGCCGGAATAAAACTTCCGGTACCGATGATATTGCCGGCCTGCATGCCATATTTTCGACGAAGCAATTCACTGAGCGGAATGTTGCTCCGCGGTGGGATGCCGAGTTCCGCCGCGAGCTCGTCAATTTTTCGCTTTGCGTCCTCTGCGGCCAGGCGTACGGCGGTGCCCATGTGGAAAGTCGAACGTGACCCGAGCGTGCCCATGTCATAAGGCGTGACATCGGTATCGGAATGAATAACGCGGATCGTTTCAGCGTCGATATTCAGGACTTCGGCCGCGATCTGGGCCATGACTGTGTCCGAGCCTTGGCCCATGTCGACGGTGCCGATGTACAATCCGCAGCTTGCATCACCATAGAGATTGACGACCGCGACCGATGTCGTTGGCGACGTGATGCCCTTGAAGCCGATCGCAAGACCACGTCCGCGCCGGACGCGGCCGCCACCCTTGTCGAAGGGAAGATGCCACTTCATGCGATTGGCGAGGTGATCGAGCACCTTGTCCAAGGCTGCATCGTGCAAGATCGTTCCCGAGGCTTGGGGGCGGCCCTCCCGCAGCAAGTTTCTGCGGCGAAATTCGAGCTTATCGAGGCCGAGGGCCTCGGCAATCATGTCGGTGTGGCACTCATACGCCCACGCCGTTTGTGGTGCGCCAAACCCGCGCAATGCGCCGGCCGGCGGGTGGTTGGTGTAGACCGCGTAGGACTCGATGGCGACGTTCTCGATGTCGTAAGGGCCGGCCGACGTGAACCCCGCCTTTTGCGTCACGCGTGGCCCGATATCGGCGTAGGCGCCGCCATTCCAGATGATCTCGCAATGACGCGCGATGATCGTCCCGTCCTTTGTCACACCGCTCTTGATTTTAAATGTGCAGGGATGACGCGTGACCATGAAGAACTGCTCTTCCATGGTCAGCGCGATTTTGACGGGGCGCTGCGCGAGCAACGACAACGCCGTCACCAAGGCTTCGAGCTTGATGTAAAGCTTGCCGCCGAAGCCGCCGCCGAGATAGGGGACTTTCACGCGCACGCGATTTTCCGGCAACCCGAGCAGCCGCGCGATCTCGATGCGTACGAACGACGGCCCCTGCGACGCCGTGTGTAAAGTTACCCGCCCATCCGCCGCATCGGCCACGGATACGAATGGCTCCATCGGGGTGTGCATCACGGGCTGGGAGCGGAAGGTGTGCTCGAACACGTGGTCGGCCGCCGCAAATCCAGCATCCACGTCGCCGCGTCGCAGGCGATAATCGAGCGCGATATTGGTGCCGCGGCGGCCCTTGAGGTGTTGCAGGTCGGGAAATGTTGCCGCCGGCTTTAGTTCGTCGTGAACCAGGATGTCGGCGGTCATCGCTTCGACTTCGTCATAGACCGCCGGCAGCTCTTCGTATTCCGCGGTGATCAGGCCGGCTGCCTCTTCGGCAATGCGTGGGTCCGAAGCGAGCACGGCGGCAACCGGTTCTCCCATGAACCGGACCTTTCGGTCGGCGAGGATCGGCTGATCGTGAAAGGCCGGTCCATAGTACGGATGTGGAATGACGGAGCGAATGTCGTCGATGGTAACGACGCGATACACCCCTTCGACCGCTCGCGCAGCCGATATATCAATGTGTTTGATGCGGGCATGCGGCACGGTACTGCGGAAGATCTTTCCGTAGAGCATGCCGGGAAGCCGCAGATGATGCACATATTCGGTCCGCCCGGTCACCTTCTCGCGTGCCTCGAGACGTCTGATCGACTGTCCGATGTTGCGTGACGTCGACGTCACCATGGTCCGGATCCTCCGGCAATGACACGCATGGCGCGCCCGAGATGAATGCGGAGGAGTTGCTGCTTATAGGCGGCGGAGCCACGGCTATCTGACGCCATGTCGACCTCTTCCACGGCCGCGTCGCCGGCGCTGCGCAGCAACGCTTCGTTCAATGCGGCTCCGCGCAGAACTTTTTCGGTGGCTGCGAGGCGGGTCGGCTTGTCGAGCGCGGCGCTGAGCACAATACGCAGATCCTCCACACGGCTGCCGTCGAGTTTGGCAGAGACGGCGATTCCGAGCGCCGGCCAATCATGCACCGCCCGCGTTGTTACCTTGACGTAGGTGGATCGCCAGTCCGGTCGGACCGGAACACGGATTTCCGCGATCAATTCGCCGTCGGCGATTGCGGTCTCATAATAGCCGCGGAATATATCCGCGACCGGTATGAGCCGCTCGCCCGCCCGGTTCCGAATCAGTGCGTGCGCGTCCAGTGCCATCCAGACCGGAGGAAGATCGAGGTGGGGATCGCCATGAGCGAGATTGCCGCCAATGGTCGCAACGTTGCGCACGCGCACGTTGGCGAGCGTCTTCATCGTTTGCACCACGACCGGAAAAAGACTTTTGATGGCTGCCGAGTGTTCGAGTTCCGAGAAGGTCGTCATGGCGCCGATACGGAACCACGCGCCGTCCTGGCCGAGTGACATGCCGGTAAAGGGCCCGTCGAGAAAGCGCAGGCTGACCAGGCGAACCGGCTTGAACAGCTGCGACTTGAGCATCAGCATCAGCGCGGTCCCGCCGCCGATTGGCCGGATCGCCGGATCGTTGTGATCGAGCAAACTCAGGGCTTCGTCGAGGGAGCGGGGTTCAGCCAGTTCGAAGCTTGCCATCACTCAGAACCCACCTGCGAGAGCGATGCATGAACGATGTTGTCCTGCCCGCCTTGTGACCTGGTCGTTGTGTGCTCGCGTGGGGAGCGCATGTTCTCTGTCGTATTCGTAGCAACGCAGGCCCGGGTTAGACCGCCCCAACCGACTTGCCCTAAGCAACGTCTGCTGGATCGAGGCGAGACGGCAAACCTGAAACGCATCGTCCAAAATCAAGGTTACAGGCGGAGAAGGCCATGTCAACTTTTTAGGACAAAAAGTTGGATCAACACCCATTCTGGCGATAGGATGCTGATAATACGAAAGAAAGAGCAGTACCAATACTGTTCGCAATGATCGTCTCTCGAGCGCTCTCACGGATCCAGCTGCCGCCATACCCTGGTTCGAATCCAGGCGCCCCGGCGAGCGACAATCTCTTGCAATCAAGGATTTGGTGGAGCGTTGCGGCATCCGTCGGTCCGCGATGCCGATGCGCTCGGCACCATCCCGCCGATTCCGAAAGCCTCGAAGCGAACCGGTGGATCAGCCAAGCCAGTCGGGCAGCCAGGTGGCGACGGAGGGGACCGCGATAATAAGCACCAACAGCACCAGGCTCATCACGATGTACGGCACGACCGCCCGGAATATATGGGCCATGGTGACCTGTGGCGGCGCCACGCCTTTCATCGTCATCAGGAGCAGGCCATGCGGCGGCAGCAGCAGGCCGAGTTGCATGCAAATCAGATAAAGTACGCCGAACCAGATCAAGTCGATGTCGAGCCGTTGCACGATCGGCATGAAGATCGGCAGTGTGATCAGCATCATGCTGACCTGGTCGACAAAGATCCCCAGGAAAATCAGCACCAGCATCATGCCGATCAGAATGGCCATCGGCGACAAGCCGCGCTCGAACACCGCTGCCACGATGCCATCGGTGGCGCCGGAAAAGCTCAAGATCTGCGAAAATGTCGTCGCCCCGAGGATGATAAAGAAGATCATGCCTGAAATGGCGATGGTTCCGCGCAACGCCGTCGACAATGCCTTGAAGGTCAGGGCACGGTAGAGGGCGGCGAGGCCCATGGTTGCGACCGCCCCGAGCGCGGCCGACTCCGTAGGCGTGGCAAATCCTGCGGACATTGCCCCGACCACCACCACGAAGATGGAGACCAGTGGGAGCACATAGAGGATCAACAATTCGTATTTGCGCCAGCCGTGCCGTTCTTCGATCGGGGTCGACGGTGCGAGGCTCGGATCGGCAATCGCGCGAGCCACGATGTAACCGACAAAGGCCACGCTCAGCATCAGCCCTGGGACGATGCCCCCAATCAGCAGCTTCGAGATCGAGATCCCGGACAGGCTGCCGAGCAACACCGTCAATGCCGAGGGTGGGATCAGCATATCGACGGCGCCGATCGCCATGATTGGACCGGTGGCGATGGTCGGATGGTAGCCGCGCGCCAGCATCACTGGCAGCATCAGGGAGCCCAGCATTGCGGTGGTGGCGATGGTCGAGCCTGAAATGGCGGAGAAAATAGTCCCCGCGACGACCGCAACGACGGCAAGGCGGCCGGGAACTTGGCGGATCAGCCGCTCCACCCCGTCAATGACCTTCAAGGCGATCCCGGTGTGAAACAGGATCTCGCCCATCAGCACGAAAAACGGGATCGGGGTCAGCGAAAAGTTGGTGACCGAGACGACGCTGTTGCGCGCCATCTGCTCCAAGCCGGGAGGGCCGCCGAGGAACATGGCGGCGCCGACGAGATCGATGGCGATGAAGGCGAATGCGACCGGCATGCCGAGGAACATCAGCGCGGTCGAGCCACCGAGCAGCAGCAGGGAGGCGGCCTGCCACGACATGATCATAGCGCGGAACTCCGCCGCGCAGTCTCAATCGCGTGCCACACCACGTCCGGGGTCAAAGGCATATCGATCTCCGTCACGCCCAAAGGGCCGAGGGCATCAAGCACAGCGCTTACGATCGCCGCCGGCGCCGCGATCGCGCCGGCCTCGCCGCAGCCTTTGGCGCCGAGCGGATTGTGCGTGCAAGGCTGGCTCTCATCGAGTTCGGACACGATCATCGGCAGATCGCCAGCGCGCGGTAGCGCGTAATCCATCAATGAGCCCGATAGAAGTTGCCCGTCGCTGTCGTAGGCGCAATGCTCGCGCAGCGCCTGTCCCAATCCCTGGGCGACGCCGCCGTGGATTTGCCCGTCCACGATCATGGGGTTGATCACGGTGCCGACGTCGTCGACTCCCCAATAGCCGAGCACCTCCACGGCGCCGGTCTGTGGATCGACGTCGACCTCGCAGACATGCGCTCCATTGCTGAAAGCGAAGGCCGGCGGATCGTAGACCGCGGTTTCCTGCCAGCCGGGCTCCAGCGTCTCCAAGGGAAAGTTGTGCGGCACATGGGCGGCATGCGCGACCTCGGCGAACAAAATTCGCCGATCGGTGCCGGCGACGGCAAAGCTGCCTGCGGCAAACGTTATATCGCCGGGGGACGCCTCCAGCAGATGGGCCGCAATCAGTTTGCCCTTGCCGATAATTTTGACGGCAGCGCGATCGAGCGCGGATCCTCCGACGGCAATCGAGCGCGAACCGAACGTTCCGGTGCCATATGGCACCTGATCGGTGTCACCTTCGATGATGTCGATCTTGTCGAGGGCAACGCCAAGCCGGGTCGAGAGGATCTGCGCCATCGTGGTGGCGTGGCCCTGGCCGTGATTGTGGGTGCCGAGCAAGGCTTGCACGCCGCCATCAGACAGCACGCGAATGAGCGCCGCTTCGAAGAATCCGGTCCGGGCACCCAGCATGCCGGCAAAGCGGGAGGGCGCGACCCCGGAGGACTCGACATAACAGGCCATGCCGAAACCCCGCAGGCGTGCGCCACGCTTGGCTAGGGTGCGACGGTGAGGAAAATGCGCGTAGTCGGCAATCTCCAATGCCCGCGCAAATACCTTGGGAAAATCGCCGCAGTCATAGGTCGGTCCGATTGGTGTCTTGTAGGGCATCGCGGTCACAGGCACCAGGTTGCGGCGGCGGATCTCGGCGCGGTCGATCGCAAGCTCGATCGCGGCCCGGTCCGCGAGCCGTTCAAGCACATAGCAGGCTTCGGGCCTCCCGGCGCCGCGATAGGCGTCGGTCGGCAGCGTGTTGGTGAAAACGCCGGTGCATTGAACGAAGATCGCCGGCGTCCGGTAGACGCCGGCCAGCAGCGCACTGTAGATCGCGCTCGGAATTGCGGCCCCGAACGTCGAGACATAGGCGCCGAGATTGGCGAAGGTCTCGACCCTCAAACCGCAAAAGCGCCCGTCGGGGTCAAGCGCAAGCTCCGCCTGGGTAAGGTGGTCGCGGCCCTGATTGTCGGCAATGAAGCTTTCGCTCCGGCTCGCGATCCATTTGACCGAGCGCGCCAGGCGCCGCGCGGCCCAGGGGACGATGATTTCCTCGGGGTGCAGCTTGCCCTTGTAGCCGAAGCCGCCGCCGACATCGGGTGCGATCACGCGAACACGGCCCTCGGAAATCCCCAATTGTTCCGAGACAGCGCGGCGGATGTGATGGGGGACTTGGGTCGCGCTGTAGACCGTGAGCTTGTCGCCGGCGCTGTCGGGGACCGCGATCACCGCCCGCGGTTCGATCGCCGCGCCGATCAGCCGGTTGTTGATGAGTTCGATGCGGGTCACGTGCGCGGCCGTCTGCAATGCCGCGCTCACCGCTGCCGCGTCGCCGCGCGCCCAGCGAAAGCAGACATTGGCCGGCGCGCAGGCGTGCAGCAGAGTTGCCGCGGTGGTGGCCTCGCGCGCGTCGATGATCGCGGGCGCGATCTCGTAGTCGATCTCGATCGCGTCGGCGGCATCGAGCGCCTGCTCGCGCGTCTCCGCGATGACTGCGGCAACTGGTTCCCCCACGTGGCGGACGCGATCGCGTGCGAGCGCGAAGCGTGGCGGCTCGGCCATGGCGCGGCCGTCGTGCGAGCGGATGGACCACAGCGCCCGCATTGGGCCGATCTTGTCGGTCGCCATGTCGATGCCGGTCAGGACCGCGACAATGCCGGGGAAGGATCTCGCCCGCGCGGTTGCGATCGCACGAATACCGGCGTGGGCATGCGGGGAGCGGACAATGACGCAATGCAATTCGCCGGCAAGCTGCACATCTGCGACGAAACGCCCGGCGCCGCGCAACAGCCGGCCATCCTCGACGCGCGGGACCGACGCGCCGATACCTTCCGTCGCGGTCTTGGCCAAGGCGTCTATTGCAGTTCCTCGAGCAGGAGTTCGAGCCGTTCGAACGCCGATTTGTCGGTGACGACGAACAAATCGGCGTCGCCGCTGTTCGCCTCGTGAGCGGCAAATGTCCAATGCGGGATGCTGAAGACGTCGTGCTGCGACCACGCGAAACTGTGCTCGCCGATGGTCGAGCGACCATCACCCGAGACGACGAGACAGATCATGTTGCAGGTCGAGCGTTTGGGCCGTGTCGGCTGTCCGCGGGCGAGCCGGACCGCGTAGCAATCGAGCGCCGGCATGACGGCGCCCCCGGTGACCGGGTTGACATAGCGCAGCGTGTGGGCGCCATCGGGCCCCTTCGGTAACGCGGACAGCAGCCGCCGCGTGGCCGCGCCGGCATAATGATATTTGGGCGAGTGGGCGGTCTCGCGCGGCAGATCGGCGCCGATCATGCCCGGCTCCGACCATAGATTCTCATCTCCGGCGTCAACCCGCCAGAACTCGCGATCGTTGGGATCGCCGGGTTCGAAAAAGTTGGCGTCGAGGGTGCGGAGCAGGGGGATGTTGGCGGCATCGAACCAGATGATGCGGTGATTGCTCTCGTTGATGTGCCCGTGCCAGCACATCGGCGGCGTGAGAATGAGATCGCCCGACCGCATCGCGCAGCGCCGGCCGTTGACGATGGTGGCGGCGCCATCGGCCTGGGTCGCGAAGCGAATGGCGGCGAAGGAATGGCGGTGGGGGCGGGCGCGATCGCCCGGATCGAGCACGGTAAAGGCGGCGATCAGGTTGCTGGTGGTGACGGTTTCGCCGGCAAAGGCCGGGTTGACCAGAATGAGCGCGCGGCGCTCGACATCATCGATGGCGACCTGGCTGACCGCCCGATCGGCCAGAGGTGCGACATCCTTCCAGCGCCAGATCAGCGGGGCATCTTTGGGTTGCGGGCGCACCGGCGTGAGCGTCTTGAAGCGGTCCCACAGCGGATGGAGATTCGCGGCCTCCAATTCGGCGACAAACGAGTTCTCAGACATCTTTGTCGCCGCCCGTGATGCCGCGTCCATGGTCGTCAAGGCCGCCTCCGTTTCCCGGTCCGCCGCGATCAACTCTTCGGCAGCTTGGCCAGCACCGCATCGACATTGGCGTTGTCGATGATGACGTGCTTGATGAACACACGCGGCTCGACTTTTTCGCCCTTGAGATACGTGGCCAGCACGTCGACGCCGAGCCGGCCCCATTCGACCGGATTGAGTTCGACCGTCATCGCGATCGTGCCCTCCTTGACTGCGCGCAGCGCCGGCGGGACGCCGTTCATGCCGGTGACCACCGTCTGTCCGGAGCGATTGGCGGCGAGCACGGCCTGCATGGCCCCGAGCGCAACGTCGTCGTTGGCGGTATAGATCGCCTTGAGATCAGGATTGGCGACAAGGGCGTCCTCCGCATTCTTCAGCCCGCGTTCGCGCGTGAGAGGTCCGTCGGCCTTGAACACGATCTTGATCCCGGGAAATTTCGCCATCACTTCGGCGTAACCATCGGCGAGATTGCGAAACGTCGGCGCCCCGCTCGGCCCGAGCAGCATCGCGACCGTACCGGTGCCGTTCAGGCGCTTGGCGGTCCATTCCGCAATATCGCGGCCGATCTGCTTCTCATCCATCGCCACATGCAGCGTCTGGTTCGGCGAGGTGGATCCGCGCGCGAGCGAGACGATCGGAACCTTGGCTTGCGCGGCGGCATCGTAGGCGGCATTGACGCCGACGGCGTCGATCGGGGAAATCAGGATGCCCTTGACCCCCTTCGCAACGAGATCCTGCACGCCGTTGATCTGTTTGAGCTTGTCCTCGTTGGAGGAGACTGTGGCGACATCCCAGCCAAGCTCTTGCGCACGGCCGCGGATGCCGCGCAGCATGGCGATGTAGAATGGATTGTCGTCCTGCGCCAATGCCACGCCGATAGTGATCTTTTCTTGAGCACGCGCGGCGGGCAAGCACATCAGCGCGGCCGGCAGCAGCAAAGCGAGCGCCAGAACACGAAATCTCGACATGGCAGGTCTCCCCTCGGGCCGCACATTGCGGCCCATCCCGTCGGTCAGGATTGCGAGCGTAGCCGATCTGCGGCCGCGGCGGCAATGATGACGGCGCCGACGGCCACCCGCTGCCAATAGGAATCGACGTTCAGGAGATTGAGGCTGTTCCCAAGCACAATCATAATAAAGACGCCGATCAGGCTCTTATAGAGCGTTCCTTCACCACCCTGGAGCGAGGCGCCGCCGAGCACGACTGCGGCGATCGCGGTCAACTCGTAAAATTCACCGGCCGTCGGTTGACCGGACTGCAGCCGGGCGGCCAGCATCACGCCGGCAACGCCCGCGAGGGCACCGCACCAGACATAAGTCGACGCGACGATCCGCCCGACCGGAATGCCCGAGAGATACGCCGCATCGCGTCCGCCGCCGGTGGCGTAGATGCGCCGCCCATAAGGCGTGAGGTGCATGATCGCCGACAACGCGATCAGCAGTAGAGCTGGAAGCCAGACGAGATCGTGGATGCCGAACAATCGCGCCGAGCCGAAGGCGACGAACGCATGCGGCAAGCCGTCTTCTCCGCTCACCGGGGCGCCGCCGGTGATGAGAAAGACCACGCCGCGAACGAGAACCATCGTCCCCAGCGTCGTAATGAAAGGATTGACCCCGAGCATCGCGATGACGAGCCCGTTGGCAAGGCCGACCAGCGCGCCGACGGCAATGCCGGCGATAACGCCCGCGACGATGCCGAACGACAGCATCACCATCGCGGCAACGCATCCGGCGAGCGCAACAGTCGATCCCACCGACAGATCGAACCCGCCGCCGACGATCACGAACGTCATCCCCATTGCGATCACCGCCATGATCGAGGACTGCACCAGGATATTCGTCAGATTGAGCGGCGAGAGAAACCGGTCGGTCATCAGTGCGGTCAACACGCACAAGACCATCAGCGTGATCAGCGGCGCCTGTCCCGCCCAATTGATCCGCTTGGCTTCGCCCACGATCATGCGACGACGGCCGCGTGGACGCGCGCCTCGTCGAGCCCGTCGGCGCGATCGATGCGGGCGGTGATGTGTCCCTGACGCAACGCCAGCACCGCATCGCACAGCCGGGCGAGTTCGGACAGATCGCTCGAACTCAGCAGCACGCCGCCGCCGCGGGCGGCAAAGTCGCGCAGCAGGACATGGATCTGAGCCTTGGCGGCGACGTCGATCCCCTGGGTCGGTTCCGCCAACAGCAGAACCTTGACGCGACGCGCCAGCCATTTGGCGAGGATGACTTTCTGTTGATTGCCGCCGGAAAGGGCGGAAGCCTTGAGGTGCGGGCGGCGGGGGCGAATATCGAGCAGATCCATCAGTTCGGTCACCAGGCGTTCGCCGGCGCGGCGATCGATGAAACCGGCGCGGTGCAGGCGATCGAAGCTCGCCAGCAGGATATTGTCACGGACCGACAGGTTCATCACCAGTCCGAGCCGGCGGACGCCGGGCACCATGCCGATGCCGGCCTCGATCGCAGCCCTCGGATTTTTCAGTCGGCGATCGTTGGCGTTGACGCGGATCAAGCTGGCCGGTCGTGCCAGTCCGAACAGTCGGGCCAGCACGCGCTCGGCGCCGCTGCCCAGCAGTCCGGCGAGTCCGATGACTTCGCCCGTGCGCAGGCGAATGGGGTCGGGTCGGGGCTCGGCGTCGGCGATCAGCTCCGACCCAGGCACCGCTGGGGTCACCTGTAGCGCGTCGGCGGCGCGGCCAGTCATGGCATTCACGAGATCGACGGCATTGAACTCTCCCCGCCGGGCCAGCGCCGCCACAACGCCGTCACGCAGAACCGTGCAGCGATCGGCGAGCGTCACGATCTCCTCCAGGCGATGGGAGACGTAGATGATCGCGGTTCCCTGCTGCTTCAGGCGGATCAACACGGGAAACAATCTGGCAATTTCCCGATGATCCAGCGCCGCCGTCGGCTCGTCGAGAATGAGCACCCGGCATCGTCGCCGCAGCGCCTTGGCAATGACGATGATCTGCTGCTCGGCGAAGGTGAGGCTTCCGATCGGCCGATCGGGATCGGGGGTAAAATCGAATTGCGCCAATTGCGCCCGGGCCTCAGTGCGCATGCGCGCCCGATCGACGACCGGCAACAGGCCGAAAAGACGGTGCACCGGCAGGTCGCCGAGGGCTAGATTTTCCGCAATCGAAAGCGCCGGCACCAGGCGCAACTCCTGCGGAATCGTGACAATGCCGGCTGCAATGGCGTCGTGTGGGCTGGCGAAATGGCAGTCCTGCCCGTCGATCGTGATCCGACCCTGATCCGGGCGATGCACGCCGCCGAGAATGCGCACCAGGGTCGACTTTCCGGCGCCGTTCTCGCCGACCAGTGCATGGATCTCGCCCGGCATCACGTCGAAATCGACGCCGGCAAGCGCAGCGGTCGCCCCGAAGTGCTTGCGAATACCCTGGATGCGCGCCGCCGGGTGGCTCATGAGGTTCTTGGTGTTCCTGCGACTCTGGCGTTCCGGGGTTCAGCGCGCGACGCGCGCCACGCGCATCTTGTCGTCGGTGAACCGGCCGCGATCGATGATGACGTCGTTGTCGAGTGCGACCGTGCAGTCGCGCATCGGAACATCGTAGTGGCCCTTGGTGGTGCGTTTGCCGCCGCCCTGGGAATTAGGCCCGGTCGAGAACAGGAAATTGCCGGCGAAGCAGCGGGCGCCGGCATGATGACGGGTCGGATCGGCGCCGTTGAGGGCCAGCGCGTCCCAGCGCGCTTGCGGGTTCAGTCCCCATCCGAGATGAGAGATCGCATGGCCATCGAGGTCCTCGGGATGGGCGCGATTGCCGTCGAGCCAGTCGCTCATCAGCTTGGCGTCGAGACCGCCGTCGATACTGCGGATGAACCCGTCGCGCACCGTGAGGCGGACCTCGTCCTGCACATAGCGACAATAGGGCAGGACAACGATGTCGCCCGGCTGGAAGACAACCGTGCCGTTGGCCGAGCCTTCGTTCGGGAACGTATGGACATGACCGGCGCCCCAATGATCGAACCGGCCCGGCGCCTCGGCGTAGCCGTATTGGATCATGGTCGGGTACTCGCCGAGCGCCACGGTCAGGTCGGTGCCGCCGGGACGCGTGATGCGCATGGTCTTGGCCCGCCGAAGTCGATCGCCGGCATAGACGACGGCCTCCTTGAGGCCGGGAGGCGCCATGAGTTCCTCCAGTTCGTCGGGTCCGTCGATCACCATCAGCACCCTCGTGCCGGCGTCGCGGGCCTCCTTGAGCCAACGTGTGAACAGCGGAATGTGCAGGCAGATCAACATATCGGCGGCCTTGATCGCGTCGAGCGTGCCTTTGCAACGGCCGACGGTCTCGACCCCCACCTTGGTCCACGATGGCATGGCATTGACGCACATCTCGTAGACGTCGGCGCCGAGATCCTCTGCAGCGGCGAAGGCACCCGAGACATAGTCGCGACGGGCGCCGAGGTCGCTGAGGAGTACGATGGTTTCGCCCTTCTGCACGTTGCAGAGCAGGAACTGCTTGCGGAACAGCATCGCCAGCTTGGCGTGATTCAGGGCTTCGTGCATAGCGCCACCTCCGATATGCGAGCCGAGCCGTTACGTTGTCACGGAGAAGCAAAATCGGTCAATAGGAAGCACCGCCAGGCGATGCTTGGCGCAAGCGCCTTGGCAGCGGTAGGTTCGCTCCGATAGCATCAGCTGCCGCCATGCGCGCTTGGCCAGACGGGCAGCGGTGGCTGATTTGGGGAGTACCTGATGAAGAAAGTCATCCTTTGCGCCATGCTTCTGGGACTGTTCGGCGCCTCTGCCGGCGCCGAGGAGGTGACGCTGCGGGCGGTCTCCGCGTTTGCCGAAGGCACGCAATTCTCCAAGAACTTCGAACGCTTTGTCGAAAAGGTGAACGCCGACGGCAAGGGCGTCATCAAGATCAACTATATCGGGGGACCGCGGGCGATGCCGCCGTTCGAGGTCGGCAACGCGGTGCGGACGCACGTGGTCGATATCGCCAACGTGACCGGCGCGTTCTTCACCAACTTGATGCCCGAAGCCGATGCCGGCAAGCTGTTCAGCAAGTCGATGCAGATGCAGCGCAAGGACGGCACCTGGGACTACATCAATCAACTGCACAATCAGAAGCTCAATGCGTGGTATCTCGCGCGCCAGTTCCACAACGTGCCGTTCCACATCTATCTCACCAAGAAGCTCGACAAACTCGACCTCACCGGTCTCAAGATCAGGGTCACGCCAGTTTACAAGGATGTGGTCGAGGCGCTCGGGGGCACCGCGGTCACCACCGCGCCGGGCGAGGTGTATACTGCGCTCGAACGCGGCGTCGTCGACGGCTATGGCTGGCCGGTGCTCGGCATTTTCGATCTCGGCTGGGACAAGGTGACGAAGTATCGGCTGGAACCGCCGTTCTACAGCGTCGAGGTCGGTGTGCTGGTCAACCTCGACGCTTGGAAGGGTTTGACCGACGCGCAGCGCAAGGTGCTCAATGATGCGGCGCTTTGGCTCGAGGGACTTGACGAGGAAAATGTTGCGGTCATCAAGGCCGAGATCGATCGCCAGAGCAAAGCAGGCATCCAGTCGCTCGACTTCGGCGCGGCCGAAGACAAGCGCTTCCTCGCGGTCGCCAACGACGCGGCCTGGCAATCCGTGATCAAGCGCTCGCCGGAAATCGGGCCGAAGCTACGTCAACTTGGGGGCAATTGAATGCGGATCATTGACTGCGATCCGTTCGGGTCGCCATGGCCCGGGCTGTCCCGGCCATCCCCGCCTTGTGTTGGCGTGAAGAAAGACGTGGACGCCCGCGGAAGTCGGGATCTTTCGTGAACGCGCTGTCGAAAGCCTTCGGCGCCGTTTTCGACGTACTGGCATCGCTGGCTGCGGCGATCTTGCTGGCAATGGTCGCGGTCGTGACGGCAGATATTCTGCTGCGCGATTTCTTCAGCTCCGGCATCCCCTGGGCCAACGAAGTGTCGGAATATGCCCTCTACGTGATCACGGTGCTCACGGCGCCCTGGTTGCTGCGACGCGGTCAGCACGTGCGCATCGACATCGTCCTCACCATGGTCCCGCCGCTGTTGGCCTGGCTAATGGAAGCACTCGGCGATCTCCTCGGATTGGCGGTGTGCCTGATGCTGCTACGCTACGGCCTAAGCATGTCGTACGATAGCTGGTCGACCGGTTCGACAACGATCAAAAACCTGATCTTTCCCGAATGGTGGCTGCTCGCATTGCTGCCGGGGTGCTTTGTTCTGCTCGCGATCGAATTCGTTTTTCGTTTTCATCGCCTGGTCACCGGCGAACGTACCCGGCGCAGCGATGCGACGTCGGTGAGTTGAAGCTCCCCGTTGCAACGTGGTCCATCGGATTGAGGTTGACCCCGACCTTCGACCAATGCGTTCAATACCTAGGGCGAAAGCTGCCTTTTGAGCCGCCGATCCGAAGTTCCGCTCTGCGAGAGTCTGACCCATCTTAACATTCCCGAAGCCACAATTGGGTACGCTCTATCGTTGCGACCGAAATCGTCCTCCGACACGAACGGTCTGTCATGGGTTGGCCCCAGTCTTCGCATCCTTCCACCATGCTGCCGCAGGGCGATGCTCCGCGCTTGCTGGCGATCATTGGTCTTGCGCTCGCGTTGTCCTACGCGGTGTTTCTCACAGCCTGCATCGTCGAGGGCTACTGGTTGATCGATCGGCATGGGCACGGCATCGGCAACGATTTTGTCCACCTGTGGGCCACTGGCCGCCTCGTGCTCGGGGGGCATCCGGCTGCTGCCTACGATCCGGATCTGCAACGACAAGCGCAGGCGATCGCCATCGGCCGGCCATTTGAAGGCGATGAATATTGGCCGTATCCGCCGACTTTCATGTTCGCGGCTGCGCTGATCGCGACGATACCCTATGTGCCGGCGTCCGCCGCCTGGATCGTGGCAACGGGGGCGGGATACGTCGCCGCTATCCGCTGCATTTTAGGCGGCCGTTTGGGGCTGCTCTTTGCCTGCGGCTTTCCTGGTGCCTTGTGGACGATCATGGCCGGCCAAAGCGGATTCCTCAGCGCCGGGCTGATCGCCGGCACGCTCGGCCTTATGGAACGCCATCCGGTTTTCGCCGGCTGCTGTCTCGGCCTGCTCACCTACAAGCCGCAATTCGGATTGCTGTTTCCGTTGGTGCTTGCGGTGGGGGGGCGCTGGCGCGTGATCATTGCCGCAACATTGATGGCGTTGATCTTGGTGGGCGCGTCATGGCTAGCTTTCGGGGCCGGCACCTGGGAGGCCTTCGTGCACTCGTTGACGACGGTCTCTCAGCGGACTCTGTCCCAGGGCCTCAGCGGCTGGGATAGTCTCCAGACGATCTTCGCGCTCGTGCGTGCTTTGGGCGGCAGCGAAAGGTTGGCGTGGGTCATCCAAAGCGCGTCCGCGCTCGGGATCGCAGTCGCTCTATGCGTGCTGTGGCGAAGCCGTGTGCCATTCGACCTCAAGGCCGGCGCGCTCTCGGTGGGCGGTTTGCTCGCGACGCCATACCTGTTTTTCTACGATCTCGTGCTGCTCGCGGTGCCGACGGCGTTTTTTCTACGCTTTGCTCTAACGAACGGCTTTCGCCGGTCGGAATGTGTCCTGCTGCCGATCTCTGGAGCGCTGATCCTGAGCTATCCCCTGGCGCCAACGCAGGTCGGACTAGCCGCAATATTGATCGTCGCATTTCTGATCGGACATCGCGCGATGCTGTGTGTGAGATCCGGCGCGGCGCACTCGGAACAAGTTGGATGATTCAATTCATCTCGGAATAACCATCCGGACCGATTACGGCATCGGAGACCGTAGTTCTACCCATGTATCGGCGGCAAACCGACCAATATCAAGTCGGAGCTGCATTTCCCTATAAACCGACAATTGGATTGAACGTGCCTCTCCCTCGCATCCAACCCGCTCATAGCACACAGGCAAGTGGATCGCCCGTGATCGGCGGCGATCGGATGCAGAGCTCCGCGACCGAGGGCGGTGCTTTGATGCTGATTGCCGCTACGCCGTTCGAGTTGCTGTTGGCGTTTTCCGTCATGCTTTGCTCGGTGTTGATTTTCGCTGCAGCCACTCCTTTTGCTCATGTGCCGTGGCCCAAAAGCACGGCGTTTATTCCAAGCTATGAATCCGCCCTGATGATCAATGATCTTGTGACCGCCGTTGTATTGTTCGGACGAGCCACCCGAAGTCGCTCGAAGCCCTATCTGGCTTTGGCCTGCGGCTATCTTTTCAATGCCGCGATAATCGTGCCTCATGCACTCAGCTTTCCCGGCGTATTTTCCGAAACCGGGTTGCTTGGCGCCAATGACCAGACAACCGCGTGGCTATTTTTGTTCTGGCATGGCGGTTTCCCGCTATTTGTCCTGTGCTATGCGCTCCTCCCGGAGAAGGAAAGCCCTGCTGATTTCCTCCACGGTCGCGCCGGCTGGATGATCTTATTTTCTGTCATCGGCGTCGTTGCGATTGTCACCGCATTGACGATACTTGCCACGGCTGGCCATAACCTGTTGCCCAAAGTGATCCAGAACGGCGACTACGCGCTGATGATATCGACGGGCGCGAGCCCGACCGTATTGGGTCTGAGTATTCTGGCGCTACTCGCCTTATGGCGACGGCGGCAGCGGGCCGTACTCGATGTGTGGCTCATGGTCGTGATGACCGTATGGGTGCTCGACGTAACGCTGAGCGCGGTCGTCAGTTCTTCGCGGTATGATCTGGGTTGGTATGGCGGTCGCAGCTTCGGCCTGTTGGCGTCGTGCTATCTGCTTATTGTTCTTCTGTTCGAAATGAACCGGCTCTATGGGCGCCTGGCCAATGCCTTGGATGCAGCGCGGGCGTTGCAAAACCAGCTGACATTTAGGGCGGAGAATGATTCTCTGACCGGCTTGCCGAACCGTGCTCTCTTTTACGATCGGCTGGAAATGGCGATGACGCGCTGCCGGCGAACGAAAAAGCTAATGGCACTTTTCTATATCGACATCGATCATTTCAAAACGATCAACGATACCGCGGGCCATGACGCCGGCGATAACCTGCTCCGGTTATTTGCCAAACGTCTGCAGCAATGCGTGCGTGGTTCGGACACGGTGGCTCGTTTAGGGGGGGACGAATTTACCGTCATTCTGGAAAATCTCTCATCGCCGGAGACCGCGCAGGGTGTCGTCGACAAGCTCATGACCGCATTGCGCCATTCCTACGGGGCGACGGGAGGCAGCATACAAGCGAGTGCCTGCATTGGAATTGCATATTTCAGCGGCGAAGAGCTGCAACCCGATGGGCTCATCAAGCAGGCCGACACGGCGCTTTACCAGGCCAAGCATCACGGCCGCGATCGCTATTGGGTCTATCAATCGGAAACGGCGCTAGTCCTCCAACTGCCTAGCCAAAATCCCCCCGACCTCTTCAATCAGCCAAGCACCAGGAGAAATGTCACCTCGTGACGCGGCATCGACGGGCCGAGGATAGGCGCACGATCCGACGGGTCGTTCGCTCAAGCTGCGTGACCAATGTTCACCCAGGTTCGGAGGCGCCGTCCAAGGACGTCGGCAGTGGGATTTTGTGCTGCCTTTGGCGAGAGTGGCTTCAGATCTGACTTGCGCGATCGAGCGCCGCCCCAAGGGCGGATCGGATGGACCTATCGTGCGCGATCCGGCCAGCAGACTTCGGTCGCATCCGGTGCACGAGTGCTGTCTGGCGTTGATCTCTAGCGATGTCTTCGGCAGTTGGCGCGACGGCATCGTTGGAATTGAGAGAGCCTGGCCCTGCCAACAGCGCCAATTTAGCATGCCGCGCGTTGACTGCCAGCTTGATACTTTTATGGCGTGCCGCCGTCTCATGTGCGGAAAAATTCGACATCGAGCTGGCCACTTGCTCATAGCCGAAAAAGACCGACGTTATCAGCATGGCGACCATGACCAAGTATGCGAGGAGTGCCATTTGTTTTCCGGGAGCGCTTGACGATAAATTGCGATGATGGCGGCGCGGCAGAAACGACAAGGAGCTAGTTGCCGTCCGTCGTCTGCCAGCTTGCGAGCAGTCGTTTCGTCGCCTCATCCTGATTGGCAAGCTTGAGCCAAAAGCCGGCCATCGACAGCGCGAGCCCACGATAATAGGGGTCGCATGCTTCTTTCGCCGTCAGCAGACACTCGGCGGCGTATTGGCGATAACGTTGTGAATCCGGCATGATACGAATACGCCTTGCTGCAGCCCAATGGGTTCCGGGCCGGACACCTTGAGACGGTGGATTGCTGGGGATGCTTGCCCTCGCAACCGAAAGTGTCTGTATAAAATTGCTCGTCCGGCGTCGCGGCAGGGGGCGAAGGTTACTGAAGTGTTACCGCACAAGCTGAACCCGGCGCGAAATGACCACGGATAAACGCTGAAGCCGCAATCATCTCCGGAGTTGCGGTTGGTCGTGTAAAACGACGTTCAGCAACGCGCTGTGGACTTCGATGTGACCGTTGTAATTGATGAATCCCAATTGCCGAAATTTATTCATGAAAAAGCTCACGCGAGACCGGGTCGTGCCGATCATTTCTGCGAGGGTCTCCTGGCTGACTTTGGCAATGATGGGCGAGGGTGTGCCTTCCTTGCCGAAATTGGCCAACAGGAGCAGCGCGCGCGCCAAGCGTTTCTCACTCGAGTTGAACAATTGGTCGACCAGGTCCTCTTCGACGCGGATCGTCCGAGCTAGCAAATGCGCAACGAACATCTCTGAAAATGCCGGCTCATCGTGGAGCACCTGGAGAATGGCGGACTTCTCAAGCCGCATGATCTCGCATTCCGTCAGTGCTGTCGCTGTTGCCATCCGCCGCGGCTGTCCAGCCAGGCAACCTTCGCCGCAGAATTCATCCGGCCCCAGAACGGCGACCACGGCTTCCTTTCCTTGCTCGGACAGGACTGTGACTTTGACTTTGCCGTCCAGGATGTAGAAGACCGAGTCAGTTGGTTCTCCTTGTGAGAACACGATCTGATTGACCGTATACTTGGAGATAGTTCTCCCGCCGTTGGATTTGCTGAGAAAATCCTTGGGATCAAATGTCGCCTTTGGTTCGTCTGTCATAATTGGACCCCCTGTTCTAGACCTCCATCACGTTGGGTCGCAGGAACGCAAGCCGTTCAAGCGCGCACGGAGGTCGGCGACTTCGGGTTGGTCGATCGCTGACGCGCGCTGGCTGGCACCCGCATCCGCTGTGCTCAATTATGCCAAGACGCAATTAAAAAGGGAAGGCGGTCTCCATTCAGCCAAGGCGCGTCGGTGTCGCGGTATTCCGAAAAAAGCTCTTCCGAGCAAGCGGTGCTTGCGAAGCGATAGGACGTGCGCATTATCAACCAACGGCCGATCATCGCTATCGTCGCGCCAGTCATTTTGTGCCGACCATCGGCGCCTTTGCGAAACGGTTCTCCCGAGCCGATGTTTTTCGGCCCGGTCAGACCTGCGGCAATATGCGTTGATACCTCACATATCCCTGAATCGGGGGGAAACGTGACGCGCGTGGTCAATATTGAACACTTTTGGCGGATTAAAGTACGAGATCGGCGATCAAAACGCGTGCTGCGTCCGCCATTTCTCTTTATGAGGCGCAGGCAGTTGTCGGCGCATTAAAAGTTCCCTGTTTCAAACAACGACATGGCCCCATTCTTAATGGATGCGGAGGAGATATCTTTACCAGGCGACGCTAAACCCCAATTGCCAAATTGTCGCTCTCTGACGGTTCCAGAACATGCGGAAACAATGACCGGGTTCATCGTTTCATTGCTCGCCAAGTTTGGCGATGTGATGGTTGCCATCCTTCCAAGTATCGTCGTGGGCGGCGTTGTCTTTGCTATGCTGAGCTGGCTCCCAAGCCAGGCATGCAATCGCGACAAACCATGGTGGCGCAATCGCGGCCTCCTGACCGATGGATGTTATTGTTTCATTCTTCCGTTTTTCATTCCCTACATGCGGATTGCGTTGCTGATTTTTGGCGTTGGCCTGATGGCCTGGCTCGTTGACGCGATGGATTTCGGCGCTGCCTTAGAAAAGGGCTATGGTCCGATCGGGACATTGCCGCTGTGGGCGCAGGCCGCCATCTATCTCGTGCTGTCGGATTTCCTGATGTATTGGATCCACCGGCTCTTCCACGGGAAGCGGATGTGGCGTTATCACGCGATCCATCACTCTGCGGAAGATGTGGATTGGACAACCGCCTACCGGTTCCATCCGCTCAACTTGTGGCTCGATCCGTTTCTCGTCGACGCTGTGTTGGTGTTCATGGGGGTACCAGTCCTTGTGCTGGCGCTTGTGGCGCCGCTCAACACCCTGACGTCGTTCTACGTGCACGCCAATTTGAACTGGACGCTCGGTCCGCTGAAGTACGTTATCGCCAGCCCGGTGTTCCACCGCTGGCATCACACCATGCCCGATCGAGGAGGCGACAAGAATTTCGCCTCGAATTTTTCTCTCTGGGACGTGTTGTTCGGAACCTTCTATATGCCTGAGGGAAAATTGCCGGAGACGTACGGCGTCAAGGAGCCGAATTTTCCAACGACTTTTGGTGGTCAGTTGATCTATCCGTTCCTGGTTCGAGAGTCTGAAAACGTCGAAGTGAAGGGCATCGTTTCGCGCGCAACCAGCGCCTCTCTTCATCGGCGATGAGACTTTCGAGATCAGCGGCTACACATCGTGCTTTCGCGCTGGTTAACGGCGGCGCCCTACTTGTCTGCTCTTGAGACCAAAATCGCGCTGGCGAAGTCAGGTCGTGGAGCGGCTACGAGCGTCAACGTCCCACCGGTTCATCGGGTTAACCCAAAGGGGTAATAAAGCAGCACTCAACCTGAACTTGGCGAACGCATGGCGGTTGCATCTGCAGGCAGATGTGAACCGGGAGAGTAAAATGGACATGCCGCCGCCGCTTGCGCAAATTCAAGTTGTGCAAGTGCTGGAGATTCCGTCGGACGCCAAGAAAATAAGCGTCGCGAAGGCAGTTCCACCGACGGCGATTTTCGCATTCCTGCGCGCCAACATCGAGCCGGACACCGGCGGATTGCTGGTCTACACGCCCGGCAGCGCGGAGGCCGTCGAATTTGGCGGAGGCGAATCGACGAAATCCATCCCGATCTCCGGCTCGTTCATCTATCTCAAGCCGCTGACCGGAACGAACAAGTGGAACATCTGGGTTGTGGGCTGGACCGAACAAGCGCAGGTGGCCCCCGACGTGGGCGTTGAAACGGTTTCTGCGGACGAGCACGCGCTGCCGGTTCGTTTCCAAACCGAGTGACTGCGACGCAACGTTTCTGCGTCTGCGGCGGTCCTTGGTAGCAAAGTTGCGATGAACGAAAGGCGCATCCGTGATTGCCAAAGTCGTTCGATTCTTGCGTGAGGTACGACGCTCTCGGAGCGGCAGCGTCTCAATCCAACTCGGATTGAGTCTCATTGCCGTCATCGGCATGGTCGCGCTGGGAACGGAAATCTCTCTGCTGTTGTGGAAACATCGTCAGATGCAGATGTTCGCGGACGCGGCCGCATTCAGTGCCGCCACCGCAGTCAGCAGGGGTTACCCGACCGCGACAACGGAGGCCAAAGCGGTTGCGGGGCAACTCGCCATTCAAAACATCAACAATTATGCCGACGATCTGACAGTCACAGTCAATACTCCGCCGGTCAGTGGGAACTACACCGCAGCTACGTACAAAGCGGTCGAGGTGATTGTCAGCCAACCGCAGACACTGAGCCTTGTCACGCTCATTACTTCCGGTTCGGGACTCTACAGCGTTGGCGCGCGCGCGGTAGCGACACCTGGCGGCGGGACGTATTGCATGTTGCAGCTCAACAGCGGCAGTAACCCGGGATTGAGCATGAGCAATGGCGCCGTGGCCAATCTCAACCAATGTGGCCTCGCGGTGAATTCCACCGGCAGCGCGGCCCTTTCGCTGACCGGCGGCGCAATGCTCAATGCGCAATCGGTATCCGTTGCCGGCTTGGCCTCGATCAGTAATGGAGCGGCGGTCAATCCTTCCAGCGGTCTTGCGACATCGCAGGTCGCTGTGCCGGATCCCTATTCCGGAGTGACGAGGCCATCGTATTCCGGGTGCGGCCAAGGCACCAACAAAAGCTATGGCCACGGCACGTGGACCCTGTCTCCGGGCGTCTATTGCAGCAGTGTATCCTTTACAAACGACGCGGTGGTTACAATGAGCCCTGGCGTCTACTTCTTCGACCGAGGAACCTTTTCGGTCGGCGGCGCGGTGCAATTGACCGGCACCGGCGTCACCATCGTCCTGACCAGCAGCACCGGCAGCAATTATGCGACCGTCAACATCAGTAACGGCGCCACGGTCACGCTGAGCGCACCAACCTCCGGCGCCACGGCCGGTATCGTCTTCTTCGGGGATCGGGCAGCGCCTATTTCCACCACGAATATCGTAACTGGTGGTGCCGCAATCATCGTCAACGGAGCGATCTACCTTCCGACGGAATCCATAAGTTTCCAGAACGGCGTCAGCAACCCCTCGGGCTGTACCCAGCTCATCGCGGGATTGATTACACTCACCGGCGGATCGAGCTTCCAGAACAACTGTCCGACCGGAGTGGCGTCGATCGGTTCATCGAGCAGCACTCTGGTCGAATGACGGACACGGGCGCGCCCGTCGATCTCGCCTCCGCGCACTAGACTTCGGTGTGAGGCCTTGCATGGCAGTACTGGATCTGGATAAGAAAGGCTTCGCCGCTGCGATCGTCGACGCGCTGTCGTCCCACATCTGCGTGCTGGACAAAGACGGCGTGATCGTCCTTGTCAACCGTGCTTGGCAGAATTTCATTGCAGAGAACCCGCCGATTTCCCTCCGCGCGGGTGTTGGCGCGAACTATCTCGAGATTTGTCGACGTGCGTCGGGACCCGGATCCGAAGATGCTGATCAGTTCGCGTTGGGCATTCAGTCTGTTCTTGAGGGCAAGTCCGAATTATTTCAAATGGAATATCCCTGCGATTCGCCGACACAAAAGCGATGGTTCCTGGGGCGCGTTACGCCGCTTAAAGTCAAGCAACGCGGCGCAGTGATTGCCCACCTGACCATAACCGATCGCAAAGTGTTGGAGCTCAAATTGGTGAGATTGGCGGCGACGGATTCATTGACCGGCTTGCCCAATCGTCGCTATTTCCTGGAAATGGCAAGCCTCGAGGTCCAGCGCGTCCGTCGGTTTGGTGTCGCGGCGTCCGTGGTGATGATCGATTTCGATCACTTCAAAGCCGTCAACGACACCTACGGACATGCGCTTGGCGATGCGGCGCTTCATTGTCTCACACAGATTTGCAAGAAATGCCTGCGGCAGATCGATCTCCTTGCGCGCATCGGCGGCGAGGAGTTTGCGATGGTGCTGCCTGGGACCGATGAGGCCGGAGCCGTGAGCGTCGCCGAAAAGCTGCGTCGCGCCGTACGTGAAACGCCGGTTAACGGTGACAAGAGTCGGTTCAATATCACCGCGAGCTTCGGCGTGGCGCAAATCCGTCCCGGTGACAGCGGAATCGATGAGTGTCTCGGCCGGGCGGACTCGGCGCTCTACGCGGCTAAGCGATCAGGTCGCGATTGTGTGATGAGTTTTGCCGCCATGTCGCGTGAGGCGGCATTGCCAGGCGCGTCAAGCCGTCGCTAGGCGCTTTCTGCCTCGCTTTCGCGCAGATCCTTCATTCTGACTCGTTCCTCGGCGATGACGCGCAGAATCGTGGCCCGCCGGGTCAGGTCCATCTCGGCTTCGAGCAGTGATTTGTACTTGTCGATGTTGGCTTGAAAAGAACTGACTTGTGGCTGCGGGTTCATGGTGGCCTCCGTCCTGACTGACCCAACCGGGACCGATACAGGCGCTCTGGTGCAAACGTTAGGGTAGTCGCGCGCGCCACAGCGAGAGCAGCCGCGGTAACTCTCTGGCGCGAGCGCTCTTAATGCAGCTAACGGTCGTGGCACGTCTAGCAAGGATCGCAGAAGTAAGCGATCAGTCGACGGATTAATTATGAGCAAATGGAAATATTAAATATGACAACTTATGTACAAACGAATCGAAAGCAAAAAAAATTAATAAATAATTAATGTCGTTCAAGGGTTGCCCGGTGAAGGGTTGACCAAAGTCGATGGCTAAATCGTTGGTTGTCGTAGTACACGTCAAAACAACAAGGAGTTTTTTATGTATCACGTTCACGGCGTCATAAAGTCGGTTGCCGGATGGTTCTGGGTCGATTCAGAACGCGCCGCCACCGCAATCGAATACGGGCTCATCGCCTCGCTGATCGCGCTGGCGATCATTGCCGGCGCTACGCTCCTCGGCACCAATCTGAACGCCTTGTTCACCTACATCGCCGGCAAGGTGACCGCACCGACGCACTAACGGCTTCGGCGTGAGAATAGCGTCCGGTCGCAGGCTGCGATCGGCGCTTCGATCTACGACCAGATATGACCCGCGGCAGCCGCGGACGTTCGCAAACAATACGGCTGCCTCGGTCTGAGAGCATTGAACGGACGGCTTGGGCGCCGCTCCGGTCTTGCTTTTGCACGTACTCACATAGCCCTTTGCGGTGGCCGCATACGTCAGTGTTCCGGTCGGCACATTCTGCAGGATCGCCGTGGCGAGAGAAAGCCAAGAGGTCTGTCGTTATGCTCGACCTATGGGTGTCTGCGTTCCTGTGGACCGTCATCTTGATCGCGCTCACCGTCAGCGTGGTGACCGATTTGAAAGACCGCATCGTCCCAAATGAACTGGTGCTGTTTGTTGCCATCAACGGCATGTCCTTGACCCTGCTGTCGCGACCCGAGCTGATCTGGCTCAACATCCTGCTCGCGGTCCTGGTGCTGTTCGGTTTCGGAATCTTCGCACGTTTCGGGATGGTCGGGTGGGGCGATGTCAAGCTTGTCAGTGCAGTCACGATGTTCATACGGCCCGACCGCCTCGGGCTGGTGCTGATTGAAATCGCCATCGCCGGCGGCGTGCTGAGCGGCGTCTATCTTGCAGCCTACCATACGCTGAGGAACTCACGCGTTTATCAGACCCGTTCCGCCGTGATCACCGCTCCCACCGGCGCTGTGAACCGATTTCTCCGCAATGAACGCGCGCGGATCTTGGCCGCCGATTCCGTGCCGTATGCCCTGGCCATATTCGTGGGTGTGGGTTGGTACCTCGCCGTGGAGTTTCATCAATGCTACGCCGCAACATTCTGCTAGCCATAGGACTGCTCTGCCTGCTCGGCGGCGTGACGCTGTCGGTCATGTGGCTCAACCAGATGCGCGGCGCATCGGTCGAAACCGCGCAGCATGACGTCAATCCGCCGCAAGCCATCCTGACGGCGGTCCGCGAAATCCCGGCCGGCACGTTGCTGGGAGCGGAGGATATCGCCTGGAAGGAAATCGGGCCGGGCGAAGTTCGCGCCGGAAATCTGATGCGTGGCCAGGTATCCGAGACCGAATTCCTGGGGGCGATCGCCCGGCGCAATTTCGACGTCGGCGAACCCCTGGTGGCCAGCGACTTGGTCAAACCCAACGATCGGCAGTTTCTCGCGGCTGTGCTCAAGCCCCGTATGCGCGCGGTTTCGATCGCAGTCGACGCGCCGCAAAGCGCATCCGGCCTGGTGCGCCCCGGCGACATTGTGGACGCGATCCTGACGCAAAGTTTCGGTGATGACGCCGATCCTGCACGCAAGTCGGTGGCCGAAACAATCCTGCACGCGGTGCGAGTCATCGCCGTCGATCAATCGCTGAGCACGCAGACCACACAGGCGCCTGGAGTGCCGGTGGTATTCACCGCCCAGACGTCGATTCCAAAAACCGTCGTGCTGGAAGTGACCGAGCGACAGGCCGAGATTCTTCTGGTGGCGCAACAGATCGGTCGACTTCAGCTGTCAGTTCTCCCCTTGGAGGGATCCGGCGTGGCGAGCAGGGAGAAGGCGCGTTCATCCGCGCCGTTGTGGGCATCGGACGCTTCACCGGCGCTCAAGCAACTCTCAACCTGCAAGGCGTCGGCCGCGCCGCCGCCCACAGGAGGTCCGGGTACGGCAACAGCCGGCAATACGATTCCGGTGGCATGCACGATCCGACGTCCGCTACGAAGCGAAGGAGGCCAACAATGAACATCCAGCAGGGCAACGTCGCCGGCCAAAAGTCGACGCGGATCGCGGGCAGTGCAGCGGAAGCTTACGTGCTCGACCAGGAATCGGAAGGGGTCATTCGTCAGAGTCTCAGCGATCTTGGTATGCCGGACATTGATATCATCACCGGTACGGTGGAAACGGCGATCGCCGCGCTGACGCTCAAACCCTCGCCGCGGCTTTTGCTCGTCGATGTCAGCGGTGTCGACGATCCCGTCTCCCGGGTTCGCGCACTGGCCGAGGTCTGCGAACCGCAAACCGGTGTGGTCGTCATCGGTGATCGCAACGACATCGTTCTCTATCGCAACTTGAAATATGCCGGCATCGTCGACTATTTTTTCAAGCCGCTGGTCGGGCCGTTGGTCAGGAGCACTTGCAATCGCATCCTGACCGGAGAGGCCGAGGAGCCGACCACCCGCGCCGGCCGGCTTGTGTTCGTGATCGGGGTCCGCGGTGGCGTCGGCACCACGACGATTGCTGTCAATTCCGCGTGGTACCTCGCCGAAAATCGGCAGCGATGGGTAATGTTGCTCGACCTGGACCTGCAAAACGGCGACGCGGCGCTTCAGCTCGACACCACGCCGAGCCATGCGCTCCGCGAGGCGCTTGAACACCCCGAGCGTGTCGATAAGTTGTTTCTCGAGCGGGCGGTCATTCACGTCGATCAGCGGCTCGATCTGCTCGCCTCCCTCGATCCGCTCGGCGACAATGTCGGACTGCGTGAGGATGCGACGCTTGCCATGCTGGAAAAGCTGCTGGATCGCTATCGCTTCGTGTTCGTCGACTTGCCGTCTCCGATCGCGACCATGGTGATGGGGGTCCTGCGTTCGCCGAGCACCTGCGTGCTTGTCAGTGACGCCAGTCTGGCATCGGCGCGCGACGTTGCGCGTTGGCGCGAACAAATCGGCCCGAATTCGCACGACCGCACCACGCTGCACATTCTCAACAAGAGCGGGGCCGCCGACAGTCTTCCCGAGGCGGATTTCATTCGTGCCGCCGGCGGCGCGCCCGACATCGTTATCCCGTATGACCGCGAGATCGCGGCGCGGGCGAACCTCGGAATTCACAAGGGGCAGGATTGCGCCGCGCTCAAACGCGGATTGGCGCCACTGCTCAATCATCTGGCGGGCGAGCCGATGAAGGCGCCGGTGTCATTGCTGCGCCGGATCTTTGGCTGATATGTTCCATTTTGGAAAGAAACCATCGAGCGACATGACCACCCCGGCTGTTGCCGGGCGGTCGGATGCGGAACCATTAGAACAAATCGAGCGCCTGGGGCCGACGCGATCGATCGCGCCCGCGGCCGCCGACGTCATCCGCGACGAAATTCTGCTGCGCATCGAGCCGGTCGTTGCCGTCAGAATGAATCAGCAGGAACTGACCGCGCGCGTCGCCCAATTGGTGATCGACATCGCCGGTGAGCAGCGCCTTTTGCTGAACCAGCAGGAGCAGGACGGTCTTGCCGGTAGCATCATCGACGACATGATCGGGTTGGGACCGTTGGAGTCACTGCTGAACGACACCTCCGTGTCCGACATCATGGTCAACGGCGCTAAAAAGGTATTTGTAGAGCGGCGTGGAAAGTTGGAGCTGACGAACGTTCACTTCCGGCACGACGGCCATGTCCTGCACGTGGCGCAGCGCATCGCCTCGTCGATCGGACGGCGGGTCGATGAATCCAGTCCGATGCTGGATGCACGCTTGGCGGACGGCAGCCGCGTCAATGTGATCATCCCCCCGCTGAGCCTGAGGGGGCCTTGCTTGTCGATCCGCAAATTCTCCAAGGCGATGATCGAATTTCCGAAGTTCATCGAGGTCGGTACGCTCTCGCCGCAGATGGCCAGCGCGCTCGAAATCGCCGCCGGGTGTCGCCTCAACATTCTGATCTCGGGAGGGACCGGATCGGGCAAGACGACGTTGCTCAACGCGCTGTCTGGCTTGATCGACAAGAGCGAACGCATCATTACGATCGAAGACGCGGCCGAACTGCAACTCCAGCAGCCGCACGTCATCCAGCTCGAAACCCGCCCGCCGAACATCGAGGGCCAGGGGCAGATCGCGACGCGGGAACTGGTTCGCAACGCGCTGCGGATGCGGCCGGATAGGATCGTCATCGGCGAAGTCCGCGGATCGGAGGCGTTCGACATGATGCAGGCGATGAACACCGGTCACGATGGCTCGATGTCGACGATCCATTCCAACTCGGCACGCGACGCCCTGGCGCGGGTCGAAAACATGATCCTGATGGCCAACGTGAACCTTCCGATCCGTGCGGTCCGCGGTCAGATCGCCAGCGCGATCGACCTCATTATCCACACCGAGCGCATGCGTGACGGCGTTCGCCGCGTCATGGAAATCGTCGAAGTGGTTGGCGTCGAGGAGGACATCATCTCGCTCGGCACGTTGTTCAAGTACAAGTTTCTCGGCGAAAATCCCGATGGCAGCCTGCTCGGCGAATTCGAAGCAACCTATGTGCGGCCGCGATTCCTCACCCGGCTGGAATATTTCGGCCTCGGTACCGCATTCCTCAACGCTCTCGGCGGCAGGAAATCGGACAAGGAATAGAGTGAATGTTGGCTGTCGTCACCTTGGCCATTGTCTTTTCGCTCGGCGGCGCCGTGCTGTTGTTCTTGGCCTACCGGGCCAGCCGCCGCGCGCGCAAGGAGATTGATAACCGGGTCGACCAAGTTGCTCGAACGCGTGAGCAGGTGGGGCCGGGATTGGGCGTGCATATCAAAGCCCACTCGAAAAAATTCGACGCCCGCCTGCGCAATTTTTTCGCGTTCGGTTCCAGCCGTACCTGGGGCATGCAGGCCGGCACACTCAAACTGCTGGCCGCGGCGATCATTCTGTCCGGGGTGACCTGGAGTTTGACCGCCTTGTTGCTCGGCTTCTCGGCGTGGATCACCATTCCTCTCGCCGTCGCAGCGTTCTTTTTGGCGCCGCGCATCGTGCTGATGCGGGAACAGCGCCGCGCAAAACGTCAATTCGTAGCCTTGCTTCCTGCCACCATCGACACCGCGATCCGCATGCTGCGTGCCGGTCTGCCGATCACCGCGAGCATGCGGTTCATTGGCACGAGTGCGCAACCGCCGATCAATACAGTCTTTGCCGAAATCGCCGATCAGGCGGAGATGGGCGTCCCGGTCGAAGAGGCGCTCGACGCCGGCAGCCGGAAGGTGGGATTGCCGGACTTTCGTTTTTTCGCGGTGACCGTCGTGCTGCAACGGGCGACCGGGGGAAACCTCGCATCGACCTTGGAGATCATCTCCGACATCATGCGCAAGCGTCATGCGCTACGTCAAAAAACCAAGGCCGCCAGCGCGGAGATCCGTATTTCAGCCTACGTACTTGGCGCGCTTCCGTTCCTGTGCGTCGGTGGAATGCTCATTATTCGCCCGGAATATTTCGCGCCGCTGATCTATGACCCGCGCGGGCAAGCCATTCTCGCGATGGCGGGCGGCAGTTTGCTGCTCGCATTCGTGACCATGCAACAGATGATTCGACGGGTGTCGAGCGGATAGAGGAATCAGGACGCAGTCATGCTCTCCTTTCTGCTCAACGGCTCCACGTTGGTCCCGGGATTGCTGGGACCGTTCGCCGTGGTGGTGCTCATCATCGGCGGCGCCGCGTTGATCACATCCGGCGTGCGTACGCGCGGCGAGCTGTTGGCGCGCCGCGTCGATCTGGTGCAGCCGCGAAAGATCGTGTCCGTTGCTGCAACCGGTTCGGAAGCACCCCGATCGGACCAGCTTCTGTTCCGTCAGACCATGCGCGGCCTGACCGCCGCGCAACAGCGCTACATGGTTCGACGTTTTGCCAAGTTCAACGTCCGACCCGATCAGGCACTGCGGTATTTTATCGTGGTTCGGGTGATCGTCGCTGTGTTCCTCGGCGTTTTGATCATGTTCTGGGCCAGGCACCAGGCGTTGTTGGCCGCTTCGCCGATATTGCCGGTCTTGATGGGCATCGTCGTTGGGGCGGCGGGTTGGTATCTGCCGATGACCCTCATCAGTTTTGGCATCACGCGGCGGGCCAAGACAGTCAGCCAAGGTTTACCCGATGCACTGGAATTGCTGGTGGTTTGCGTGGAGGCCGGCCTCTCGCTGGAGGATGGCCTGGAGCGGGTCATTCGCGAACTCGGACCCTCGCAGCCGGCGCTTGCGGAGGAACTCGCGCTGACATCCGCCGATCTCAGGATCCTGCCGAACCGCGATCAAGCCCTGTCCAATCTGGGCGAGCGGATCGACCTGCCGGGCGTCAAATCGGTGATCGCGACGCTGTCGCAATCGATGCGCTACGGCTCGCCGCTGGCAAAATCGCTGCGCATGGTCGCCTCGGAAATGCGCAACGATTTCATGGTCAAGTTGGAGGAACGCGCCAACCGGCTGCCGACATTGCTGACATTGCCGGTGGTGCTGTTCATTCTGCCGACGCTGTTCTTAATTCTTGGCGGGCCCGCGGCGCTCAAGTTGATCGACTTGTTCCCGCATTAGCCGAAGATCGTGCCCTTGATCGGCAGGCCAACGGCGCAGGAGCGATCGTAAATCGAAATGGCGCCTCACACCGGATAGCACGCGGTCGGCGTCAGCGTCAGAGTGCTCGACGGGGCGGCCGTCGCCGCGAACCACGGAATAATCGACGTGAACGCGTAGGTCGCGCTGACCTGCACGCCGCATGTTGCCGTCGTCACCGTGACGGCGGACGTCGTAATCGGGACGCCCCATGCCTCAGTCACGGCCTTGCTCTGAATCAGCGCGGTGCTGGCGCATAGCGTCGTGTTCACCACGCCACAGCGTGCGGCAGCTTCGACTGCGCGCTGTAACGTCGTATAGGTCCATAGCAAGCGTCCGGTGTCGACAATACCCAGAATAAACAGCAGCATCACCGGCAGCACCAGGCCGTATTCGATAGCCACGTTGCCGCGCTGGTGGAACAGGGACGGATCATGTTGTGCCAATGCCATGATCAATTGATCCTGAGAATCGACCGGGCGGTCAGCGTCGCCGGCAGCGGGATACTGGGATAGGGCAATATTGTCTGGTGAGGGATTGAAGCGTTGATTTGAACGTAGGCTCCTGCCGTCCCCACCGTGCACGTGGCGCCGCATGCGACGACGGTGATACCGCTTGCTGTTGGACAGCCGCAGAACTGCGTAGGAGCGGGCGTTGCGGTAACCCCACTCACGCCGCTTGCGGTGACGGCCGCCGCGATGCTTGAAGCGTTCCAGCCGTGTTTGCCGGCATACACCATGCCGGCTTCCGCGGCGTTATGGACTTGCATGGCTTGGTACATGGCGGAACCGATTTCGACGGTGCCGACGAGCAAGATCAGCAGGAAAGGGATGGCCAATCCGAATTCCACCGCTGCCGTGCCCGCATTGGGGCCGAGAGCGGAGGTATTTGACGTTGGCGTCGCTTTGATCGCGCGCATGGTCTCATTCCAGTTGACGAGCCTACCCGGCGTCCGGCGCATGGGCCCATCGCCGGGTATCGTTGCATTTTGTTTTCAGAACACTGTCGCGACGGGGATTGGCCGATCATTCGCGTAGACCAAGTGCCGATCTGTCGAGCGCTTCATTTGCAAGAACGCGCGTCGTCCCGCGATGGATCGTCGGTCTCTCCCAGTTTGGTTACTTATTTTGTATTGATACTGCGCCAAGTCCCTTAAGGCGGCGTTACTATTTTACTGTTTTCATGAAGCGTCGGCCAAAGGCAGATTGCAATTTTTTCCGATGTCAAAAAAAAATTGTAAGTGCCTAAAATTTGTTTAAAACTGGAACTCATCCACCTCGTTGAATCGTTCTGCAGCGGAACGACTGGGCGGACACACTCAAACTCTTGGCCGCGGGAGATCCTTGTGATCGATGATCCGCAGCATTCTTTTATGTGTGTGTGCGGCCCAAGCTGATTTGCGTAATCCTTCGGGCGTGCGGCGCAAGCAAGTTGATCGCTTCCTTGCTGTTTTAAGAAGGAGCGGCGATGCTGAACGTGTCAGTGGACATCAGCCGGTTTTCGTGCGGTCTCGGTCCGTCAACGCGACGGAGACAATCGTCAGGACAAATGCTCCGCCGCGTGCTGGCGGGCTGCGTCACAATTGCGACCATTGGGCTGGTATCGGCCGATATCCGCTCCGCGCAATCGGAGCCGGCCGGCAGCATTATTCAAGAGGAAACGGCCCCCTCGCGTCACATTGTGGTGACCGTCAATAAATCCCGCACGTTCCGCCTCGGTCGCCCCTTCGCCCAGGCGGTCGTCGGCTCTCCGGATGTTGCAGATGCGCTGCTGATGTCCGATCGCATGCTCTACATTCAGGGCAAGAAAGTCGGAACCACCAACGTGTCGGTGTTCGATCAGGGCATGCGGCTGATCAGTGTCATCGATGTGGAGGTGGCGACCGACACCAGAAATCTGATCGACAAGATTAATTCCAGCACCGATAGTCGCGGCATCCACGTCTCCGCCAACAATGGCCAGGTGATCTTGAGCGGCCAAGCAAGAGATGCGGTCGCAGCCGAGCGGGCGGTCGCCATCGCCAAGGGCATGATGCCTGACAGCGCGGTCGTCAACGCGATGAGCGTCGCCCCCTCGCAGCAGGTGATGCTGAAGGTGCGCTTCCTTGAGGTGAGCCGCTCCGCGGAGCGGGATCTTGGTGTCAATCTGTTGGGTTCCAATCCGAGCGGCACGAAGGGCTTCAATACCGGCCTTGGCGCCCCGACGCAGGTCGGAACCACGCTGCCCGCCCAGGCCGGCACATCGGGACAAGCTCCAACCCCGACGGTCGGCTCGCTTCCCTTGTTTCAGACACTCGGGACCTTTGCAGGCGGTACGACCTCACTGCCGTTCGGCGTCGCGCTTGCCCAGCTCGCCAGCAAAGGCTTCAGCGTTGACGCTCTCATTACAGCGCTGGAGACCAAGGGAGTTGTGCGCAAGCTCGCGGAGCCGGATCTCGTGGCGCTGTCCGGCGACACTGCAAGCTTTCTCGCCGGTGGAGAATTTCCGGTGCCGACCGTCCAGCCGGGGTCAACATCGGGCGTCCCCGTCATCACGACTGAATACAAGCCGTTCGGGGTACAGCTGACATTCGTTCCGACCGTTCTGGCCAGGGGCGTCATCAACATGCGCTTGGCGCCGTCGGTGAGCGAGCTCGATTTCACCAATGCGGTCCAGATTTCGGGAATCCTGGTTCCGTCACTGACCAAACGCGAGGCACGAACAACCATCGAGCTGCGCGACGGACAAAGCTTCGCCATCGCCGGACTTCTGCAGTCGGATGGACGGCGTAGTATTGCTCAACTGCCGTGGGTCGGATCGGTGCCGGTGTTAGGCGCTCTGTTCCGCAGCGATTCCTATGTGGCCGCGGAGACCGATCTGGTTGTTATCGTCACGCCGCATCTTGTTGCTCCGGCGGTTCCCGGACAAGAGATAGCGTCGCCGTTGGATCGGAAACTGCCGGGCAATGACGTTGATTTATTTCTGATGGGGCAAACGGAAGTCACTAGGCGCGACACCGGAGCGCGAGCAGATGTACACGGGCCCTACGGATACATCATGCCGCTGCCGGGACAATGAGTGCAAACCGAATGGCGAGCAGACTCCTATGAAGAGAATGACCGAAGTGCTCGCGTTCGCGCTGTTGATGACCTGTTGCAATGTTGCGGCTCGCGCTGATTGGCTGGAGGATATCGTCGGGATCTATTTACAACGCACTGACAAGATCGATCCGAGTGCGGGCAATGCTCCAGCCGTCAACGCGGTGACCCACGTGATCGATCCTTGGCCGCGCGGTGTCTTCAATCGACGCATTCCTGCAAACGGTCGGCGTATGGTCGGCGCGGTCGGGCGGTATCGGGACAACAAACCGGGTCCGCCGACTATTTCTCCTGAGATTGGCGCAACCGGCGGAGCGGCGTCCGGCGCAGCCGGAGTTCCTCCGACCTTACCGCCGTGAGTGCACGTCGCGTGCGTTTGCTGGGCTGACGTTGAATCTCCAACGCGAAATGCCGCTTAGCGGTGAAGACGAGAGCACATGGGGCAGGGGATGAGATTGTCTCGTGTGCTGGCTTGCCTGCCGACGGTCTTGCTGGCGGCGGGGCTTGCCGCGTGCGAAACGGTTAGTGGGGCGCCTCCTTGGGCGGGGTTTGGCGCCCCGACGACAACGGCGACAATACAGAGTCCCGACGAGGTGAATTATCAACCTTCCGACGAGCCCTTGCGGCTGGCAATAGAATATTTCAATCGCGGAGATTATGGACTGTCGGAACGATATTTTCGCGATGCGACCGAAAAGGCTCCAAATGACAGCGCCGCATGGATCGGCCTGGCGGCAAGCTATGATCGGACCCGACGTTTCGATTTGGCCGACCGCGCATATCAACACGCTCTCAAAATCAGCGGCGAAACAACACAATTGCTCAACAATCAGGGATATTCATATTTACTCCGCGGGGACCGTGCGACCGCACAGGACAAGTTCATGCGGGCTTATCGCCGCGATCCAACCAATCCGACGGTCAATAACAATCTCCAGCTTCTGAACGCGGGCGACAGTTTGGTGCCACCCTCGCAATAGGTGGCTCTTGCAGCGTAGCCACGTGATCGTCGGTCTCATCACCATCGGCGACCATTGATTGTTCTAACGGCCGGGCTGGCGATGATTCCGCAGGGCCTTCGGCGGAGATGTGGCCCGCTCAGGGAGATGCATAGGCTCGCCACCAAGAAATCATTTCAACTTTACAGTCTTTGTATTGAGTTTGGTGTCCACTAATTGATGATGCAGGTATTCATCGGGATCGCGTCAGGACAAGTGTCCGATTCTATACAGACCCCGCCGCGCCCCGGTTCTAACCTGCTTTTTGATCGAGCCGTTTGTCATCCAAGTTTCCTTAATTCTCCAAGGTGAGCGAGGCCACCGCGAGCATTGGCGCACGAGAATGGCCGAGTTCATTGCGTGTGTCGTGTGCCTTCGAATAATAAAAAATGAAGTGCGGCATCAGACGCCGTCATTCGAGATGAAGGCAACGGCGGCATGCGCTCCACGGGTACGGTCAGTGTCAAGCCCTTAGCCACCGCTTGAGCCCGTCACCCGGCGCCCCCGCTGACACCAGTCATTGGGATGGCAGAAAGCGGAGAGCGCCATCTCAGAAAAGTTCGCAGAAGTGGTGGCCGGTCACAGTGCTTAAAGCGCGCGTGAGGCGTTGTGTGTGCAATGAATATATTGCTGAAGTTCAAGTCTCTGCTGAATCGGACGGTGCAGATCGCGTTTGGATCTGCCGTCGCGATCCTGCTCGTCGTTGGGGCATTGTCCTATCGCAGCATCGAGGCGTCCAACGAAAGCAACAACTGGGTGGAACACACCCACGAAGTCCTCAAGAACGTCCAGGATCTCGTATTTCAAATCCGGACGATGGAATCGGCCTACCGTGGATTTGTGTTGACCGGCACTGAATCCATTCTCGGTCCGTACCATACGAGCATATCAATTGCGGAGAGGGATGAGGCGAACATCCGCCATCTGGTTGCGGATAATCCGGACCAACTCCGCAGGCTTTCTGCCCTCGAGGACCTTGCCGGCACCAAGATTCGGTTTGCAGAATCAGTCCAGGGTCTGCGCCGAACCCAGGGCTTGGATGCAGCGGTCGCCGCCATCGTCGCCGGTCCGGGCGGACGAGTCATGGACGAGTTTCTCGGTATCGCTCGCGAGATGCAAGACGAAGAGCAGCGGCTGCTGGCGCAGCGGCTTGCCGAGACCGGGCGGATACTGACCCAGACCGAGGCTATTCTGATCGCCGGGACGGTGCTGGGTTTGTTGATCACCATTGCCGCGGGTTGGAGCGTGCTGCGCGACGCCTCCAAGCGCGGGACCACGGAGCAGGCGCTGCGGGACAGCGAGGAGCAATACCGGATGCTGCTCGACGGCGTGCCGGATTACGCGATCTACATGGTCGATCCGCTGGGTAAGGTCCTGAGCTGGAACTCGGGCGCCGAGCGCATCATGGGCTACAGCGCCGGTCAGATCATCGATCGCAATTTTTCCTGCTTCTTTCCCGCCGACGACATCGCCATGCATCGGCCGGAGCAAATGTTGCGGATCACCGCTGCGAGCGGGCGGCACGAGGAGCAGGACACCCGGGTGCGCAAAGACGGATCGCGATTCCTGGCGGGGGTCACCATCACGGCGCTGCGCGACGCGGCGGGACATTTGCGCGGGTTTTCCGAGATCAGTCGCGATCTCAGCAAGAGCAAGGAGACCGAGGCAAAGTATCGCGGACTGCTGGAGGCAGCGCCCGATGCCATGGTGGTGGTGAACCAGGCGGGCGAGATCGTGCTGTTGAACGTGCAGGCGGAAAAGCAGTTCGGTTACCGCCGCGACGAGCTGATCGGCCAGAAGGTCAAGAACATCATCCCCCAGGGGTTTGCGGAACGGCTGATCGCCGACGATCTTCGCTCGACCGAGGACGCCAAGGCGCAGCAGATCGGCACCGGGATCGAATTGACCGGCGAGCGCAAGGACGGCAGCGAGTTTCCGATCGAGATCATGCTGAGCCCGCTGGAAAGCCCTGATGGCACCCTGGTGACGGCGGCGATCCGCGACATCAGCGTGCGCAAGATCGCGGAAAAGCGTCTGGCGCAGATGGAGGGCCGCTACCGCGGCCTGCTGGAGGCAGCGCCCGATGCCATGGTGGTGGTGAACCAGGCCGGTGAGATCGTGCTGCTGAACGTGCAGGCGGAGAAGCAGTTCGGCTATCGCCGCGATGAACTGATCGCCCAGAAAGTCACCAACATAATACCGGTCGGCTTTGCCGAACGGCTGATCGCCGACGACCTGCGCTCTACCGAAGATGCGCAAGCGCAGCAGATCGGCGCGGGAATCGAGCTGATCGGTCAGCGCAAGGACGGCAGCGAGTTTCCGATCGAGATCATGCTGAGCCCGCTGGAAAGCCCTGATGGCACCCTGGTGACGGCGGCGATCCGCGACATCAGCGTGCGCAAGATCGCGGAAAAGCGTCTGGC